>Ga0207648_10007161_pt1 | contig 10997 bp, 8 predicted proteins | sample KBSMisM32_FD_184310 | JGI IMG/M metagenome (GOLD analysis project Ga0207648, IMG submission 184310) | Miscanthus rhizosphere microbial communities from Kellogg Biological Station, Michigan, USA - KBS Miscanthus M3-2 (SPAdes) (version 2) | ecosystem: Host-associated > Plants > Roots > Rhizosphere... | reverse complement strand
CCGCATCGAGTGCGACAGATTTTGATCAATCTGCTGGGGAACGCCGTGAAGTTTACCGACCAGGGAGAAATCGAGGTCCAGGTCAACTCGGAGAACACAACGGCGGACTCCCTGATCGCTCCCGGTTCGTCTGCGATGACGGCCGCCGATTGTGTGTTGCGATTGTCGGTACGCGATACCGGAATCGGGATCCCAGCCGACAAGCACGAGGTTATTTTTGAAAGTTTTGCCCAAGCTGATTCCTCAACGACGCGCAAATACGGGGGCAGCGGTCTCGGCTTAGCCATTGCGAAACGGCTGGCGAATCTCATGGGCGGCACAATGGGCATCGAGAGTCGGGTCAATCACGGAAGCACCTTCTTTTTTACGGCGCGGTTCGCGCTTCAAGTGCAGAAGACCATGGGGGACGATACGCTGCGGGCGATTGTGCAAGGTCTGCGGGTTGCGGTGCTGGACGAGGATGCGTCCAACTCGTCGGTCATACGCACGTGCCTGGCAGAGTGTGGCGTTGCGGTGACGGAACTGACTGCTGTGGAGACGGTCGTCGAAGAGATGACGCGCATTCAACGCGGGGATCGACCGTTTGATGTGGTCTTTCTGAGCGCGCGCGTCGGGGGTGCGGGCGGTTTCCAAATTGCTGAATCTTTATCTGCGGTGATGCAACGGCCGGGGCAGATTATCATGTTGCTACCGGCGAACGGTCGAAGCGGAGACATCACGCGCTGCCACGATCTCGGCCTTGGAGGATATCTCTTCAAGCCCGTTCAGCATAAAGATTTGCTTCATATTGTGCGCTCCGTGCTGGAGAAGACGTCGCTGCGGAAGGTTCCTTCCGGTGATTCGGCGGAGCCTTCCGATCTACAGCCGCCGTTGCGCATTTTGTTAGCGGAAGATTCTCTGGATAATCGAACGCTCATCCTAGCGTATTTGAAACGTACGCCGCATGTGATCGAGGTTGCTGAAAACGGCGCCTTGGCATTCGAAAAGTGCCAGACTCAATCATTCGATCTGGTCTTAATGGATGTGCAAATGCCGGTCATGGATGGCTACACCGCAACTAAGGCCATCAGAGAATGGGAACGTACGCGCGGCTGTCCTCCCTTGCCGATCATCGCCTTAACCGCCCATGCGCGCCAGGAGGATGTTGAGACAAGCAAGGCGGCGGGCTGTACGGCCCATCTCACCAAACCCATTAAAAAAACCACGTTGCTCTCCGCCGTGTCGGAGTATGCCAGACATGAGGTGCCACGATGAATATCGAGTGCGACCCGAGGCAGCCGATTCGTATTCGGGTCGATGCCGAGATTGCGGCGCTTGTGCCCGGGTTTCTTGAGAATCGTCGCAAGGATGTCACGTTAGTATTGCAAGCGGTCGATCAAGGGGATTTCGAAACCGCCCGTGTACTCGGCCATAGCATGAAAGGCTCGGGTGGAGGATACGGATTCGATGCCATCACGGACATCCTGAAGGATCCTAACAAGATCTTTCCTGGCCAGAAGCTCAAGATCCCGCCGCTCGCCTGAAGCGCGCGGTGGCTGCCTGGCGAGGCAGTCGCGCGTGTCGTCACACACAACAGCCCTGCTTCGGAGGATTTGCCATGTTGTCCAAGCTTCGTCTCATCGCGGTCGCCGCCGCTTCGGTGCTGGCGCTCGTCGCCTGCGGCAAGAAGGAACCCGCGCCAGCGCCGGCACCGACGCCGGCGCCCACGCCTGTTGCTCCTGCCCCTGCTCCCGCCCCCGTTCCCGCCGGCGTCACGGTGTCTTCCGTTTCACTCGGCAAGGCAGTCGGTGCGGACAAGAAGGTCACAGCGGCATCCGACACGTTCGCGAAGGGCGACACGATCTACGCGTCGGTCGATACGACGGGATCCGGTTCTGCCACGCTGGCGGCCAAGTGGGTCTATACCAAGGACGGAAAGACAGTCCCGGTCAAGGAAGACATCGCAACGATCAGCGCCACCGGTCCGGCGACCAGTGAGTTCCACATCAGCAAGCCGGATGGGTGGCCGGTGGGCACGTATCATGTGGACGTCACCCTGGACGGCAAGCCAGCGGCCACGAAGTCGTTCAAGGTCCAATAGAAGGCGGGGAAGGAGCCGCGCCGCCTGCGGCGGTGAAGTCGATCCTTCCAAGTCCCCGACCCCGCCTCCCGCGTACGCTGCGCGACCTCGACGACTCGCGTGCAGTTGACGCATGCGCCGCGAGCGCTTGAATACGGTCTTGCCTTCCTGACGGTGACGACGGGGCCACCGAAGTAGAGCGTTCCCGTCAGGATCGCGGGCACGGTGACCGGACGAGCAGCGAGGGCTTGCACGTTTTGTAACGCTGGGTAGAGGGGCAGCCGCGAAGATCGGAGCGTCTCTATCTCCGACCCCGCGACCATGACCTTGTTTCAGCGCCTTGCCACGCTTGCCATCCTGTCGTTGTGCGGCTGTGGTGGTGGCAACGATGCCGGCGTCAAGACACCCTTGAGCTCGGCTTTCGCGGCGGCTTCGGCCGTCGTCCAGGCGCCGCCCCCGGCCCCTGTCGTGCCCGCCGCCCCCCCAGCGGCCCCGGTCAAGGTGACGGCGCTCGCGCTGCCGGCAATGACCCCTACGGCCGTGGGCTCGCTGACGCCGATGGCCGTGCAAGCGACGAACGCGGCGGGCGCGGCGGTTCCCGCTACCGCGCTGGTCTGGGAAAGCGCGGACCCGACCTTGGCGACCGTCGACGAAGGCGGCGTCGTCAAGCCGCTGCGGGTCGGATTCACGACGATCAAGGTCTCCGCGGACGGCGTCTCCGCCTCCGGGACCGTGTCCGTGCGCGGCACGACGCCGATTCCCGCTCGCTCGCGCCACGTCGGCATGAACCTCGCGGGCATCGCCTACTACTCGACGGAGTTTCCCTTCGCCGACATGATGAAGAGCGGCATGGGCTGGACCTCGCGCGAGGACAACGGCACTTGGGGCAAGCCCTTCCCCTCGCTCACGGCCGATGGCTATCCGGCCGCGCTCGCGCCGGGCCAGCATGCACTGAATGCGGTGGCATGGGACGGCAGCCGCTTCGCACCGGGCCGCTACGTCGTGCTGTGGGACGGCGACGGCTCGATCAGCTTTCCGATGAGCAACGTCAAGATCGCCGAGACGGCGGCGAACCGGATCGCGATCGACGTCGTCGACACGAGCGGCAGCCTCTGGGTGGCGATCGATCGCACGAGCGCGAGCAACCCGGTGCGCAATTTGCGCTTTCTCTGGCCCGGCACCGAGGCGACCTACGCGAGCCAGCCCTTCAACCCCGTCTTCCTCGCCAAGGTCGCGCCGTTCTCGGTGCTCCGCTTCATCGACTGGGGGGCGACGAACGTCACGCCCGTCGTCGAGTGGGCCCAGCGTTCGCACGTGGCCGACGTGACGTACGCGACGCCCGCCGGCGTGCCGATCGAGGTGATGATCGACCTTGCCAACACGCTTCACGTCGATCCGTGGTTCTGCATTCCCCATCAGGCGAGCGACGATTACGTGCGCCAGTTCGCGACACTCTTGCGCGATCGCCTCGACCCCGCGCTCCATCCTCACATCGAGTACTCGAACGAGGTCTGGAACACCGGCTTCGGGCAAACGCAGTGGGCCATTGCTCGCTCGCAGGCGCTGGGCCTCGACATCCCCTTCGGCCAGCCGGCGGCCTTCTATGCGATGCGCTCGGTGCAGATGTTCAAGATCATCCAGGACGTCTGGGGGGCCGACCGTGGCCGGATCGTGCGCGTGATCGCCGGCCAGGCGGTGTGGGACAACTTCCTCACCCATGCGCTCGCGTACCAGGACACCGCCGCCAACGCCGACGTGATGGCGATCGCACCGTACTTCAACGCCGTCGAAGCGGGCGACCCGGCCCGGGTGGCGACGACGCTCACCTTGACCAGCGACCAGATCGTCGACCAGATGCTTGTCCACATCCGCGGCGACATCAAGTCGTCGATGATCGCGAATGCGGCGCTGGCTGCGAAGTACAAGCTCAAGTTGAAGGCCTACGAGAGCGGCGCCGGCGACACCAGCTCCTACTTCCCCGCCGACAAGATCGACGCGATGACCGCGCTCTTCATGGCGGCGCACAACAACCCGCGCATGCGCAGCGTCTACACCGAGTACTACACCCAGTGGGTCGCCGCCGGTGGCGACACCATGAACCAGTACAGCGACGTCGGGAACTGGTCGAAGTGGGGGCTCTGGGGGTCGCTGCAGTACGTGACCCAGGATCCGGCCACCGCGCCCAAGTACCAGGGCCTGCTCGACTTCATCGCGGCGCACCCGACGCCGTAAGGCGGCAGCCCCTCAGGCCGCGGGGGCGAGTCCGATCTCGGGCTCGGCGGTGATGGCCGGGCCGTCGAGTCGGGAGAGGCTCGAGATGAGGTCGGCGAAGCGCTCGCCCTGCACGATCACATGGTTGCGCACGCTGAGCACCGCCTTGTCGGCGTCACCTGCGCGCAGTGCGTCGACGATCGCCTGATGCTCGTCGAACGAACGCTGGATGCGGTTGCGCACGCGCAGCTGCAACCTTCGATACGGGCGCAGCTTCCTTTGCAGCGCAGCAGCCTGCTCGGCCAGGAAGGTGTTGTGCGAGGCCGCGTAGATCGCGAAGTGGAACTGCTCGTTGGCGTAGAAGTACGCGTCGGCATCGCGGGCGATTACTGCACCCTGGCACGCCGCGTGGGCGGCCTCGAGAGCGGCGAACTCCGCGTCGGACATGCGCCGGGTCGCGAGCTGGACACACATCGCCTCGAGCTCGGCCATGACCTCGAACATCTCGATCAGCCGCTGCGGCGAGACGCGCGCGACGACCGCGCCGCGTCGCGGCCGCATCTCGATCAGGCCTTCGCCGAGCAGGAGATTCAGCGCTTCCCGTATCGGCGTGCGGGACACCTCGAACCGCTTCGCGAGCTCGACTTCGTCGAGTCGGCTTCCCGGCAACAGCTTTCCCGTCGCGATCTCTTCCTCGACGGCTTCGCGGAGTCGGTCCGAGAGTCTGGTCATGGGCGGCGGATTCTATTGAGCGATCGGCGCTTTCAACGCGTGCTGCCGGCACGCCGGCGTGTTTATGGGAAATGCGACACGTCGCGCCCCTGTCGCCGCACGAAAATCGTCCGCGCGCGACGGCGTCGGGCTCGCCTCGCGCCCGTCGCGGCGGCCCGCGCCGCATCGAAGCGACGGCGTTGGCCGAGCCCGCCTCGCTCAGCCTTGCGAAGCCGTGCGGCCTTCGCGGCGACGGCGTGAAATCGCGCCCAGCGCCGCCAGGCCGGCTGCCATCAGCGCATAGGTCGACAGTTCGGGAATCGGCTGCGCCACCGTGAAGTTCGTGATCATCGCGGTGGCCGCGCCGCCGGTGCAGTCGCTGCAGTTGAGGAACCAGCCGAAGCTCGATGACGCCGTGAACGTGCGATCGCCGCTTTGCGAGATCGAGCCGCCGGGATCGGAGAGAGAAGTCCGCACGCCGTTGACGAGGACACCGAAGATGTCCCCCGCCGGACCGTCAGCGTCCGCGGTCAGGTAGGACCAGTGGAACGAGTAGGTTCCCGGCGCGCCGATCGTCGTCTGGATCTGGCACGGCCCCGCGAAGCCGTAGGTGCCGCCCACGCAACTGGCGTCGCTGCCCGCGGGCGCGACGCCGTTGCCGCCGACGAGCGTCAGCAGCGACGACGAGAAGCTCGCGGAGCCCGCCGACGTGCCGGTTCCGGCGAGCGTGCCGGTCGACAGGGTCGTCCAGTTCGCTGGCGCATAGGGCCCGGAGAACTGGGCCTGGGCCGGGACCGCGAGAGCAGCTAACGCCAGCGTCAGGAGGGTCGAGATGGGCTTCATGATGTCGATCCTTTCGTGGTTGACTACTTGAGAACGTCGCTCGCCGCGGCCTGGGCGATCAAGGCGTCGCGATCGGCGGCCAGCAGGTAGCCCTGCGAGAACGCATTGTTCGCAGCCTGCGTCACGGCCGCGACATAGCCCGCATGATCGCCGTAGCGCTCGACCAGCGAGAGGCGCGGGTCGCCACTGGCCTGACGCTCCGCGAGCGTCGTCGCGAACGGAATGTAGCCACCGACGTAGTTGCAGACCTGGCCCTTGTGGAAGCCGGCGGCGGTCATGTTCCAGCCGAGATAGGTACCGAGAGGCGCATCACGAAGCACCGTCGGAACGCCACCGAGCTCGTTGCCGTCGACGTCGACGCGCGGCACCTTCATCGGAATGACCTTGGTGATCGGCGGCGGCAGGTTCGTCGGAACGCCCGAGCCGTCGGCGCGGTTGAAGTCCGGGCCCCAGTCGTAGTCGAACACCGGGAAGATGAAGTTCTCGGGCTCGAAGACCGACTCCGGAACGCCCGGCACGCCGGCCGGAAAGCCCATGTCCTGACGCGTCGGACTGACGAGCGTGCCGCCGATCAACGTCGGATAGCGGCTCGGCGGCGGCGGCGTCCCGTTCATCAGCCAGGCGCGCATCGCCAGGCGGATCACGTTGATCATCTGCGTCGACGGCATCGGGTTGGCGCGGAAGGTTCCGGTGCCCCAGTTGTTGCCCGGACAGTTGGCGCCGGTGGCCGGCGGCTGGTGCACGAAGCCGCCGCCGCCGCCGCCGTGGGTCGTGCTGCCGATGTAGTAGCGACGCACGTTTCGCGTGAGCGGGATGTCGAAGTCGGCGCTCGTGCCGACCCACTCCATCGTCATCTTCAGCGCGAACACTTCCGAGCCGCCGAAGTGCTCTATCACCTTGGGACAGGTGCCGCTCAGGTTGCAGCGATGGAAGATGCTGTTCGCAGGGAGGTTGCGGGCCGCATCGGGATAGTCGACCCACCATTGCGCGCCTTCGCTGCCGAGCTGGTAGAGCTCGAGGACGCCGTCGGGCTGGCCCCAGCGCACGTTGGCGGCAACGCGGCGACCGGCGATCTGCGGCCAGGCGCCGTTGTGGAGCATCCGGTTGGCCTCGTCCTGGTTCATGCCGCTGTAGATGAACTGGCGCGTGAAATTGCCCGATTGCGAGCTGCCGCGCATCGAGGAGGCGGTGACTCGTCCGGCGATGGGATTGGGTGTACCGAAGTCATCCGCAGCCTGGTACTTGAAGAAGGATCCGACGTCGCGGAACGCGGCCATGCCGGCGCCGAGGACGTACGCCCCCTTGGCCTGGTAGGTCAGCTGGTAGAGCAGGTTCGGATCGAAGCCGTTCTTGAGGCAGACGTGGACGGGCAGGCTTCCTGGCAGGTTGGCTTCGTTGATGTCGACAGGCGTTCCGGGGAACGGCGTTGCCGCACTGCAGCGGCCGAACGACCAGTCGGTCGAGGGAATCACGCTGCCTTCGGTGACCTGCCCGTTCACCGTCTCCTTGGTGTGCGTCGTGAGCACCGCGCCGGTCGTGTCGAGCGAGACCGGCAGGTACGGCACCGGATTGCCCATCACGTTGAGCGGCGCCGAGTCCGGGCCGCTGCGGTTGACGATGCGCGCGAGGACCTTGCCGGTGACGAGCTGGCCGTTCTCGCGCGCCATCGGCACCACCACCCAGTGGCTGGTGCCGCTCGCATGATTGGTCGGCACCGCAGTCGCGCCGGAGTTGTCGGCCTGCCAGCCGCTCGCCAGGCCGATGTCGCCGAGGTCGCGCTCGGTCACGTTGATGATGATGTTGCCGCCCCGGTTCGGCACGTCGTGCCACAGGAAACCGCTCGCCATTGCCATGTCGACCGGCTTGGTGATGGTGAACGAGGTTTCGTAACGGACCTTGCCGTCGGCGTCCTTGCCGAGCTGGATGTCGGTGATGACGGCGTTGTGTGCGTCGTTGGGATCGAGCTCGCCGAACGCACGTCCGCGCAGCGTCTGATAGGGGATGGCGCCGCCGGTGACGGCGGTCGTCGAGTCGATGACGATGCGCGTGACCCGCGCCTCGACCGATGCCGCCGCGGCGACACCTGCGCAGACCGCGACCACGGCCCGCAGCCGCCAGGCGGCGCCGTCCAGCCTCAGCAATTCCATCACTGTCTCCTCATTCGTTCATCCACGGTGTGACACCGTGTGCCCGGCTTGATGCCCCATTCCGACCAGGAAATGGATGAATGGAGCAGCCATCGTCCGTGATTCAGTCTATGGCTTGTATACACTGAGGCACTCAGGGTATACGTCAGGTCGGCGGGTGCGCAAGCCGACATCTATAACGCGGCGAGCTTCCGACGCTGCCCCTCCCGCCGTGGCGTCATATGAGCTCGCGGTCCGATCGAAAGGCGAGACGCTTGCATGGGGTCGAAAGCACACGCACTGCTCGAGGGACTGACTCGCTGGTGGGGCAGCAAGCGGGTGGCCACGACCGCCGATTTCGAGTCGATGGCGGTGGTGCTGCTCTCGGGCAAGGGAGAAGCGTCGGGTGTGGCCCTGGCTTCGCACCTGCTTGCTGCCTATGCCGCCTTGCCCCGCACCCAGCAGCGACGCTTCTTCGAACTGCTGGCGACCCGCTTCGGCCCCAACCTCGCCACCATGCGCGATGCGGTGGCCGACTTCATGCAAGCGCCCGATGCCGAGTCCGCGGCACGCCTGCACGTCGTCGCGGAACCGCGCCGTCAAGAGCTGGTCAGGCGCATGAACCTCGCGCCGCGTGGCACCAGCCAGCTCGTCCGCATGCGAGAGGATCTGCTGACGACGATGAAAGACGACCCGTCACTGGCTCTCGTCGATGCCGACTTCCGCCATCTCTTCGCATCGTGGTTCAACCGCGGCTTCCTCTCGCTGCAAAGGATCGACTGGTCGACGCCCGCGCACATCCTCGAGAAGATCATCCGCTACGAAGCCGTTCACGAGATCACGAGCTGGGACGACCTGCGGCTGCGCCTCGAGCCTGCCGACCGGCGCTGCTTCGCCTTCTTCCACCCGGCATTGAGCGGCGAGCCGTTGATCTTCGTCGAGGTCGCGCTCACGAACGAAGTGCCCTCGTCGATCGCGTCGCTCCTCGGCAGCTCGCGCACGCCGGTGACACCCGACCGTGCCACGACCGCCGTCTTCTATTCGATCTCCAACTGCCAGCCCGGCCTGCGAGGCATCTCCTTCGGCAACTTCCTGATCAAGCAGGTGGCCGAGGACCTCAAGCGCGAGCTGCCCGCGCTGAACACCTTCGTCACCTTGTCGCCCTTGCCCGGTTTTCGACGTTGGCTGTCGACGATCCGGGGCGAGAGCGGCGGGTCGGCGGTCGAGGCGGCGCTGGCGTCCGCTCTCGCCGAGATCGATCGCGCGAACTGGCAGAGCTCGGCGTCGAGGGCGCTGCGTGACGCGCTTTCGCGCGCGGCCGTCCGCTATCTCTTCGACGCGAAAGACGCCGCCGGCAAGCCGCTCGATGCGGTGGCGCGCTTCCATCTCGGCAACGGTGCTCGCCTCGAGCGCATCAACTGGATGGGCGACGCCGGCGAAAAGGGTCTCTCCCAGGGCGCCGGCTTCATGGTCAACTATCTCTACGACCTCGCGGCCGTCGAGCGCAACCACGAAGCATTCGCGAACCAGGGCGAGATCGTCGCCAGCGTCGATGTGCATCGGCTTCGGCGGACGCTGGAGATCCGACCGGGCTGATACGAAGGCGAGGACGAGCGAAGGTGGGCGAGGCCGCGGTCGCGCGCGGCGCGCCGTCGTTGCACTAGTCGCCTGCTGCGCCGCTCGTTGTTGCGCTCAGCGAGCGAAGCCATCTCAACTCGAGCGCGACCTGCCCGCCGGCGACCAGCATCGCCACCGCCACTCGCGAGAGCGACGATTCGACGCGCAAGGACGAGATCCCGACGATATGGCCGTCGCCATCGGTCGTCACGGCGGCGTGCATCGAGCACGAATAGAGCGCGAGCACCGCCGCGCAGAGGCAGCTGACGAGAACGAGGATACGTCGCAAGCGGGTTCCGGAGGGCGTCGGACGGATGCATCGTAGCGTGCCCGCCGCACTCCCGTCGGACAAGCGGAAGGACGGCGTCAGACAAGCGCGCGAGATGCCTACTGGCCGCGCGCGGCGGCATTTTTGCGCATCAAGATGCGGTCCTGCCCAGGAGGGCATTCGCAAAGGCGAAGGGCGGTCAGGTCGAAGCCGGGCCGCTCCACTCAACTCTGGAGATTTCGATCATGAAGACATACGCGACCCTGCTCGCCGGCGCTCTCGCCGCAATGACTTTTGCACTTCCCGCAGTCGCGGCCGACGACGCAGTCAAGGCCTCGATGAAGCAGGCCGACAGCACCTACGACATGACCAAGAAGCAGGCCAAGGCCGACGAAAAGTCGGCAATGGCGCAATGCGACACCATGAGCGGCGATGCGAAGAGCCAGTGCAAGAAGGACGCCGAGGCCAAGTACAAGAAGACGATGGCCGATGCCGAAGCCTCGCACGACAAGGCGAAGGCCGACTACAAGGCAAAGAAGTAAGGTGCTTCGCTGAAATAAAAACGGCGCCCTCGGGCGCCGTTTTGTTTTTGGCTTGAAGACCGAGTCTTATCGGACCACGGCCATCTGCTCGCGCTTGTCACCCTTGTAGGTGTAGAGCGTCAGGGCGCCGTTCTTGACGTCGCCCTTCGCGTCGAACGAGATGTTGCCCGTGACGCCCTTGTAGGCTTCCGTCTTCGCCAGCACCGGGAGGTACTTGGCGGGGTCGGCCGAGCCGGCCTTGACCATCGCCGCGACCATCACGTTGACCGCGTCGTAGACGTACGGCGCGTAGATCTGCACGTCGGCGCCGAACTTCTTCTTGAAGTCCTCGCGGAACTTGTCCATGCCGACCTTCTGCGTGCCCTCGACGCCGCCAGCTTCCGCGCAGACGACCTGGTTGTCGGCCATTGCGCCGCCCGCCAGCTTGGGCAACTCGCCAGAGCAGATGCCGTCGCCGCCCATGAACTTGGCGTTGATGCCGAGCTGCTTCATCTGGCGAATCATCGGGCCCGCGACGGCGTCCATGCCGCCGTAGAAGATGACGTCGGGCTTCTTCGCCTTGACCGCAGTCAGGATGGCGGTGAAGTCGGTCGCCTTGTCGGTCGTGAACTGCGTGTCCT
>Ga0207648_10007152_pt1 | contig 11005 bp, 8 predicted proteins | sample KBSMisM32_FD_184310 | JGI IMG/M metagenome (GOLD analysis project Ga0207648, IMG submission 184310) | Miscanthus rhizosphere microbial communities from Kellogg Biological Station, Michigan, USA - KBS Miscanthus M3-2 (SPAdes) (version 2) | ecosystem: Host-associated > Plants > Roots > Rhizosphere... | reverse complement strand
TCCATCACGGGGAAATGCGATGGACCGGCGCACGGTGCTTGCCAATCTCGGAGCCATGTCATGCTTCGCCTTGCCGTATCAGGCCAAGGCTCAAAGCCTGCGCAAAAAGGTCAAGATCACCGACGTGAAGGTGATGATCATTCGCGGCACTTGGGACTGGAACCTGATCAAGATCGAAACCGATGCCGGCGTGCACGGCATCGGCGAGGCCTATTGGGGCCCCGGGGTCAAGGACATGATCCTCAAGCGCTTCCGCGAGCAATTGATCGGCGAGGATCCCCTGAATGTGGTCAAGCTGGCCACCAAGGTGCTGTTTCTCAACGGCGGCTATGGCGCGATCGGCGGCGTCACCGTGCATGCCTCCTCCGGGATCGAAATCGCCTTGTGGGATTTGGCGGGGCGGCTGCTTCAGACGCCGGTCTGCAATCTGTTGGGCGGCCGATTTCGCGACAAGGTGCGCTTCTACCGGACGCTTCAGGCGCCTGAGCGCCATCCGGAGGATCCCAAAAGCTGGGGTGACCAGGCGGCCGAAGCCAAGGCCAACAACCCCTACGGTTTCACGGCGTTCAAATATCAAGGCGATGCCGTGCCGCGCACGGCCGATCCGGATTTTTCAGAGCCGGGTCACGATCCCTACACCAATCAGCTCACCAACAAGGACCTGCGCCGCCTGGTGGACCGCATGGACCGGGTGCGCGCCGCCATCGGTCCCGACATCGACATGGCGATCGAATGTCATTGGAAGTACACGGTCAACGAAGTCATCCAATATTGCAACGCGCTCGAGCATTTGAAGCCGCTGTGGATCGAAGATCCCACGCCGCCGGAAAACGTGGAGACGATGGCGCGGGTGGCCCGCGCCACGACGGCGCCGATCTGCACCGGCGAGAATCTTTATCTGCTGGCGGGCTTCCGCGAACTGATCGAAAAGCAAGCCTGCGCCGGCGTGCATCTGGACATTCCAAAGATGGGCGGCCTGTTCGAAGCCAAGCGGGTGTCCGACTTTGCCGATCTCTATGGCATCTGGACGGCGGCTCACAATCCCGCAAGTCCAGTGGGCACGGCGGCCAGCGCCCATGCCTGCGCCTCGGTGCGCAATTTCCGTGTCCATGAATTGGCCAATTGGGTCGATTGGTGGCCCAGCCTGGTCACCCATGAAGGTCCGTTCTGGAAAGACGGCTACTTCCATATCGAGGACAAGCCCGGTCTCGGTTTTGAGATCAATCCCGATGTCGCCAAAGCCCATTTGGCGCCGGGCGAGGTGTATTGGAATTAGGGTGTCCGCGTGCAAGCGCGAAGAAGCCGGACCGGGAGCGCTAACCTTAAAAAATCCGTGTTTCGCGGCCTTGCGAAATTGAGAGGTCGGTCTGTGCCTTGATTGGCAAGGCGCGCGATTGTTGGTAGCTTTGCCCAACAAACCGGCAGTGCCGGCGTCATTTTGGCATGAATGCGATGGGTGCCAAATTTCGCGGCGCCGGATTGAATCGGCACACCAAACCGGGCCAAACAGAGCTCACTTCCGAGACGCACCCCATGGATCTCTCCGAAGACGAAAAACTCTCCGGGGAAACGCCCACCGTCACGACCCTTGCCGATGTCGCCCGCCGCGCCGGGGTCGGCGAAAGCACGGTGTCCCGGGTCCTGCGCAACAAGGGCTCGGTGTCGCAGCACACCCGCGAGAAAATCCTCAAGGTCGCCGCCGACCTCAATTATGTGCCCAATCGCATCGCCGGCACCTTGGCGTCGATGACCTCCAAACTGGTGGGAATCGTCATCCCTTCGGTCGGCAATACCGTGGTGCCGGAAGTGCTGGCGGGCGCCAATCAGGTGCTTGAAGACGCCGGATTCCAGCCCGTCATCGGGGTGTCCAATTACTGCCCGCAACGCGAGGAAGCCCTGATTGAATCGATCCTCAGTTGGCGTCCCAGCGGGCTCCTGGTCGCCGGCCTGGAACATACCGACCGCGCCAGGGCGATGATGAAAGGCTGCGGCGTCCGCGTGGTCGAGCTGATCGACATTGACGGGGAGGGGATCGATATCGTGGTCGGCTCGTCACACCGTATGGCGGGGCATAAAAGCGCCGAACATTTGCTGGCTCGCGGCTACCGCCGGATCGGCTATGTCGGTCACGATTTCACCATCGATATCCGTGCCGGCAAGCGGCTGGATGGTTTCCGTTCCGCGCTGGCGGAAAATGGCTTGGCCTTTGTGGACGAGGAATTTTCGCCCGGCGGCGCTTCGTCGGTCGAAGCCGGGCGGATTGGCCTGGCTCGGCTGTTGGCGCGGCAGGATCGTCTCGATGCTGTGTATTTCTCCAACGACGATCTCGCCATCGGCGGCTATTTCCATTGCCTGGAAAACAAAATCGACGTTCCCGGCCAACTGGCGCTGTTCGGCTATAATGGATTGGAAATAGCCCGCCTTACGCCGCTGCCGATTTCGACCATTCGTTCGCCGCGTTTTGCCATGGGCAAGACAGGCGCAAATCTTTTGCTGTCCGGCGGCCCGTCTCAAGTGGTGGATCTGGGGTTTGAGCTGATCGCCGGCGCGACGAGCTAGTGCATTAAAAATACTACATGTATCAATATCTTAGAAGAAGTGTGGCCGATTTCACAACGGGGCCGGGAATGATGTTAGCGCTTCCATTTTCGGGTTGGCAGCGCTGCCAATGTCTACTAGCTTTCACGCCAAGCATAAGACGAATTTCCAGGGGGAGCTATGAGCAATAACCGAGTGAATAAGCTCGCGCTGATGTGCGCGGCCAGCGTCGTTGCCTTAACCAGCGCCGCGAATGCGCAAGGCACGCAAACCGAATCGGTGACGGTCACCGGCTCGCGCATCATCTCCGACATCACGCTGTCGCCGACGCCGATCACCACGGTAACCGCCGATCAGTTGGCGGCGACCACCCCCACCAATATTCCCGACGCCTTGAACAAGCTGCCGGACTTTATCGGTGGCGCCAGCCCGCGCAGCCAGAACAATGGCCAGAACAACAATTCCGGCAACACGCTGAGTCTGCGCAATCTGGGCGCTATCCGCACTCTGGTGCTGCTGGACGGTCATCGCGTTGCCCCGTCCAACCGCGACGGCACGGTGAACGTGGACGCGCTGCCCCAGATGCTGATGAGCCGGGTGGATGTGGTCACCGGCGGCGCGTCGGCCGTCTATGGCTCCGATGCCGTGGCCGGTGTGGTCAACTTCATCCTCGACAAGAAGTACGACGGCTTCAAATACGACATCAATGCCGGCATCTCGAAATATGGCGATGCCGCGGAAGAGAGAATCGGGTTGGCCTGGGGTACCGAGCTGTTTGGCGGCCAGGGCCATTATGAGATGGCGCTACGCCTGTTTCAGCAGGACGGCCTTCAGATGCAGCAGCGTCCCTATGGCTACAACCACAATACCTGGGTGCAGGCCGGCAACGGCTCGGCGGCAAATCCATTCGTGGCCGTACCCTATGGCCATCTTTTCAATCAGGGCCTTACGGGCACCATCACCTGCGGCACGGGCTGCAGCCTGAACAATTACACCTTCACCGGCAACGGCCAACTTATTCCCATGATGCATGGCATTCCCACCGGCACAGCCGGCCTGGAGTCCGGCGGCGATGGCGGCTTCCAAGACAACATCGCCACCTTGTGGTCGCGCCAGCGCCAGGGCGAGTTCTTCAACCGCTTCAGCTATGACATCACGCCGGACATGAATTTCTATGTCCAGGGCAGCTGGGCTGAATCGGCCGACTATTCCACCTGGGCGCCGCTGGTGGTCAGCGCCTCCAGCAGCCGGCCCAACACCTTCTTCACCAACAATCCCTTTCTCTCACCCGACGCGCAAACCCGGCTGACCGCGGCGGCCACCGCCGCCGGCAATTTCGCCAGGGCGCCGGTTCCCTTCTCCACGAACCCTAGTAAGGGTCAGCCGCTCGTGACCGGGCCTACGGTTGCGCCAAATACGCCCGTCTTCACGGATCCTTCTTATGTCCCGCAGACCGTCAACGGCCAAAATGCCCAGTCACAGGGCGCCATCTATATCACCAAGGGCCTCGACCGGAATTTGAGCATCACCACGGGCCTGACCGGCAAGCTGAGCAGCTTGAACTGGGAGCTGTATTACGGTCATCAGGAAAGCCGGGTGGAGGTGTTCGACCCCACCAACACCAACAATGCCCGCTATCTGGCGGCACAGGACGCGGTGGTTGCGCCGGCCGGCCTGAAGGTGAATGGCGTCGATGTGGGCGGCACCATCCAGTGCTGGGTCACCACCCAGGCCGCCTTCGCCTCTCTTTATCCGGGTTGCGTACCGATTAATCTGTTCAACCCCAGCCAGGGCATCAGCCAGGCCGCCTGGAATTATCTGAAGAACCCCACCTTCTGGATCCTGACACAGGAGCTGGACGATATCGGCGGCAGCATCTCCGGTGGTCTTGGCTTCGGCCTGCCGGCCGGCGAAATCACCGGCGCGCTGTCGGCGGAAATGCGCTGGCGGACTTATGACCTGCAGAGCAACGCGGATCCGACCGACTTCGTCAATTGCACCGGCTTGCGCCTGTGCACCCAGAATGGCGGCGCGGCGCCCTCGCTCTACACCCAGAACACCAATGCGCCTGTCAGCGTCCAGGACAATGTGTGGGAGACCGCGCTTGAGCTGAACGTGCCGCTTCTCAAGGACTTTCCGTTGGCCGAGGAGTTGAGCGCCGACATCGCCGGCCGTTACACCAGCTATTCCATTTCCGGCACGGCCGAGACCTGGAAGATCGGCATCAACGACAGGATCAACGATACGCTCCGCCTCCGCGGCACCATGTCGTACGATCTCCGCGCGCCCAACCTGAACGACCTGTTCGCGCCGACCTCGATCACCTCGACCGGCTTCAACGACCTGTTGACCGGCATCAACAGCGGCACCCAGCTGGTCACCCGGGGCAATTCCGGCCTGACGCCGGAAGTCGCCCACACCTCTACGCTGGGTATTGTGCTGACGCCGGAGTTCATTCCCGGCTTCACCACCTCACTGGACTATTACGTGACGCACATGACCAATGCGATCACCAACATCAGCTACCAGAACGTAACGGTGCAGAATCTCTGCATCGCCAGCGCGCCGAGCTATGGCTCGCCCTACTGCCTGCTCGCCACCCGGCCGGTCGCGCCGGGCGGCGCCGGCTATGCCGCTACGGCGAATTTCCCGACCCAGATACTCAGCTCGCCTCTCAACAGCGCCAACATTCAGATGGAAGGCTGGAACCTTGAGGTGGACTATGGTTTCGACTTGGAGGATGTGTGGAGCGCCCTACCGGGAACGCTGACGTTGCGGCATCTGATGACCTATCAGCCGGTTCTGGAGACGCAGAATCTTCCGGGCACACCCTATTCCTGGACGGCCCAGCCCAAGACCCGCATGACCAGCTTCATCAGCTACCAGGTTGGCGACTGGGGCCTCGATATCCAGAACCAATGGCTGAGCGGCTGGAAGAAGGCCACAGGTTTGCTCAATCAGGTCTATGCGGTGCCGCGTGTTACCAGCTATGACGCGATGGACGTCACCATCAGCCGTCACTTCGACATGTTGGGTGGGTCTTCGTCGCTGTATTTCACGGTCCAGAATATCGGCAACACCCGTGCGCCGCTCTTTCCGACCAATTCCTCCAATCCCGGTCTGTTCTACCCCGTGTCCGGTTCTACCGGTCCCGGCTTTGGTTACAGCGACATGGGCCGCTACTTCACCCTCGGTCTGAGGGGCAATCTCTGAGGATAGTGGTTGATCCATCAAACCGGCGCCGCGAAAGCGGCGCCGGTTTTTCCTTGCGCAAGCGCTTTCGACGCCATTATTTCCATAGAACCAACGGCTTGCTCCATCCTTCCCGGCGTCAACCATTGGTCAAGGCTGACCGCGCTACAACCTTGCGTCAGGGCAAGCGGATGGCGGCGAGTAATGAAGTTTCTGTGGTTGACCTTCGCCGCCATTCTCGGGCTGGCCCTGCAGGCCGTACCGGCCTCCGCAAGTTTGACCTATACCCTCAATTGCAGCGTGAACCCGTGCACCGGCAATAATGCCACCAACAATTACGGAACGGTGGACATACAGCAAGGAGCCAACGGCCATGTCACGGTGACGGTAAACTTGGCCGCCAATGAAAAGTTCGCGGACTTGTCCTCCGGCTACGCCATTCTGTGGAACATTAGCGGCAGTCCCGGTCTGACGATCTCTCTTCAAGGATCCAATTCCGGCAATTTTGCCGTGCAAAATAGCGGCAATCCCAGCGATTATCTGGCAAATCCCTTCGGCAACAACCCCAACAACTGCAACGGCGGCAACGCGGTATCCTGCTTTGACTATGCTGTCGCGCATAACAACGGCGCCGGCACGGACACGAGTCTGATATTCGACGTCACCAAATCCGGTGGATTGGTCTTGACAGATTTTGTCGCCACCACCGTCGGCGGCCTCCCTGGTTTCACCTTCGCGGCGAAAATTCTTCAGACCGGAAACAGCACCGCTTTTTATGTCGCCGCCAACGCGGCTCCCGTCTCCGAGCCCCATAGCCTGGCCATTGCCGGCGCAGGCTTGATCGCGCTCGCCGGGTTGATGCGGTTGCAGCGGCGCCGGAGCATGCTGCCCCTCTAGATGGCGGTCGAGATCTCGCCAGCTGCGGCGGCCCGCTCCCCGGTTATCTCGACAAATCAACGGCTTGACCGGCAGCCGCCGGTCGTCAACCAACGGTCAAGACGGTTGGGTTACAACCGGTTCCGGAGTGCCTTATTAGAAAGGGTCCCCGCGCCGTGGAAGATCGGGGGCCTTCGCCGTTTGGGGTCGGCATTATGTTACGGACATTTCTTCGCGCTCTCCTCCTGCTCTTCGCACTGGCCTTGCCGCCAAGGGAGAGTCTTGCCGCCGTCGATCCCAATCCGTTCCGGAACCGCGAAGCGACCTCCAACCAGAAATCGCTCGATCTCCTGAATGAAGCGCAAAAACTGATACAGGCCGGCAAGCTCCAAGACGCGGTCCGCCAACTGAACCTTGCCGCAAGCCTTGAGCCCAACAATCCCAATATCCAGGCGCGGCTGGGCATGGTCCTGAACATGACCGGCGATTATCAGAACGCGTTGGACCGCTTGCGCCGCGCCAGGAAGATGGGCGGCGCTCCCGAAGCCGTGCTGGGCCCGATGCTGGATTCCATGTTGTCCATGGGCCAGAACCAGATCGTGCTGGATCTGTATCCCGACCCGCCCGCCGACAGCCAAAGTTTCAGCTCCGGCATGGTGCTTCGCGCCCGCGCGGCGGCGCTGCAAGTGATGGGCGACAGCGCCGGCGCCTCGGCGGCGATGAAGCGGTCCTTGGCGATCTTGAACGACTATGACGGCGTGATGACGGCGGGGCGCATTGCCCTGCTGCAAGGCGATTTTGCCGGCGCCGACGCCCGCGTGGACGAAGCGCTGAAGCTCAAGCCCAAGGATGTCGACGCCCAGGTCTTGAAGATCGACTTGGCGATGCAGAGGCGCCAGAACGACAAGGCACAGGTCATGTCCGATGCTTTGGTGTTGGATTATCCGCGAAGCCTCACGGCACGGCTCACGCGTATCAAGGTGCTTTTGTCCAGCGGCCGCACCGACAAAGCAGGTCCCGATATCGATCGGGTGATGGCCGAAATGCCCAATATGCCGATCGGCCGCTATTTCAAGGCGATCTACATGGCGCGTCGCGGCGATCCCAAGGGGGCCTGGGACTTCGCCCACAGCCTGCCCAAGGAATATCTCCAATCCGATCCCGGCGTCGCTTTCAACGTTGCCACCATGGCGCTGGCCGCCGGCTACCAGGACAGCGCCGCGTCCATCCTCAACGTGGTGGTGCTCCGCTTCCCTTGGCAGATCGAGGCGAGACTGGCGCTGGCCGATTTGCGGCTTCGCCAGAAAAGTCCGGAATATGCCCTCAATACCCTGACAATGGTCCGAGACTCCAGGGACCCGCGGGTGGGCAGCCTGTTTGCCCGCATCGCCTTGATGAAGCGCGACTCCAAAACCGCCGGGAAGTACATCCACCAGGTCATTGAGGGGGGCGGCGGCGAGGAGCTGCGCACCTTGGACAAGGACGTGGCGCTGAAAAGCTTGAGCGACTACAGCGCCGCCCATCCCGAAAACAAGCTGATCAAAAAACAGTTCGCGATTCTTCTTTTGAATTTCGGCGAGGCGGAGAAGGCTCGCACGGCCTATGAGAAGCTTGTGCTTGACGATCCGGCAGACGCCATCGCCTTGAACAATCTGTCTTGGCTGGTGGTCAAGGAGGATTCCAAGCGCGCGCTCTCCCTGGCGCAGCGGGCGGTCAAGGCCGATCCCTCCTCGCCGAACAATATGGACACTTTGGGCACCATGCAGATGAACCGCTCGGATTTTAAGGCCGCGGTGGCTTCCTTGCAGAAGGCGCACGAAATGATTCCGGACAATCCGGAAATCTCGTATCGCCTGGCGGTGGCGTTGGAGGCCAATGGCCAAGGCGAACGGTCTCAGGCCCTCCTGCAGGACCTGGTGAAGCGGGGCGGCTTCAGCAACCTGGATGCCGCCAAAAACCTCTTGGCCAGCAAGCTCAAGCTGGCGGGGCAGACGCAACTGGGCCGATAGGCTTTCAGTCCTCCTTGATTTGGAGAGGTAACTTCCAAGCTCCGCCACGCTTGTTGCGCCCCGCGGGCCATTAACCCATTTCCAGCAAAGCGTTAGTTGCCTGGCATGGCTATTGCTAACTTCCGAGTGGGTACTTGCGGGTGTTTCGATATGCGCCATTTTTGGCTGATTTTGCTGTCTTTTCTGGGCCTTACCGCGGCTGCGGTGCCGGCTTCGGCTGACATTACCTACAAGCTGAATTGCGTGAGCGATCCCTGCACCACGACCGGCAACTTCGGCTCCATCAACCTGCACCAGAATGGCTCCGGTACTGTCCTCGATCCCTACTACGTCACGGTTACGGTGGATCTGACGACGGCCTCATCCGCCGAGAAGTTTGCCGGTACCGGCGCCGGTTATGCGGTTACCTGGAACATTGCCGGAAATCCCACCCTGTCGTCGGTGAGTGTTACCTCTGCCAATGCCGGCAATTTCACCGTGCAGAACTTCGACCCGAGCGACCATAGTCCGCCCGGGCCCAACTATCAGCGATACAAGGCGACCCCATTTACGCCCGGGAGTTGCAGCTACAACGATGCGGGCTGCATGATGTATGCGATCGATTACAACATCGGCGGCAGCGGCGGTAACGATTCGAAGCTTGTATTCGATGTCATGAAGAGCGGCGGATTGGTCCTGTCCGACTTTACGGCCAACTCGGATGGCTACTTTTTCACCGCCGACGTATCCGGCCCTGGCTCTTGCAATCCCACCTGCAATGTTGCCTCGAACACGACAACCGCCCCTGAACCGGGCACTGTGTTCATGCTCCTTGCCGGCCTGGGTTCGCTCTTGATGGTGCGGCGGCGCCGTCAACTGGTGCGCGCCAACTAAGCGGCGCAAGCACTGCAAATAAAAACGCCGGCAGCGCAAGCTGCCGGCGTTTTGCTTCGCCCCAAGGCCGGCTTAGCCGGTCGGCATCAATGACTGCTTGATCGGAACAATGCTGGCCATGGGCTTGGCCTGCTGTTCTTTCCAAACCACATTCACGGCGGGCGTGACGGTAGGCCACATTTCGGCGCGGCGCCGATTGTAGAGCCGCAGCCGTTCCGCATTCATCAAATCCGCCAGCACAAGGCGCCTGGCCCAAAGCTCTTCCACCTGCAGTCGGCGCAGGATTTCGGGCGGCAAATCGCGTTCGGACGTCTCTTCTATCTCACGCATGGTATTTCACCTCTCTTGAAGGCATTTTGCATCAAATGTGCCAGGTCTGCCTGTCCGGTTTTGGCACGCGTCCGCGCACTTCCCTGGTTAAAGTTCCGCGCTTGGCCAATACTGGGACGCTGGCGCGCGAAGGAGAGAATTCCATGCGCAAGATTGTTCATCCTCTGGTCGCCCTTACCGTCATTCCCTTGCTGCTGGGCCAAGCCGTTCTTCCAGTCCCAAAACCCGCCGTCGGTAGCCGTGCCTTCATGACCGGCAAGCGCCTGCTGGACCTGTGCAAGACAGAGAATCCCTATTGCATCGGATATGTGGCCGGGGTTGCCGACACGCTTGCGCCGCTTTCCGAACCCGGCGGCCCATTGCCGCCGTCATCGCTGGCCAGCTTCTGTCCCACACAGATGACGGTGAAACTGGCCGTCGAGGCCTTCCAAAAATTTGCCCGTGCCAACCCTGAAGGGATGAGCACCAACGCCGCCCAATTGGTTGGAGACGCGCTGCACGAAGCTTATCCCTGCGCGCGCCGGTAAGGCCGCCCGGCCTATCTGGCCGGGGAAGGTTCCGCTAGGGTAAAGCATGATTCCGCTTTCCATCCTCGACCTCACGCCCATCAAACAGGGCGGCAGCATCGCCCAGACTTTTGCCCAAACGCTGGAATTGGCGCGGCTGGCCGAACGCCTGGGCTTCCACCGTTACTGGCTGGTCGAGCATCACAACACGCCAAGCGTGGGCGGCGCCGCGACGGCGGTGGTGATGGCGCATGTCGCGGCGGGCACCAGCAGAATACGGGTGGGCGCGGGCGGCATCATGCTGCCCAATCATGCGCCCTTGATGGTGGCAGAGCAGTTCGGCACCTTGGCCGCGCTCTTTCCTGGCCGCATCGATTTGGGGCTGGGCCGCGGCATCCCCTGTGACGCCGCCACCTTGCAGGCCTTGCGGCGCATGCCGAACGACCAGGCCGAATTTCCCCGCGATATTCAGGAACTGCTGTTTTTCCTGCGGCCGTCGGCGCCCGGGCAGAAGGTTCGAGCCATTCCGGGCGAGGGGGCGGCCGTGCCGGTTTGGCTATTGGGCTCCAGCCTGGGCGGGGCGCAACTCGCCGCCGGCTTGGGCCTGCCTTTCGCTTTCGCCTCGCATTTCGCGCCGGACCAGTTGGACGTGGCGCTCGCCGCCTATCGCGCCCGGTTTAT
>Ga0207648_10007151_pt1 | contig 11007 bp, 9 predicted proteins | sample KBSMisM32_FD_184310 | JGI IMG/M metagenome (GOLD analysis project Ga0207648, IMG submission 184310) | Miscanthus rhizosphere microbial communities from Kellogg Biological Station, Michigan, USA - KBS Miscanthus M3-2 (SPAdes) (version 2) | ecosystem: Host-associated > Plants > Roots > Rhizosphere... | reverse complement strand
GATCGCTCTCGACATCCTCGACGCCTTCTTCGCCGATGCGGAGATCGGCTTGAGCGAGCTCGCCAGGCGGGTCGGAGTGACGAAGAGCACGATGCATCGCACCTGCGGAGTGCTGGTCAGTCGCGGCGCACTGGAGCGAACGGTCACCGGCAAGTACCAACTCGGCGTCCACCTGCTCGAGTACGGGCAACTCGTCACCACGCGTTCGGCGCTGCGCGCCCAGGCCCTGCCGCTGCTCGTCGAGTTGCGCAACGCGATCGGCGAGACCGTGCAACTCGGGGTGCCGGCCGGCGCCGACGTCCTCTACATCGAACGGGTCGAGGGTCTCGGCGCTCTGCGGTTCACGACGGAAGCATTCCGCCGCTCGCCGGTGCACCGCTCCAGCACAGGCAAGGCCATCGCCGCGTTCCGACCCGAGGTAGCGGCAGCACGGATCAAGACGGGGATGAAGCCGGCGACCGGCCACACGATCGTGATCCCACAGATGTTCCTCGACGAGCTGGCGAGGATCCGCGAACGCGGGTACGCGATCAGCATCGACGAGAGCGAGATCGGGCTGTCGTCGATCGGCGTGCCGGTGCGATCGCATCCGGACGGTGAGGTCATCGCCGCGATATCGACCGCCGGCCCCACCGGGAGACTGCTCGGTGATCACGAGACCCATCACGTCCGTCTGATGCTCAACGCCGCCCGGCAACTCACCAATGCGTTGGCCGCCGGCACCTACACCCTCCCCCGACAACGTCGCGGCGTGTGATCTCACACCGAATTCCAACCCGAGATCAGGGGTTCTTCAGCGTTTAACCTGACAGAGTTGAGGCACTGGAACTCGTCCACGGAGGAGGAATCGGCTGTGGTCCCGGATGACCCGACCTCATCGCACGCACCTTGGCCGGCACCCGTCGCCTCCACAGTAGTCTACGGACTCGAGCCGCCGGTCGATCACTCGCACCCGTCCGGCGCACCGCGGCGCCGACGACTCGCGATGGTTGCAGCGGTGCTCGTGTTGCTGGCCGCGGTGGCAGCCGTGGTTCGCGTCGAGTCACGGCACGACTCACGGCAGCCGGAAGCCGCAACAAAATCGCCGACAGCTACCACGACTCCGAAGAACGCCTCCTCGGGTGGCGACACGCTGCCCACCGTTGCGGCGTTGCCGTCGACTCAAGCGGCGCTCGACACCGATGCCATCGTGGCGCTCGTCGACCCGGCGGTGGTCGACATCACGCTGGCCCTGGATGGTGGCGAGGCCGCGGGTACCGGCATGGTGCTGACCCCCTCCGGATTGCTGCTGACCAACAACCACGTCATCGACGGGGCCACCGACATCTCGGTGCAGATCGCCGCCACCGGTCCCAGCCACCCGGCACACGTCCTCGGTTACGACATCGTCGACGACGTCGCCCTGCTGCAGATCGAAGGAGTCTCCGGATTGAAGACGGTCACGCTCGGTGACAGTGCCGCGGTGGATGTCGGGGATCCGGTCGTGGCGATCGGCAACGCCCTCGGGGCACCGGGACCGCACGCGGTCACGACCGGCAGCGTCAACGCACTCGACCAATCGGTCACGGCCAACGAACCGACCGGAGAGTCGCAAGACCTCAGTGGCCTCATCCAGATGAACGCGAGACTGCGCCCCGGGGACTCGGGCGGTCCCCTGGTGAACTCCGCCGGTCAGGTCATCGGCATGAATTCGGTGGCTTCGGTCGGAGGCAGGCAGTTCGGCCGGTCGAACGTCGGCTACGCGATTCCCATCGTCCACGCTCTCGACATCGCCCGCCAGATCCAAGCCGGCACCGCGTCGGCCTCGATCCACATCGGTGATCGCGCGATCCTCGGCGTGCAGGTCACCGACACCACGTCGCCCGACAAGCCCGGCGCACTGGTCGAGGCGGTCAGCAACGGCAGCCCGGCAGACGACGCGGGCATCCGACGCGACACCGTCATCACGTCGATCGACAAAGCCGCGATCACCTCCGTCGACGACATCGGCCACGCTCTGTTCCCACACAGTCCGGGTGATTCGGTCGAGGTGACGTGGACGGACCCCGACGGAACGTCGCACACCGCGACCGTGGAGCTCGCCGTCGGGCCACCTGCCTGAGGTTCAGCAGGAGTCTCGTTGATCAGTCCTCGAGGTCGATGTCGACCATCAGCCGGTCGGCCAAGGCCTCGAGCTTCGTGCGGATGGTCTCGATGCCCACCGACGCAGGAAGCGCAACCGTTGCCGTGGCCTGGAACAGCGGACCGCCCGACATCGGTGCATCGACCGTGTTGCTGGTGAGCTCCTCGATGCTGGCTCGAACCTCGGCCAGTGCCGCCGAGACCGAGTGCAGGAGCCCGGGTCGATCGGTGCCGACGAGGTGCAGCACGAAGCGCGGCCCGGTCGGCGCCGGCGGGACATCGGTTTGATCGACACTGACCCGCAACACACCGTCAGCCCCGAGCGCTGACAGCGCGTCGCGCAACGTCTCGGCGTCACGGTCGGCAACGCTCACCAGCACGATGCCTGCGAACTTCCCGCCGAGCCGCGCCATCTGACTGCGTTCCCAGTTCCCACCGTGCGACTCGACGACCCCGGAGATCGCATCGACGAGGCCGGGTCGATCGTCACCGACGACGGAGAGAACGAGGTTGGCCACGGCGCAACGCTACTCACCCGCCGGACAACGGCTGATCGGCACATGCCTGCGGTCGCGGCGCGCGCCTACAGTCGCACCGATGCGCGCCTCTGTACTGGTCGACGGCTCGAACGAGTTGATCATCACCGATGTGGAGCACGACGCGCCGCTCGGCCGTGAAGTGCTCGTCCGATCCGTCGCCGCCGGGCTGTGCCACAGCGACTATCACTACCTCGACGGCACGCTCAGCCGCGGCCGTCCGGTGATTCTCGGCCATGAAGGTGCGGGTGTCGTCGAAGCCGTCGGTCCCGACGTGCGCGACATCGCCGTCGGCGACCACGTCGTCACGTGTCTGGTGATGGGCTGCGGCGAGTGCATGCGGTGCATTGCCGGCGAGCCGACACGGTGCCTGCACCCAGAGGTCACGAAGCGGGCAAGCGGCCGGCCGCCTCGCCTCACCCTCGACGGGGTGAGCGTGGGGCAGATGGCCAACGTCGGATCGCTGGCCGACCTCATCCTCCTGGACGAACGAGCGGTTACCGCCGTCAACCACGACATCCCGCTGGAGTTGGCGTGCATCCTGGGATGTGCCGTGGTGACCGGCCTTGGCGCAGCACTCAACACGGCCAATGTGCAGCCGGGCGATTCGGTGGCCGTGATCGGTTGCGGCGGTGTCGGCCTCAACATCATCCAGGGCGCCCGACTGGCAAGGGCCGCCCAGATCATCGCCATCGACGCCAACGCCGGCAAGCTCGAGCGCGCTCTCCAACTCGGTGCCACCGACGCGGTCGACGCGTCGGCGACCGATGCCGTCACCGCCGTTCGTGAGCTGACGGGGCCGGGCGCGGACCACGTGTTCGAGGTGGTCGGCCGGCCGGCCCTCGTGCGTCAGGCGTTCGACATGGCGGCGCCGGGTCGCAGTGCGTACGTCGTCGGCATCCAAGCCGACGATGCCGAGCTGTCAATACCCGTCACCGGCTTCCGCCGCGGCAAGAAGATCGTCGGTGTCTTCATGGGCGACACCGACCCGCGTGCGGACATCCCGCGCTACGCCGACTTGTGGCGCGCCGGACAACTGGATCTCGAAGGAATGATCTCGCACACCCTGCCGCTCGAAGAGGTCAATCGCGGATTCGCCATGATGCTGTCCGGCGAATCCGCCCGCACTGTCATCAGCTTCTGAAGTATCCACCATCCTGGCCGGCGCTGGCGTCGATGTGGTCCCGTGCGGACCGTTGCGGCTCGAGCGTTGGGCTGGTCGATGCGTTTGTCAGTTGCCGCTCCCGGTCGATTGCTAACCGGGATCCACGACCAGGTGGACGTCGAGCAACTCGAGCCCGAGGTCCTGAATCCGAGAAATGACGCCGCCGAGTTCGGCGTGAGCACATCGCACCCGCGTCACGCCATCGTCGGTCTCGATCTCACAGTTCGTGAATGCAGAGCGCAACGTTGGGCTCGCCGCACCCTTGAACGACAGTAGATAGGTCAGATCGGCCATCACTCACCTCTGCAGTGATCATGACCTGATGTACCGAAAACCTCGTCACCAACGGTCGGGTGAATGCTGTATTGCCCTGCGATCACCAGACGACGGGTGATGCGCAGTCACCCCGATCGCGAGTGGAGTGATCTCATCATTCGAACTGAACGAGAGGAGATGGCGATGACAGACACAGCCATCAACGAGCTGGGCCCCGTCGACTACCTGGTAGTCGAGTTTCCGGTCGGCGCGAGCAATTTCACCGGCGAGATGGCCAAGGAGCTGCTCTCCCTGGTGGACCGTGGGACCATCCGCGTCATCGACGTGTTGGTTCTCACCAAGAACAGCGACGGCACCGTCGATGCGATGGAGCTGTCCGACGTTCCGAACCTCGGCGACCTGCAAGTGATGGAAGCACAGCTCGCCGAGTTGTTGGCGGCCGACGACGTCGAGATGCTGGCTGCGGCGATGGAGCCTGGAAGCACCGCCGGCGTCCTCATCTGGGAGAACTTGTGGGCCGCGCCATTCGCATCAGCGGTGCGCCAATCAGGTGGCCAAATGATCGCCAACGGACGAATTCCGATTCAGGCGATCATCGCCTCCATCGAAGCCGACGAAGCATCTACAGAAGGAGACTGACATGCCATTGCGACCCGCACGTGTAGGAAGAGTTGGAGTCATCGGCCATCCGGTCGCGAAGACCGCTGTCGTTGCCGCGGCCGTCACCCCGGGGCCGGGAGGGCCCGGAGGCCCGGGTCGCGGGGCGCCGATCGCCAAGACCGCTGTCGTAGCGGCCGCGGTGACACCCGGTCGTCGACGCCGCATCTGACCGATCGATCCCTGGTGGAGCTCACGTCAGGGGCGATGCGCACGCCTCGCGCTGCGGCCTTCGCCGGGATCGCGTTCTCGGTGTTGTTCACCGCCGCACTGGTACTCGTGCGCCTCGCCGTGCCGAGCGATCCCGAGGGTGCCGATGACTGGCTCAACGAGGGCGGCAAGCGCGATGCCGTCATTCTCGCTCTCAACCTGTTGCCGTTCGCCGGCATCGCGTTTCTGTGGTTCATCGGCGTCGTTCGCGATCGCATGGGTCACGGAGAGGATCGGTTGTTCGCCACCGTGTTCCTCGGCAGCGGCCTGCTGTTCATCGCCATGCTCTTCGCCGCCGGCGCGATTTCCGCCGGACTGGTACTGGTCGCGAGTGACCTGTCGTCCTCGGGCGTCTGGTCCTTTGGTCGGCGCGTCAGCTTCACCCTGCTGACCACCTATGCGATGCGAATGGCCGCAGTGTTCGCGCTCTCCACCACCACCATCGTCACCCGACTGGGCATGGCACCGCGCTGGATCACCGTTCTCGGTGTTGCGGCCGGCGTCATCCTGCTGGTCAGTGCGGGTGTGATCCCATGGGTCGAGGTGATCTTCCCGGCCTGGGTCTTCGTCATCAGCGCGCACATCCTCGTCGTGTCGTTTCGGTCCGGCGGGACACCGGCCCCGGCGCTGGCCGAGGTGTGAGCGCGATCACCCGCCGATTGGCGATGCGGATCACCCGATACAGGTGTTGAGATCCTCGCCTGGCCGACATCTGATCACCTCGAATCAATGGAACGGAGCAATGGAATGACGAATTCACCCGACCGACACGCTCGCACGATGTTGCCGATTCCGGATCGCCCGGCTCGGGGGCTGACGACGTATGACGCCAAGGATCCGGCAACATCGTTTCCGCCGATCGAGCCGCTGCTGCCTCCCGCGGGTGCGCCGAACGTGTTGATCGTGCTGCTCGACGACGTCGGTTTCGGGGCCTCGAGCGCGTTCGGTGGCCCGTGCCAGACACCGGTTGCCGAGCGGCTCGCGTCGGGTGGGTTGAAGTTCAACCGGTTCCACACGACGGCCCTGTGCGCTCCGACGCGGCAGGCGTTGTTGACCGGTCGCAACCATCACTCGGTCGGGATGGGCAGCATCACCGAGACGGCCACGTCGGCCCCCGGGAACAGTTCCCTGCGCCCGAACCAGAAGGCCCCGTTGGCGGTGACGCTGAAGCTCAACGGCTACTCGACCGCCCAGTTCGGCAAGTGCCATGAGGTACCGGTGTGGCAGTCGTCGCCGATGGGCCCGTTCGACGCGTGGCCGTCGGGCGGTGGCGGGTTCGAGACGTTCTACGGCTTCATCGGCGGAGAGAACAACCAGTGGGATCCGGCGTTGTACGACGGCACGACTCCGGTCGAGCCGCCGGCCACGCCCGAGGAGGGATACCACCTGACCGAGGACCTCGCTGACCGAGCGGTGGGCTGGGTGCGCCAGCAAAAGGCGCTCATGCCGGACAGGCCGTTCTTCGTGTACTTCGCTCCGGGTGCGACGCATGCGCCGCATCACGTACCCAAAGAATGGGCCGACAAGTACGCCGGTCAGTTCGACGACGGATGGGATGTGCAGCGCGAGCGCACATTCGCTCGACAGAAGGAGCTGGGTGTCATTCCGGCCGATGCCGAGCTGACCCCTCGCCACGCCGAGATCGCTGCGTGGGACGACATGCCCGACGAACTCAAGCCCGCGCTGGCGCGCCAGATGGAGGTCTATGCCGGGTTCCTCGAGCACGTCGACTACCACACGGGGCGGCTGATCGACGCGATCGATGATCTCGGGGTGCTCGACAACACGATCGTCTACTACATCATCGGCGACAACGGCGCGTCCGCCGAGGGCACGATGAACGGCGCGTTCAACGAGCTGGCCAACTTCAACGGGATGGCCGCGCTGGAGACGCCCGAGTTCATGTTGAGCAAGATCGACGAACTCGGCGGTCCGGAGTCGTACAACCACTATTCGGTCGGTTGGGCGTGGGCGATGAATGCCCCGCTGCAGTGGACCAAGCAGGTCGCTTCGCACTGGGGTGGTACCCGCAACGGCACGATCGTCCACTGGCCGGCCGGCATCACCGACAAGGGCGGCCTCCGCGATCAGTTCACCCATGTGATCGACATCGCCCCGACGATCCTCGAGGCGGCCGGGTTGCCGGAGCCCACGATGGTCAATGGCGTTCAGCAGTCGCCGATGGAGGGCACCAGCATGCTCTACGCGTTCAACAGTCCTGACGAGCCGGAACGCCACGATCTGCAGTACTTCGAGATGTTCGGAAACCGTGGCATCTACCACAAGGGTTGGAGCGCAGTGACCAAGCACAGGACGCCCTGGGTGATGGTCGGCGGAACGATTCCGGCGTTCGACGACGACATCTGGGAGCTGTACGACGGCAGCAACGACTTCAGCCAGGCCCGGAACCTGGTCGCGGAGAACCCGGAGATGCTCGCAAAGCTGCAACGACTGTGGCTGATCGAGGCGACGAAGTACAACGTGTTGCCGATCGACGACCGGGGTGCCGAACGTCTGAACCCCGAAGTCGCCGGTCGACCGACCCTCATCCACGGCAACTCGCAGTTGTTCTACTCCGGAATGGGACGGCTCTCGGAGAACAGCGTCGTCAGCATCAAGAACAAGTCGTTCTCTGTGACGGCAGAGGTCGATGTGCCCGAGGCAGGGGCGAACGGCGTGATCATCGCCCAGGGTGGACGCTTCGGCGGATGGTGCGTGTACGCCAAAGATGGCAAGGCGAAGTTCGCCTACAACGTGCTCGGCATCCACCTCTTCACCACCGAAGCAGAGTCACCGATCCCCGCCGGCAAGCACCAGGTCCGCATGGAGTTCGCCTACGACGGCGGGGGACTCGCCAAGGGCGGTGACGTGACGTTGTACTACGACGGCGCACCCGTCGGGGCCGGTCGCGTCGCCGCCACTCAACCGATGATTTTCTCCGCCGACGAGACGACCGACATCGGCTACGAGTCGGGCACCACCGTCACTCCCGACTACAGCGCCCGCTCCAGCCGCTTCAACGGCAAGATCCACTGGGTGCAACTCGATACCGGAGTCGACGACAACGACCACTACATCGACCCCGATGAGCGGTTCCGCGTAGCGATGGCCCGGCAGTAGCGACGTAGAAACGACGATCGACCGACCGCGTGGATTTCGCGCGGTCGTTCGACTTGGTGTGGCATGGTTGCCCGAGGAGTTTCTCTGCGCAACGTCATCGCCACCACAAAGCTTGCGATACCGACGCCTCGCCGCGCGCTCGTACCTCGGCCGGATCTCAGCGCGCGCTTGGACGAACCCGGCTATCACTTGGGCCTGGTGGCCGCGCCTGCGGGGTACGGCAAGACGGCGACGCTTGCCTCGTGGGCTTCCGCACAACCTCACGATCTGGCCTGGCTGTCCTGCGACCCGACTGACGCCGAACCCTCGCGGTTCATGCTGGGTCTGTTGACGGCTGTCTCCGTGAAGTGGCCGGGGGTCGCCGACGATGCCTTGGTCCTGTTGGAGCGAGAGGGCGCCCATACGTACGACGCCGCCGTGTCGGTTGCCAACGAGTTGGGCTCGATCGGGGCGCCGGGTGTGCTGGTGATCGACGATTTGCACCTCGCCAAACCTGCGCCGGAACTGTTGTCCGGATTCGTCGATGCGTTGCCCGACCAGTTCCGACTCGTGTTCGGCAGCAGGTCCGACCTGCCCATCTCGTTGGCTCGACTCCGCATCCAGGGCGGGCTGCTCGAGCTGCGCAGCGATGATCTCCGCTTCTCCGCGCCACATACGGCCGAGTTCACCCGACTGCAGGGCTTGGCTCTCGAACCGGAGGAGCTGGCGACGCTCCACCATCTCACCGAAGGCTGGCCGGCCGGAGCGCAGCTTGCCGCACTTGCATTGCACCGCGCGGCAGACCGAGGACAGTTCTTCGAGGCCTTCGCCCGAACGGATCGGGCGGTGGGGGATTTCCTGTTGAGCGAGGTGCTCGACAACTTGCCGCCTGACCTCGTCGACTTCCTGGTCGACACATCGGTGCTCGACGCGTTCGACGCCGATTTGTGCGCCAAGGTCAGCAATCGCGACGACGCCGCGACCATCCTCGATCGAGTGATCGCGACCGACCTCTTCGTCGTGCCTCTCGACGAATCGGGTCAATGGAGCCGGTATCACCACTTGTTCGGTGCGTTCCTGCGAGCGCGGCTGGCGTCGCTCGGCGAGGGCAGGCGCCGTGCGGCCCACGATCGGGCGAGTCGGGCACTCGAGGCCCGGGGGGACGTGACCGGTGCCCTCCAACACGCGATGGCGGTCGGCGACGGCGAGCGCGTCGGCCGGGTCCTGCGCGAGTCGCTGGCCCGAGAGATGTCGCTCTCGGACCTCGAGGTGGCTCGACAAGCCATTCGTTCGTGGTTGCACGAGTTCGGCGCGCAGATGATCGAGACGAATCCGGAGGGCGTCGTCGAGTTCCTGATCGGGTTGATTTCGATCACCGGTCCCGACGACGCGGTCTGGTGGCTCGAGCGCGTCGAGCACGCCCACTCGGACCGTGACGGAGACCTGATGGCGTTGACAGAGGGCGCGCGCAGCGAGCTGTCGCTGTACAAGGGCGATTCCCGCCTCGCACTCCTGCACGGAACGGCGACGGTCGACGCGGTGGACGGACGTCCGGCCAACAAGGGTCTGATCCCACTTGCGTTCAGCGTCGTCATCCGCGCCCACATCCAGGCCGGCGACTTCGACGGGGCACGGGCAGCTGTCGAGCGCGCCGCAGCGTTCCCCACGGGCAATGCGCTTGCCGACGAGGTCCGGTATCCGGCCCTGACGGCTTTCGTAGCCGCCGTCGATGGAGAGCTGGGCAGCGCTACGCAGATCGCGGCCGACGTCGAACGCCGTTGCGCGAGCCTGCGCATAGCTGCTCACGAACCGGGTCGAATCTGGAGTGGGTTGGCGCAGGTCGAAGTACATCTGCAACGCAACGAGCTCGAGCAGGCTTCGGCAGTTCTCGACATGGTGGGTTTCGCCGCGGATGCCGGCCACCGTGTGCCCTACCAGAGCCAGGTGACGCTGCAGCGAGCCAGGCTCGCCCGCGCGCTCGGTGATCCCGAGGCGGCCGACGCGCTGCTGTTGCAGGCGCGACTCCTGCTGTCGAATCCCGACGAGGGCACGCGGGCGGTGTTCGCCGAGGAGGCGGTACATCAGGCGTTGCGGTTCGACGTGGCACGTGCGTCGGAACTGATCGACGCGCTCGACCAGGATCGTGTGACAACTCGGGTCCTGCGTGTGCGGCAACTCCTGACCGATGGGAACCGCCGGGAGGCGACGAATCAGCTCGAGTCGGTGCCGTCGACAGGCACGCTACGAGAACGGGTGGAACGGAACGTGCTGCGCGCTCTCACGTTCCTCGAAGTCGATGTCGATCGGGCGAACGGGGCCCTCCGGGATGCTCTGGAGCTTGCGCTGCCCGAGCGATTGATCCGCTCGATCATCGATCCGGGTCCCGACGTTCACAAGTTGTTGATGTCGTGCATGCCGACCTCGGAGCTGCAGCCGTTTGTCCACGATCTGATCGAGGCATCGAGCCGCACTCCGGCGCCTCCTCGACGTATGGAGGGCACCGTGAAGCTGGTCGAGTCGCTCACGAAGCGGGAGGTCACCGTGCTGCGCTACCTGTGCAGCCGTCTCACCTACGAGGAAATCGCGGCTGCGCTGTACCTGTCCCTCAACACACTGAAAACACACGTCAAAGCGGTGTACCGGAAGCTCGAGGTCGTGTCACGCGCCGACGCGGTGACCGTTGGTCGATCATTGCGCCTGATCTGACCCGTTGCCGACACCGATCGATGAAATCACCCTCACGAATGTGATGTCGATCCGCGCGCCGCGTGAGACGATCAACGCACGTTCATCCCCGAGCCGTGGAGCGTGCATGAGTCAGCGAATCTTCGACATCTGCGTCAAGGGTGAGATGAGCCCGGCGTTGCGCGAAGCGTTCGAGGACGTCGACGTGACGATCGACCGGGGTTTCACCCGCCTGCGCCTCGTTGCCCACGACACGAC
>Ga0207648_10007150_pt1 | contig 11008 bp, 10 predicted proteins | sample KBSMisM32_FD_184310 | JGI IMG/M metagenome (GOLD analysis project Ga0207648, IMG submission 184310) | Miscanthus rhizosphere microbial communities from Kellogg Biological Station, Michigan, USA - KBS Miscanthus M3-2 (SPAdes) (version 2) | ecosystem: Host-associated > Plants > Roots >... | reverse complement strand
GGCGCCGGCCCGAGCGCGGCGCGGCGGTCGTGCTCGGCGAGGATCACTTCCATCGCTTTCTCGAACACCGAGCGCGGCGGTCCGGCCTTGCCCTCGACCCAGTCGGCCAGCTCATCGATATTCACCCCGAGGAACGAGGCGAGGTTCTCGCGCCCGCCGCGCAGCACTTCGCACTGCTGCAGGATGCGCGCGCACATTTCGGCCCAGCGTGGTTTTTGCTCCATCCGACACGGACAGCGGCGCGCGGCGAAAGGTTTCAGGAGTTTCTTATCTCTTATTCCACCGCCTTGCGCACCGACTTGTCGACCTTTGTCGCGGTTCTCTCGACAAACTTGCCGGCGCGCACGGCGGTTTTCTCGGTGAACTTGCCGGCGCGCACCGCGGTTTTCTCGGTGAACTTGGCCGCACGCTTCGCCGTGTTTTCCGTGCCTTGCGCCGCACGCGCCGCGCCGCGCTCGAGGCGGTTGGGCTTCTCCCCTTCCTCAGCGCTTGTAGCCGAAACGCTACAGAAAATTGCGGCGACCGCTACCCAAAGCCTCACCATGGCGTCCAACCTCCCAGCTAACATTGTAGGAGAACAAGCGGAGATAAAACGCTGTGTACAAAGACATCCGACAAGTTCGTGAGCACTATGCCGCACTGCGCGACCTGATCGCGCGGGCGCTGGGCGGGCGCGACGACGTCGCCACCCGCTCGCAGGTCTCGGTGCTTTGCGAGGCGGCGATCGCCGCGCTCGACGATGCCGAGACCCGCCAGCGCCTGCGCGCGGTGGACCGCCACGCGGCCGAGCTGTTCTCCGACGACCAGCATCAGAAGTGGGACCGCGAGCACATGAGCGGCGCGGCCTATCTGCGCCTGCAGATCCTGATCGCGCTGGAAGCGGTCAACACGCGCCTGTTCCTGCTCGACGCGCAGCGCGACCGCGGCGGGCTTGCCTCCGCCGTCGCCGATCCGCTGCGTCCACCCGCCGTCTAGCGCATCCCCCCGGCCGCGACGTGGGCACGCTGCCTGCTCGTTCCGGGCATGCACATCCCGTCATGGAAGCAGGGCTGGCAGCTCACCAAATCGGCGACCCAGGCCTGGTCCGACGACTATGCGCCCAGCATGGGCGCGGCGCTTTCGTACTACACCCTTTTTTCCATCGCGCCGCTGCTGCTGATCGTGATCTCGGTCGCCGGCATGATCTTCGGCGAGAAGGCGGTGCAGGGCGAGCTCACCGGCAGCCTGCAGTTCCTGATGGGCGAGGAGGGCGCCAAGGCGATCGAAGGCCTGCTCACGAGCGTGAGCGAGCCGAAGGAAGGCATCGTCGCCACCGTCATCGGCATCTTCGTGCTGCTGCTCGGCGCCACCACGGTGTTCGGCGAGCTGCAGAATTCACTCGACCGCATCTGGCGCGCGCCGGCGCGCAAGGACGCGAGCAGCCTGTGGCGACTGCTGCGCTCGCGGCTGCTTTCGTTCGGCATGATCCTCGGCATGGCGTTCCTGCTGATGGTGTCCCTCGTGCTGGACACCGTCCTTCAGGCCCTCGGCAAGATGTGGGGCACCGGCGCGTTCGAGGCGATCGGCCAGGCGCTCAACATGGTGGTCGGCTTCGCCATCACCACCACCATCTTCGCCATGATCTACAAGCTGCTGCCGCGCGCGAAGGTCGCCTGGCACGACGTCTGGGTCGGCGCCGCGGTGACCGCGGTGCTCTTCACGCTCGGCAAGTTCCTCATCAGCCTCTACATCGGCCGCAGCGCGGTCGCGTCCTCGTTCGGCGCCGCGGGTTCGCTCGTGGTGGTGATGATCTGGGTCTACTACTCGGCGCAGATCTTCCTGCTGGGCGCGGAATTCACCTGGGTGTATTCGCACTCGCACGGCTCGCGCCGCGGCGAGAAGCGCCCGGGCGCCCCGGTCGACGAGATGGATCAGCCCAAGCCGATGCCCGCGCCCGCGCGCGCGGTGATCGCGGAGACTGCGCCTGCGCCGCTGCCGATGGCGTTCGAGATGCACCAGGAGCCGGTGCCGATCCACAAGCGCAAGCCGCTCTACACCTTCGGCGCCGCCGCGGCGCTCGGCGCGATCGCGGGATTCCTGCTGCGCCCCGAGACTTTTTCCTCACGAATTCGGGGACGGAGCACTAACTCCAGGGTCTGGCGCGCGCTGCGGAGTTAGTGCTCCGTCCCCGAATTCCGCTATGCTCCGCGCATGCTCGCGCGCGGAAAGTTCATCGTCGCCGCCGTCGTGCTGGCCATCGCCGGCGGCGCGGGCTATTACTTCTACGCGCAGAAGGCGAAGAAGGAGCAGCAGCGCAAAGTCACGGAGCTGGTGGCGGACACCACCGGGCTGCTGCGCAAGGCGCTGACCGCGCCGCCCTCGGCCGAGCTGGTCGCGCGCATCGACGGCAACCTGAAAGCCGCCAAGGCGCCGCGCGACCCGATGCTGACCGGCGCCGCCGAGGAGTACATCCACGACGCGCGCGAGATCGTGCGCCGGCGCAACGACGCCGAGCGCCTGACGCGCGAAGCGGCCATGAACCGGCGCGCGCTCAGCATGCACATGGCCGCGGCTTCGGGCCGCGACACCTACTGGATCCGCGTCGCCACCGACCTCAAGAAGCGCGTCGAGCGCGACCACTCCGAGCTCGACACCTCGCTCAAGGCGCTCTCCAGCCTGCTGTTCCACCTGCCCGAGTCGCAGAAGCGCCTCGAGCCGCTGGTCGGCGCCCCGCTGCTGCTGGAGGAAAGCGAGCGGCGCGCGGCGCGCGAGCGCGCGGAGGAAACCGCGAAGCGCGCGCACGAGGAGCTGGAGAAGGTGCGCAGGCTCGCGCTGCCGCGCTAGTGTTCACCTGGCGCAAGTGGTGGCTGCTGTTCGCGGTGCTCTGGGGCGTGGTCGCCGCGATCCAGGTCTTCACCATCCTCGCGTTTTCGCCCGACGAGCAGGAAAAGGCGCTGCAGCCGGCGCTGTTCGGCGTCGGCGTTCCGGCCGCGGCCTACCTGCTGGGCTGGATCTGGCAGCGAATTACTTCGCCGGGACCGCGGCACAAAGCGAAATAATCAGCTTCTCCAGCTTGCGCGCGTCGGCGTCGAAGCGCCGGATGCCTTCGGCGAGCTTGTCGGTCGCCATCGCGTCCTGGTTGTGCTCCCAGCGGAAGGCTTTTTCGTCCAGCGGGTTTTTTTGACCCTCGGACGCTTTCGCTTTTTCCACCGACAGCCTGCGCTCGATCCTGCCTTCGGTCTTGGAGAGCTTCTCGAGCAGATCCGGCGCGATGGTGAGGAGATCGCAGCCGGCAAGAGCGAGGATCTGCCCGGTCTTGCGGAAGCTCGCGCCCATGACCTGCGTCCTGTAGCCGTGCTTCTTGTAGTAGTTGTAGATGCGCGTCACCGAGGCGACACCGGGATCGTCCTCGAGCGGGATGTCGTCGACTTTGCGGTTCTGCTTGTGCCAGTCGTAGATGCGCCCGACGAACGGCGAGATCAACGTGACGCCGGCGTCGGCGCACGCCACCGCCTGGGCGAACGAGAACAGCAGCGTCATGTTGCAGTGGATGCCTTCGCGCTCGAGCCTCTGCGCGGCGCGGATGCCTTCCCAGGTGCTCGCGAGCTTGATCAGCACGCGCTCGCGCTTCACGCCGGCTTCCTCGTACAGAGAGATAAAACGCCGCGCTTTCTCCATCGACTTGTCGGTGTCGAATGAAAGCCGGGCGTCGACCTCGGTCGAGACGCGGCCGGGGATGTGCTTGAGGATCTCGCAGCCGAAGTTGACGAATACGCGATCCACGTCGCGGTCGATCAGGTGACGGAAGCGCGGATCCTCGGCGGAAGCGAGCAAAAGCGAGGGGTTGGTCGTCGCGTCCTGCGGCTTCCAGCGGGCGACCGCCTCGATGTCGCCGGAGTCGGCGACGACGAGTGAATATTCCCGTAGACATTCAAGGTTCGAGGGCATTACAAAACATAACACAGGCCGCCACGCTGTTGATCGCGCACGGCTTACGCTGCTCGATAAGTGGAAACGACGACCCCGGTGGAAACGACGACCCTCGTGCGGACGAATCACCGTGTGCGGAGCGCGGCTTTTGCCTTCTGCTGCGCGGTCGTGGCCGTGTATTACTGGCAGCGCGGCGGCGCTGGACTGGTGGCCTGGACGGTGCTCGCCCTGCAGTTCCTGGTCTACCCGCACGTGGTCTACTGGCGCGCCAGGCTCTCCACCAGGCCGACGCGCGCCGAGCTCGACAACCTGTTCCTCGATGCCGCGCTGCTCGGCGCCTGGTGCGCCGAGCTCGGCTTTCCCACCTGGATCACCTACCTGTTCGTCGGCGCCACCACGCTCAACGCGGTGGTGAACCGCGGCGCGCAGGGCGTGGCCTGGTCGCTCGCCTGCACCGTGGCGGGCGCGGTGCTGTGGGCCACGGTGCGCCGCGTCGAATACCTGCCGCTCACCAGCGATCTCGTCACCGCGCTGTGCGTCAGCGGATCGCTCGGGTATTCCGGCCTGGTCGGCTACGTGGTGCACACCCAGAACCGCCGCCTCGCCGCGGGGCGCGACGCGCTGCGCGCGAGCGAGGAACGCTACCGCCTGATCGCCGAGAACGCGGGCGACCTGATCGGCATGGTCGACCACGACGGCCGCTGGCTCTACACCAGCCCGTCGTACAAGCGCGTGCTCGAGCCCGCCGACCTCGCGCCCGGCGTCGACGCCTTCCGCCGCGTGCACCCGGACGACGCCGACCGCGCGCGCGTCGGCGTGCTGCGCTCGGCCGCGAGCGGCAAGTCGCGCGAGGTCGCGCTGCGCCTGGTCGACCGCGAGGGCCGCGTCCGGCAGTACAAGACGCGCGTGCAGGCGATCAGCAGCCAGGAGGAGGCGCTCGCCGCGCAGCGCCTGCTGCTCGTGTCGCAGGACGTCACCGACTTGCGCGACAGCGAGGAGCGCCTGCTGCTCGCGGCGCACGCGTTCGAGGGCATGACCGAGGCCATCGTGATCACCGCGGCCGACGGCACCATCGTCACCGTCAACCGCGCGTTCGTCGAGCTGTCGGGCTTCACGCGCGACGACGTGCTCGGCCAGCACGAGCGCGCGATCCGCAACGCGCTGCAGCCGCCGGAGTTCTACGACGAGGTGTTCCGCGCGGTGTCCAGGGACGGCTACTGGTCGGGCACCACCTGGGCGCGGCGCAAGACCGGCTCGGTGTACCGCGAGTGGCGCAGCATCCGCGCGGTGAAGGACGCGAGCGGGGCGGTGACCCACTATGTAATCGTTTTCTCGGAAGTGGGCGGCCAGCGCGCGCAGGGTGAGTCCGCGATCACCGGCAAGCCTTAGCTTCCTGACAGACTCTGACACCGGGCGCGCGTAGCGCCTTTACGCTTCTCGAAGTGACATCCTCCGCAGAGGCGCGCCGGCTGCATCGCCGCGTCGTCGTCAACTACCGCATCCGCGCTCTGTCGTTCGCCTGGTGCTTCGTCGTGCTCGCGCTGCACGCGTGGGAGCACGACGCGGGCCCGGGCTACTTCGGCGCGCTCGTGCTGCTTTTCTTCGGCTATCCGCAGGTCGCCTACCTGCGCGCGCGCTACGCCACCGACCCGAAGCGCGCCGAGATGTACAACATTTACCTCGATGCCGCGCTGCTCGGCTCGTGGATTTCGATGCTGCATTTCCCGACCTGGATCCTCTACGCCGGCCTGTTCAGCACCACGCTCAACGCCACCGTGCTCGGCGGCCTGCGCAGCGCGCTGCGCTCGGTGTTCTGCTTCTCGCTCGGCGCGGGCGTGGTGTGCGCGGTGCTCGGGGTCAACATCGCGCCGCAGACCAGCGAGCTGGTGAGCGCGCTGTGCTTCGTCGGCTCGCTCGCGTACTGCTCGGCGGTGGGCTACGTGGCCTACGTGCAGAACCACCGCCTCGCCGCGGCACGCGACGCGCTGCGCGGCAGCGAGGAGCGCTACCGCCTGATCGCCGAGAACGCGGCCGACCTGATCGCGCTCGTCGACCAGGACGGGCGCTGGCTCTACACCAGCCCGTCGTACGAGCGCGTGCTCGACAAGGCCGACCTCCAGCCCGGCATGGACGCTTTCAAGCGCGTGCATCCCGACGACGCCGAGCGCGCGCGCCTGGCGATGGCGCGCGCCGCCGGCATGGGCAAGCCGCGCGACGTCGGCGTGCGCCTGGTCGACCGCGCCGGCCGCATCCGCCAGCTCCGCGTCCACGTGCAGGCCGTGGGCCCCGACAAGCCGTCGAAGCGCCTGCTGCTCACCTCGCAGGACGTCACCGACCTGCGCGAGAGCGAGGAGCGCCTGCTGGTCGCGGCGCATGCGCTCGAGGGCATGACCGAGGCCATCCTGATCACCTCGGCCGACGGCAACGTCGTCACCGTGAACCGGGCATTCATAGAGCTCACCGGCTGGTCGCGCGACGAGGTGGTGGGCCAGCCCGAGACGCAGCTGCGCAACGCCATGCAGCCGCGCGGCTTCTACGAAGAGGTCTATTCCACCGTGGAGCGCACGGGCTACTGGTCCGGCAGCATCTGGGCGAAGAAGAAAAGCGGCACGTTGTACAAGGAGTGGCGCAGCGTGCGCGCGGTGCGCGACACCAGCGGCGCCCTTACTCACTACGTCCAGGTGTTCTATGACGAGGGGACGCCCGAAGACCCTGGCATCGACCGCACCAATCCCTACCTTAGGGGTTAATTTTCAAGGCTTTATTTGCGCGTTGGCCGGTAGTACACTGCCCGTCACAATAACGATATTCAGGGCAGGTTGAGGAGACGAATTGCAGCCGACAGACATCAAGCACCCCGACTACTTCCACAAGGTTGTCGATTGCCAGTGGGCCTGCCCGGCCCACACTCCGGTTCCCGAATACATCCGATTGATCGCAGCAGGGCGTTACTCCGACGCCTACATGGTCAACTGGAAATCGAACGTATTCCCGGGAATCCTCGGGCGCACTTGCGACCGCCCGTGCGAGCCCGCGTGCCGCCGCGGCCGCGTCGAAGAGGAGCAGGCGACCAAGCCCGAGCCGGTCGCGATCTGCCGGCTGAAGCGAGTTGCCGCCGACTACAAGGACAACGACGCGGTAAAACATGAAGTAGAAAAAATCAAGAAAACGAAGTCGAATGGCCGCAAGATCGCCTGCATCGGCGCCGGCCCCGCATCGCTCACCGTGGCGCGCGACCTCGCGCCGCTCGGCTACGAAGTCACCGTGTTCGACCAGGACCCGCGCGCCGGCGGCATGATCTGGTCGCAGATCCCGCGCTTCCGCCTGCCGCTCGAAGTGATCGACGAAGAGGTGAACTACATCCTCAACCTCGGCGTCACCTTCAAGCAGAGAAAAATCGATTCGATGAAGCAGCTGATGGGCGAGGGCTACGACGCCATCTTCGTCGGTAGCGGCGCCCCTCGCGGCCGCGACCTCGACATCCCGGGACGCAAAGAGGGCGCGAAGAACATCCACATCGGCATCGACTGGCTGTCGAGCGTGTCCTTTGGACATACTTCGAAAATTGGAAAAAGAGTAATCGTCTTAGGCGGCGGCAACACCGCGATGGACTGCTGCCGTACTTCCAAGCGCATCGGCGGCGACGACGTGAAGGTGATCGTGCGCTCCGGCTTCGACGAGATGAAGGCGAGCCCCTGGGAGAAAGAGGACGCCGCGCACGAGGGCATTCCGATCCTGAATTTCCTGGTGCCCAAGACTTTCGTCATCTCCAACGGCAAGCTGACCGGGATGACCTTCGAAAAAGTGAAGGCCATCTACGACGACAAGGGCCGCCGCAGCCTCGTCCCCACCGGCGATCCCGACCAGTTCTTCGAGTGCGACGACGTGCTGGTCGCCGTCGGCCAGGAGAACGCGTTCCCCTGGATCGAGAAGGATTCGGGCATCCAGTTCGACAAATGGGGCTTGCCTGTTCTGGATAAGACGACTTTTCAAGCCACGGTCCCGAACGTCTTCTTCGGCGGCGACTCGGCGTTCGGCCCGAAGAACATCATCTGGGCGGTGGCGCACGGCCACGACGCGGCGGTCTCGATCGACAAGCTGCTGAACAAGGAAGACCTGCGCGAGCGTCCCGCTCCCGGCGTGACGCTGATGTCCCAGAAGATGGGCATCCACGAGTGGAGCTACGACAACGAGATCACCGCCGACCAGCGCTTCAAGGTGCCATGGGCGGACATCAAGGCCACGCTCAAGAACGTGAAGATGGAGGTCGAGCTCGGCTTCGACGTCGCCACCGCGTGGAAGGAAGCGCAGCGCTGCCTCAACTGCGACGTGCAAACGGTATTCACCGACAAGCTGTGCATCGAGTGCGATGCCTGCGTCGACATCTGCCCGATGGACTGCATCACGTTCACGGGTAACGGGGAAGAGAAGGAACTTCGCACCCGCCTGAATGCGCCCGCGCTCAACCTGACTCAGGATCTGTACGTTTCCGGCCCGCTCAAGACCGAGCGTGTGATGGTGAAGGACGAGGACGTCTGCCTGCACTGCGGCCTGTGCGCCGAGCGCTGCCCGACCGGCGCGTGGGACATGCAGAAATTCCTGGTCGAGATGACCTACGCCGGCAACGGCTGCCGCAGCCACAACCAGAAGAAGAAGGCCGCGTGAGCGCCGTCCTTTCGCCCAGATCTTCGGTCAATCCGGCCGAGTGGGCGCTGAGGGTTCAACTCGCGGGTGCGTACCGGGTTGCCGACCACCTCGGCTGGTCCGAGCTGATCTACACCCACATCAGCGCGCGCGTGCCCGGCCCCGAGCACCACTTCCTGATCAACCCGTACGGCCTGCGCTTCGACGAAGTCACCGCTTCTTCTTTGGTCAAGGTCAACGACCATGGAGAGACCGTAGGGCAACACGAATACGCCGCCAACAAAGCCGGCTTCATCATCCACAGCGCGATCCACATGGCGCGCGAGGACGCGCAGTGCGTGTGGCACATGCACACGCTCCCCGGCATGGCGGTCTCGGCGCAGGAAGACGGCCTGCTGCCGGTGCACATGTACTCGCACAACTTCTGGCAGCGGATCAGCTACCACGACTTCGAAGGGCCGAGCATGCGGCTGGACGAGCGCACGCGGCTGGTGCGGAGCCTGGGTCCAAAGAATCAGGCATTGATGCTGCGCAACCACGGGCTGCTCACCGTGGGCCGCACGATCCCCGAAGCCTTCATCCGCTTCTGGCGCCTGAACCGCTCCTGCGAGATCCAGCTCGCCGCGCAAGCCGCCAGGTTGAGAGTGCCTTCGCCGCAGGTGTGCGAAGACTCGTTCCAGATGGGCGAAGAGTTCCTCACCGACCAGGCCGACCTCGGCCAGCTCGAGTTCGATTCGATCCTCAGAAAGCTCGACGACTCCTATAAGAACTAGAACTGAATGACCCAGCGCATCGAAGCCCTCAACGATTTCGTCATCAAGTTCGCCAACGTCAACGGCTCGGGCTCGGCGTCGGCGAACGAGCTGTTCGCCAAGGCATTCCTGCGGATGGGAATCCCGGTCTCGCCGCGCAACATCTTCCCGTCCAACATCCAGGGCCTGCCCACCTGGTACGAAGTGCGCGTGACGGAGAAGGGCCACCTCGGCCGGCGCGGCGGCGTCGACCTGATGGTGGCGATGAACCCGCAGACCTGGGCGCAGGACGTGAAGGAAGTGGAGCCGGGCGGCTACCTGTTCTACGACAACACCAAGCCGCTGCCCAAGTCCAAGTTCCGCGACGACATCAACGTGATCGGCATGCCGCTCACCGAGATCTGCAACGCGGTCTACGACAACCCGCGCGAGCGGCAGCTGTTCAAGAACATCATCTACGTCGGCGCGCTCGCCGGCATGATGGACATCGAGCCCGAGGTGATCGCCGAGCTGATCGGCGAGCAGTACAAGGGCAAGGAGAAGCTGCTCAAGCCGAACCTCAACGCGCTGCAGCTCGGGCTCAATTTCGCGCGGGAACACCTGAAGGACGCGCTCGGCCTGAAGGTGAAGCGCGCCTACAACGTCGGCGACAAGATCTTCATCGACGGCAACGCCGCCGCGGCGCTCGGCTGCGTGTACGGCGGCGCCACCGTGTGCGCCTGGTACCCGATCACGCCGTCCTCGTCGCTCGCCGAAGCGTTCCAGTTCTACTGCTCGAAGATGCGGGTGGACAAGGAGACCGGCAAGAACAAGTTCGCCATCATCCAGGCCGAGGACGAGCTGGCCTCGATCGGCATCGTCACCGGCGCGGGCTGGAACGGCGCGCGCGCCTTCACCGCCACGGCCGGCCCGGGCATCTCGCTGATGAGCGAGTTCATCGGCCTCGCGTACTTCGCCGAGATCCCGGTGACCATCATCGACGTGCAGCGCGGCGGCCCCTCGACCGGCATGCCGACGCGCACCCAGCAGTCCGACGTGCTCGCCTGCGCCTACGCCTCGCACGGCGACACCAAGCACGTGCTGCTGTTCCCCGAGGACCCGTACGAGTGCTTCGAGTTCGCGGCGCAGTGCCTCGACCTCGCCGACCGCCTGCAGACCCCGGTGTTCCTGATGACCGACCTCGACATCGGCATGAACCAGCGCCTGTCGAAGCCGTTCGCCTGGGACGACTCGCGCCAATACGACCGCGGCAAGGTGATGAGCCACGAGGACCTCGAGGCCGGCAAGGAATTCGCGCGCTACAAGGACCTCGACGGCGACGGCATCCCGTACCGCACGCTGCCCGGCACGCACGAGAGCAAGGGCGCCTACTTCACGCGCGGCACCTCGCGCGACCCGCGCGCGATCTACTCCGAAGCCGGCCCCGACTACGTCTACAACATGCAGCGCCTGCAGAAGAAGTTCGAGCACGCCAAGACGCTGGTCCCCAAGCCCATCCTGACCCCCGCCAAGGTGCCGGCGCGCTTCGGCTGCATCTACTACGGCTCCACCAGCGCTTCGATGCACGAAGCTTTGGAAGCCTTGTCTTCCAACAATATTCACATCAACGCCCTTCGCGTCCGCGGCTTCCCGTTCGGCGACGAGCTGTTCGACTTCGTCGCCTCGCACAGCAAGGTGTTCGTGGTCGAGCAGAACCGCGACGC
>Ga0207648_10007149_pt1 | contig 11008 bp, 10 predicted proteins | sample KBSMisM32_FD_184310 | JGI IMG/M metagenome (GOLD analysis project Ga0207648, IMG submission 184310) | Miscanthus rhizosphere microbial communities from Kellogg Biological Station, Michigan, USA - KBS Miscanthus M3-2 (SPAdes) (version 2) | ecosystem: Host-associated > Plants > Roots >... | reverse complement strand
GAAGGCGAACGACACCCGCTGCCGGGCGCGGAAACCTTCGCCCACGCCGCCTCGCAGGCCGGGATCGGCGACGGCGTCTTCGTCGTCGCCTACGGGAACATGGGCGGCGCCGAGCGGCTCTGGTGGCTGCTACGCCACTTCGGCCACGACGACTGCGCCGTGCTCGAGCTCGACGGCTGGCTCGGGCCGCTGCGCTCGGGCGAGGAGACGGTCGAGCCGGCCGAGTTCGTGCCGCGGGAGCGCGCCGGCGACACGATCGAGCCCGACGAGCTCGCGCGGGGGCTGGAGGAGCTCGTGATCGTCGATGCCCGCCGGCCGGAGCGCTTCCGCGGCGAGCCGAACCCGATCGACACGAACCCGGGCCGGATTCCCGGAGCGCTCAACGCGCCCTGGGACGAGCCGTTCCCCGAGCTGCCCGACGGGGAGCTCGTCGCCTACTGCGGCTCGGGGGTGACGGCCTGCGTCGTCCTCCACCGGCTCGCGCTGGCGGGCCGGGAGGGACGGCTCTACCCGGGCTCGTGGAGCCAGTGGGAGCAGCTCGGGCTGCCGCTCACGAAAGGCTGAACGTGACCGTCACCGTGGCCTGCACCTCGCTCGTGCCGGGCTCGACCGGCGTCGCCGCCTCCCTCGCGGCGGAGAAGAGCGGCATGGGCTGCACGCCCGGCGACTCCTCGATCCGCTGCACGGCTCCGAGGCTCGCGCCGGCCTCGCCTGCGAGCGTCGCGGCCTTCCCACGCGCGTCGGCGAAGGCCGCCTTCAGCGCGTTGCGGTAGAGCTGGCTGCGGTCGGAGCGGTCGAAGCTCGGGCCCGACGTCTCGGTCGCGCCGGCGGCAACGGCGGCGTCGAGGATCGCGCCTGCTCGCGAGACGCTCGCAACGTCGACCTGAAGCGAGCTGTGAGCCGTGAAGCCGTTCTGGCGACCGCGGTTGTCCCAGCGCGGCGAGACGGTCACGTCGGTCGTCTGCAGGTCGGCCTTGGCGATGCCCGCAGCGCGCAGCGCATCGATCACGCTCGCCGCCTTGTCCGCGTTTGCCGCCAGCGCGGCCTGCGCCGTCGCCGCGTCGCTGCTGACGCCGACGGAAAGGCCGGCCCGGTTCGGCACCGACTCGACGCTGCCGGTCCCGGTCACGGTCACGCTGCGCCCCGACGGCGCGGAGCCACGCGCGAAGTCCGGCCTCCCAACCCCCACGAACGCGACCGCTGCCGCCACGGCGGCCGCCACGAGTCCGATCCTGACGAGCTTCATCGTTTCCTCCCGGTTCGGGTTCCTGGGAGGTACGCCGCCGCCCTAGGCGGGCGTCACGTCAGGCGGTCGCGGCGGAGGACGGCGAGTCGCCGAGGCCGGTCAGATACGGCTGCCAGCCGTCGGGCACTCTCGGCGTCGCCAGATGGATGAACAACACCGGCGCGGGGGCGCGCGGCGGCTTGCGCAGCGTCATCTGGATCTCGTCCGGCAGCCGGTTGCCCTTGCGCATGTTGCAGGGCGCGCACGAGGTGACGACGTTCTCCCAGACCGAGTCGCCGCCGCGCGAGCGCGGAACCACGTGGTCGAGCGTCAGCCGGCCGCTCGTGGTGCCGCAGTACATGCAGCGCCAGCCGTCCCGGGCGAACAGCGCGCGGCGCGAGATCTTCCGCTGCAGCGTCCTCGGCACCCGCACGTACTGGACGAGCCGGATCACGTGCGGCCACGGAAAGGCTCCGGTCGCCGATCTGAGCGGCTGGTCGAGCTCCTCGATCACCTCGGCCTTGCCCTTGAAGACGAGCACGTGCGCACGGCGGACTGTCGTGACGTTCAGCGGCTCGTAACTCGCATTCAGGACGAGAACCTGCTGCATCGCGGCGGAAACTCTAGCGAGACATGGCTCGCTCGACGGCTTCCGCCTCTTCGGGCGAGAGGGCAATCGAGGCACGGCCGCGGTCGAGCTCCTTCATGTAGATCCGCGCGTAGTCGCGGCCCTGGATCGCGGTCACGACGACGCCGGTGCGCGCGGAGTCGAGCACCGCCAGCGAGGCCGACTGATGGCCGCCCGTGTCCTCGTAGGCGTCGTAGCGGACGATCGAGACGTTCGTGACCGAGTTGTCCACGCGCCGGTCGACCCGCACGAGGCCCGCCGCGATCTCGTCGACGGCGCGGTGCAGGTCGTCGATCCGGCCCTGCAGCGAGACGGCGAAGTCGACCAGGTCGGTCTTGCCGTCGCCGAGCAGCACGGCCTGGCCCTCGCGCAGCCGGCGGATCCGCAGCAGCACCCACACGACGGCGAGCAGCGCGAGCACCGCGGCCAGGGCGGCGCCGATCGCGATCCAGGCGGCGGTCGAGCTCGAGAAGCTCAAGGTCTACGCGACGGAGAAGATGACGGAGTAGTCGGCCGAGTTGTTGCTCGTGTTGGTCTCACCCTGCACGGGCTGCACCTCGACCTTGATCTGCGCCGGATTCTGGAAGCTCGGCGCGGGGAAGTTCGTGAAGCTGACCGTCTTCTGCTCGCCCGGGTTGATGAAGCCGATCGTCGCGCGCTTCGTGACCGTCGGCACGCCGGACTGGATGATCCTCAGCGTGACCGGGATGTTGGCCTCCTGCGAGTCGCCGGAGTCCTCGACCGTCACGTCGATCGACATGTTCGTGCGGACGACGACCGTGGTCTGGGTCGACGTGCTCAGCTCGGTCCCGGTCGGCTGCACCACGACCTTGACCAGGTTCGTGCCGCGCAGGCCGCCGGCGCTGGGCGTCGATGTGCTGCCCCGGATGCGACTGACCACCGTGACCATGGCCGCCGGCGTGACGAGGTCGGAGCTCTGCATGAAGTTCGAGTCGGGGATGAGCGCGCCGCCGCTGTCGTTCGTGCCGGTGACGCCCTGGCGCGCGAGCTCCGCGGAGGTCGGCGCCTTGAACGAGTCCTGGTAGATGACGTCGCTCGCGAGCAGGCGCTGCATCTGGCCGGCGAGCACCGTGCCTGCGCGAGTCGTGTCCTTCGTGTTGGCGGTCGCGGCGAGCGCGCTGGCGAGGCCGTTGAGGCCGCTTACCCGGTACTGCAGCGCCTGGATCAACGCCTGGTGCTCGTCCCGCAGCGTCCCCGGCGGAGTGATCGCCTGTGCGCGCTGGACGTCGAGCTGCTCCTGGTGGGCGAGACCCGAGACCCGCTGCTCGACCTGGGCCTCCTTCAGCCCCTGCTCGAGCAGCACCTGGCTGAGCTGCTTGCCGATCTGTTGCGAGGAGCCGGCCACGTCGGAGACCTTGCCCAGGTAGCTCTTGTAGGCCTTGTCCTTACCGGTCTCCTGGCAGCTCTGCACCCAGAGCACCAGCAGGACGACGATCAGGATCGCGAAGGCGATCAGGCCGATCAGCCGCAGGAGCGGCGTCAGGTTCGTCGGCGCCCGCGGCGGCTGCTGCGGGCCGCGCGGGCCGCGTCGGGGAATCAGCCGCTCCGAGCGCGAGCTCTCCTCGGTCGGAGGCTCGTCCTCGAAGAAGTCGAAATCGATGTCGGTGTCGTTTTCGGTCATCGGGGGCCGGTTTTGCAGGAAAAAGTCGGCTCACTCTACCGGGTCGGACGGCCAGCGCAGGATTCCGGGCTGCCAGGCGAAACCTCAGGTCTCGTGGCCGAGGCGGCGCTTGCCCTTTCCACCAGCGAGCTCGTCGCCGAGCGGTATCGGCCCCTGCGCCCGCTCGGCAGCGGCGGCTCTGGGTCGGTGTGGCTCGCCCGCGACGAGCGCACCGGGCTCGAAGTCGCGCTGAAGATCGTCCCGCGCGAGGGCAAGGCGGCCACGCGGGCCGAGCGCGAGGCGCTGGCGGCCGCGCGGCTGCGGCACGAGCGCTGCCTGCGCGCCTACGGGCTCGACCGCGACTCGCGCAACGTCTACATCGCCTACGAGTACGTGCCCGGGCAGACGATGCGCCAGGCGCTGCGGGCCGGCGAGCTGGACGACGCCGACGCGGTCGAGACGGCCGCGCAGGTGCTCGAGGGTCTCGCGCACGCGCACGCACGTGGGATCGTCCACCGCGACGTGAAACCGTCGAACGTGCTGCTGGCCGAGGGAGACGAGCTGTCGGCACGGCTGCTCGACTTCGGGCTCGCCCAGCTCGCCGAGGAGGAATCGCTGACCGCCACCGGCGACGTGCCTGGAACGCTGGCGTACGTGCCGCCCGAGCGGCTCGTGCACGGCGAGTCGGGCGGGCCGCCGGCCGACATCTGGGCGGTCGGGGCGATGCTCTGGGAGTCGCTCGCCGGCTGGCACCCGTTCTGGAACGGCTCGCTGCTCGAGACGGCCAAGCGGATCGAGACCGGCGCCGCGCCGCTCGCACAGGCGCGACCCGACCTGCCGAAGCCGCTCTGCGCGCTCGTCGACCGGATGCTTTCGCTCGACCCTGCCGCCAGGCCGCCCGCGGCGCACCTCGCCCACGAGCTCCGTGACGCCTTCGCCGAGCGGCTGCGCCGGCGCAAGACCCGCACGACGGTTCCGGAGCTGTCGGTGCCGCTCCGGCTGGCGGCACCCGCCGCAGCGGCGCTGTTCGCTGGCTGGACCGCGGCGACGGTTCCGTTCTATCCGACCCTCTTCGCACCGCTCCTCGCCGTGATCGCAGGCGTCCTGATGCTCCTCCGCCCGCGGATCGGGCTCGCCTTCGCGCTGGCTGTCCCGGTGCTGCCGCTCGGAAACGTCTCGTCTGGCCTGGCGGTCGTCTACGCCGTGGTCGCGTGCGCGTGGCTGGCCCTCTCCTGGCGCACGCCGCGGCAAGGCCTCTTCCTCGCGCTCGGCCCGCTGCTCGCGCCGCTGCTCGCGCTCGGCCTGCTCCCGCTGGCTGCGCAGGCGATCCGCAACCCGGCCCGGCGCGCGCTTCAGGTGGCCGCCGCGGTCGTCCTCGCAGCGGTGGTCGCGGGGTTGCGGCACGCGTCGCTGCCGTTCACCGGCGCGACACCGCCGAAGGGGCTCGGGATCGCCGGCAGCACCGACGCCGCGGCCGTCGCCGAGGCGCTCGTCCGCGCGCTGCAGTCCCATCCCGCCCTCGCGCTCGAAGCCGTCGTCCTGGCCGCCGCCGCCGTTGCGATCCCGTACGTCCGCGAGCGGGGCCTCTGGTGGATCGCCGGCCTCGGCGCTGCCCTGCTGGCCGCCGCGCTCCTGCCCGCTCCGGCCGTCGCCGCGGTTCCACTGGTGCTGGCGGCCTGGGCCACTTGCACCGTCCTGGCGCTGGGAGCGCGGGGTTAGAGTTCCGGGGCGGGGCATAACCCGCCTGGATGAGCGTCCTCAGGAACATCGAGCACAAGCTGGAAGGCCTTTTCGAGGGTGTCTTCGGGCGTGCGTTTCGCACCCATGTGCAGCCGGTCGAGCTGGCGCGCAAGCTGGTCAAGGAGATGGAGGACCACAAGGTGATCTCCGTCTCGCGGGTGTACGCGCCGAACGAGTACACCATCTACCTGGCGCCTTCCGACCGCGAGCAGTTCGCCAGCTACGAGGACTCGCTGCGCAGCGAGCTGCAGGAGTACATCGCCGAGAACGCGCGCCGCGAGCGATACGAGCTGCTCTCGCCGCCCGAGGTGAAGTTCGAGACCGACGACGACCTGGAGATGGGCGAGTTCGGGATCGCGACGCGAATGGTGCAGGGCGCCGTGCCACAGCCGGGCGAGCCGGAGCCGCAGCCCTTGCCCGGCGCCACGATGGTCTACCGCAAGCCCGCCGAGACCGAGGCCGTCTCGGTCGAGGAGCTCGGGCTCGGCCGCGAGATCGTCAGCCTGACGTTCGACGGCACCAGGCACGAGCTCGACGGCGGCCGCGCGACGATCGGCCGCTCGAAGGACTGCGACATTCAGCTCGCCGACCCGAACGTCTCGCGCAAGCACGCCGAGGTGCGGCAGGAGGGCGCCGCGTACTGGGCCGTCGACCTCGACTCGACGAACGGGATGGAGGTGAACGGGCGCCGCCAGAAGCGGGCGAAGCTGCGGCAGGGCGATCGGATCACGCTCGGCTCGACCGAGCTCGTCTTCAAGCGCGAGACGGAGACGGACGAGTGATCGGCTCCGTCGCGGTCGAAGAGGCGCTGCTCGTCCTCAAGCTCGCGTTCCTCGTCCTCCTCTACCTGTTCATCTGGCGGATCGTGCGCTCGGCCGCCCGTGACGTGCGCATGCCGCAGGAGAGCTTCGTGCTCGCGCCCGGCTCGGTGCCCGGCCTCGGCGAGCAGCCGCAGATCCAGAGTGGCCGACTGGTGGTCGTCAAGAGCCCGGCGCTCGACGAGGACGACGAGCTGCTGCTCGACTCCGCCGCGCTGCTGGTCGGGCGTGGCTCGGGCAACGACGTCAACCTCGCGCGAGACGAGTTCGCCTCGTCGAACCACGCGCGCGTGGAACCGCGGCGCGACGGCGTCTGGGTCGAGGACGTCGGCTCCACCAACGGCACCTACCTGAACGGCATCCGCCTGACGCACGCGAAGCGCCTGGCGCCGGGTGACATCCTGCGCGTCGGCGAGACCGAGATGAGGTACGAAGCGTGAGCGACGTTCGGAGTGCAAGCGTCACGGACACTGGCCGCAGGCGCCGGCACAACGAGGACGCCTTCGTCAACGACCCGCCGCTGTTCGCGGTCGCCGACGGGATGGGCGGCGCGCAGGCGGGCGAGCTCGCCTCCGGCCTCGCGGCAGCGGCGCTGCGCGACGAGGCCTCCGAGCTCGCCGGCGGCGAGGAGCGCGTGAACGACCTGATCCAGGAGGCCAACCGGCGCGTCTACGAGCGCCAGTCGCAGGACGCCTCGGCCTCGGGAATGGGCACGACGATGACGGTCGCGCTGGTCGAGAACGGCCGCGTCGCGATCGGCCACGTCGGCGACTCGCGCGCCTATCTGATCCGCAACCGCAAGCTGGAGCAGCTGACCGAGGACCACTCGCTGGTCGCCGAGCTCGTCCGCAGCGGCAAGCTCTCGCCCGAGGAAGCCGAGGATCACCCGCAGCGCTCCGTGATCACCCGCGCGCTCGGCACCGATCCCGACGTCGACGTGGACGTCTTCTCGGTCGAGACCAGGCCCGGCGACCTGTTCCTGCTCTGCTCGGACGGGCTGACCTCGATGGTCGACGACGAGACGATCCTGCGCGAGATCGAGCGCGACCGCGGCGATCTGACGAAGGCGGCGAAGGCGCTCGTCCGCGCGGCGAACAAGGGCGGCGGCGAGGACAACATCACCGTCGTCTTCTTCGAGATCACCGGCGACGACGGCGAGCACACCGTCGCGCTCCCGCCCATCGAGGAGGACGAGGACGAGGACACGCTGGACGAGCACCACGGGGTGCCGCCGGTCGTCGTCGAGCATCGCGACGAGAACGGCCACGCAGGCCGGCGGGCGCTGTTCGCGCTGCTCGTGCTGGTGTTGATCGTGGCCGTGTGCGGCGTCGCCGTCTGGGGCCTCTGGCGCTCGCACTTCGTCGGAGCCGAGAGCGACGGCCACGTGGTCGTCTACCAGGGCCTGCCGTGGAACGTGGTCGGCAGCGTCAAGCTCTACCGCCCCGTCTACGTGAGCCCGCTGCTCGCGGCGCAGCTGAGCCAGGCCGAGCGGCAGAAGCTGTTCGACCACAGCCTGCGCAGCGACGACTCCGCGCGGGCCGTGGTGCGGCGCTACGAGGAGCAGATCGGAGCAGGATGACCGTCGCTCGCCTCCGGCTCGCTCCCGTGGGGGAAACGAGCGTTTCCCCCACGTGCCCCCTTCGAGAGTCGCGGGTGGAACCTCCCGGTTCCCCCCGCAAGCACTCCCCCTCCACCACTCATCGGGCGAAGGTCGCCCGATGACTCTCCGGAACCGCGAGCTCGCCAACCTCGTCGTCGTCGGCGCGCTCACCGCGCTCGGGTTCGCCAGCGTCTACATCGCTCGGCAGGAGGTCGTCTCGACCGCCTCGCTCTCGTACGCGCTCTTCTTCTTCGCGCTCTACCTCGCGGCCCATCTCGTCGGGCGCCTGACCGTCCCGTTCGCCGATCCGTACCTGCTGCCGATGGCCGCCCTGCTGACCGGTGTCGGCCTGACCGAGATCTACCGGCTCAACCCGTCGGACGCCTTCCGCCAGGGCCTCTGGATCGTGGTCGCACTGGGCGCCTTCTCGGCGACGCTCTTCCTGCTCCAGCACGACTACCGGCGGCTCGAGAGCTACAAGTACCTGTTCGGGATCTCGGCGATCGTCCTCCTGATGCTTCCGGCGCTGCCGGTGCTCGGGACGACGGTGAACGGCGCGCGGCTCTGGGTTCACGTCGGCTCGCTGCAGTTCCAGCCGGGCGAGCTGGCGAAGGTCTTCCTGATCGTCTTCCTCGCCGCCTACCTGCGTGAGAAGCGCGAGGTGCTCGCCCAGGGACGGCTGAAGGACTTCGGGCCGCTGCTGCTGATCTGGGGCGGCGCGATGCTCGTGCTCGTCGAGACCAACGACCTCGGCTCGGCGCTTCTCTACTTCGGGATCTTCCTCGCGATGCTGTACGTGGCGACCAGCCGCGCGCTCTTCGTCGCCATCGGCGCGGGGCTCTTCCTGGCCGGCGCGTTCGTCGTCTACCACTTCGTCGGCCACGTCCGCGACCGCGTCACGATCTGGCTGCACCCGTGGACCGACCACGCGGTCTTCTGCCCGATCAACGGCAAGCAGCTGCCGCGCCAGGACTGCGCGAGCTACCAGCTCGTGAAGTCCCTCTACTCCGTCGGGCACGGGAACTGGTTCGGCACAGGCCTCGGCAAGGGCACCTTCGAGACGACCTCGGGTCACCCGCTGATCCCGTACCTGAACACCGACTTCATCTATTCGGCGCTCGCGCAGGAGCTCGGCCTGGTCGGGGTCGCCGCGCTGCTGCTCGTCTACATGCTCTTCGTCGCGCGCGGCTTCAAGATCGCGATGCTCGCCGATGACGGCTTCTCGAAGCTGCTCGCCGTCGGGCTGACGTTCGCCTTCGCGCTGCAGACCTTCATCATCGTCGGCGGGATCCTGCGGATCATCCCGCTGACCGGGATCACGCTGCCGTTCGTCAGCTACGGCGGCTCGAGCGTGGTGGCGAACTTCGTCCTGCTCGCGGGCCTGCTGCTGATCTCGAACCGGGCCAGCGCGGAGCGTGGCCTGTGAACCGGCAGATCGCACGGCTCGCGCTCGTGGGCGTCGGGCTGGTGACGGCGTTGATCGTCGCCACGACGTACTGGCAGACCTGGGCGACCGCGAGCCTCGCCGACCGCCAGGACAACGAGATCCAGCGCGTGGCGCAGTTCTCGGTCCGGCGCGGCGTGATCCGCGCGGCCGACGGCACGATCCTGGCCGCGAACCGGATCAAGAAGGTCGGCGGCCAGAAGCTCTACCTGCGCCGCTACCCACAGGGAAGCCTGTTCTCGCACCTCGTCGGCTACTCGACCCAGTCGCGCTCGCGTGCCGGGCTCGAGTCGTCGCTGAACGACTACCTGACCGGCTCGAACGCGAACCTCGGCACCGTGCTCAACACGACGCTGGACAAGATCCGCGGCGCGACGATCAAGGGCAACGACGTCTGGCTGACGGTCAAGCCTGGCGCGCAGCGCGTCGCGATGCAGCAGCTCGAAGGCAAGTGCGGCTCGGTGGTCGCCATCGACCCGCGCACCGGGAAGGTGCTGGTGATGGCCTCGCGGCCGACCTACGACCCGAACCTGGTCGAGAGCGACTTCGCCCGGATCAACAACATCCGCGCGGCATGCCGGCCGGCCGCGCCGCTGCTGAACCGCGCCACCGACGGCCTCTATACGCCCGGCTCGACGTTCAAGGTCGTCACCAGCGCCGCAGCCCTCGACTCGGGCAAGTACACGATCGACTCGCGCTTCGTCGACAGGGGCTACTGCATCGAGTACGGCAAGCAGGTGCAGAACTTCGGCGACCAGAGCGGGCCGGAGGTGTTCGGCTCGGTCGACTTCCTGCAGGCGTTCGAGCACTCGATCAACGCCGTCTTCTGCGAGATCGGCAAGGCGATCGGCGCGGGCCGCATTCTCGGCACCTCGAAGCAATTCGGCTTCTACGAGGACCCGCCGCTCGAGACGCCCGGCAACGAGCGCTCGCCGAGCGGGCTCTACAAGAACGGCAGCCTCTACTACCCCGGCGACCCGGCGACCCAGGTCGACCCGGGCCGCCTCGCCTTCGGCCAGGAGCGGATGCTCGCGACGCCGGAGCAGATGGCGATGGTCGCGGCAGCGGTCGCCAACAAGGGCGTGATCATGGAGCCGCACGCCGTCGACCGGATCGTCTCCCCCTCGGGCGGCATCGTCACCCGCCCGAAACCGCGGAAGTACAAGCGCGCGATGACGACACACACCGCAGACGACCTGACGCGGATGATGGAAGCCGTCGTCACCGGCGGCACCGGCACGGCCGCGCAGATCCCGGGCGTCCGCGTCGCCGGCAAGACGGGAACGGCCGAGGTCGGGGCGGGTGGCCGTGGATCTGCGAACACCACGTGGTTCATCGCCTTCGCCCCGGTGGGAGCGCCGCGGGTCGCGATCGCCGTCGTGTTGCAGGATCAGACCGGCTCCGGCGGCACCACCGCGGCGCCGATCGCGAAGGCCGTGATGGAGGCAATCCTGAACGGGAAGTCGAACTAACCTTCCTATGAGGACATGGCCGTCTCGGACACGCTGATCGGCTCCGTTTTCGACGGCCGCTACCGCATCGAGCGAAAGCTCGGCGCGGGCGGGATGGCGGACGTCTACCTGGCCGAGGACCAGGAGCTCGGTCGCCGCGTGGCGATCAAGATCCTCAACGACCGCCACGCGGCCGACGACTCGTTCATCGAGCGCTTCCGGCGCGAGGCCAAGAACGCGGCCGGCCTGTCGCACCCCAACATCGTCTCGATCTACGACCGCGGCGAGGCCGAAGGCACCTACTACATCGCGATGGAGTACCTCGACGGCCGCTCCCTGAAGGAGCTGATCGTCGGGCGGGGACCGGCGCCGATCAAGATCACGATCGACTACGCGCGCCAGATCCTGGCGGCCGTCGGGTTCGCGCACAAGCACGGGATCGTCCACCGTGACATCAAGCCGCACAACGTGCTCGTCGGCC
>Ga0207648_10007147_pt1 | contig 11011 bp, 9 predicted proteins | sample KBSMisM32_FD_184310 | JGI IMG/M metagenome (GOLD analysis project Ga0207648, IMG submission 184310) | Miscanthus rhizosphere microbial communities from Kellogg Biological Station, Michigan, USA - KBS Miscanthus M3-2 (SPAdes) (version 2) | ecosystem: Host-associated > Plants > Roots > Rhizosphere... | reverse complement strand
GTCGTAACCCCTTGAAGCGCATCTAAACTGCAGGCGCGGACCGCCCGCAAAGGCCACCGGAGTTCGGCATAGGTTCGGTCGCGGGCTGACGATTCGTGTGCCGGCAAAATCGCCGTTGCGTTTCTGCGGCTTACGACCAGCGCCGGCGCGAGTGCCTTGGACTCTTAATCCGTTGGTCGTAGGTTCGATCCCTACACGGCCTACCAACACCTTCAAGGGCTTAGCGCGCAAGTGCTGGGCCCTTGTCATTTTCGGCGCGCCGGAAAACGCGTGCCCGAGGCCGCACACTCACCCCGCACCCGCGTTCCCGAACGCGTGCTATGCAACTCCGCCGCGAGCCAGGAGAGGTTAGCTACCGCAGCGATGCTACGCAGGGGGTAGCGGCCGGTACCGCATAGACGACTGGTGCCCGGGGGAACGCCCCTGCGCGAGTCCCGAGCGTACACAGCTCGGGCGGACCATCCTGTAGTCGCCGACGCGTTGTTCGATGGCCGGCGCTTGCTCGACATCTCGCCGGGAACTCGACCGATAACGCCAAGCTCGGTCGTTTAACGGGCGCTTCCGTGCCGAGTGCCCGAACGCGCATTGGTTCTTGTCGCTCACCGATGCGCCGCACAAAATCACGGCGTGGCGCGAGTACTAGAAGGAGGCGCGTCCCCATTCGCACTGGGTGGATGACTCCCACCGAAGTCGGCACTGGCAACGGAGTCGGGAATGTCCAACTCCGACGGGTACTGAAATGGGTTAAGTTTCAGAAGCGCAAGAACATTCCCGGTGTACGATCCCATCGGGGCGATGCAAATACCGCAACTTTAGACGCACGTTCGTACGCGAGGTCGCCATGAAATACACGCTCGTGCTATGGCACGCCGATCACGTCAACTTCGGCCGGCTCTTGAACCTGCTCGAGGGGGAGTTGGCGCCGCTGCACGATGCCGGCTCGCCAGACTACGCGCTAATGCTCGACATCATGTACTACATGACGCACTACTCGGACGTCCTGCACCACCCCAATGAGGATCTCGTGTTTGCGCGTATCAAGGCCCGCGACGAGCGCGCCGGCCCAGCAATCGACGCACTAACATCTCAGCACGCGCAGCTGCGTGAAATGGGAGAGGCGCTTGTTCACGCTCTCGACGACGTCGTGAACGGGTCGATCGCGTCACGTGAGCACGTTGAAGCAACGGCACGCGCATACGTCTCGGCCTTGCGCGCCCATATGCGCACGGAAGAGGGCGAGATCCTGCCACTCGCCGCGCGAGTGCTAAGCGAAAGCGACTGGACGGACATTAATACGGCGATTGCCGACGTTGAAGATCCGCTGTTTGGTGCCCAGTTGCATGATCGCTACGCCAGACTCCGGCAAGAAATCAACCGGCAGGCGCAAGCCGTGCACGCGCCGCCGCGCTAGTCTTCCAGCAGCGGTAGGGGCAGCGCACCGCACCAAATACTCGCTCGCGATCCGAGCTGTCGTTAACGCGACAAGGACCGCCAGTGTCGTGATCAGCAGACACGATCAACCAGCCTGCTGCTGACGCTGCCGCAACAGTTCGGTCCGGTCCTCCGCGCTGCGCGGTCTGGAGAAAACGTAGCCCTGAATCTCGTCGCATCCGTTGGCGCGAAGAAAGTCCAGTTGCTCGCTCGTATCGACGCCTTCGGCCACGACATTCAGCCCGAGTTGACCCGGGCCAGGCTGATCACGCAAGCACGATTGCAGCATCGTTGGGATCGGTCGTGATGTCGCGGACGAATGACTTGTCGATCTTGATCGCGTCGACTGGAAGGCGCTTCAGGTAACTCAGGCTCGAGTACCCGGTACCGAGGTCGTCGATGGAAATCCGTGTACCAGCCGCACGCACCACCTCCAGAAATTCCGCGGTTGGCTCACCGGCGGATACGGTCTTGGACGATTTCGTTGAACCCCTGAGACGTCGACCAACGTAAGGGCGACCACTTGAAGCGTGCGACCGACCTTTCCTCGATGAGTAGCGCAAGCGATGCGGCTTCGCGTTCGGCTGCGCCGAGGATTGCGCGCGCAAGAACACGAGCGCGGCAAGGACGAATGTCAACGATCAAAGCGCAACGGCGATCAGGATAGCCACGATGATGCGAGATGGCGACGCCGGATGGTAAGCGGACGTCTTCACGCATTTGAGGGCATTCATAGAAGCCAAGTCAACCTGCCGCTGCTTAGCTCGCGCATCGTGCGGGCAGCGAACGCTGCCGTAACGCTCCCGCCCTGCATCCGTCACCGCCGATGGGGGCTCGCGGCAGCGCCAAGCGTGGAAGATCACGCGACTATGTAGACGCACAGCCGCCGGAATTAGACATCGTCGATGGCATCGAAATGTTCCCGCAGTTGGAAGCTTTCGCCTCGACATCGCGTGCCCCGGGCGTGTCGGCGCGTTCGAGAGTTCGTCAAAGCGCGTCAAGGAAACAATATCGAGACGACCGCAGCGTTCTGATAATTGGCGTCTCTTTCGTTGCGGCATTGTGCAATCACCCGAAGCCACCGACAATGTGCCCTGGGCGGCGATTGAAAACCGCTGCCGACTCGGATCCGAAATCGGGACTGCTATGACTGCAACCAACGTCGCTGACCTCGTCGCGGCACTGCGTACTTTCGAGCATGGAAAAGTCGTCAGTGCGCGCGAAGCAGTCGCCCTGATCAGGAGCGGTAATACGGTCGCAACATCAGGCTTCGTCGGCATAGGTTTCGCCGAGAACATCGCCGTCGCGCTCGAGAACCGCTTCGTGGATTCGGCCAAGGACGATCCAGACGGTGTCGGAAGTCCGCGCGACCTCACGCTCGTTTACGCGGCGGGTCAGGGCGATGGCAAGGAGCGCGGTCTCAATCACCTTGGTCACCTCGGCCTCGTGAAGCGAGTGGTCGGGGGGCACTGGGGCCTTGTGCCCAAACTGCAGGCGCTCGCCGTCAGCAATCAAATCGAGGCTTACAACCTGCCGCAAGGCGTCATTACGCACTTGTTCCGCGACATCGCAGCAGGTAAGCCGGGCCATCTCTCGCGCGTGGGTCTGGGCACATTTGTCGATCCGCGCTTTGGAGGCGGCAAGATCAACGCCGCCACCACCGAGGATCTCGTCACGCTGATGTCAATCGGTGATGACGAATATTTGTTCTACCGCGCATTCCCGATCGACGTCGGCGTGATCCGGGGGACGACCGCCGACCCGGATGGCAACATCACAATGGAGCGCGAGGCGCTGACGCTCGAGAGCCTCGCGATCGCGATGGCCGCACGCAATTCCGGCGGCGTCGTGATTGCACAGGTCGAGCGAATTGCGGAGCGCGGATCACTCAACTCGCGCCAGGTGAAGATCCCGGGGATTCTGGTGGACTGCGTCGTCATTGCGGAAAAGGCGGAATACCACATGCAGACGTTCGGCGAGCCGTTTAGCGCGGCGTTCGCCGGCGAGATCCGGGTGCCCTCGTCCTCGATCCCGGTCATGGCGATGTCCGAGCGCAAGATCATCGCGCGCCGCGCCGCGCTCGAGTTGAAGCCGAACAGTGTCGTCAATCTCGGCATCGGCATGCCCGAGGGCGTTGCTGGCGTTGCCGCTGAGGAACGGGTCATTGATCTTCTTACGCTCACCGCGGAGCCAGGCGTCGTCGGCGGAGTTCCCGCCGGCGGGCTCAGCTTCGGCGCGGCGACCAACGCGCAGGCGATCATTGATCAGCCTTACCAGTTCGACTTCTACGACGGTGGCGGTTTGGACCTTGCATTTCTCGGACTCGCGCAGGCCGACCGCGAGGGCAACCTCAACGTGTCGAAGTTCGGACCGCGGCTCGCCGGCGCCGGGGGTTTCATCAACATCAGCCAGAACGCGAAGTGCGTCGTGTTCGTCGGCACGTTCACGTGCGGCGGGCTGGTGGTCGGCATCGACGATGGCCGGCTGAAGATCCTGCGGGAAGGCAGGTCACGCAAATTCGTCCCGGAAGTCGAGCACCGCACATTCTCGGGTCCGTACGCATGGAAGCGGGAACAGCCGGTAATTTATGTCACCGAGCGCTGCGTGTTCCGGCTCGGCGTGCAGGGTCTCGAACTGATCGAGATCGCGCCCGGCATAGACCTCGAACGTGACATTCTCACGCAGATGGATTTCCGTCCCGTCATCAGCAACGAATTGCGAATGATGGACGATGCGATCTTTCGCGATGCGCCCATGGGGCTGCGCGAGCGATTGCTCGCGATCCCACTCGAACGAAGGCTCGCGTACGCGGCCGACGAGAACGTGTTCTTCATCAATTTCGAGCGCCTCGCCATCCGCTCGCAGCAAGACATCGACAACGTCCGACAGGAGATCGAGCGCAAGCTCGAGCCGCTCGGCGAGAAGGTGTACGGGATCGTCAATTACGACAACTTCGTGATCGCACCAGACCTGATCGATGCTTGGACCGAAATGGTCAAGGGCCTCGTCGAGCGCTATTACTGGGGTGTCACGCGCTATACGACGTCCAACTTCCTTCGATTGAAGCTCGGCAAAGCGTTGTCCGAGCGCGGTCTCGCGCCGCACATCTACGAGTCGGCGGAAGAGGCCCACCATCATTTGCGTGATTTCAAATCCGGCGATACAACGGACGATGCGAGGCTTCGAAGCGCATAGACCGCCTTGCAGGGCGTCAGGCCTAACGTTCAACTAACCGGGGATGTGCACATGAGTCAGGAAAGCAGGCGTAATCCCGAAGCAGCGGGTGAGGGGGCGATCGCGCGGCTGGGTGCGACACTCGCTGATTGGAGCGAGAAGTGGTTTCCTGATGCGTATGTCTTTGCAGCGATAGCGGTCGTGATTGTCTGCGCCGCGGCGCTTGCGATGGGCCGTAGTCCGAGTGAGATTTCGGTGGATTTCGGCAAATCCTTCTGGAACCTCATCCCATTTACGATGCAGATGGCGTTCGTCGTCATCGGCGGCTACGTCGTTGCCGTTTCTGCACCGGTACGAAAGGTCATCGACGCGCTCGCCCGCTTTCCAAAGACGCCGAAAGTCGCGGTGGCCTATGTCGCGCTGTTGGCGATGATTGCCTCACTGCTGAGCTGGGGGTTCAGCATGATCTTTGCGGGCATCCTCATGCGTGAAATCAGCAAGCGCGTCGACGGCATCGACTATCGCGCAATTGGAGCCGCCGGTTACCTGGGCTTGGGCAGCATCTGGGCGCTGGGTTTGTCATCATCGGCTGCGCTGCTGATGGCCACCAAAGGGTCGATACCGCCAGCGTTGCTGAAGATCAGTGGAGTCATTCCGCTCGAGCTCACCCTTTTCACTTGGCAGAATCTGGTCATGATCGTGGTGCTGGTCGTTCTTTCCGTGTGGATCTGCTATGTCTCGACGCCGACGGCGGAACGCGCCAAGACGGCCACGATGGCGGGGATCACTTATCAGGAAACCCGGGAAGACATCGGAAGGCCGCAGACTCCCGGCGAACGGCTCGAGTTCAGCCCCGTTCTTACGCTGGTGATAGTGGCGCTGGGCGCCGTCTATCTTTTCGATGTTTTCAGAACGAAGGGCGGACTGGCTGCGCTGGACCTCAATACCTACAACTTCATGTTCATCATTGCCGGGATGCTGTTGCACTGGAGGCCCCGTTCATTCCTCCACGCGGCGGCGAAGGCGGTTCCGATGACTGGCGGGGTGTTGCTGCAGTTTCCACTATATGCCGGTATTTTCGGTGTCCTGATCGGCTCGGGTCTGAACGAGGTTATGGCCAAATTGTTCGTCTCGATTTCAACGCAGGATACGTTGCCACTGATAGGTGGCATTTACTCGGCCATCCTCGGGCTGTTCCTGCCATCCGGCGGCGGCAAGTGGGTTGTGGAAGCGCCCTATTTGCTGGAGGCCGCAAATCAGCTGCATGTCAATCTCGCATGGATGGTCATGGTCTATAACGCTGCAGAAGCCCTGCCAAACTTCATCAATCCGTTCTGGATGCTCCCACTGATGGGGTTGACAGGGGTCAAGGCGCGCGATCTGGCGGGCTATTCAACGCTGCAGCTTATTTTTCATGTCCCCATCGTCCTACTGATGCTCTGGCTTCTGGGGAAAACGCTGCCTTACGTACCTCCCATGCTGAACTGACGAACTCTGCAAGGAACCTCGAGAGTCAAGAGCGAAAAATCGTTTAAGTCGGGCGGATCCGTCGCGAATCGCTCCAGCAGCGCTTCCTTGATGATAAGAGGGGCCTGGTAGCGTTCATAGGCTTGCGTGAAGCCCAGGAACATCAGGAAACGCCCTAGAAACGCGATCGGATGGTGAACGAACAGGATCACTCCACCTAGCAACCCGAAGTGCACGACGACGACCACCATGGGCAAACCTGCATTCGAGCGCTCCTCGCTCGGTGTCGCAGGTGCTTCCGAAGCATGAAGCTGGCGACCGTCACGTTGACGACGACTGCCAGCGCCGCCTTCCAGCCGAATTGGGTGAACATGTAAACGCTGTCCCACTGCCAAGCGGAGGCGACCATCAGCACCGGGGGTGCGGCGTAGGACGACTCTGCGCTGCCCGTTAGCTATTCGCCAGCTATAACGAACCTTGCTATCCCAAGATATGTGGCGGTCTGAAGACAAGTTATGGCTGTGGAGCCCGTGACACAAGAAATTCATCATGCGGTCGTGAAGTCATTGCGCCAAGGTTCGATGTGGCGCCTGCTCCGTCAGGGACCAAGAGCGAGATAGCCAGCGGCGCTACGTCGCGTGGTAAGGCAACAAGCGATCGAATTCCATCTTGACCACGCGATAGCACTCGCAGGACCGCGCCTCGAGGCTGGGGCGGTCGAGCACGGTAATCCGGCCCCGGTGGTACCGAATCAACCCGGCTTCCTGGAGCTTCCCTGCGGCCTCGGTGACACCCTCACGGCGCACACCCAGCATGTTGGCGATCAATTCCTGCGTCATCGAGAGTTCGTTCGATGACAAGCGATCCAGGCTCAGCAACAGCCATCGGCACAGTTGCTGGTCGACCGAGTGGTGCCGATTGCACACGGCCGTCTGCGCCATCTGCGTGATCAGTGCCTGCGTGTAGCGCAACAGCAGATGCATCGTGGGGCCGAAGCGGCCGAACTCTTCCTTCAGCAACTGAGCTTTCAGCCGAAAGCCATGCCCTGCGCTTTGCACCACGGCGCGGCTGGGGGTGGTGTTGCCGCCCATGAACAGGGATATGCCCAAGATGCCCTCATTACCTACGATCGCGATTTCAGCCGACGCGCCATCCTCCATGACGTACAGCAGCGAAACGATGGACGTGGTGGGGAAGTACACATAGCGCAATTCGGAACCAGACTCATAAAGAACGTCGCCCAAGCCCATCGGCACCAGCTCCAAATGGGATGCCAGCCGCTCGTAGTCGCTGGTTGGCAGGGCATCGAGCAGGTGGTTCCTACGCGGACTAAGCTGTGAAGGTGAAGGCATGAACGACCTACCGGATTCGCGGCTTCGGGGCGTTTGACAGGCGCGGAGACGGTTTCGCGCTGCGATCCACAACAGTTTAGATCATTGCACAGCGCCCCTCATCAAGACCAGGGTCAGCATCGACCGTTTGGCGGCGCGATAATACCCCTCCAGGCACGACGAAGCTAACCATGCCCGGCACGTGGACGTCATCGAAATTCCGTCCGCCGAACCGATCACTGTGGCGCTGGGCGGAGACCGACATCGTCATCGCGCGGCTGGATAACGATGGGCGAGGGCCTAGCGTTTATTTCGACGTCCGGATGCCAACGAGATGGCCGCAAGCGATCCTCGCTCTGGCGAAGGACTTCAGGGGGAAGGTAATGCGACATCGAGATTGAGGGACGTCGTACCCGCGTTGCGCGGCTCGCAGTGAGCGTCCGAGATGCAGCGTGAGCCCGCAGCGTTACAGCAGCACACTTGCTGATGCGCGGGCTGATGGGGTTTGATCCACACAATCGGCTGTAACGAACGACGGCTGCGCTTTCTGGTGATCGAGGCGAACTGAATGGAGCCTACTGAGGAAGGTAAGCGGAGGTATCCCCCAGACGGCTATTACACCGTGATGGTCACGCCCGGCACGCCCGGCACGCCCTGCACGTGCACGTTGACGTGCAACGAGTATTGCACGGGCGAGTGCGGTTGCGCGGCGTGCCGCGAAGCCCACAGTGACTTTGGTCTGGAGTAACGTGACTCGGTTCGACCTTGGCGCTGATTTCAGGCGGATACGGCATGCGACGGATCGCCGCTGAGTGAAACCGGCCCCGTTGCTCCGCACTCGGGACACTCCACGGCGAACCCCTGCGGGTCTTGCTCGATCGCAACCACCTTGAGCACCGCGTGTGCGCAAGATGGACATTCCCGCATTCGTAACCTTTAGTGGAAGGCCATCGCGTCCAGCACTCGGATCATGATGGCATGCATTGTTGCGGTAAGCGAGACAGCAACAACGATGCAGGCGATTATCTGGAGGGCAAGAATGAGTTTCGGCGAGTTTCGAAAACCAATAGCTTTCGAGGAATCCATGTGACACGTCCCAGGCTAGGCGCGTTGGCGAAACGCGAACAGCGTATTAAGCCTCCCAAAGCCCGTGCTCGTCTGTGCGTTGTCGCACATATGTACAAGCTACCCGCAAGGTAGGGGGCACCGATCAGACGACGTTGGCGCCGGGCACTGCGAAACGTTGCCACTCAGCCACATCGCACCGGGTCACGCTCCGCGCGAACATCTGATTCGCGCACACTGCAACTTCTCTGGGCAGCTCATCATTGTGAAGACCTGATGCAACTTGACGTAGGTCGCGAGAGAAACGCGGCGGCGTGAGCTTGTCGAAGGTTGTGACATGCCCATCTCGGTGGTCTTGCTACGAAGTTGACGGCCCCCGGGGCGACATCGAGAATTGACCCCGCCGGTTGTTGACCTGGTCCTTATCGTCCGAGATCGGCGTTTCGAGCGCCACGGTTACCCGTAGACAGATCCAGAAAGAACGCTGAACTCTCGCGGATTCCTTGCGGTATCGCACGCACAGGGCGACTCGGCAGGTGGGGCGTCTGTGTGACAGCGTACAGACATGGCAGGCAAGCCACCTCAAGCTGCAGTCGGAGGTACTGATCGGGCGTGCTCTCCCCAAGGCACCACAGCTCGAGACGATGACGACCACGCTGTGTTGGTGAACATGATCGAGGCCGTGAGAGGGTTGGGGTTGTCTGCCGCTGCCTGACCGGCGGCGGCTGAACCGATATCGAATGATCCCAGCCTCAAAAGAGGAGTTACCCATGCCACGTAAAATGCAAGCCGCCGTTGTCGTGCAGTTCGGAAAACCCTTAGTGCTTCAGGAATGGGACATCCCCTCTCCCGGCGTGGGCCAGATCGTGGTCAATACCGAGGCCTGTGGCGTGTGCCACACCGATCTCCATGCCGCGCATGGCGACTGGCCGGTGAAGCCCACACTCCCATTCATTCCTGGCCATGAGGGCATCGGGTTGGTCGCCGCCGTCGGATCGGGCGTGACGAGCGTGAAGGAGGGCGACCGGGTCGGGGTGCCCTGGCTCTATTCGGCCTGCGGTCATTGCGAGTATTGCCTGACGGGGTGGGAGACTGTGTGTGCCCAGGCGCAGTTCGGCGGCTATACCAAGAACGGCGGCTTTGCCGAGTACATCCTCGCCGACCCGAATTACGTCGCCCATGTGCCTGCCGGCCTCGTGGCCAAGGATGCCGCGCCGATCATCTGCGCGGGCATCACCACCTACAAGGGGATCAAAGAGACCGCAGCGAAACCTGGCGAATGGATCGCCATCTCCGGCGCTGGTGGCCTCGGGCATCTGGCGATCCAATATGCGAAGGTTATGGGGCTCCACGTGTGTGCGATCGACATCGATGACGGCAAGCTCGACCACGCCAAGCGCCTTGGCGCCGATGTCGTGATCAATGCCAAGGCCGGCGACCCGGCAGCCGCCGTGAAGAAGGAAACCGGCGGCGGCGCGCATGGCGTCCTGATCACGGCGCCATCGCTCAGTGCCTTCAATCAGGGCGTCGGCATGACCCGGAAGCGCGGTACTTGCGTCCTGGTCGGATTGCCACCGGGCGAATTCCCGGTCCCGCTCTTCGACGTGGTGGCAAACTGCATAACCATCCGCGGTTCGTTCGTTGGCACGCGCCAGGATATGGCCGAAGCGCTCGGCTTCGCCGCCGAGGGCAAGGTCAAGGCCGATATCGAGCTGCAGCCTCTGTCGTCGATCAACCGAGTCTTCGACCGACTAGAGCATGGCGATGTACCGTCACGCGTGGTCCTCCAAGTTGCGAGCGGCTGACGCCAAAGAGCGAGCACTCGGGCACACCTCTGGTAAAGCGGAGGAGAGCACGGGCGCCCATTTTCTTTTGAAGTCCTCTAAGGTGAGGAAACGGATCTGGCGATCTTTGGCTGCACCTCGAACCAACAACCGATCATGTGAATGAGTGGAACACTTGCCGACTTGGCGGTCTGCGCGTCAACGCACAAAGAGCGCGCCAGCGCCGCGGCCGCGATCAGGCCCCAGCGCCCTAGGCTTCCATCAAGCTGATATCGCGATGCAGATCGGACGGCATCCATTCGACTGCGTGGGTATTGCCGGCGTGTTCGAGTTCGACCTGCTCGGCGGTGCCATCTTCGTCCCGCCCCCGGGGCTTCATGAAAATGCAATCGCCGCCTGTGAGGGCTACGCGCCGACAAGACAAAGTTCACCGAGTTTCGTCCTAAGTCGTTGGCTAGCCCGCGGAACCCAGTTTCCTATTGCCCCGTAATCCGCCGCGCTGAGCAGTTATGTGCGTTAGCGAGCAGACAGGGCAACAGCATTGCCCTACGCTCGCGCAATCGCGGTGCGTTAGACCGTTTGCACCTTCAGCATAGGACATGGGAATTGGTCCCGATGTCGGGATGCAATCGGGGGGCCCTGGACCCCAGCAGATTTCGAGAGATATCGGTGAAAACCACGAGGTACCCCAATGTCTTGGCTCAGCGACGGGACGCCGCATTTGTGGCGCCATCAACCTATTAGGATGACAGCTATGGA
>Ga0207648_10007145_pt1 | contig 11012 bp, 4 predicted proteins | sample KBSMisM32_FD_184310 | JGI IMG/M metagenome (GOLD analysis project Ga0207648, IMG submission 184310) | Miscanthus rhizosphere microbial communities from Kellogg Biological Station, Michigan, USA - KBS Miscanthus M3-2 (SPAdes) (version 2) | ecosystem: Host-associated > Plants > Roots > Rhizosphere... | reverse complement strand
GACTGCAACTGCTGCTGAGGTTGAGTTTGAAGCTGGCTGTCCTGCGACTGTCCGGTTTGCTGACCTTCAAGGACGATGCCGCGAGGTGGGCCCTGCTGTTGCGGCTGTTGCTGCTGCTGCATCTGGATCTGAGAGTTGTAAGCCGCGCAGCTAGGATCGGCCGGATTGCATGAGATCTGCTGTCCCACGTTATTGCCAAGGCTCGGACTATACACCGGCAACTGTTGAGCCAGCGTCACTTCTAACGCAGTAGACAGGAAAATCACACAACCGACAGCAGAAAACCTTCTAGAAACAGACCGCATCCGACTCAATCCTCGCAAACTCCCTGCCTTTACTTAACCCGCTCGCGGGTGCCGCCGATCCAAAAACCACCTGACAGCTCTCGTGCCTATCCCGGCTATTTACCGAAGAATCGCTTCCACCAGCATACTCGAACGCATCGAATAGATCAGCGGAAAGCCCTTAGACGCAGCTTTCACGGTACCCTTCGGGTGCAGCTTGAAGGGGACAAATCCGTTAGCTCCGCTGCCCGTCCTCCACCGCCTTGGCCACACGCAGCATCGTCTTCTCGTCGAAGTGCCTGCCCATGATCTGAACCCCGATTGGCAGCGCGTCTTCTGTCTCGCCGCACGGCACGCTTATTCCACATATCCCGGCCAGGCTCGCGGCCACCGAATAGATGTCCTCGAGATACATTCCGCGTTCGCCCCGAAAGCTCGCAAAACAAGGATAGAAGAGGGCGTAGCCGACCGGCTTCGCGCCGTCGAGGGCAATGAGACCCTCGACATACCCGTTCTCACCGAACATTGCAGACGAGAGGCGATCCGTTGTCACGGTGCAGTAGTCGAGAAGGTCCTCGTATCTCGCGAAGTTTCGCATCAGCTCGATGACCGCTGTCGATAGCAGTGCGACTTACCAGGGCTGGTCCGATCTCGTTGCTACGGTTGAGGAGCTGATAGGGACCGATAGTGATAGAGGTGTCCTGATCCATACAACTGACCCGAGCAAGGCGGCCAATCCGCACGATCACTTCGATCATCGGATGGCCGGCTTTCTGGCAGAGGATCTCAGAAAGCGTCGTGTGTCGGCCGCTCGCTACTACGAGGGCTACGCACTGGCGACCCGGGCGGCCAACAGATCAAATGCTCAGGCTCGCGTGAAGACGGCAATTTTTCTGGCGTACGACTCGGAGATGATGCGAGTCAACAAAGACTGGAGTGCTTATCGGGAGCATCCCGCGTTTTACTCGCAATGCATGGCGCGCACTTACGCACGGGCACCGCGCCCGCGCTAAAAACCTGTACGGGGAGTGCCGCTCGCCCAGTGCGACCATACATTGACAGCCGGAATCGCTCCGCTTGCCGAATGATCATCGCCGCGGCGTACTCGCAATCCTAGCTTAGGCGACATTTCCCACCTGCCCACCCACGGTTTCGAAAGAGGAGTGATGATGCGACGAGGTCTGTTGGTAGGAGTTCTTCTTTTTGCCGGCTACGGAGATGTACTAGCGCAGTGCGAGGTATCGAGCAGCAGCAACGAGGGGAAACTGCTGGCCTTCTATACTGCGCCGATCGTTTTCACGATGGCCGGTGCGCCGGAAGTTTTGCCGTCGGCCAGCTTCAGATTTGGTGCTGAGCTCGAGTACATACCAAAGCCGGACCCCGCGATCGAACAGACTGGAGCCTGTTTCACGCAGAAAAGCGAGCACACATCGCTGTCGCCGGTGTTCGGCAGGCCGAGAATTACAATCGGAGTACCGTTCGGGTTCGCGCTCGAGGCGGGGTACCTTCCGCCCGTCACGATAGCTCGGGCAACTCCCAATCTTTTCAGTTTCGCCATCTCGAACGCGCATCACTACGCCGTTGGACCGGCGCGCGGAACGACGGTCATGGTCCGATTTCACGGCACCTTCGGCAACGTGAAGGGGGCGATCACCTGCCCCGAGTCGCAGCTCCAGCAGACGTCGCCGTCCGAACCCTGCTTCGGAACTAATCCATCGAAGGACACATTCCACCCGGACATGCTCGGTGCCGAACTGGCGGCGGGTTTTGCTCCGGGTGATGGCGGACTCTCGTTCTATGGCGGGCTGGGGGCCAACCGGATCGACCCTCACTTTCAGGTCGGGTTTACAAACGGGAATGGAGCAGTCGACCAGACCCAGGTGCAGCTGGATGAACCAGTTACGCGAGGCGCGGTATTCGGCGGGTTTACGGCGGTGTTCAAGCGAATCCTGGATATCGGCGCGCAGGTTTATTCGGTGCCGGCGGATGCGACGCTGTTTCGGTTGTTTGGGGGGATAAGGATACGGTAGGAAGGGGGATGAGGGACGGGGGATGGGGGATGGGAAAGCGAGGAAGCGCGGGTAGCAGGGAGAGGGAGATTAGAGCGGTTGCGGTTGACTAGCATCTGGGGTGAACCCCTTAGATATTCAGGGGAACAAATGTCCACCCTTTCCGCCTAGGTGAAAGGGTCGGAGAACTATTTGCCCAATCGCGAGTGATCGCACTGGCGGAAAGCACGATCAGGGAATTGCAGGCGGCACTCAGGGAACAGTTAAAAAGACCCGAAAGTCCTACTCCGGAACTGACCCAGCTTCTCAAGCGAGTCGCCGTTGAAGCGCGCGAGAAGAAGATCAATCCTGAGGAGCTGATAGTCTTTTTCAAGCAGATGTGGAACTCATTGGGAGAGTCGGCGCGACCGCAGAACGCGGAGCTTCATGATCGCACCCGACAGACTCTGGTCACCATCTGCATTCAGGCGTATTACGCCGAGTAGATAAAAAGGGGTATTTTGCGGCGGCAGCCCTTTCCGGGGGCGGCACATCTTTGGCGTTGAGTACGTGACGTGGCAACAGCGATCCCGCCCAAAGCTCCAACAACAATTCTAAGTCGCCTGTTCCGCCGCTCCCGCAATGGAGCCGGCGAGGAGCTCGTCGGTCCAATCCGTGGAGAGGTTCTCGGCTTAGAACGACTGGGCGAACGGGCGCGGGCCGTCGCGCGCGGGCATCACCTGCTGCCGGCGCAGAAGCAGCGGGGCTCGGGTCCATTACTGCTTCGCCTCGACGACACGAAAGAAGTCCTCAATCGCGTCTATCACGAGCTGAATGCCGGCGCCGAGCGCGGGCTGGACATCAGCCCGGCTGGGGACTGGCTGCTGGACAACTTCTACATCGTCCAGGAGCACATCCGCGAAATCAGGACGAGTCTTCCCAAAAGCTATTACGAGGAGCTGCCCAAGCTTTCGACGGGCTCGTTAGCGGGCTACCCCCGCGCGTACGAAGTCGCGATCGAGCTGATCGCCCACACTGAAGGCCACCTCGATCTCGACAACATCACGTTGTTCGTGCGCGAGTACCAGACGGTGACGGCGCTGCGCATGGGTGAGCTGTGGGCGATCCCGACAATGCTGCGACTCGGGCTCGTCGAGAACATTCGTCGAATGGCGCTGCGCGTCGCGGCGCGCCTCCAGGAAGTCGAATCCGCCGATCGCGCCGCAACGCGGCTACGGGAAGCGAGTGAAGAATCTCCGCAGGCGTTGGCAACGGCGCTGGCCGCGTTCGTCGATGATCATCCGCAGTTCACGCCGACGTGGGTTGCGCGTTTCCTTCAGCAGGTTCGTTCGTACCAGACGAATTTCACGCCGCTGATCTGGCTCGAGCAATGGATCGCCGAGGACGGGCCCAGCGCGGAAGAAGCCGCGACCAGGTCAAACCGTCGCGTGGCGCTGACCCAGGTAACTGTCGCCAACAGCATCACCAGTCTCCGCACGATCTCCAGACTCGACTGGAAGGATTTCGTCGAGTCGCAGAGCGTAACGGAGCAGCTGCTGCGCAGCGATCCCAGCGGACACTACGCGTCGATGACCTTCGGTACCCGCGATCATTATCGTCACGTCGTCGAGCACATCTCCAAGCGCGTGAAGCGGCCGGAGGAAGAGATCGCGAGCGAGGTCGTCTCACTCGCCAAGCTCGCGGATCGCAGCGATACACGTCACTCGCACGTCGGCTACTTCCTCGTCGACAAGGGACGCCGGGTTCTGGAAGGGAGGGTCGGCTACACTCCGCCGCCCGGAGAGTGGCTGTACCGGTGGGTTCAGCGCCATCCGAATACGATCTACTTCGGCGGGATATCGATCTTCACGGCTGGCGCACTGGCGACACTGCTGGAAGTCATCGAGGGTGCCCCGCTTTTCGTCCGCCTGGTCATCGGGCTGATCGCGCTCATTCCGGCGACCGACATCGGCATCAGCGTCATCAACCAGCTGATAACGATGTTCATGCCGCCGCGGCTGCTGTCCAAGCTGGAGCTGCGCGACGACGGAATTCCGGAAGAGTACATGACCGCGGTAGTGGTGCCGACGCTGCTCGGCAGCATCCGGGCGGTCGATGAAGCGCTGGAGCATCTCGAGGTCCAGTATCTCGCCAACCGCGACCCGAACCTGCAGTTCGCGCTACTGAGCGACTTCACCGACTCACCAACAGAACATCGCGAAGGTGATGAGGAAATTGTTACCGCTGCGACGGCGGGCATCAAAGCGCTCAACGCGAAATACAGGAACGCAGCAGAGGACGTGTTTTTCCTGTTCCATCGTCCCCGGCTGTGGAATGCCAAGCAGAACGTGTGGATGGGATGGGAGCGAAAGCGCGGCAAGCTTTCTCAGTTCAACAAATTCCTCCGTGGTGAAGCACAGGACGCGTTCAGCACGGTCGTCGGCGATACGAGCAGGCTGAAGTTCGTCCGCTACGTGATCACGCTCGACTCCGATACGGTGCTGCCGCGCGATGCGGCGCAGCTGCTGGTGGGAACGATTGCCCATCCCCTGAACCGCGCTCACTACGACGATCGAATCGGCCGGGTGACGGAAGGCTACGGCATCGTTCAACCGCGAGTGGGAGTGTCACTCACCAGCGCGCACCGATCGGTTTTTGCCTCGATTCACTCGGGCCACCCGGGGGTCGATCCGTACACGACGGCGGTCTCCGACGTTTATCAGGATCTGTACGCCGAAGGAAGCTTCACCGGGAAAGGCATTTACGATGTGGATGCATTCGAGGAGGCAACGCACGGGCGCTTCCCGGAGAACACGCTTCTAAGCCACGACCTGATTGAAGGGAACTGGGTGCGGGCCGGTTTGGCGACGGACATTGAAGTCTACGACGACTACCCTGCCCGGTATCTGACTTTCACCCGCCGGAAACACCGCTGGATTCGTGGAGACTGGCAGCTTCTGGGATGGCTGAAAGGTACGGTGCCGGGCCCCGATGGTCCGATGCAGAACCGACTCTCGGCGATCTCACGCTGGAAGATTCTCGACAACCTGCGTCGGAGTCTCGTCGAAATTTTCCAACTGGCCCTGATGCTGGCTGGATGGGCACTTCTGCCGGCGGGTTCGATCCTGGCGTGGACGGGGCTGGTTCTGCTGGGGATCGCTTTCCCGTGGCTGTTCTCGCTGACGATTTCGCTGATGCGACCGCCTCGCGATCAATCGTGGCTTGCCTACTACATGGCCGTTGGTCGCGACGCGATCACCAACTTCCAGCAGTTCGGGCTGGGCGTTGTCTTCCTGCCGCATCAGGCGGTGGTTTCGGCGGACGCGATCATCCGCACTCTCTACCGGTTGTTCATCAGCCACAGGAATCTTCTGGAGTGGCAGACCGCGTCGCAGGTCGAGCGCGCACTCGGCGTCGGCTCGCAGCTGGAGATGTGGCGGAAAATGTGGGCGGTGACGGCGCTGTGCCTGGTCCTGGCGGTGCTGATCGGATTGCACGTCACGCTCGGAAGCGGCGCGAGCTCGAGCGAGCGGTTCGTGTTCGTGATGGCGACTTTGCCACTGGTGCTGGTATGGGTGGCGAGTCCAAGCATGGCGTTCGCCCTCAGCCGACCGGCAATTCTCGGCGAAATCCACCTTACCGAAGCGGAGAGAACCGCGGCGCTGCGCTACGCGAAACTGCACTGGACCTACTTCGAGAAGTTCGTCAGCGAAGAAACGCAGTGGCTGGCGCCCGACAATTTCCAGGAGGATCCGGAGCCGGTCGTGGCGCTGCGCACATCGCCCACCAACATCGGCTTGCAGCTGCTGTCTACAGTGAGCGCGGTCGATCTCGGATTTATCACGCTGGCGGAGATGATCGACCGCGTGGAGAAAGTATTCCGGTCGCTGGAGAGGATGCGGCGATTCCACGGTCACTTCTTCAACTGGTATGACCTGAACGAGCTGCGGGTGCTCGAGCCCGGGTATGTCTCAACCGTTGACAGCGGAAACCTCGCCGGTCATTTGATCGCGCTCAAACAAGCGTGCTTCGAGCTGATGAAGGACAAATCCTGCAGCGAGCAGGACGCAAAGCGTCTGAGAGCGATCGCGGAGCGGGCGCATGCGTACGCGGTGGAGATGGATTTCCGTTTCCTCTATGACGAAAAGCGGAAGCTGTTCACGATCGGTTATCACATCGGAAGCAACGCCGTCGACAACTCCTACTACGATCTGCTCGCCTCCGAGTCGCGGCTCGCTTCGTTCATGGCGGTGGCGAAGGACGACGTGTCGGTCGATCACTGGTTCAGACTGGGCAGGTCGCTGACTGCTGCCGCCGGTACCCGAACGCTGCTGTCGTGGAGCGGCAGCATGTTCGAGTATCTGATGCCGGCGCTGGTGATGCAGACTTTTCCGTTCACGTTGCTGGATCAGACTCACAAGGGGAGTGTGAGGCGGCAGATCGCCTACGGCGCCGAACGTGGTGTACCGTGGGGCGTGTCGGAGTCGGCGTACGCGGTGCGCGACAGGCTGCACACCTATCAGTATCGGGGATTCGGCGTTCCCGATCTGGCGCTGAAGCGGGGGTTGAGCAAGGAGCTCGTGGTAGCTCCATACGCGACACTGCTGGCGATGCTGGTCGAGCCGCGCGCGTCGCTCAAGAACCTGGCGACGCTGGAAGCAGAAGGCGCGCTTGGACCCTACGGCTTCCGCGATGCGCTGGACTACACGAGGCCGGCGCCGGGTTCGAGAAAGACCGTGGTCGCAACGTTCATGGCGCACCACATCGGGATGAGCATCGTGGCGCTGAACAACGCGTTGAATCGTCAGATCTGGCCGCGTCGGTTCCATACCGATCCGCTGGTCCGTTCGGCGGAGCTCGTATTGCAGGAGCGCATTCCACGCCGACTGGTGATGCAGGACGTGCAAGGCGATGCGGCAGCGCGCGTGCCGAGCGAGATGGAAAAGCCGGCGGTGCGCGAGGTCGAGACGCCGCACACTCCGCAGCCGGTGGTCGGAATATTGGGGAACGTGCCGTACACCGTGCTCCTCACCAATGCCGGCGGCGGGTTCAGCCGCTACGGCAATCTGGCGGTGACGCGGTATCGCCACGACAGCACCCGCGACAATTACGGGCAGTGGTGCTACGTGAAAGACATGACCACCGGTCACGTCTGGTCGACAGCGCACCAACCGTCAGGAACCGAGCCTCAATGGTACCGGGTGTTGTTCGCCAGCGATCGCATCACGTTCATCCGGCGTGATGGAGACTTCGATACAGTAACCGAGATCGCCGTCGCATCAGATGACGCGGCCGAAGTCCGACGGGTCATCATCACCAATCGGTCACTGCAGGCGAAAGAGGTCGAGCTGACCAGCTACTCCGAAGTAGTGCTGGCTCCGCCAGACTCTGACCGCGCCCATCCGGCATTCGGCAATCTCTTTGTGCAGACGGAGTTCGACGAAGCGAAAGCAGCGCTGCTGGCGACGCGCAGACCACGTTCGGCAACGGAAGCGGCAATCTGGTGCGCACACGTGGTGGCGTTCGGGCCGGAAGTGGTAGGAAGGGTCACGTGCGAAACCGATCGCGCGAAATTCATCGGGCGCGGCCGTTCGGTGCGAAACGCGGAAGCGCTCGACGAAGGTGCGGAGCTGACGGGAACCGTCGGCGCGGTGCTGGATCCGATCTTCTCATTGCGCGTGAAGGTGAGGATTCCAGCCGGTGGCTCAGCGAACGTAGCATTCACGACATTCGTGACTGACAAGAAAGAACGCGCGATGGAGCTGGCGGATCTGTATCACGATCCGTATAGCGCACGCCGCGCACTCGATCTGTCGTGGGCGCAGGCGCAGGCGGAGCTGCGGGATCTGGGAATCGCGCCCGCGGATGCCGCGCTCTATCAGGACCTGGCCGGGCATTTGATGTTCCCCCACCCCGGATTCCGTCCGGCGCAGAGCGCGGTGGAAGAGAACAAGCTCGGACAACAGGCGCTGTGGTCGCTCGGAATCTCCGGTGACTGGCCGATTCTACTGGCGACGATCGAAAGCCAGGTCGGGATGCCGAGCGTCAGGCAGCTTCTCAGAACGCACCACTACTGGAGGCTGAAGGGAATCACGTGCGATCTGGTGATTCTCAACGTGCATCCATTCAGCTACATGCAGGAGCTGAGCGACGAGCTGCTGGCGACGGCGATGGCGTCGAGTGAAGCTGGATTGCTCGACCGACCGGGCGGCGTGTTCATACGTCGGACTGACCTGCTCAAGCCGGAGGACATCACTCTCCTCAAGGCGATGGCGAGGGTGCAGGTGAATTGCGACGGACTGGGGCTCGGCAATTTCCTCGAGTTCCCTGGAGTCGAAGACAGATATCCGCCCAAGCTGGAGATCATGAACCGCGACATCGTTCCGCTTGGCACGGTGCCCATTCACGCCGAGACGGCGGACCCGGGCACCGGACTCCAGTGCTTCAACGGACTCGGCGGCTTCAATACCGACAGCGAATACGAGATTCACCTGACCGGCAGCGATTTGCCGCCGGCACCGTGGGTGAACGTGGTCGGCAATCCGGTGGCGGGATTCATCGCCAGCGAGGGTGGCAGCGGGACAACGTGGGCAGGGAACAGCTTCTTCTACCGCATCACGCCGTGGCACAACGATCCGGTGCGTGATCCGGCGGGCGACTGTGTATTCCTGCGCGATGATACGACGGGCGATCTGTGGACACCGACGGCGCTACCGATTCACGAACCGACGCCATACAAGGTTCGGCACGGCGCCGGTTACTCCGTCTTCGACCACACTCACGAAGGGCTGGCAAGCTCGCTGCACATCGGAGTCGATCAAAACGATCCAGTAAAGATCAGCGTGCTGACTTTGCGGAACGACGCAGCAACGCGGAAAAAGCTGACGCTCACCTGGTATCTGGAATGGGTGCTGGGCGTGACGCGCGAGCTGACGCAGTATCAGATCCGCACCAGTTTCGACGAGCCGACCCAGTCGATGTTCGCGCGGAACTACTTCGACGCGCAGTTCGCGGATACGGTCGCATTCGCCTCGATCAGCGAGCGGGTGGCGTACTACACGGCCGATCGCCGCGAGTTTCTTGGCAGGAACGGGACGATCTCCAGTCCGGCGGCGTTGGAGCGGGCGGGGTTGTCGGGCGCAATCGGGGCGACGATCGATCCGTGTTGCGCGCTGCAGGTGAGTGTGACGATCGAGCCAGGTGAATCGCGCGACATCGTCATGCTGCTCGGCGCGGCGGAGAGCGAGGAGGCGGTGCGCCAAATCATCGCGCGGCATCGACCGCCGGATGCCGCTGCTCAGTCGGTGGAAGCGAATGCGAAGAGCTGGCAACGGAGGCTGGACGCCATCAAGGTAAAGACTCCGGAGCCGACATTCGACCTGATGGCAAATCGGTGGTCGCTCTATCAGGCGCTGTCGTGCCGGATGTGGGCGCGCACGGCGCTGTATCAGTCGAGCGGAGCGTTCGGATTCCGGGATCAGCTGCAGGATGCGATGGCCTTCGTGTACGCGGATGCGGACGTCGCTCGCGAGCACATCATCCGTGCCGCGGGGCGTCAATTCGTGGAGGGGGATGTCCAGCACTGGTGGCATCCACAGAGTGGGCGGGGCGTGAGGACGAAATTCGCGGACGACCTGATCTGGCTGCCGTACGTCCTCGATCATTACGTCAACGTGTCGTGCGACACCGGGATCCTCGACGTGGAAGTGCCGTACCTGACGATGCGCGAGCTCAATCCCGACGAGCACGAGATCTACGATCTTCCCAAAGTCGCCGACGAAACGGGAAGCATCTACGAGCACTGTCTGCGCGCGCTACGCCGGGCGAGCACGGCAGGCCAACACGGACTGCCGCTCATCGGCAGCGGTGACTGGAACGATGGAATGAACCGGGTGGGAATCGAAGGAAAGGGCGAGAGCGTGTGGCTCGCCTGGTTCCTGATCGCAACCCTACGGAAGTTCGCCGCGCACTCGGAAAAGCGTGGTGATACCCAAGCGCGTGACGAGCTGCTGAAAAGAGCGGACGCTTACAACCAGGCGGTCGAAGCATCGGCGTGGGACGGCGAGTGGTATCGTCGCGCGTACTTCGACGATGGGTCGCCACTGGGCTCGCGCACCAGCGACGAGTGCAAGATCGACTCGATCGCGCAGAGCTGGAGCGTCATCTCGGGCGCGGGCCGGCCCGACCGGACGCGTCAGGCGATGCAGTCGCTCAACAAGTACCTGGTTCGCGAAGATGCGCGTATCATCATGCTGCTCACGCCGCCGTTCGACAAAACGACGCACGACCCCGGATACATCCAGGGATACCTGCCGGGAGTGCGCGAGAACGGAGCTCAGTACACCCACGCCGCGTTGTGGACGGTGCTGGCGTTTGCTGAACTGGGCGATGGCGACCGGGCGACCGAACTGTTCGCGATGATCAATCCGATCAATCATGCGCGGACACCGGCCGACGTCGCCCGATACCGCGCCGAACCGTACGTGGTGGCGGCCGACGTCTATTCACGGCCGCCCCACACTGGCCGCGCCGGTTGGACCTGGTACACCGGATCGTCGGGGTGGATGTATCGCGTCGGCATCGAAGCCATCCTGGGTCTCACCCTCAAAGAGAACGCGCTGCACATCGACCCGTGCATCCCGCACGCCTGGCCGCGCTTCGAAGCCGTGATCACGCGCCCCGACGCCGAGTGGCGGATCGTCGTCGAGAATCCGGCCGCGGCGAACCGCGGTGTGCAATC
>Ga0207648_10007143_pt1 | contig 11013 bp, 10 predicted proteins | sample KBSMisM32_FD_184310 | JGI IMG/M metagenome (GOLD analysis project Ga0207648, IMG submission 184310) | Miscanthus rhizosphere microbial communities from Kellogg Biological Station, Michigan, USA - KBS Miscanthus M3-2 (SPAdes) (version 2) | ecosystem: Host-associated > Plants > Roots >... | reverse complement strand
GGCGGCCTCATGCTTGCCCAATCCATTTCGTCGTATGGCGTTCGCTGGGGCCTGTTCTCGCTGGGCATCGTTCTGCTGATCGTTGCCGTGCTGACGCTCGCGGGTCTTTACACGCTGCAGCCCAACGAGGCGGCGATCATCCAGCTCTTCGGGGCCTATCGCGGCACCAGCCGGGCGCCGGGATTGCGCGCCACGAATCCGTTCTACACGCGCCGGAAGATTTCGCTCCGCGCGCGCAACCTGAATGGCGACCGGCTCAAGGTCAACGACAAGCGCGGCAACCCGGTCGAGATCGCCGCCGTCGTGGTCTGGCATGTCGCCGATACCGCCAAGGCGGCGTTCGACGTCGACGACTACGAAATGTTCGTCAAGGTGCAAAGCGAGGCGGCGGTGCGCCATCTGGCGTCGCAGTTTGCCTACGACGCGGAGGAAATCCAGGACATCGCCCGCGAACCGACGCTTCTCGAAAGCGCCGACATCGTCGCCCGAGCGCTCGAGAACGAGTTGCAGGAACGGCTCGAGCAGGCCGGCGTCGTGGTCGAGGAAGCGCGGTTGATGCATCTCGCGTACGCGCAGGAAATCGCGCAGGTGATGCTGCGCCGCCAGCAGGCCGAGGCGATCATTGCCGCGCGCACGAAGATCGTCCACGGCGCCGTGTCGATGGTCGAGATGGCGCTCAAGGAGCTGTCGGCCAAGCAAGTGGTCAGTCTCGACGACGAGCGCAAGGCGGCGATGGTGTCGAATCTCATGACCGTCCTGTGCGCCGAATCGGACGTGCAGCCGGTGATCAATACCGGCACGCTCTACACCTGACGCGATGCCAGGGAGAGCCCGATGACCATGCTGCCGCGTTTGCTGTTCGTGTTGCTGCTGATCGCGGGGCCGGCGGTGATCTGGGCCACGTCGGCGCCGTTGCCTGCGCGGGTGGCAACGCATTTCGGCCGCGGCGGTCTCGCCAACGGCTGGATGACGCACGACGGTTATCTCATGTTCATCCTGGCGTTTTGCGTGTTGCTGCCGGCGTTCGTGGTCGTCATGCTCGGCGTGCTGCCGCAAGCGGTCGGATCACGCGCGGGAATCCCGAACCGCAACTATTGGCTGGCGCCGGAACGGCGCGCCGCGACGCTGTCCGCATTGGCATCGCACGCGTGCTGGCTGGGATGCCTGCTCGTGGTGTTCCTGACCGCGATCCATTTCCTCACCGTCGAGGCCAATGCCGTGACGCCTGCGCGGTTGTCCGAGTCCGCGCTGATCGGGGTCATGGTGGGGTTCGCCATCGGCATCCTGCTGTGGGTATTGGCGCTGTGGGCGCGCTTTCGCCGTGCCGATTGAGGGCTGACGTCACCGATGGCAGCCAAGAAATCCTTCCTGCTGCGCGTCGACCCGGCGGTGTGGGCCGAGATCGAGCGGCTCGCGCAGGCGGAGCTGCGCAGCGTCAACGCGCAGGTCGAATACCTGCTGCGCGATGCGCTCGCCCGGCGAGGGATACGAGCTCGCGCGCCCAGCCGTGGCGACGTCGACGATTCGGCGCCCGACCTGTGAATGTGGTTCCCCGAAGACGCCTGCGGCGTCCTCCACCAAAGGGGGCGCCCGCCTTGGGGCGGCCCTGCGGCGGGCTGCCGTCGGCACCAATTCTTGTGGGAAGCTGCAGCATCGCGTCGGGCTCCCGGCCCGACCCGCGAGCACGTTGCGAAGTCCAATCCACCATCGACACAACGGAGGTTACGCATGAAACCCTTTACCTTCATCGCCGTCGTCGTTTTCTCGCTCGTCGCGCTGGCGCAATTGCTGCGCGTCGTCCTGGGCTGGGATGTGACCGTGAACGGCATCCTCATTCCGGTGTGGGCCAGCGTCATCGCCTGCGTGGTTGCCGCTGCGCTGGCATTCATGCTCGCAAGAGAAGCGCGCAGCTAGCCATCGGTCAGGCGAGCACCTTGCGCAGGAATACCCCGACTGCTTCGATTTCTTCCGTCACCGCGGAATGCTCCATCGGGTACGCGTGCCATTCGACTTTCCAACCAGCGGCCTCGAGCGCCTTGCGCGACAGTTCCGCCCATGCCAGGCGCACGACGGGATCGTGCGTGCCGTGCGCCATGAAGATCGGCACGTCGCGATTCGCCGGCGCCGCTGCGGCGGCCAGCGAAGGCGCGTCGATCAGGTAAGTCGATAGCGCGACGATGCCGGCCAGCCGTGCCGGATGACGCAAGCCGGCATACAACGCGATCGCGCCCCCTTGCGAGAAGCCGGCGAGCACGATGCGCGCGTCCGGCACGCCGCGCGCCGTTTCCCGCGCGACCAACGCTTCGAGCTGCGCCTGCGAGCGACGCACGCCGGTCAGGTCGGCGCGCGCGTGCAGCTCGGCATCGTTGATGTCGTACCACGCGCGCATCACGTAGCCGTTGTTGATCGTCACCGGCATCGTCGGCGCATGCGGGAACAGGAAGCGCACCGCCATCGTCGGCGGCAGCTTCAGTCCGGGCACCACGGCGGACCAGCCGTGGCCATCGTCGCCGAGCCCGTGCAGCCAGATCACCGACGCATTGGGATTCGGCGACGTTTCGATTTCGATGGCAGGCAGAAGGTCGGGCATGGCATCTCGACGTTGTGGAGAGGAACGCGATTCTAGAACGAACCATCGCGCGAAGGCTCGAGATTGAATTGCCGCGCCCATGCATCACGCGCCAACACACCGGAGACACTGTCCCGCGATAGGCCGTTTAGTCCGCGGACCGTCAAAATGTCGACAAGCACATGGCGCTCACCGACGGGCGCAAAATTGCCGTAAGGATGGGGCCAGCGTAGAATGCGCGCCTTCGCGCCCCGGGGACACAATTCCCGCGCGGCGTGCGCCGCATCACCTATCCGGTGGCTGCGCGTCCCAAAAACACGATTTTTGCGGAGTATCCCTGATGGCAGCAGTGCTTCCCGTATTACGCGATGTCAAGCTCGATGACAAATACGAGCTCGAATCCGGCCGTGTCTATCTGACCGGCGCACAGGCGTTCGTCCGTCTGTTGATGCTGCAGCGGCAGCGCGACAAGCTGGCCGGCCTCAACACCGGCGGCTTCGTTTCCGGTTATCGCGGCTCGCCATTGGGCGCGCTCGATCAGTCGCTGTGGAAGGCGCAGAAGTTCCTCGACCGCGCGAACATCAAGTTCCAGCCGGGCTTGAACGAGGATCTCGCGGCCACGTCGATCTGGGGCTCGCAGCAGGTCAACCTGCACGCCGGCGCCAAGGTCGATGGCGTATTCGCCATGTGGTACGGCAAGGGACCGGGAGTCGACCGGTGCGGCGACGTGTTCAAGCACGCGAACTTCGCCGGCACGTCGAAGCACGGCGGCGTGCTGGTGCTGGCCGGCGACGACCATGCGGCCAAGTCGTCGACGCTGCCGCATCAATCGGATCACATGTTCTCGGCGGCGATGATCCCGGTGCTGTATCCGTCGTCGGTGCAGGAGATCCTGGACCTCGGCCTGCACGGCTGGGCGATGTCGCGCTATTCGGGCTGCTGGGTCGGCTTCAAGTGTGTGGCCGATACGGTCGAGAGCTCGTCGTCCGTGTACATCGATCCGGCGCGCACGCAGATCATCATTCCCGACGACTTCCCGCTGCCGGAAGGCGGCGTGTCGATCCGCTGGCCCGACGGTTTCCTCGATACCGAAGCGCGGATGCAGGACTACAAGATCTACGCGGCGCTGCATTACTGCCGCGTGAATCGGCTGAACAGGATCGTCATCGATTCGCCCAAGCCGCGCCTTGGGATCGCGACGTCAGGCAAGAGCTATCCGGACGTGCGGCAAGCGCTCGACGACCTCGGCATCACCGATCAGGATGCCGCCGCGATGGGCATTCGCGTGTACAAGATCGCGATGCCATGGCCGCTCGAGCCGGAGGGCGTGCGCCACTTCGCCGAAGGGCTGGAGGAAATCCTCGTCGTCGAGGAAAAGCGGCAGATCGTCGAATATCAGCTGAAGGAGCAGCTCTACAACTGGCGCGACGACGTGCGGCCGCGGGTGGTCGGCAAGTTCGACGAGAAAGGCGAATGGGTGCGGCCGCACGGCGATTGGCTGCTGCCGGCCGCCGCCGAGCTGACGCCGGCGATGATCGCCCGCGTCATCGCGCGGCGCATCGAGCGCCTCGATCTGCATCCGCCGATGATGGCGAAGATCCGTGCCCGCGTCGACTGGATCAACGCCAAGGAAGCGGCGCTAGACAAGCCCAAGATCAACCTGGTGCGGCAGCCGTACTTCTGCTCGGGCTGCCCGCACAACACGTCGACCAAGCTGCCCGACGGCAGCCGGGCGACCGCCGGCATCGGCTGCCATGTGATGGCGATCTGGATGGACCGCAGCACGTCCGAATTCACGCACATGGGCGGCGAAGGCGTGCCGTGGATCGGCCAGGCGCCGTTCACCGAAGAGAAGCACATCTTCGCGAACCTGGGCGACGGCACCTACTATCACAGCGGAATCCTCGCGATCCGCGCGGCGGTCGCCGCCGACGTCAACATCACGTACAAGATCCTGTACAACGATGCGGTGGCGATGACCGGCGGCCAGCCGATCGACGGGCCGTTGTCGCCGGCCGACGTCGCGCGGCAGGTGGCGGCGGAAGGTGTGAAGCGGATCATCGTCGTCAGCGACGAGCCCGACAAGTATCCGTCCGGCTATTTCTCCGGCGACATCCGCATTCACCATCGCGACGAGATGGACGCCGTGCAGCGCGAAATGCGCGAGATCCCCGGCGTCACCGTCCTCCTCTACGACCAGACATGCGCGGCGGAGAAACGCCGCCGGCGCAAGCGCGGCAAGTATCCCGACCCGGCCAAGCGTGTCGTCATCAACGACCTCGTCTGCGAAGGCTGCGGCGATTGCGGCGTGCAATCGAACTGCGTGTCGGTGGCGCCGGTCGAGACGGAGTTCGGGCGCAAGCGGACGATCGACCAGTCCTCGTGCAACAAGGACTATTCGTGCGTGAAAGGTTTCTGTCCGTCGTTCGTGACGGTCGAAGGCGGAACGCTGCGCAAGCCGCCAAAAGCCGAAGCGCTCGACTTTTCCGGTCTGCCGGAGCCGGTGATTCCCAACGCCGCTGATCCCTACAGCATTCTCGTCACGGGCATCGGCGGCACGGGCGTCGTGACCATCGGCGCGTTGCTCGGCATGGCCGCGCATCTGGAGAGCAAAGGCTGCAGCGTGCTCGACATGACCGGGCTCGCGCAGAAAAATGGCGCCGTGGTGTCGCACGTGCGCATCGCCGACACGCCCGAACGGCTGTACGCCACGCGCATCGCCGCGGGCGAGGCCACGCTGGTGCTCGCCTGCGACATCCTGACGGGCGTGGGCTACGAGGCGCTCGCCAAGATGCAAAAGGGCGTCACGAAAGCGCTGGTCAACACGGCGCTCGTCATGCCGGCGCAGTTCACGCGCGAGCCCGATCTTGCGTTTCCCACCGGCTCGATGGAGCAGGAGATCAAGGAGGCCGTGGCACCGGGCGACGCCGAATTTCTCGACGCCACCAAGCTCGCGACCGCGCTCATGGGCGATTCGATCGCGACCAACCTGTTCATGGTCGGCTATGCGTACCAGCGCGGCCTCATTCCGGTTTCGGAAGCGGCGATCCTGAAGGCGATCGAGTTGAACGGCGCCGCCGTCGAATCCAACACCCGGAGCTTCAACTGGGGACGTCTCGCTGCCGTCGATCCGGCGCGTGTGGCCGCCGCCGCGATCCCTGCCGAAGCCAAGCCGGATTCGCAGCGGCTGTCCGAATCGCTGGCGGAAATGATCGCGCGTCGCGTCAAGTTCCTGACCGACTACCAGGATGCCGCGTACGCGCAACGGTATGCGGCGCTGGTCGCCAAGGTCGGTGACGTCGAAGCGCGGGTGATGCCGGGCATCACCGAATTGACCGAGGCGGTCGCGCGCTATTACTTCAAGCTGCTCGCGATCAAGGACGAGTACGAAGTGGCGCGCCTGTACGCCGAATCGGATTTCACCAAGCGGGTGGCCGCGCAGTTCGAAGGCGACTACAAGTTGACGTTCCATCTCGCGCCGCCGGTGTTCAACAAGCCGGACCCGCTGACGGGGGTTCCGAAGAAGAGCGTGTACGGTCCGTGGATGCTGAAGGCGTTCGGCGTGCTCGCGAAAATGCGCAGGTATCGCGGAACCGCGCTGGACATCTTCGGCCGGACCGCCGAGCGCAAGATGGAACGGGCGCTGATCGGCGAATACGAGGCGGTCGTGGCGGAGATCATCGCGCAACTCACGCCCGCCAAGCACGCCACGGCCGTCGAGCTCGCCTCCGTGCCCGAGCACATCCGCGGCTACGGGCACGTCAAGCACGCGCATCTCACGACGGCCAAGAAGCGCGAGGCGGTGCTGCTCGCCGCTTTCCGGTCCTCGGAGCCCGCGCCGAAACCGACAGTGGTGAAGATCACGGCTTGAAGGGAGGTTGACGCTCCGCCTCATTCCGTGGAGCGGCGCGACGAGGAATCTGCTGGACCCAAGCGTCGGAACGGCGACAAAGCAGGTTTCTCGCTGCGCTCGAATGAGGCTTTCGCGAAGGGTCTGAGGGCGTTCAACAACAGGCGCCTGCGTACGGCATGGCTAGCGGCGCCGCAACCGCCCGGCGTGCTCGCGCACGAGCTCGTGCAGCAGCCGCGCGGGCGCGTGGCGTTCGAGCGAGCGGTGGATGAGCGCACCGGTCAGGAAGCGCAGGATCGGACGCGCGAACGGAACGACGGCGAGCCCGAGCTCGGGATACGCATCGACCAGCGCTTCGGCCATGCAGCTCAAGTACCGCCCCGCCTTCAGCATCTGGATCAGCGCCGTCAACGAATTGACCTCGGCGGCAATGCGCGGCGGCTTGGCCCCTTCGTCGCGCATCATCGCGAACAGATGGCCGACAATCTCCCGGTCCTGCTGATAGATCGCCCACGGAAAAGCCGCGAGGTCCTTCGCCGCCACGCGCGATGCCGTCAACAGCGGGTGTCCCGCCCCGGCCACGACGCGCGACTCGATCTCGAAGAACGGCCGCCGGTCGATGAAGGGCGGGAGCGCGTCCTCGGCGGGCAGCCGGCAGAAGGCGAGATCCAGTGCGCCGTCGAAGAGGCGCGGCAGGATCACGTCGTTCACGCCGACCATGATCTCGACGTCGAGCTTCGGATAGCGCTCCTGCAGCCGGGCAATGGCGCCCGGCACCAGCGCGGCGCCAAAGTACGGGCCGGCGCCGACCCGCAGGCGTCCGGTGCGGCCGCCGCGAAATGCCTGCATCTCCACTTCGGCGAAGCGGCACTCGGCCTCGATGCGCCGCGCGTGCGGCAGCAGCGTATTGCCATACGGCGTCAGCGCCATCCCGCGCGGCAGCCGCTCGAACAACGTGACGCCCAGCTGCGCCTCCAGCCGCTGGATGCTCTTGGTGAGCGCCGGCTGCGTCACGGCCAGCCGCGTGCACGCGGCGCTGATGCTGCCTTCGGTGGCGACCGCCAGGAAGTGGCGGAGCAGCGGCGTGTCGCGGAGGATTGATATTCCCATTGGTTATGCCATCCGTTCGATACGCAATATCGCATTATGGCGCAGGCGTGGCATCGTGGCGACTGCCCCCACCTCTTCCGAACGGCCATGCGCACGATCTTCGTTCTCTTCGACTCGCTCATCCGCAACGGCCTCGGATGCTATGGCGGGTCCTCGATCGCGACGCCCAATTTCGACCGCTTCGCGCGGCGCGCGGTCACGTTCGACAATCACTACGTGGGGAGCCTGCCCTGCATGCCGGCCCGGCGCGATCTGCACACCGGCCGGCTCAATTTCATGCATCGCAGCTGGGGACCGCTCGAGCCGTTCGACAATTCGTTTCCCGAGCAGATGCGCGACGCCGGCATCCATACGCATCTCGTCACCGACCACATGCATTACTTCGAGGACGGCGGCGCCACGTACCACGGGCGCTTTCGCACGTGGGACTTCATCCGCGGCCAGGAATACGATCCGTGGAAAGCGATGGTCGAGCCGCCGCTCGCGCGGCTGCGCGAGAAATTCGCGGCGAAGCACTACGATTTCGATGACGGGTGGAAGCGGCTCCAGCATGCGATCAATTGCGAGTTCATGCAGGACGAAGCGGACTTCTGCCTGCCCCGCTGCTTCGCCAGCGGCTTCGAGTTCCTCGATCTCAATCGCACGGCGGACAACTGGTTCCTGATGCTCGAGTGCTTCGATCCGCACGAGCCGTTCTCCGCCCCCACCCGCTTCAAGGAGCCGTACCGCACGGGCTGGAAGGGCGGCGTGCTCGACTGGCCGATGTACGAGAAAGTCAGCGATTCGCCGCTGGAGATCGCCGAAATCCGCGCGAACTACGCGGCGCTGGTGGCCGCGTGCGACCACTATTTCGGCCAGCTGCTCGACTATTTCGACCGCCACGACCTGTGGCGCGACACCGCGCTGGTCCTGTCGACCGATCATGGCTTCCTTCTGGCCGAGCACGATTGGTGGGGCAAGAACCTCATGCCCTACTTCAGCGAGATCTCGCACATCCCGTGCATCGTCCATCATCCGGACTATGCGCAGCACGCGGGAGAGCGTCGCCAGGCGCTTACGCAGACCATGGACCTGATGCCGACGTTCCTCGAGTCGTTCGGCCTGCCCGTTCCCCCCGAAGTGCAGGGCAAGTCCTTGCTGCCGCTCCTCGCCAACGATCACGCGGTGCGCGACATCGGCATCTTCGGCATGTTCGGGGGCCCGATCGGCGCGACCGACGGCCGTTACGCGTATTACCTCTATCCCGACGACCTCTACGCGCCGGGGCTGCACGAATACACGCTGATGCCGATGCATCTGTCGTCGCTCTTCTCCGGCGCGGAAATGCGCACGGCGAAGCTCGCGCCGCCGTTCGACTTCACAAAGGACATGCCGGTGCTGCGCATCGACGCGCTCAAGGACGCGCGGCGGATCCCGATTCACGACAACAAGCGCTTCGATCCGCACGTCGGCACCACGCTGTACGATCTCGCGGCCGATCCCGCGCAGCAGCATCCGTTTCGCGATCCGCTGATCGAGCGGCGGTTCATCGCCGGCATTGCCACCGTATTGGCCGCGCACGATGCACCACCCGAGTTCTACAGCCGTTACGGCGTCAAGCGGCACGCCGACGCCGCGTAATACTGGCGGTCGACCCGCCGCAGCAGACACAACAACGATCCCACCGCGTGGGAAGGAGGCTTGGATGAACAGGATTGCACGGACGCTCGCCGCGCTTGCGGTCGGATTGACGATGCCCTTCGCCGCGACGGTCGCGCGCGCCCAGCCGGCGTTTGCCGACGTCGGTACGCAGGCGCCGATCACGACCCTCATCAACTCGGCGCCGTGGTACGCCGGATTCGAGAAGACCGTCAAGCTCTACGAGAAGCAGACGGGCAACAAGGTCAAGCTCGACGTGACGCCGTACGGCGGCATGCTGGAAAAAGCGCGCAATGCGGTGCGCGGCGCGCGCAGCCCCTACGACCTCATCAACCTCGACACGCAATGGACGATCGAATTCTACGAGGGCGGTTTCCTGACGCCGCTGAAGGACGTCGATCCCGCATTCGAGCTGCCCAAGGAAGTGCTCTCCTACGGCGACTCCGGTTACTGGAACGCGGACAAGCGCTGGCGCACGCCGCAGGGCGGCAAGCTGATGGCGTGGTCGCCCAACGGCAACGTGCTGCTGTTCGTCTACCGCGACGACCTGCTGAAGGCCGCCGGCATCGCGCCGCCGAAAACGTGGGAAGACGTGCTGGCGTCGTGCGCCAAGCTTTCGAGCCCGCCGAGCATGTACGGGATGGTGATGCGCGGCGAACGCGGCAACGGCATCCGCTTCGACTGGATGTACTTCATGATCGGCAAGGGCGCATCCGTGGTGAAGGACCCCGCGGCGGGTGACTACACCGTCACGATCAACAGCCCGCAGGCCAAGGCCGCGCTCGATCTGTACATGGACGTCGCCAAGCGCTGCGGACCGCCCAACGCGGGCGCCCTCGGCCAGGGCGACGTGATCCAGCTCATCTCGACGGGCAAAGCCGCCCAGGGCATGGTCGTATCGGCGGCGTGGTCCAACTTCGACGATCCGACCAAGTCCGCCGTCGTCGGCAAGATCGTCGCCGTTCCGATTCCGCGGCCCGCAGACGGCAAATCGCCGGCGATGCTCGGCAACTGGAACATGGCGATTCCGAAGAACATCCCGGACGCACAGAAGAAGGCGGCGCTCGCCTTTTCGCGATGGTTCCTGACCGCGGGCGCGCAACGCGTCTACGCCGAAGCGGGCGCGATTCCCGTGCGCGAGGATGTGTTCCGGTCGGACCTCGCGCAGAATCCGAAATACCGGTGGATGAGCGCGTATCTCGAGATGCAGAAATCCGCGTCGCAGGAACTGGGTTATGCGGAAGGCGCGCAGGTCGAGCAGATCCTCGGACTGCGCCTCAACCAGGCGCTGATCGGCGAAATGAGCTCGGGCAAGGCGCTCAATCTCGCGGCGAAGGAGATCGAGGAGACGTTCAAGAAGAACGGCCGGCGCACCGGGACATTGCCACCGTTGCCCGAATAGCCGCGCATCGACATGTTGAGCGACTCACCTATGCGTGACGTTCCCGTCCTGTTTGTCGTCGTCCCCGCGTAGGCGGGGACGCAGCGTCGTTGAGCGGAAGACACTGGGTTTCCGCTTTCGCGGGAACGACGTCAGACGTATGGGTGCCTGTCATCCAACTGCGAACGAAACCGTAGCATGAGGGCCGCGGCTGCCGCGCTGAATCGCTCGTTCAAGCACTGGAGCCTGCTGCCGGCGGTGCTGATATTCCTGCTGCTGACGCTCTATCCGATGGTGAACCTGGTGCGGATGAGCGTGTCGACGATCGCGTTCGTCGAGGGCACGGCGCGCTGGTCGTTCACAATGCGGAAAGTTTCGAACTGAATGAGGTGGCCGCCGGTGCCACCCATAGTCTGGCAGTGAAAGACGGGACCGTCTGGGCCTGGGGCCGGGATAACTTCAGTC
>Ga0207648_10007142_pt1 | contig 11013 bp, 6 predicted proteins | sample KBSMisM32_FD_184310 | JGI IMG/M metagenome (GOLD analysis project Ga0207648, IMG submission 184310) | Miscanthus rhizosphere microbial communities from Kellogg Biological Station, Michigan, USA - KBS Miscanthus M3-2 (SPAdes) (version 2) | ecosystem: Host-associated > Plants > Roots > Rhizosphere... | reverse complement strand
TTCGTGGCTTCCGCCTTCGTGGCTTCCGCCTTCGTGGCTTCCGCCTTCGTGGCTTCCGCCTTCAGGCGGAAGCCAGCCATGCGAATAGCTCTGACGCTCACACTGCTGCTCGCCGCCTGCGGCGGGTCGGCGCCGACGTCACCGTCGGAGACCGTGCGGCTGACCGAGCGCATCGTCACGCCGCACTTCGTCTTCCATTACTCGGCGAACGACAGCGTCGACACCGAGTGGCAGGAGGCGTACCACGTGTGGGCGGTGGCGCAGCTCGGCGTCACCCCCGCGGTCATCGAGTACAACAAGTACCGCGATCGCGCGCAGATGGGACAGATCACCGGGCACGGCGGCACCAACGGCTACGCCGAACCGGCGGCGGCGACGATTCACACCATCTGGAAGATCGACAACCACGAGGTCGTGCACGTCTACGCCGGTCCGTGGGGATCCCCGGCCGCGCTCTTTGGCGAAGGGCTCGCGGTTGCCTTCCAGACCAACCCGCAGGCGGGGGACTTCGTGGCGAAGTGGAGCGGCACGCCGGTTCACGACCTGGCGCGGCGCTTCCGCGCGCAGGGGCAGCTGCTGTCGATTCCGTCGATCGCCGAGACCGCCGCGTTCCGGGCGCGTGACGAGGGCGTCACGTATCCCGAGGCGGGCTCGTTCGTGCGGTTCCTGATCGACAGCGAAGGCATCGCGCCGATGCGACGGCTGTACGGGTCGATGGGCCCGGACGCGCCGCTCGCGACGGTTCGCTCGGCGTTCGCCGGCGTCTACGGCTTCTCGCTCGACGAGGCCGAGCAGCGCTGGCTGGCGTTCCTCGGCACCTGACGCACTTCGCGCCTCGCGCCTCGCTCCCGCGCCTCGCACCCCGCACCTCGCCCCCGCGCTCGTCACATCCCAGAACCAACTATACGCCTTGAGCGTATAGTTGGGCGATGCAGGTCGATCGCTTCCTTCCGCTCACGCCCGTCGTCTTCGAGATCGCGCTGGCGCTCGCGGCCGGGGAGCGCCATGGCTACGAGATCATGCAGGAAGTCGAGCGCCGCACCGACGGGCAGATCGTCCTGCACCCGGGCACCCTCTATCGCGCGCTCGGCCGGCTGCTCGACCAGGGGCTGATCGAAGAACTGGACGACCGCCCCGGCGGCGCCACCGACGACGAGCGGCGGCGCTATTACCGGCTGACGCCGCTCGGCCACGCCGTCGCGCGGGCGGAAGTCGAGCGGCTCGCCTCTCAGGTCACGGCAGCGCGGCGCCTGTTCCGTGGAGGGCGCGCGTGACCAGCGCCAGCGCCGGGAACGTCGCAAGAATGACCGGCGCCTACCGCGTCCTGCTGCGCGCCTATCCCGCCGCGTTCCGCGAGCGGTTCGGCAGCGGTATGACGCAAGCGTTCGCGGATCGCTGTCGCGCGGCTCAAGCCCTCGGCACCGCGGCGCTGGCCCGCTTCCTCCTGCGCACCGTTTCCGACGTCCTCGTCAACGCCACGCTCGTCCGCTTTCAGCAGAAGGACAGAACACCCATGAACTGGCAGTCGATCGGCTCCGACATCCGCTACGCGGGGCGCATGTTCGCGCGCAACCCGATCTTCACGACGCTCGCCGTGGCGGCGCTGGCGCTCGGCATCGGCGCCAACACCGCGATCTTCACCATCGTCAACGGCGTCCTGCTCAAGCCGCTGCCCTTCGGCGGCGAGCGGGATCTGATGATGGTGTGGAGCACCAACAGCGCCGAGCACCGCGATCGCGACACCGTGGCGCCGCTCGACTTCCTCGACTATCGCAAGGCGGGCGCGTTTGCCGACATGCAGGCGACCTACAGCTTCGTCGTCGGCGCGGCGCTGCGGACGGCGGCCGGGACCGAGCAGATCTCCGCGACCGCGGTGACGCCGGGCATGTTCGAGATGCTCGGACGGCAGCCGGCACTCGGGCGGACCTTCACCGCGCAGGAGCTGCAGACGGCGGTGATCGTCAGCAACGGCTTCTGGCGCGCGCGCCTCGGCGGTGATCCCAATGTGCTCGGCAAGGTACTGACGATCCAGGATCATCCGCGCACCATCGTCGGCGTGATGCCGGCCGACTTCGTGTTCCCCTACAAGTCGATGCTCGGTCCGAGCGGCTTCCTGCGCTCGGCGGACGTCGAGGCCTGGCTGCCGATGGCGTTCGTCGACAACAACAATCGCGCCACCGGCGAGGCGACGCTGACGCGCAGCGCGCGCTTCCTGTCGGTGGTCGGCCGGCTGAAGCCCGGCGCCACCGTCGCCCAGGCGAACGCCGAGCTGTCGGGCATCGCGCGACAACTGGCGGCCACTTATCCCGAATCCAATCGCGTCGTCAGCGCCAACGTCGTGCCATTGCACGAGCAGGCGGTCGGGGCGCTGCGGCCGGCGCTCGTGCTGCTGCTCGGCGGCGTCGGCTTCGTCCTGCTGATCGCCTGCGTCAACCTCGCCAACCTGCTGCTCGCGCGCAGCAGCGCGCGCGGGCGCGAGATGGCGATTCGCTCCGCGCTCGGCGCGGGGCGGCGGCGGCTGATCGCGCAGACGCTGGTGGAAACGGTGATGCTCGCGTGCCTGGGCGGCGCCGTCGCGGCCGCGGTGGTCAGCTGGAGCATGTCCGCGCTGCTGACGCTCGCGCCGGGCGACATGCCGCGCATCGGCGAAGTCCGTCCCGACGGCACGGTCCTCCTCTTCACGTTCGCGGTGTCGCTGCTGACCGGGCTCGCCATCGGCATCGTCCCGGCGCTGGCGGCGTCGAAGCCGGAACTGCAGTCCACGCTGAAGTCGTCCGGACGCGGCGCGACCACCGGGCGCGGCCAGCGGCGGCTGCGCAGCGGGCTCGTCGTCGCGGAAGTCGGGCTGGCCGTCGTGCTCACGCTCGGCGCGGGCCTGCTGCTGCGCAGCTTCCTGTCGGTGCTCGCGATCGATCCCGGCTTCCGTGCCGACAACCTGCTCACGCTGCAGATTGCGCTGCCCAACAGTTACCAGACCGCCGATCAGCGCCGCGCGCTGTACGCCACGCTGTTCTCGCGGCTCGACGCGCTGCCCGGCGTGCTGTCGTCCGGCGGGACGACGCGGCTGCCGCTCGGCAGCACCAACGTGACGACGAAGGTCGGTGTCGAGGGACGCGACCTGCCGCCCGGCGAGTGGCCGGAAGTCGAGTTCCGCCGCGCCGTGCACGATTACTTCAAGGCGATGGGCATCCCGGTGCTGCGCGGCCGCGAGTTCAATGCGACCGACGGGCCCGCCGCGCCGCCGGTCATCGTCATCAACCAGACGATGGCGCGGCAGCTGTTCGCGAACGAGGATCCCGTCGGCCGCCGGGTGCAGATCGGCACGCCGAGCGCCGGGACGCCGAATCCCTGGAGCACGATCGTCGGCGTGATCGGCGACGTGCGCCACAGCGGGCTCGAAGCGCCGCCGTCACCTGAAATGTACATACCCGGGCTGCAAGGTCCGCCGAGCAATCCCTTCATCGTCATCCGCACCGCGGCGGATCCTGCGACACTCGCGGCCACCGTTCGCGCCGAAGTGCAGGCGGTGGACAAGACGATCGCGGCCTACGACATCCGGCCGATGTCGCAGGTGCGATCGGAAGCGGTCTCGCAGCGCCGTTTCGTGCTGCTGCTGGTCGCGGCCTTCGGTGCGCTGGCGCTGCTGATGGCGGCGGTCGGGGTCTATGGGGTGATGGCGCTGATCGTCAGCGAACGGACCGCCGAGATCGGCATCCGCCTCGCGCTCGGCGCGCAGCCGGGCGCCGTCCTGCGCACCGTGGTCGTCCAGGGGGTCACGCTCGCCGCGATGGGCGTGGTCGCCGGTCTGGCCATCGCCACGGCGTTCATGCCCCTCGTGCGCACGCAGCTCTACGGCATCCGTCCGCTCGATCCGCCGACGCTGCTCGGCGTGCCGGCGATCCTGATCGCGATCGCCGCACTCGCCTGTTTCCTCCCCGCGCGCCGCGCGATGTCGATCGATCCCGTCGACGCGCTGAGAAACTGAGCGCGGGCGGGTGTCGGTGCTAAGGGTGCTAAGGGTGCTAAAGGTGCGGCGCGCTGCGCGCGCGGTGCCAAGGTGCTACAGGTGCAGGGAGGTGCTAAAGGTGCATGGGTGCACTCTTAGCACCCTTGTCGCACCCATAGCACCCCTAGCACTGCGCGCGAAGCGCGCCGCACCAGCACCCTAGCACCCACCTGCACCTGTAGCACCTTAGCACCGACAGCGAAGACGCCTGAGCACCAGCACCTTTAGCACCTTCCCGCACCTTTAGCACCAGCGCGCGAAGCGCGCTAGCACCGACGCGCGCCGCAAGTTACAGCAACAACGCCTCTACTCGGTGGGCATGGACCATGTTTTCACAGGGCGACCACGCGAATACCGTGAAGCGTCCGTCCTGCGAGGCGACGAGCGCGACGGCGTCGCGCTGATCGTGGACGAACTGGGCGGCTGAGAGATGGCGCGTGCCGCCGAGCGAGGAGGGATGCAGCTGGCGCGGGAAGCCGCCTTCGATCGGCTCGGTGACGGTCGAGATCTCGACCGGCGGGGATCCGCGGCGGCGCGTGATCTTCGCGCCGAAGGCCAGCAGCTCGTGGTGATCGGTGACGACGGTGGCGCCGTCGACCGCGGTCAGGCCGGCGATCCCTTCGATCGCGCGCCCCAGCGCGTCCTCCCACAGGCGATCGCGCGCCGTCGACCGCTCGGTCATCAGCTCCGCCAGAACGGAGAACGGCGGGCTCAGCTCGTAGGCGATCGGCTGCACGATCGACTCGCGCCAGCGATCCGACTGCGCCGGCACGACCAGCAGCAGGCCGCCGCGCTTGTGCGCGCGCATCGACACCGCGAGCTGCACCAGCACGTTGACCGAGTCGCTCCATGACGCCGGGGTGTCGAAGCCGAGGAGCGACGACAGCAGCGACGGGCAATCCGGGAGGGCCGACGCCTTCTCGTCCACGACCTTGATCTGGTCGGCCTCGAGCACGGCGATGTTGGCGAACTTGGTGTGCTCGCCGCCGCGGTGCTGCTTGATCACCAGCAGGCCCGGCGCCGCCACTTCGAGGACCAGACAGAAGGCGGGCAGCATGCGCGTGGCGCCCCAGACCGACAGGTCGCCGTCGATGCGCGACACGCCGAGGTGGATGCCCGGCCGCTCGACCGCCGGCGCGACCTTGGCGAGCGTGGCCGGCTTGAGCGCGAGCGGCACGGCAAAGCGCAGCGCCGAGGGCGCGTCCTCGGGGTCGAGCAGCGCCAGCGAAATGATCGGGACGTAGCCTTCCTCGCGGCGCAGGCTGGTCCAGAACGCCACGTCGATCAGCGCCTCGAGCGCGTCGACCTCGGGCGGACCCGCCACCGCCGTCGACACCGGCGCCTCCCCCGGCCCAGCCTCCTCGAGGTGGCGGACGAAGTGCTCGCGGACGCGCTCGGCGACGGCGCGCCCCGCGGGATAGGGCCGGTACGACATAATTCATCTTATGCCAGCCCGCCGACTGATCGCCGTCGTCGCCGCCATGGCGGTCGCCGCCGTTGTCGTCACCGCGATGGTCCGCTACACGCGGGACGTCGAAGCCAGACTGACCGGCGCCGCCGCCAGCAGCGGCACGGTGAAGTTCCTCAAGGAGCGCACCGAGGTGCCGCCGTTCAGCGCGACCGATCTCGACGGGAAGCCGGTCTCGCTGGCGTCGCTGCGCGGCAAGGTCGTGCTGATCAATTTCTGGGCGACCTGGTGCCCGCCGTGCCGGGAAGAGATCCCCGACCTGATCGCGCTCCAGAAGCAGTACAAGGATCACCTGCAGATCATCGGCGTGTCGCAGGACTCGGGCAGCGTCGACGAGGTGCGCCGTTTCGCCGCCGAGCGCGGCATGAACTATCCGACGGTGATGAGCACGCCCGAGATCGAGAAGCTCTTCCCCGGCATCTACGCGCTGCCGACGTCGTTCATCGTCGACCGCGACGGCAGGCTGGCGCAGAAGCACATCGGCATGCTCAACGCGTCGCTGACCGAGGTCGAGACGCGATCGCTGGCCGGGCTCGCCCCGGAGATCAAGGTCGTCTACGCCGAGGATGAAGACCGCGTCCGTCTCGCCAACGCGGCGCAGGCCAACAAGATTCCCGGCGTCGATCTCTCGAGCCTGCCGGGCGAACGGCGCGACCAGGCGTTGAAGGCGCTGAACACCGAGCACTGCACCTGCGGCTGCGGGCTCACGCTGGCGCAGTGCCGCCTCGACGATCCCGACTGCAGCGTCAGCCTGCCGCTCGCCCAGGACCTGGTCAAGAAGATCGCCGCGCAGAAATGATCCCTGACGCGCTGCTGGACCGGCTTCGCGATCTGCTCGGCGATCGCGTGTCGACCGGCGCCGCCGTCCGGGAGCATCACAGCCGCGGCGAGTCGCACCATCACGCGGTCCTCCCCGACGCCGTGGTCTTTCCCTCTTCGACCGAAGACGTCCAGGCGCTCGTCGCCGCCTGCGCCGCGCATCGCGTGCCGATGACCGCGTTCGGCGCCGGCTCGTCGCTCGAGGGCCACGTGATCCCGCTGCGTCGCGGCGTGAGCGTGGACCTCACGCGCATGACGCGCATCCTGCGCCTCAGCGTCGAGGATCTCGACGTCACCGTCGAAGCGGGCGTCACGCGCAAGCAGCTCGAGCGGCACCTGCAGTCGACCGGCCTGTTCTTTCCGCTCGATCCGGGCGCCGACGCGACGATCGGCGGCATGGCGTCGACGCGCGCGTCGGGTACGACGGCGGTGCGGTACGGGACGATGCGGGAGTTGGTGCTCGGCTTGACGGCGGTCATCGCCGACGGGCGGATCGTGCGGACCGGCTCGCGCGCGCGCAAGTCGTCGGCCGGCTACGACCTCACGCGGCTGTTCGTCGGCTCCGAGGGCACGCTCGGGATCATCACGGAGGTGACGCTGCGCCTGCACGGCCGTCCCGAGGCCGTGGCCGCCGCGACCTGCTGGTTCGAGTCGATCGAGGCGGCGGTCGCGGCCGTGATCACGATCGTCCAGCTCGGCATCCCCGTCGCGCGCATCGAGCTGCTCGACGAGGTGCAGATGGAAGCGGTCCGCCGCCACTCGCGCCTCGACAACCCCGCCGCGCCGACGCTGTTCTTCGAGTTCCACGGGCTGAGCGACGCGAACGTCGAAGAGCAGGCGCTCGCGGTCGGCGCCATCGCCGGGGAGCACGGGGGACACGATTTCGCGCGCGCGACGTCGCCCGAAGCGCGGGCGGCGCTCTGGCAGGCGCGCCACGACGCCTACTACGCGGCGCTGGCGATGCGTCCCGGCGCGCGCGGCTGGACGACCGACGTGTGCGTGCCGATCTCGCGCCTGGCCGAGTGCATCCGCGAGACCAAGCAGGATCTCGCCTCGTCGCATCTCTCCGGCCCGCTCGTCGGCCACGTCGGCGACGGCAACTTCCATTTGATCATGCCGGTCGATCCCGATTCGGAGGCCGACCTGGCCGAAGCCGATCGGATCACCGATCGCCTGGTCGAGCGCGCGCTGGCGATGGGCGGCACCTGCTCCGGCGAGCACGGCGTCGGCCTCGGCAAGATGCGCTTCCTCGAAGCGGAGCACGGCCGCCCCGCCCTGGACGTCATGCGGGCGATCAAGAACGCACTCGATCCGCACGACCTGATGAACCCGGGAAAGATTCTGCCGCCGGCCGACTAGGCACAGTAGAATCCAGCCCCATGCGAACTCCGAAACACCTCGCTCTCGCGACAGCTCTCTCTCTTCTTTCCACTGGCGCCCTCGCGCAGCCTGCCCAGGGCCAGGGACAGGGGCGCGGCGGCGGCGCGGCCGCGCCGATGCAAACCATCGACGCCCGCACCTCCGGTTTTCAGAAACTCGACGGATACATGCCGCTCTACTGGGACGAGAAGACCGGGTCCCTGTGGATGGAGATCAACAAGTTCGACACCGAGATGCTCTACTCGACCGGGCTGACCGCCGGCCTCGGCTCGAACGACATCGGCCTGGACCGCGGCCAGGGCGGCCAGGGGCGCGTGGTCAAGTTTCAGCGCATCGGCCCGCGCGTGCTGATGGTGCAGCCGAACTACACGTTCCGCGCCAACAGCCCGAATGCCGACGAACGGCGCGCCGTCGAGGACGCGTTCGCGAAATCGATCCTGTGGGGGTTCACCGTCGGCGCCGAGAGCGACGGGCGCGTGCTGGTCGACGCGACCGACTTCTTCCTGCGCGACGCGCACAACGTCATCCCGCGCCTCCGGCCCGGTAACTTCCGCGTCGATCGCACGCGCAGCGCGATCGACCTGCCGTGGACGAAAGGCTTTCCCAAGAACACCGAAGTCGACGCCATCATGACGTTCGCCAACGAAGGGGCCGGCGGCGGTGGCGGACGCGGCGGCGGCGGCGGTCCCGCGCAGGGCCCGCCCACGGTCAACTCGCCGATCGGGGGCGGCGGCGGCGGTTTCGGCGGCGGTCTCTTCTCGGGCACGGTCGCCAGCGTCACGCCAACGGCCGACGCGGTCACGCTGCGCGAGCACCACACCTTTGCCGAGCTGCCCGACAATAACTACAAGCCGCGCTTCGACGATCCGCGCGCCGGCTATGGCGGCCTGAAGTACGTCGATTACGCGGCGCCGCTCGGCACGCCGATGGTGCAGCGCTACCTGCGCCGTCATCGCCTCGAGAAGGCCGATCCGTCCGCGCGCGTCAGCGATCCCAAGAAGCCGATCACCTACTACGTCGATCGCGGCACCCCCGAGCCGATCCGCAGCGCGCTGCTCGAAGGCGCGCGCTGGTGGAACCAGGCGTTCGAGGCCGCCGGCTATCGCAACGCCTTCCGCGTCGAGCTGCTGCCGGAAGGCGCGGACCCGATGGACATCCGCTACAACATGATCAACTGGGTGCACCGCTCCACGCGCGGATGGAGCTCGGGCGGGACGATTTCGGATCCCCGCACCGGCGAGATCATCAAGGCGACGGTGACACTGGGATCGCTGCGCGACCGCCAGGACTACCTGATCGCCGAGGGCCTGCTCTCCCCCTACAAGACCGGCAGCGAGACGCCGGACCTCCTGGCCAGGACGGCGATCGCGCGCATCCGCCAGCTCGCGGCGCACGAGGTCGGCCACACGCTCGGCCTCGGCCACGAGTACTACAACAGCACCAGGGGACGGATCTCGGTGATGGACTATCCGCACCCGCTCGAGAAGCTGAACGCCGACGGCACGATCGATCTGTCGGACGCCTACGCGGTCGGCATCGGCGAGTGGGACAAGGTGGCCATCACCTACGGCTACGCGGAGTTTCCCAAGGGCACCGACGAGGCGGCGGCGCTGCGCAAGATCCTGGATGACGCGTGGAAGCAGGACCTGGTCTACATGACCAATCAGGACACCGACGCGACCCCGAAGTCGGACCAGTGGAACAACGGCAGCGGCCTCGACATGGCGGCGGAGCTGAACCGGATCATGAAGGTGCGCCGCGCCGCGCTGGATCGCTTCGACGAAACCGTCATCCGCAAGGATGCGCCGATGGCGACGATGGAAGAGGCGCTGGTGCCGCTCTACATGTACCACCGCTACGCGGTCGAAGCCGCGGCGTCGGCCGTCGGCGGGCAGGACTACATCTACGCGTTCCGCGGCGACGGCCGCACGCCGACCAAATGGGTGCCGGCGGCGCAGCAGAAAGCGGCGCTCGACGCGCTGGCCGCGACGCTGAAACCGTCGGAGCTGGCGCTGCCCAAGAACGCGCTCGACAAGATTCCGCCGCGCCCCTCTGGGTGGGGCATGCACCGGGAGCTGTTCGCACGCTACACCGGCGACGCGTTCGATCCGATCAGCCCGGCGGCGATCGCCGCCGACGTGACGATCGGCTTCACGCTGCAGCCGGATCGCGCCGCGCGCATGGTGGCGCAGCACGCCCTCGATCCCTCGCTGCCCGGGCTCACCGACGTCATCAACGCGCTGCGGACGGCGACGGTGAAGGCGCCGGTGGCCAATCCCTATGAACAGGAGATCCGCCGCGCCACGAGCCGGGCGCTCGTCGAGCGGCTCATGTGGCTGGCGGGGGGCGCCCCGATGCCGCAGGTGCGGGCGGAAGCGACCGAAGCGCTCACGGAGATCTCGCGCATGGGCCTGCAGGCCGCCAGCGACAGTGCGGCCGGTCAGCTGATGGCCGCCGACATCAAGCGCTTCCTCGAACGGCCGATGGAACCCATCCGCACGCCGGCGACCTTCGACGCGCCGCCCGGAGCCCCGATCGGCGATGCGCCGCTCGACTGGCTAGCGCCCCCGCCGTGGGATATCCGTGGCGGGGGCGGGCTTTAGGTGTCAGGCGTTGGGCTTTAGGCTTTAGAGAGCGCTCTGGTCTCGGAACGATTGGGGTAAAAGGCGTCGCGTCTTCTACACTTGATGTTTCAACCACCGGAGCCCCAGAGCCCAAAGCCTGAAGCCCAAAGCCCGACATGGTCTCATTCACAAAAGTCAGCAAGCAGTACGGCCGTCAGATCCTGTTCGTCGACGCGTCGTTTCAACTCAATCCCGGTGAAAAGGTCGGTCTTGTCGGGCCCAACGGGTCCGGCAAGACCACCCTCTTCCGCATGATCGTCGGCGAGGAAGCGCCCGACGAAGGGGACGTCTCGGTCCCGAAGAAGCTCACCGTCGGCTACTTCAAGCAGGACGTCGAGGAAATGTCGGGGCGATCCGTCCTCGACGAGACGATCGCCGGGAGCGGCCGCGTCGGGGTCCTCCACCACGAGCTCGAGGCGCTCAACCACGCGATGTCGGATCCCGACCGCGTGCACGAGATGGAGAAAATTCTCGACCGCTTCGGCGCGGTGCAGGAGGAGTACGAGCATCTCGGCGGCTACGCGCTCGAGGCCCAGGCGCGGGAAGTGCTGCACGGCCTCGGCTTCGAGGACGAGCGCATCGACGGCGACGTCGGCACCCTGTCGGGCGGATGGAAGATGCGCGTCGCCATGGCGCGCGTGCTGCTCGGGCGGCCCGACATCCTGCTGATGGACGAGCCGACGAACCATCTCGACATCGAGTCGATCATCTGGCTC
>Ga0207648_10007139_pt1 | contig 11016 bp, 13 predicted proteins | sample KBSMisM32_FD_184310 | JGI IMG/M metagenome (GOLD analysis project Ga0207648, IMG submission 184310) | Miscanthus rhizosphere microbial communities from Kellogg Biological Station, Michigan, USA - KBS Miscanthus M3-2 (SPAdes) (version 2) | ecosystem: Host-associated > Plants > Roots >... | reverse complement strand
CTCCACGCGGTGCGCGTCGAAGGCCACCGTCATGCGCGTGCCGGCGCCGCAACCCTCCAGCTCCGCCTTGATCCACCGCCGCGCCGCGCCGATCCCGCGCGCATCGCTTTCCGTGTCCGAGAGCGAGTTGCGCGTTCCGAACGACACCAGCTTCCGTATGTTCGCCTCGATGCGCGCCGCCGAAACGTCGCCGAGCATCCTGTCGATCGGCGCGGCGGAGGCCAGCAGGGGGAAAGCGACCAGCGTCGCGAGCAGGATCTTCTTCATGCGCCGATTCTACCCAGTCCACCGCCGGAGCCCGCCGCGCGTTGAAGGGACATGAAGAGATCCCCGGCGGGCCTGAGCCTGCCCCTCGTATCGGCCAGCGGAAAGCCCTCAACCAGCCCATCCTCCCTACGGACTAGGGGGAGGAATTCGGCCCGCATAGCCCCGGTCTACGGTCGTAGGAAAGCGAGAAGACCATGACCACAAAACTGAACGCACCCTTCAAGCGCGAGCTCGACTTGAACGGCGACAAATACACCGTGACCCTCACGCCCGAGGGCTTCAAGCTGGTCCAGAAGGGCAAGCGCAAGGGCGTGGAGCTCACCTGGGCCTCGATCATCAGCGGCGACGCGGCCCTGGCACACGCGCTCACCGCGTCCGTGGGGGACGGCCGCACCGCGCTGCCGTCAGGCAGCCACCACACCAAGCACTAGATAAACCCGCGGCAGTTGGCGGCGCCACAGCGGCACGGAAGCGTGCCGTTGTGCTGGCTCTCGCCGTAATCGCACGTGAGCTCCTCGCCCTTGCGGATGGCGCGCCGGGCGTAGAACTCCGCGCGTTGCGGTGTGCAGCGGATGAACACGTTGGGATCGCACGAGTGGTTGATGAAGCGGAAGCCGTGCTTCCACCCGGTCGCGTCCAGCGCATGCCGCTCGAGCTCCACGATGGCCACGATCGCCTGGCCGCGGGCACGCCGGCGCGCCTCGCGCAGGCCGATCACCTCGCCCTCGTAGTCGCCGATCTTGGCGCGCGCCGCGATCGGCGTGCCGGCGAAGAGCCCCTTGCCGGCGAAGCGGCTCCTGCCTACGTACAGCGCGTCATAGAGACGCCGCCACTTTTCCATCGATCACCTCGACGAGCTGCGCGGGCTCGATCGGCTTGGCCATGTGCAGGTCGAAGCCCGCGGCGAGCGCGCGCTCGCGGTCGCTCTCCTGCCCGTAGCCGGTGACGGCGACCAGGAGCGGGCGAACCGGCCAGTCTTTCTCGACGGAGCGGACGTGGCGGGCGACCTCGTAGCCGTCCATGCGCGGCAGGCCGATGTCCACCAGCATCACCTGGGGCTTCAGGCGGTCGGCCGCGGCGACTCCCGACTCGCCGTCCGGCGCCACGTGGACACGGTGGCCCACCATCTCGAGCAGCATCTTGAGCGTCTCGCGGGCATCGGCGTTGTCTTCCACCACCAGGATGTCGCGCGCGATCGACTTGAGGCCCGGGGCGGGTGTCGCATTCGCGCGGCCGGAGGGCGGGTCGATCGCCGGCAGGCGCACCATGAACTCGGCTCCGCGGTCCTCGCCCTCGCTGTATACCGTCGCCGTTCCGCCGTGCATCTCCGCCAGCCGCCGCACCAGCGTGAGCCCGATCCCCAGGCCCCCCAGCGCGCGGTCCAGGTCGCGGTCCCCCTGAACGAAGAGGTCGAAGACACGCGGTGCCAGTTGGGCCGGGATGCCGATCCCCTGGTCGATCACCTGCAGCACCGCGTCGGGGCCTTCGTGCTTCACCACCACCTGGATCGTGCTGCCGGGCGCGCTGTACTTCACCGCGTTGATGACGAGGTTGCAGATGATCTGGTCGAGGCGGATGGAGTCGGCCTCCACCCATGCCGCCTCGAGCGTGGGCACGATCACGTGCCGCTTGGTGCGGCCCGCGGAGTGCAGCGTGGCGAGCGCCTGGCGCGCGACGTCCGCGAGATCGACCGGCCGGCGCTGCAGCACGATCTTGCCGGTGACCGCGCGGCCCGCGTCGAGGAGGTCGTCGGTCAGGCGCGACAGGTGCGCTACCTGGCGCGAGATCACGCCGCGCGCCTGCTCGCGCGCGCGCTCGTCCAGCCCGCCCTGCTGCATCACCGCCGCGGCATTCGAGATCGCGCCCAGCGGGTTCCTCAGCTCGTGGCCGAGCATGGCGAGGAACTCGTCCTTGGCGCGGTTCGCGTCCTCGGCCACGGCACGCGCCGCCTGCTCGCTTCGCAGCAGCGCCTCGCGATCGGCCTCGGCGCGCGCACGCTCCATCTCGGAGGTGAGCAGCGCGTTGGCGACGTCCTGGATCTCCCGCACGTCCGTCTGGGGCACGGCCGCCGGCCGGCCCTCGCCCAGGTTGAGCGCGCGCTCGCGCAGCTGCGCCATGGGCTCGCTCACGCTGCGGCCGATGAAAAGCGCGCCGAGGAAGCCCAGGATGATCGACAGCACGATTCCGGTGCCGAAGGTGATGAACGAGCGCCGCGCGTTGGCTTCCACGCCCGCGACCGGCAGCCCCACCGCCGTGACCCAACCGGTCTCGGCGCTGCGCGTATACGCGGTGAAGACGGAAACGCCTTCGCTATTCGTCGTGATGCCCGTGCCCTCGCGCTTGCCGTCCTTCATCATCTCCATCAGCGTGGGAGAGAACGGGGTGCCGACCGACTGCGTGGCCGACTGCGTCCGTGCGACCCGCATGTTCTTGGCGTCGGCCACCGCGATGACCCAATCTCCCGGCACCCGCGTTCGCTCGAGCACGTCGAGGATCGCCTTGGGGTCGAGCACGCCGGTGAGCACGTAGCGCAGGTCCCGTCCCTTGGTGGTCGGCACGCGCACCGGAATGCCCCAGGCGCCACGCGGCCACTTGGCGAGGTAGCCTACGCGCGGCTTCCCGCCCACCAGGGTCTCTTGCAGGCTCTCCATCTCGACCGCGTCGGGCAACGGCATGCCCTGCGCGATGGAGGTGTTCACCAGCTGCCGCCCCTGCGCGTCGAACAGGATCACCGCGACCCAGTCCTTCTGCGCGTCGTGCGCGCGGCGCGCGTGCTCCCAGAAGCGCGTGAGGTCGGACTCGTCGAGGTGCAGCGAGTTGCCGAGCACCGTGAGCGCGGCCTCCGTGCGCCCCAGCTCCGCGTCCACGGCGGTGGACAGGGCGCGCGAGACCTCGAGCACCGAGCGCTCGGCTTGCGTGCGGTTCTGGTTGTAGAGGTAGAGGAGCGCGCCGGCGGAGATGAGCGCCAGCGGCAGCAACCCCGCGCCGACCAGCAGGAAGAGCCGGCGGCGCAACGGCACACTTTTCATTGCGACGATTATTGCATGCGAAAATCGCCCCCATGCGAATCGGAATCTTTTTCCTGTGCGCGTGGCTGCTGCCAGCGGCCGCGCAGGTGCCCGCGCCCGAGAGCTGGCGCAAGGAATCGTTCGACTTTCCCCTGGCCTTCGCTCCCTCGATCCCCTACGTCGGCAAGGAGCACGTGCGCTTCGCCCCCGAGTGGGCGAAGTTCGACGACGAGCGCGGCTTCACCTACGTGGTCCTCTGGGACATCGCACGTCGCCCCGGCTTCGAGGCGGCCGAACTGGAGCGCGCCCTCAACGTGTACTTCGACGGGCTGATGGAGCAGGTGACGCGCGGGCGCAAGATCCCCGATCCGGGCACCGTGACCAACACCTCGCTGCATCCGCTGGCGACGCCGGCGGGCTGGCAGGAGGCGTACGGCGGCCGCGTGTTCACCTGGAACGGCTTCTCCAGGGGTGAGGCGCTGGCGCTCTACACCGAGATCTCGCATCGCTCGTGCGGCGCCGACCGCACGCAAGTGTTCCTCGCCTTCTCCCGCACCCCGCGCACCCATCCGGCCTGGGAGGAGATGCGGGCGATCCGCAAGGACACGCAGTGCTGAAGGCCGGCATCCGCGAGCGCGTGCTGCACGCGCTGGCCCTCAATCGCGAGCCCGGGTTCCACCTCGCCGGAAACCTCGCGCAGATATCCTTCGAGCGCACCGCCTCCGAGGAGTCGCGCGTGGTCCTCCAGCCGGGAGCGCACGCGGTCGACGCCGACGGGCAGCTCAACCTGGGCTTCGTGGCGATGCTGGCGGATATGTCGCTCGCGGCCACCATCCGCGCGAACGTCCACCCGGCCACGCGGCTGGCAACCGTGAGCCTCGCGATGCAGTTCACGGGCATGCGCCTCGCGGGCCCGCTCGAGTCGGTGGCGCAGTTCCAGGGCTTCCTCGGCGGCGGCGACACCCGCCAGGCGCTCTCGCGCGCGCGCATCGAGGGTCCCGGCGGCCTGGTCGCGATCGCGCACGGCGCCTTCATGCCGCTGGGCACGCCACCCGGCGTCGTGGCCTTTCCGCTGCCGCGCAACCCGCGCAACGCGCCCCATCTGTCCGAGGAAGACCTGCGGGCGGACGAGCGCGCGGTGCTGAAGATCGCCGACGACGCGTTGGCCGACGGCGAGAAGGATTTCATCCGCCGCTTCCTCGGCTACCAGCCGCGGCGCACCAAGGCGGGCGCTTCCACGACGATGCGCAATGGCGCGCACGTGGCCAACCGCGTGGGTCACGTGCAGGGCGGGTTGCTGATGGGGCTCGCCGCCACCACCGCGATGGCCGCGCTGCCGGCGAGCTGGGGTCTATCGGGGATCCACGCGGTGTTCGTGAGCCCCGGCCAGGGCAAGGCGATCCGGGCCGCGGCGAAGCTGGTGCATCACGGCTCGATGACGGGCGTGGCCCGCACCGAGATCAAGGGGCCGGACGGCCGCCGGGTGCTCGAGGCGACGACGACGCACTGGCGCCGCTAGCGCCTTCCACCAGGCGCCACGCCTTCACGTGCGCCACGGTGACGTCCGGTGTGTTGTTCACCATGTGCCAGTACCGGGGCGTGAACGCGGCGTTGTCGCCCTCGGGCCGGATCAACGCGCGCAGGGCCTCGACGATGCCGTCGAACTGCTCCTCGGTGGTGCCCTGCGCCTCCTCCGCCCATTCGTCCATCTGCGCGATGAGCGCGGAGAGCGCGCGGATCCACTCGAACTCGGGATGATTGAGCACCAGGCCCAGGAATTCCCCGCGGGTCTCGATGCGACCGCGCGCGCGCTCGTATTCGATCCGCTGCGTGTCGAGCAGCGCCTTGTGCAGCTCCAGCAAGACGTGGCGCAGCTGCGCCACCCGGGCCTGGCGATTGGACATTTGTCCTATCCTACGCGCATGCTCGCGGCCAGGGAGTGGCAGCGCAACATGAAAACAACGAGGCACTGCATCGCGGCCCTGCTCGCGTCGTGGGTGGCCATCACCCCGGTGGAAGGCGCGGACCCGAAGATCGCCCTGGTGCTTTCCGGCGGCGGGGCGCGCGGCCTCGCGCACGTGGGCGTCCTCAAGGTCCTTCGCGACGCGCGCGTGCCGGTGGACCTGATCGTCGCCACCAGCATGGGGTCGATCGTCGGCGGCGCCTATGCCGCGGGCCTCACGCCCGAGGAGATGGAGGCGCAGATCCGCGGCGCCGAGTGGGACCAGATCTTCGCCGACCGCGCGCCACGCGAGTACCTCTCCTTCCGCCGCAAGGAAGACGACCTGCGGCTCATCGGGCGCTCCGAGCTGGGCATCAAGAAGGACGGCCTGGTGTTTCCGCGCGGCGCGATCGGCTCGCAGAACCTCGAGGAGTTCCTGCGCGCGCTCACGCGGCCCGCGAGCGATGCGCGCACGCTCAACGAGCTTCCGATCCTGTTCCGCGCGGTCGCCACCGACCTCGTGACCGGCGAGCAGGTGGTGCTGTCGGACGTGCCGCTGGCGGTCGCCATGCGCGCCTCCATGTCCGTGCCCGGCGCCTTCGCCCCGACGCAGGTCGAGGGGCGGCTGCTCGGCGATGGCGGCCTGGTGCGCAACCTGCCGGTGGAGGTCGCGCGGCAGATGGGCGCGGACGTGATCATCGCGGTCAACGTCGGCACGCCGCTGCTGCCCAAGGACGCGCTGTCGTCGGCCTTCGGCGTCGCGCAGCAGATGATCAACATCCTCACCGAGCAGAACGTCGGCATCTCGCTCGGCATGCTGCTGCCCGAGGACATCCTGATCTCGCCGGACCTGGGTGGGGTGTCCTTCGTGGATTTCGAGCGCGGGCCGGAGCTCATCGTCAAGGGCGAGGCCGCGGCGCGCGCGGTGCAGCAGCGCCTCGCGGCGCTCGCATGGACGCCGCAACGCTACGCCGCCTGGGAGGCGATCCGCACGCGTCCGCCGGAAGCCTTCAACCGCCCGATCACGACCACCTACGTGCGCGGCACCGATCGCACCAACGCGATCGCGGTGCTGCGCGAGGTCGAGCGGCGCGCGGGCGTGGTGGTGGGGGAGACGGCCACCGACGAGCAGCTGGTGGCCGCCGCGCGCGTCGTGCACGGGACCGGCGACTACGAGCGCGTCGACGTGCGCTCCCACATGGACGAGGGCCGCCGCTTCGTCACCATCGACGTGGACGAGAAGCCGTGGGGCCCCGACTACCTGCGCTTCGGCGGCCGCGCGATCTCCGACTTCCAGACCGACGCGCGCTTCACGCTCACCGTGCAGCACACGCGCACCTGGATGAACTCGTGGGGCGCGGAGTGGCGCAACGAGCTCACGCTGGGCGACATGCGCCGGCTGGCCACCAGCTGGTACCAGCCGCTGGGCCCCGGCAGTCCCTGGTTCGTGGAAGGCATCGCCGACACGCAGAAATTCAACGTGGACGTGTTCGACTCGAGCTTCCGCCGCACCGATCGCGTCACCAACTCGACCAACGGCGTCTTCGCCGCGGTCGGCCTGCGGCTTGGCAACGCCGGCGTGGTGCGCCTGGGAGGCGGCTACGAGCGCTACACGGTCTCGCCGCTCATCGGCACCACGGTGGAAGGCACCACGAAGGACGAGGCGAGGTTCCTCTTCGCCGGCACGCGCTTCGACACCCTGGACGATCCCAACTTCCCGCGCCGCGGCTACGTGGCCGAGGCCGCGATGACGCGCTTCGACTACGACAGCCTCCCCGGCGAGCCCGTGGACGCCTTCCAGCTCGCGTACCTGCAGCCGGTGACGTTCGGCCGGCTCACGTTCCTCGGCATCGCCAATGCGGCGCGGTCGCGGGACGACCGCGGCGGCTTCAGCATCGGCGGCTTCCTGCAGTTGAGCGGCACGCCCGCCAACTCCATCACCGGCTCGCAGGCGCTGATGTTGTCCGGGCTGGCGTACTACCGGCTGCCGACGCTGGTGCCCAAGGCCATCGGGCGGAACCTTTACGCGGGGGTGTCGCTGGAGGCGGGCAACGCGTGGGCGCGCCAGGCCGACGTGGACTACTCGGACCTGCGCAAGGCGGGATCGATCTTCCTGGGGCTGGACTCGATCCTCGGGCCGCTCTACGTCGGCTGGGGCAAGACCGCCGGGCGCGACTCCTCGTTTTACCTGTTCCTCGGGCGGCCGGCCGACCAGGTCCGCCTGCGCTGAACCTTACTTCCCGCCGGAAAGTCCAAACGGCCCGACCAACCGAAAAAAGGGAACGGCCATGGGCATCTTCAGCAACATCCTCGACAAGCTGCGTCACCTCGGCCAGCACAACCAGCCGGCTGGCGGCGGCGGCACCCCGTCCGCCCCGGGCCAGCAGCAGCAGGACTCGCGCGGCATGCCGGGCCAGCAGCAATCCGGCGTGCAGCCGATCTCCAACGTGGACGTGGAGAAGGTGCTCTCCGACCTCGCCGCGAAGAAGGGCGGCGGCGGCAACTGGCGCACCTCGATCGTCGACACGCTCAAGCTGCTCGACATGGATTCCAGCCTCGACGCGCGCAAGCAGCTCGCCGAAGAGCTGCAGGTCCATGCAGGCGCGCATGGCAGCGCGGAGCAGAACATCGCGCTGCAGAAGGCGCTGATGCGCAAGATCGGCGAGAACGGCGGCAAGGTGCCCGACAGCCTGAAGGACTAGCAGGTCCTTCCGAGCATCTGCACCGCGTAGTAGTAGCCGTTGCGGTCGCTGCGCGCGATCGCAACGGCGATGTGCACCACGTCCCTTTCCAGCATGTTGCGGCGGTGGCCGGCGGAATTCTTCCAGCCGGCCACGAGCTCGCGCGCCAGCACCTCCGCCGAGTAGCCGCGCGAGTCGAACTGGTAGGCGATGTTCTCGGCGATGCGACACCAGCGGTAGCCGTGCCGTTGCGCCCTTTCCGCCGGCGTGTGGCCGTCGGCCTGGTGGTCGAAGGTGCCCGTGCGCGCCATGTAGCGCGCGAAGTCGCGCGCGGTCTCTTCCAGCTTCTCGTTGCGCGTCACCGCGGCCCGTCCCTCGTCGTGCCGGAACGCGTTGGTCGCGTCGATGACGAGCGTTTGCGCTCGCGCGATGTCCGGCCGGGCTTCAGCCTGCGCCAGGGGCGCGGCGAAGAGGAATGCCACGAGGAGCCGCGAGGACGTCATGGCCGTTGGGCCAAGTCAATGGCTCGCTTGTTCCTCCTCCGATCGGCGTCGGACGCGAACTTTCCCCCTCCCGGCGACCTTACCCATACGCACGCACGAGGAGAAGACCAGATGGCACTCAAGCAGGGTCGGATGCGGGAGAGCGGAAAGAAGAAGTCGGCATCGTCCATCAACCACTGGCTGTTCACCGGGCCCACGCGCAGGAACGTGTGCCGCGCCAAGAACCCACCCAAGCCGCTGCCGCGGCGATTCATGATGTAGCTAGGCGCGGCGGCGCGACGCGTCGATCACCGCGAGCGCCTCCCGCACCACCGACGCCAGCGCCGCGACGATCTCGTCGCGCGCGCCGGCGCCCTTCACCACCCCGGCTTGCAGGGCGCCCGGATCCGGCCAGCTCCTTCCCCGCAGGACCTGCATCCCCGCCACCACCGTCGATTGCGAGACGATCGACACACCCAATCCCGCGAGCACCGCCGCCTGCACGCTCGCCATGCTGGAGCCGGTATAGGCGAGGTGCCATTCGCGCTTCTGGCGCCTGAAGGTCTCCATCGCGAACTCGCGCAGGACGCAGCCCTGCGGCAGCGCCACTAGCGGGACCGCCTGTCCGCGTTCCAGCGCCCAGCCTTCCGCGGCGACCCAGACCTGGCTCTCGCGCCAGAGCGGCGTCGCGCCTTTCTCGCCGTCCTGGATGCGGACGATCGCGGCGTCCAGGCGACCGGCATCGAGCTCCACCCGCAGGTCTCGCGACAACCCCATGCGCACGTCGAGCTGCACCCCCGGGTGCGCGGCGGCGAAGCGGGAGAGGATGCGCGGCAGCTCGTTGGGCACGAAGTACTCCGTGACGCCCAGGCGGGCGCGGCCGGTGACCGGCGGGCGGGCGATGGTGCGCAGCGACTCGTCGTTCAGCTCCAGGATGCGGCGCGCATAGCCCAGAAGGAGCTCGCCCTCGCCGGTGAGCGCCAGCGAGCGGCTGCTGCGCTCGAACACGCGGCGCCCGAGGGTCTCCTCCAGGCGCTTGATCTGCATGCTGACGGCCGATTGGGTGCGCGCGACCAGCTCGGCCGCGGCGGTGAAGCTGCCGGTGTCGGCGACCGCCGCGAAGCTGCGCAGGAGGTCCAGCTCCAGGTTCTGCATGTATCAATCCTCCTGATACCTGAAATCACACGAATTCGTTTCTCTTATACATGGTGCGCGGCTAAGGTTGCGGTGTCAACGACGAAAGGCCTCCAATGCCCCTCATCACCCTCACCGTCCGCAAGCCCAAGACCCCCGCGTTCAAGCATGCCGTGCTGGCCGCGGTGCACGCCGCCCTCGTCGCCTCGGGCGTGCCGGAGACCGACCGCTTCCACCGCGTGCTGGAGCTGGACGCCGAGGATTTCCGCTACGACGCCTCGTATCCCGACCTCACGTCGCCTCGGGACGACGAGTTCGTCCTGGTCGAGATCCTGCTGTCGGTGGGTCGCAGCGTGAAGGTGAAGCGCAAGATCCTCGCCGACCTGCTGGCGGCGCTGAAGCGCGACCCCGGCCTGGGCCCGGAAAACGTCTTCGTCGTCTTCAAGGAGACGCAGTGGGAGAACTGGTCCTTCGGCGGCGGCCGCCAGATCCACGCGTAGATGCGCCGTTTGCACTACGAACCATGGCTCATGCGCGTGGGTCTACCTCGATAGCCCACACAAAGGAGGACACCATGGGATTTTTCCGCAATCGTGATCTCTCGACGACGCCCACCACGCCCGACTCGAGCCTTGGCCGCGGCGACGTCATTCCCGCCAACGGCGGCAGCATGACCGACCGCCTGCGCGCCGGCGGCGGCCAGCTCGTGGACAGCGCCACCGGGTTCTACAAGAAGAACCCGAAGCTCGTCGGCGGCCTCGCGCTGCTGGCAAGCGCCGTGCTGCTGAACCGCATGAAGAGCACGCGCTAGGACACGCAGGAAACCAAAACCGGGGACAGACCCCAGTTTCCCAGCTGCAAGAACGGCTGTTCTTGCCTACGGGAAACTGGGGTCTGTCCCCGGTTTTTGTTTTACTTCCGCAAGCCCAGCGAGTCCACCAGCGACGCCAGCTGCTTCGATTCGTCGTCCACGAACCTGGCGTAGGCGTCGCCCGAGAGGTAGTAGGGCGACCAACCCATCTTGGCGAGCATGTCCTTCCACTCCTTGGTTTCGGTCGCGGAGTGGATCTTCTTCACGAGCTCGTCGCGTTGCGCGGGAGTGATGCCGGGCGCGCCCCAGATGCCGCGCCAGTTGCCGAACACGACGTCGATGCCCTGTTCCTTGAGCGACGGGATGCCTTCCATCGCCGTGGGGCTGGAAACCGCGAGCGCGCGCATCTTGCCGCTGCGGATGTGCTCGCCGAATTCGCCCAGGCCGGAGGCGCCGGCCTTCACGTGGCCGCCGATGATCGCCGGCACCGCTTCCCCGCCGCCCTTGAAGGCGATGAAGTTGAGCTTCGTGGGTTCGATGCCGACCGCCTTGGCGATGAGGCCGAGCAGCAGGTGCTCCGTGCTGCCGGCGGAGCCGGCGCCGAACGAGACCGCGCCCGGGTTCGCCTTCCAGTCCTTGATGAGGTCGTTCATGTTCTTGTAGGGCGAGTTGGCCGGCACCACGATCACCG
>Ga0207648_10007138_pt1 | contig 11017 bp, 14 predicted proteins | sample KBSMisM32_FD_184310 | JGI IMG/M metagenome (GOLD analysis project Ga0207648, IMG submission 184310) | Miscanthus rhizosphere microbial communities from Kellogg Biological Station, Michigan, USA - KBS Miscanthus M3-2 (SPAdes) (version 2) | ecosystem: Host-associated > Plants > Roots >... | reverse complement strand
TCTCTACAGGTTTGTCTTTTTTTAATAACGCCATGTTCTACAGGCTCTCGGTCTTTACTCATAACCAATTAAGTTCAACACAGTATATCAGCAATCATACTTCCTGGTCTTAAGCCGTAAGGATTAATATTGTCAACAATTCGGATCCAAACGGAAAGATATAGTTGATATTTAGTCGAAACTCAATAGCTTTTGATTTCTTAATAAGTGTATAAAGAGAATAAATATATACATGCCTCCACTAGCAAGTAAAGTATGTTGTCGTTAGCGTGTCGTGACACGGGAGCCAAAGTGATTGAATGCGATTACGTTGCTAAAGGAACGACAGAAGAAGAACTTTGGAAAGATGGAACAGAGCATATAGTAAAGGCACATGGTATGAAAGTGGAGGATATTACTCCACAGTTTAAAAACTATTATAAACAATACATCAAACATTCCTAATAATAGACTAGTCTACAACATCGGGATTTGAACTTTGTATGGAGTAGGTTCTACTAACTTCTATTTTAGTTTTATTTTTAGTAACGATTAGAAATTGGATGCTGACAGAATGATTATTTTTTAGTGACGGTATGAGTTTACTTCGACTACGGCTTGCGGTATTCCCTTCTTTAGATCATCGAGGCTCCTTACCGGATGGAGCTCCACATGGCTATCGGTTCTAAAATGGGATTCTGATATATTTACGAACTGCTAATCTTTAAATTTTCTTTAAGGACCCAATGGTCTAGGCATGGAGGTTTGTGAATCATTTTTGACTAGTTTTTAGGCCTAAAAGGTTTGTAATTTGATCAAAGTTATTGAAAGTATACTGATTTTGAATTAATTATGTTGAGCATCTGAATGAATCAGTAAATCTTTGAAAGTTTTAACACATTCATTGTAAAGTTCTTGATGAAATATTGTTCCTTCTTTACAAAGTCTGGGATTCGTATCTCCATGTGGATGATCGATATTCTGACAATGTCCGTTTTGCGTTTTTCGTTTAAGATTTGTAACAGACCAAGACATAAACATCAATGCCATCACCCGGAGTATATATTCAACATTATTATGATCATAACTAACTCGGCATTCATCCTGTTTTCTATTAACTAGGTATTTGCTTGCCTCAACAGGGCTTATCTCACCCAACTTCCACATTAAAAAAGGGACGAATACTCCCTTACCACTCTTTTCTCTACTTTCTCTCACAACTTTCTTGAACGATTGCGACCAAGCATCTATATCTTCTTCATTTATTTTGGATATATCACTTTCAAGAAGCGAATTTTCCAATATCCTGTAAAAATGCAAGATAGCATCCTCATTTATTTTGTCCATACCATAAATTGTTTTTATGACATATAATCCGTAACTTTGAATCTATGTTATCTTAGAAACCCGAACGAACGCACAACTATATCGAAAGATGTAATATAGTGCACTACTAATGAGCATAAATGACCGCAGATAATCATCATGAGATAATGGATTTTTCTGATAGTATTTGCACCTGTAAGCAATGCAATCATAAGATAAGTAGAGATTGCTTTAAACTTCATTGCAACTGTTGTAAAAAAGAAGACCATTCGATGGTGATGAATGGATTTGAAGGATTTGAAGTAACTAACAAAAAATAATATTAAAAATTTAAAAATTGACAATACTAAACTTACCAGACTTTAGGTGGATGACTAAATCCAAGTCAAGAGAAGAAGCCATTTTAAAGCTTTATGATGATTTAGTTTTTAATGTAATGTTCTCCGTTGACGAATCTCGAGAAATAGTATATAACTACCTGGCTGAACTACATATTAGCGACGATAGCAATGAAGCCCTTATTAGTAATCTTCAATCCGCGTAGTATCCCAGAGTTTTACAAGGCCATCGAAAAGATAAACGGGATCTCTAAACTATGGATTAAATATTTTCCACAAGACGAAGCATACAACAAAGCAAGAGAGTTCTTTCTGCAAAGCGACTTTACTCATTTTATGATCCTGCCCGACGATCTTATTGTGACTCAAGAAGATGTTGATGCAATAGTAAATTATGACGAGTCATATGATTCCATATCTGGCTGGTGCAATAACACCGGCCGTGATGATACCAATATCGATACTAACATCTCGGCTTTCCTGCCCCCAGATCCGCCGCGCACTGCAACATATGAAGGCTACCGTTGGTTTAAGATAGCACAGTTTGAATCGTTGCTATCGAAAGTAAAAAATCCCAATGCCATAATTCCTGTATTGCATCAAGGGTTTGCTTTGTCGCGTCTGTCAAGAAGACTTATTGAGCAAGTGCCATTTAGGACGGATGCGGGTTGCTGTGTTGATTCTTGTCTTTCGTTAGATTTAATGAAGTTTAAAGTTGGGTTTACTCAATACGTTGATATTCGTATCCGAATGAAACATCTCAAGATTCCTCGTAGTGAATTGTTGGTAGGGAAAGAAAAGGCCATAATGTCGTTTGAAAATTAGTTAGCCAATGAGAGATGTTGATTGGAAGGACGCTGTAGACTTCAGACATCTGATTTTCTTGTCTAACAGTCATCTCTTCTTTAATCTCCGTACGATACATTTCTCTTCTGTTTAAGTCAAGTCTTCCGACGTCGGTACCCACGACGCTATCGGTTCTAATTTGGGATTCTGATATGAATAAGGGGTGCTGAGCTTTAAGTTTTTCTTTTAACTTGTATCACTTGGATCACAATATATTTAATAACATCTCAAGACAAATACAAAAACATCATGCATAGGGAGCTTGTATTTTTCGTTTCTACAGGAGTCCTACTTGTCCTGCTTGTTCCATTTGTTTCAGGCCAACCTCTTTTACCTATTGCCTGTGCGGCAATACGAGACAGTAATTATGATTCGTCCACGGATTGCACTGGGAGTAGATGGGATAAGGGAGGACAAACTTGCTGTTGGCGTGAACAAGTTCCTGGAAAGATACTCGGAGAAACGAAGTGCCAGACGTGCAAAAACTACAAGGACGCCAATGGTAACACCTATGAAAAATGCACAGATCCAGCCAAACAAGCAATAAAACCTGAAGGTGAAACAACGGGTCCACAACGGGGAGGCGTTCTAGAAGATCCGAGTAACCTTCAAGAATTTCAAGAGCAAACCGATTCAAAACGAGCAGATATTCTTGCGGACCTAGATGACAACAATATGACCTTCGCTGAGGCGAATAACACCAACAACGACTGACTTTAATACGTTGTGTTCTAAAAGAATGTTCTTCTATAAGAGAGCACTACAAAGCTTTAAAGTTTTCTAACCGTTTAGAGTTCATCGGGATTCGAACCCTGCATATACTGGTTCTATTACTTTCTGTTTATTCGTTTTTTATGCATCTAGTTGTCGAGAACGATCTTTTATTCTAAGTGCTCTCCCCGCCTTAGAGTCTGCTAGATTCCAATTAACTATATGTTCCATGTGTATTCTCACAGTTACGTCATCGCCTTTGGATAAATACAATGCAACGCTTGGATCATTTAGTCCCTCCTCTGTCACATACTTCAAATGGATCTGGTGGTTGATCTTTCTTGCCTCTTCCCCTTCAACGAGCTCTACAGGGCCTCTAATCAATGCCCCTTTCAAGTCTAATCCCTCTCGCGAAATATCTATCATCACTGATGCGTATGGCCTCGCTTTCAGGTTCTTGTATTTGCGAGTAAGTCGAGAAGTGGGAATACAAATATCGTTACCAAATCGCATGAACCACATGGGAACGATATGGATAGTGTCATCTTCGCCAAGTGTGGCCAAATTAGCAATGAGGGTCATTGAAAGGATTTTGTCGATCTCGGATGGGGTAAGAGAAGGAGGTCTAACATCATGGCCAGAACTAGAATTAGATGCCATTAATACGCTTGTCCCTCTTCGTATTAAAATTTAATCCGAATAATTTTGATGATGTTAAAAATTTATGCAAAGCCTCTAGCCGTCGGGAACCACGTTGTTAGCGGTTCGGATCCAAAATCTAGGAGTATGACTTGATAAACAGATTTAAAAACATGTGAGACAAGACTAAATGGAGAAAAATGCATTCAGTCTCAGGATTTTTTTTAATTGTCACTTTCTTTATTATAGGCGTATCGATTTTGGCAGTATATACAACCACTCTGGCAACCGAACTTGGCTTAGAAAAGGATGATTTGCAGATTACTTCTCTTGCCCATTTAGTGAAATCAATGGATTGGGAAAATGACTATAACGAAGAAAAAATTGGTGAAAGAATTCTGAAGGCTCAGCTTGACAATCTGAATATTACTCTTCAAGGTAACTTTACTAAAAATAATGTCACTGAAATAGAGAATAACTTTGCTACGTATAAATCTCATCTTGAAAATCTTGAAGGGAGTGTAACAGTCAACGGTTCATTGTTAAATCTAAAGCACAAAGCAGAATCCGAACATGACTCATTTCTTCAATCTGTAGATCATATTTCAGATATATCAAAGAAGATCGGAATGTATGAACTTACAACCATACTCCTGATCATAGCTGCTGGATTGGGAGGTGTATCAGAAATTTCACGTAACAAATTGTTAGGATATCCAGCGTTCCTAATCGGTGCAGTAGCAGTAATAATACTCTTTATGATAACCTTTATGCCATCTATACTAATATAAGCAAGTGTTTATTAAAACCTTCAGATCTTCAGCCGTCGGTACCCACGACGCTATCGGTTCTAAATTAGGATTCTTGGTATTAGAATGGACTAGAAGCTAAAAGTTTTCTTTTAAGTTCAGAGAAACTTCTTAATTAAGTCTATTCATCATGTCTATTAGGCCAGTTTTTATTTTGTCATCATCTGCTTGTGAGCTTAAAGTACCTAACTCATGTCCCAAGCTGTTTATATCGTCTTTTTGCTTTGTTGTTAAGTTTGGTAATCCCAAAATATCCTTTTGTATTTTTATGAAATCCCGTATCATTGCCCTTGCGTATTCAGAATTTATATCGACCATCATTGGGAACGAACAACTGCTATAGGGCTCTTTATATCCGTTCCTAGAGTAATCTTTCGGCTTGCTGGTATTAAAGGCGGCATTTCATCTTCTCCTAGAGTATTTAAGAGTAAGCCGTTAGGACAATAATGACAAAGACAAAGACAAACAAATAATGCTACATTGTTAAATCTGACTATGAAAGTTGGTACATTCTCCTGTAAACAGTGTAAAATCAAATTTCAATTAATAGGACTTTCGACCAGTGTTAATCCAAATTATTGTCCATATTGCGGGAACGCCAGTATAGATAAGATTAATGTAATTTATGGATGAGTTCTTTATCCTTTGCCCTAAACTATGTTGGAGTACCTATCGCTTGCCGCCAGAGAGTATCTGGCATTTTCCTTAACACTTTCAACAGAATCGTGTATATCCAGTCCTAGCTTGTTAAGAATATGACGAGCTTCATTAGTGTCAGGAATATTCTTTATCCTGAAATATTCACCGTTATCGTCATGAAATATTGCAAAAAGTCCTGAGATTGCAGCACCAGCCTTTACTGGTTTAATTTTTGATGATAGACATTCATCTACAACTTTTCTGAGGGCATCAATACCTTGTCTTTGTTTATGTCTCCTTAATTCAACTCTTCCATAATCTATAAACTCCATCTTATCATTTTCTTTTCTATCGGTATCATTACTTCCAAGATTCAGATTTTTTACTAATTGCATTCCTGGAAGTTTAATTGCCCGAGTACAATCGCAGGCTTCACATTCCATTGTGCATTTTTCTCTGAATCGGGCATCCGCTACTTGCCCGACAGATTCAAAGTATTCATTGAGTGTAGGTATTTCCATTGCCATCGGATAGAGGCCTCCTTCTAGACAATAGCAAGCCTCGATGAAATGAACTGTATCCGTTTCATCTATAGTTGCAGTTCTCAAAGCAGCTTGCATTCCTTCATAAAATATTTTTCCCTTTGCTAAGTTCCCCGAATTTATAGAATTTGCTAACTTTTCCCTTGCTTTTGGATTTAGCTTGCACTTGATATAGTATCTCACTTACTGGACGTAGATATATCCTCTCTAACTTCTAATAAAGCTAGAGTTCTTAGAAGACTGGCTTCCCCTTTTAATATATTAAAACAGTATAAGATGTATGGATGCTTTTGAATCTATAGCGACTAAACTCGACATACGAGAATTTAGTCCAAAACAAGTTCCACCTGAAATAAAATCAAACGTACTTGAAGCAGCCAGATTAACAGGAACTGGCCTTAATACACAACACTGGCGTTTTATTTTAGTTAAAAATAAAGAGAATCTGAAAAAGCTAGCAGAAGACAGCACTAGCGGAAATTGGGTTGCAAACTGTAATTTTGCTGTAATAATTTTAACAAATCCAAAGTATGGTTTCCATTTAATTGATGCGGGCAGGGTAATACAGAATATGCAGGTGACAGCATGGAATTTTGGCGTAGGGTCAGGAATATTTACTGGTATAAAGGAACAGATATTCAGGCCAGATTTTGGAATTCCAAAAGAATTGAACGTGGCTGCCGTTATCGGATTTGGTTACCCTTTAAAGAAATTGACAGGAAAGAGAAAAGACCGTCTTCCTCTAACTGTACTTGTTCACAATGAAAAATACAGTAATACAAATCAGAGATAAGGCAACGGATTCATAATTTTCGCAATTCACTAACTCTTATTTGTTTTGTGGAGGTTCCTTCTTGTTTAGACAGGGGGTTCTATTACTTGGTATTTAGCTTTTTCGTTTTTGCTTCAAACAATGCCTAAAATACCAAAAGGATTTGCAAGTTAGTATGTCAGGAATAGCTAGAACATAGAAGGAATTCTTATTTTCTAATTCTTAAATACATTAATTTCTGTATATCGCAAGGAAACTATCATGTCTACTACACAATTTACCTCTGAGTCACGCAGTCAATACCGCGCTAAGGGTTATTCTGCTGCAAGTGCGATCTCGCCACTTGCGCCAACAGTAATCTCGCGGCGCGATCCCGGCGACCACGACGTTCAGATCGAAATTCTTTTTTGTGGAATCTGTCATTCTGACCTCCATCAGGTCCGTAGTGGAGCGTTATGCCCACTGTCTATCCCTGCATTCCGGGCCACGAGATAGTTGGTAAAGTCACAAAGGTCGGGTCTGCAGTCACCAAATTCAAGCCAGGCGACCTTGCGGCAGTCGGCTGCCTAGTTGACTCCGACGGCTCATGCCCTGATTGCCAAACTGGTCTTGAACAATTCTGCCCCAACTTGACTCTTACTTATAACTCGCCCGACCCGTACTTAGGAGGTGTTACCTATGGGGGGTACTCAGACAGCATAGTGGTTAAAGATCATTTCGTCCTTCACGTTCCTTCCAAGCTCAATCTTGCCGGAGTAGCACCACTCCTCTGCGCTGGAATCACAACCTACTCGCCCTTGCGACACTGGGACGTTACTAATGGTATGAATGTCGGGGTAGTTGGTCTTGGTGGACTTGGACACATGGCGGTGAAATTTGCACATGCACTTGGTGCCTATGTCATTGTCTTTACCACTTCGCAGAACAAAAAGGATGATGCGGTTCGCCTTGGAGCTGATGAAATTGTCGTTTCCCACGATGCAGACCAGATGAACAAACACGCTTGCAGTTTTGATTTTATACTCGATACGGTTTCTGCTGAGCACGACATCAACGCCTACATCCAACTACTCCGCCGCGATGGAAACATAACCCTTGTCGGTGCGCCAGACAAGCCTCACGCTGTATCTGCATTTGGACTTTTGTTCCAGCGTCGCAGCATCTCCGGCTCGATCATAGGAAGTCTTGCCGAAACGCAGGAAATGCTCGACTTTTGTGGCAAACATAACATTACTGCAGATGTTGAAGTTATTCCTATCCAGAAGGTTAACGAGGCTTACGATAGAATGCTCAAATCCGATGTAAAATATCGCTTCTCTATTGATATGGCGTCCCTCAAATCTGAATAAAAAGACATCCAAATCCCCTGGTAACCTGTTTGTTTAGGATTCGTTAAGTGATTACCTATTCTACCATATCCCCGGATAGAGATGTCTTCCTTTTGGGCGAGTAATTCATATGTTTTAATCAGGTGATTGTTTGATTTCCTCTGAATTCCCTACAAAAGTTTGGTTCTTCTTACCAGATCTCTTTGCTCTTGATGCAGACAAGATTACAACAAGCCCAATAAAGACAGCAGTCGTGATGGCATACGATAACAGCGAATCAGCCATGTAATCATATCATAAACTAAATTCAAGATAAACATTATCCAATAGGCAAAAAATGCCGGCTAAGTGTATGTTAACAGTAATTTAATTAATCCAATTGCAGATACAAGTCTGGTAACTTGAACAGTAACAAGTGAATAAATGACAATCCAAGTTACGATCTTTGGACGTCGTGAATCACATTGTTAACAATTCGGATCCCGTCAAAGGACTATGACTGTTTTTCATGAATACATATTTGATATAATACCCAATCTAGAATCAAGTCGCTATTCGCTATGCTTCCATTATTCTTTGTATCTACTCAACAGCAGCCAATGTAGCAATATCCATAAATATAATGAACAACTCCGTTCAAGAATGAGATTCTTAATACTTGCAAAGATTCCTACGGAAGACGGAAACAAAATGGTACAGGACCCAAACTTATTGAGAAAACTTGAAAAATATATAAACAAAGTCAAAGCTGAAGCAACATATTTCTTTGAAGCGGATGGCAATAGAGTGGCTTCCTTTATTGTTGATATAGAGAATACAGAACAGATACCAGTTTTGGTTGAACCTTTGTTTAGTGGAATGGGTGCTCACGTAGAGTTGCACCCGGTAATGAGCTTTGATGACCTAAAGAAGGGAATACCACAAGCCGTAATTGAAGTAAACTCTTACCGTTACTAAAAACATATTTTTTCAATCCTTTAATATGCTAGGCCTAGAATAATTTAATTTGTGACTAAGGTTTGAATTTTTAGTCTAATTTCGTTGCATTATTTAGGTGTTGTATGTTGTATGTTTTTATACCGTAAATATTGAATCAAACAAGAAACTACTTGACTATTGATTCAAAACAATACAAGGAGGAATTAAGGCATGGTTATGATAATGCGGCTCCTGGTTGGCAAAAGTGGTGGAAGACAATAGAAACGGCGACCCAAGAAGTTAGTAAACGCCTAGTGGAACTTGCAGAGATAAAACCAGGTTCTAAGGTTCTGGATATTGCTACAGGTTTAGGAGAACCAGCTCTCACCGCTGCAAAACAAGTAGGTAACACTGGCCACATACTAGCGATAGATATTTCACCACAGATGTTATCCTTTGCAAAAGAAAGAGCTATCTCTTTAGGTCTACAAGAGGTGGTTGAATTTAAAGAGGGCGATGCTGAAACAATTGATTTGCCGTCCTCAACATTTGACGCAGCACTATGCAGATGGGGATTGATGTTTTTACCAAATCCTAAGGCAGGTTTATCTAATATTTACGAGTCTTTAGTAAAGGGTGGTCATTTCGCAGCCGCTGTTTGGGCTTCGCCAGAGAAAGTTCCTTTCATTTCTGTACCTATGAACATCGTACTGCAAGAAACAAACAGTCCTCCTCCGAGAACGCTTGGACCGTTTAGCATGTCGGACCAAAACAACCTTAAGAAACTCTTTGAAGAATCAGGATTCATTCATATTGTTATCGAAAGAATAAAAGTTGTTTCTGATTTTGAATCATCTGATGCCTTTGCAGCCTTTACAATTGACCACGGTGGCCCTGCTCTTCAAAAAGTCCTGGCAGGAGAGACAAACGAAAGAAGGCAACAAATAGAAAATGCAATTGGTAAAGGATCAGAAAAGTTTGCCGACAGTACTGGAAAAGTTAGGTTCGAAAATGAAGCTATAGTAATTGTTGGAAGAAAATAGAGAGCTTATTTCAAAGTGCTAATGACGACTATCAGCTAATGGGGAAGAAAATAGTTTTCATATTATTTTATAATGCCTGCACGTATGTTTATATTCCAAGTAACTTCTTTTTTATCAAGCACGTTTCCCCACAAAGTTTTTACTTCTGGTTTGACTAGATCTAAGGGATCCCGTTTATTTTCAGAATAATACTTCTTTACTGATGACCAAGTTTTCATATAATCCCATAGTTGATGCAAATTCCAATATAACGTTGTCTTAAACGCAGGAGCAGAAATTTCCCTAAATGGAAAAACGATTGTTTTATATTTTTCTTTAACATATTTTGTTGCTTTGTCCCAGTAACTACCAAGAATTTCACCGTCTACATCAAGCCTGTCGGTAACCTTATCTATTTGAGGATTTATCTTGTGCATATCATAACTCCAAACTGCTATAATTCCATCTTTTTTTCCAACTCTTTTTACATTACAGTAAAATTTATCAAAATCAAACCAATGTAATGCTTGAGCTACAGTCACAATATCGACAGAATCATTGTCTAACTCTGCATTTTCAGCTGGAAATAGCTTGTAATCTATGTTATCTCTCTGAAAGCCATGTCGAATCTGATTCTTGCTTGCGTCACTTGCGATTACTTTTTTAAAATATTTGCTGAGTCCTATAGCTGCCTGTCCGTTTCCCGTTGCACAATCCCAAGCGAGATTTTTTTGGGGTGTTACTGTAGATAAGAATTCAAAAAGTGATTCAGGATAAGTTGGTCTCGAGAAAGAATATTCTTTTGATTGAGTAGAAAAATTATCTATAAATCCTCCGGACACTAGAATTGTTCATGCATTCTAGTTATTATTCGTTATAGGTCTCTTAGGCAGTCCAGGTTTCGGAATTTAAACTGCAAAGAAATCACCAAGTTTCCTACCAATGACTACCCCTAAATAAATTGCATAAAAGTGAACCTAGAAGAAGACAGATTCAATAATATTTATGGCTACTTAATCAGAATATCTCGTGCAAGTTTATACTCTTGACTACCAAGTAATAGGTTATGGCTATGAGGTGTTTGACCTAATGGATGAAAGTATAATTTCGATTCCACACTAGAAACAGGTACTAGACCGTCATCTGGG
>Ga0207648_10007137_pt1 | contig 11017 bp, 9 predicted proteins | sample KBSMisM32_FD_184310 | JGI IMG/M metagenome (GOLD analysis project Ga0207648, IMG submission 184310) | Miscanthus rhizosphere microbial communities from Kellogg Biological Station, Michigan, USA - KBS Miscanthus M3-2 (SPAdes) (version 2) | ecosystem: Host-associated > Plants > Roots > Rhizosphere... | reverse complement strand
TATAATTTCAACAAATTTATAATTTAAATTAAAATATTTTATTCTTATCCTAGTATAATATTTATAGTGGGATATAATACAATGCGAATAATGAATCGTAGTTTAATAGTTGCAAGCTTAGTAGTATCTAGCTTCTTGCTTGTAAGCAGCATTGCTTTGGTTCCGCATTTTTCAGGGAGCAATGTGGTATATGCTCAGGCAAAAGATCAGCAAAAAGATCAGCAAAAAGAATCAGCAGGAAAGGTAAAACACGTAACTTTGATTGCATCAGAAAAAGAAGTTCAAGTTGCTCCTGATAATGATTTACACCCCGGAGGTGTTACATATAGCGCAATGGTATTCAATGGTAGCATACCAGGGCCAGTTATATCGATAGATCAGGGTGACACATTAAACCTCACATTAAAGAACGAAGGACAGACTATTCACAGTTTGGACTTTCATGCAGGATTTGGTCCAGATAAAGCAAATTCTGGAGCTGTAAAACCAGGTGAATCAAAATCATGGTCACTCAAGGGAGTATACCCAGGTGCATTCTTCTATCACTGTAGTGGTGATGGTCTCAATGGAATATGGGAACACATTGCTAACGGAATGTATGGTGGCATAGTTGTTCATCCAACAACCGAAGAAAAAGCCAAAGAATTCTATGTAGTATTCAGTGAAATATACGGCGTAAATGGAACAACAGGATCATTTGACATGAACAAGTTATTAGCAAATAACCCAGATCTAGTACTGACAAACGGTATGGCTCACAAATATGTGCCAGCAATTGGCCAAGTAAATAAAGTAAAACTTAACGGCCCAGATCTATTCAAGGTAAAACCAGGTGAATTAACTCGCTGGTATATAGTCGATGCAGGACCAAATGACGGTGTATCATTCCACTTTATCAGCGGAATGATTACCGTAAGAGATGGCACTGACGAAACAGGAAAAGCCTATGGAATGCAAGATAAAAATGACGAGACTTGGTGGATTCCTCCAGGTTCAGCATCTGTAATTGAAGCAACATTTCCAGATCCAGGCATCTATGTAGGTGTGGACCACTCAATGAAAGATGTTGTAAAAGGTGGCGCATTTGCAGTACTAGCCAATGAAACTTCAACTGCAAATGATCATCCAGAAGGAACATGCGTTGCACCAAAAGGCAGTGCAAGTGTTGTCTGTACAAACCAAACTTTTTCAAGTGAGAAAACTTCAAAATCAGGATCAGGTTCAGAAACCCAATCAAAATCCGGATCTGAAAAGAAATCCTCATCCTCAGAGTCAAAATCTTCATCTAAAAGTGAAGTAACCCAAAACGCTACAATGCTCAATACCAGCAGCAGTAACATGACCGGCAATGGAACAATGATGAGTGGGAATATGAGCGGAAACTCAACTATGGGTGGAAACCAAACCACAACATCTGGTCCTACAGTAATTATTTCTCCCGGATCGTCTTCTCCAAGCAATGCCAAATTCTTTGATCCTCCAAAATTAACAGTATCAAAGGGCACAACAGTAACTTGGAAAAATGGTGATTCGACAATGCACACAGTAACATCAGGAAGTGCTCAAGGGGGAGAATCTGGTACAGTATTTGACTCAAGTTATTTAACTGGGGGAAAAACATTCCAATGGACACCTAATAGTACAGGAACATTTGACTACTATTGCACTCTTCATCCTTATATGAAGGGTCAAGTAGTGGTTAACTAAGTCTCCTTTTTCTCTTTTTTATATTAAAAGTAAAATTTTAGTCTGTATAAAATAACACATTTCTCAACAGTATCGTAGCGATTGTGGCACTTTTGTGGCACTAAATTTTATTTTAGCATCTTGTATTAGGTTAAAGTAACTTGTGCATGTTCAATCCCTCTCAAAGACACCATTAGCCAGTCTATTCATAATTGTCTAAATGAAGGTTTAATACCCAAAGATCATTTAAAAAAAAATCTATTTTTTACTTTCCATCACAATGTGACAAGGCCAGTTTGAATTGTTCAGAGCTACCGTACAAGCCATTATGTTCGAAGCCTATAATTTTGTCTCTGCAATCAGAGTACCCTTTCATCGTTCCTTCAGTATAGAGTATTCCAACGTACATTAATAAAATAGCGGCTATGACGACTGCTGCAGAAATAAGTAGAATTAAAGATGTTTTTGGTTCACCGTGGATCGACTTTGTAATTATACCCATCCTTTTCACTGGAGCCTGTAATGAAATGCTCATATTCGTACCTCCATTTGATTTTGATTTTTCTTCATACATTCCACATGGCGAAACTATCACTTTAATTCTAGTAATAATCATTTGTTACTCGTATCAACGATTTATTAGATCTAAAATCTGAAAATAGCATTTCTACTTTTAGATTTGATGTGATCTTATTAATTTAGGGCTTTCAAAAATACACAAAACTGATACTAATATTCTTCTCGAGGTTACTGAATGAAAAAAATGTCAGAAAGTGTCAATTCTTATACTCTTCGTGCAAGAGGATTATTGAAATGTCAGATCCAAATCGAGTTGTAAAGAGATTACTCGAGGACAGAATTGAATTCAAATTCTATGCTGTCGAAAAACATTTGCAAATATTGAGTGATATGGAAGCCAAGGGAGAGACTCCTAATAATCCTAGGGCTAGAGTAAATTGGGAGGTAGAAATCGAGGAGTTACTTTTTCATCTAATCGGCGCTATGGATTGCCTTCTTGATAGAATTAATGAGAGATTAAATTTAAAATTGGAAACTCGAAATGTAACCACAATAAACGTATGTAAGAAATTACGTATGAATAAAAGAAATGACTTGATTAAGGAATTGTGGGATTTGTTGAATCCACGCAATCCTGTTCGTTCGTGGTTGAAGATTGTGATCGACCTTAGAAATACCGGCACACATAGAAGCATCATCAATGTCCGTTTTGCGAAAGGCAATATGCATATTACCCTTGCGGAGGATTCTGATTTAGAAATAATTCCATATTTGGATGATCGAATTCAAAGAATGAGGGATTTGATTGATACAATTATCAGCAGAGAGCCATTGCTTAGTAGAAAATATCCTTCGAAGAAGAGACGAAGTTAACTTTGTTAGAGTTATTCTTGAAATTTGGTATTTTATAGGGATTTCCTGAGTATGGAAAAGTAACACGAAGAAAGAAATTATAAAATTATAAACTCAAAAGAACGCCAGAAAAGGATTAATTAAATAGAATTGAATGATAAAAATATCAAACGTTTGATACTAGTAATAAAAGATCTTTACTAGACTTATTGTGCACCTTATGATTTTGACAAAGAAAAAAGAAAGGTCGTTGTTAGTCACTCCTGTCTTAAAAGAAGTTACAAAACCAAAAGATGGAAGCCCAAGGACTTCCTCAATACTACTAGTATCGGCAGCGATATCCATTGTAGTTGTATTGTTGACTTTTGCAGCAGCATTACCACATACAGAGGCATGGTTCGAACAATATTCCGAATGTAGAGACAAAATAATAGGGTTTTAGCAAATGGGACTTTACAAAAGCCCAGGAGATTTCAAGCTAGCATTTTCCTACTGTGACTTAAAATAAAATGTGAACTATTATAAAAGTCAGTCCCAAAAAACGGGTTCTGATTAAATGCCGGCATATGGTCACCTGAAATTTTTCATTTATTTATTTATCCTATTGTTCGATTATGAGTGCAAGCAGAAGAATAAGTGCTAAATAACGAACAGAAGTCATATGTCGATGTACTTGATAGACAAAGGCTATCGCTAATTGAATTAGTCAATTAGGTTCTAGAAAATTGAAAAATCCTGATATTCAGATTTGTGCACTTATTGAATCAAAAATGAATGAAATTATGGATAAATAAATGAAAAGATTCTATACTTGAAGCCGACCGATTAGATAGTGAATTAAGAATTTTGGATTGAATTTTATATCAAGTTTGTAGTAATGACTAGATCCAGATTTAATTCCAGATCTAAAAAGTGTTTACCGTCTGTAAGTATCAGAGGAAAAGTCAGGTGAAGATACAACCATTGATACAAGAAATAAACGCATAGTTCATACTAGACATGATAGTATGAAATCAAAAATGTCTAACTAGTAATAAATTATGATTCTGACTAAAAAAAATAAAGGAATGAAACGAGCGCTCTACCTAGGCTGTCTGCTACTGATCCTATCCTAAAGGGAACGATTTATCAACTACCTATCCTTACAAGGGAGAATATGATAGCAGGAATATTGGGCTCACCAGGTGGTGTAGTATTAATGAGACCGCAACCTTGACCTACAGCTGATACTGACATCACTGTATTTATGACATCATTTGCTTTCAATGGCATAATTGCTTGTGATACGAGGACAACGGTATCATTAACTGAATTGACTGCATTGCGAGTGTTACTATTTGCTACAAATTGACCATTTTGTCTAAGCCAAATATCAACATTACAAGTTGTACTACCTGAAGTCTTTCCTACCTGACCTGCTGCTACGATTAGGTAACTTCCAGGTACATTGACAATCACATCAGCTGAGTTTCTCGTGCTACTGTGTGTAATACCTCCATTGATGTAATCGTTAGAATCCATAGGTACAAATACTGGCTTAGTATTAGTTGGTTGGACTGATTTAGTATGCGATAATTGTGCGGATGGTGTAACTGCAGTTTCTTGCGCGAACACTTGCGGTGCAATTAGTATCCCGGACATAGCGGCTAATACTAAAGCAAAAGCGCCCAAGGTAAACATTTTTTCACTTTTGCTAAATCTCGACATTCTCAAAGTTAATGTAGATTTCATCGTATAGAATATTCTTATAGTAGAATACTTAAGTTTTACAACATCTAATTCTGTTATAAAATGCTGAATAATATCACAGAAAAATAATACATCCTCACCTTCATTTCAATTCAAAAGCGTCGTCACAAGAATATAGATTTTTGACCAAAGTCTTATTGGCCATATTTCCATCAGTCATATTATACGAATGGCAAGTTAGTCCTGTATCATGTACTGCACAAGCATTGACACATGTGATTACCTGATCTTTATTCATGTCGACTAACTCATTATTAATACCAGTAACAGAAAGAACATAAGAAATACCAAGGCATTTGAATAATATCGAAAACCACAAAAGATTCTTTTCTTAATTTCATACTTGTACTAAAGATTTTTTATAATATGATAGCGAAAATAATGCACTGAGACAATGGAATCATCCTGGTGGGCCCAACTCCTAATATGTGACTCTCAATCATGGCCCACCAGTGTTTTTATAATCTAATCCATGACCAGTTATATAGGCGAGTTAATTAGGTTTAAGAGAAACCTAAGCATTATTAAAAACGAATTAGATAAAAGTAGAGACTTGTGTTTAAAAAATCGTAAATCGTGTCACTTTCTACTATTCAAAACTTTCAGTATTGTACATCAGCTCAATTATATATTTGCCTGAGCAAAAACTAGCAGCCTAAAAGCCTAAAACACAGCAACTGGTGGGGCTCGGTTGTATCTTGTTCATTCAACGGGCTTTGTCTTCAAACCCATCAGTTGCTAATTATTGTTTCTTTTATTTAAATCCTGATCGTACTTCTATTTACAATCAATTCCGATCGTTACCAGTATGACAATATTATAATTTGCTGCACGGATACATTACAATCGCCGGGATAAGCAAACAAAGTGCTGGTGGACTTATCCCGAAAAGCCAACCTGAATCTATTCACATGAGCTACCAATTTTTAACAGAAGTTTTAGAAAATTTATTATATTATTTCCACGATATTACTCTAACTATTCATATTGGTAGGAGGGCTTTTTCTATCGGTTTCTGCGATCTAGTAAACGAAATATCGTTTAGATTATTCCCTCCTGTTACGCTCTAAAATGTTTAGTAAAAAACTTTGAAAACTCTAATATCGCTGACTATCATATTGCTACGCAAATTCATTTGACAAACCATACACTGATGGGCCTAGTCTATCAACTAAGATTTATTGGCCCACCAGTGTTTAACTTATTTAAATTTTATTGGATATATCGTCGAAGGACATCAAAATCCCGACAATGCGAAACTCGTCCTAAAGTGTCTCCTAGCATTATTCAATTGAATTGAATAATCCTATTGTTATTTTTGATATCAAAATCGGGAGATATAGAAGAGTCATAGTAAAATAAAAAAGGGAAGCACACAAGTGCGATTTAAGTTCGTCCAATTATAATTTGTTGTTTACGAACCGTTTTTCTGTCTGTGACAGTCACTTTTTGCATCGTCGTCTGCTGACTCGACCATTTTGCATTCTCCATGATTAGTGTAGCACAGGGAACCATTCGGGCTAACCGGGGTAGAATAACACCATAAGAACGCAATATCTGATTTTGCCGCTTCGATGTGTTGTGCGCCATATGAAAGAACGATTGCTGATCCAAGCATTGCAATTGACAATGCTAGTATTACACCAAGAGTTCCGCTCCTGTTCATAATGTTTTTCTAGTAGATATGATAATTAAGGTTTCAGGGAAAAATCCTATATTAAAAAATTCGGAATTTTGATACTACTACTTGGTTCCCTAAATGTTCTCTGATTAGGATCTAAGTCTTTAATCCACCAAAACTTCAATTACAGTAACAATATATCCTTTCATTAACTTGTAATTCACGGAAGACTTGACGGATGATAAATCCTAGCTATTTCACCACATACATGACATTGTAACTAATTAGGAGCTTCAATTGGTTTGTCATTTTGTTCAAATTCAAAAATCCATTCTCGAAAGATAGAATAGCAATTATGGCAGAACCTAATCTTTTCGGTTTCATCCCGTCTTCCCTTGATAACTCTATAGTCTCTTCTTACTATCCAGCCGCTTAAAACATTCTATTTTTAAGAGACTCATCAATATATTTTTCACCATTCCTTCAGGGAAGCAAAATTCACATGTCACGGATTCTCTGTAAAATGTAGTTTAGTAACGTTCTAGTCAAGAGCTAATCGGGAAAAATCGCTAATTTCTAAAGGATCGTTCACATCAGTGCAATCTGCATCCGGAATCGATCTGCCCCTTGTGGCGGTGGCTAACAAGTAGAAGTATGGGATATTAAATTTGGAAATTTCTATACTTCTGTGTCCATTAATCTCTTAACTTGTTAATAACTTTACTATTCTTATCAAAATCTTTGTCTACATAAAAATTATGTAAAGTATTATTATTCATATTTCTTTCCACTTTAATGTTTTCTAAATCAGGCAAGATTGGATCATTCGTATTATTCAATAATCTGTTTATATCGTTTATTGACAATGTGGCCAAGACTAATTTACTATCGTCTGGTGATATTATTGGAATTTCAGAGATGGCAGTTTTACTTATCAAGTCAAAATAATCCAAAATGGGATCTAAGGGACGTAACATAGGTGGATCACATACCATAATACTTGCCACATTCATATCTTGAATTGTTGAAATATTTCTTAAATCCTCAATATAGACCATTCCTTCAAACTTGTCATCATTATTAGTAACAACTAATGTATTAACGTTCAGGTCTCTCATTATTTGTATAGCATCATTTACTGTTGTATTCTTATTTACGTTATAGAAATCTGGATTCATCACATCCTTTACCTGATAATTTTTTAACTTTGAATCATGTTTCTTAGTATTTAACAATTGCATCTTTATATTGGAAACATAATTTTTGTAAATATAGTTATCTTTACCGGAGATAATATTTGATATGATTACCGAAATGACAGTCGGAATAAGGAGAGTATAACTTCCAACAATTTCGATCCCCATCACAATTGAAGAGATTGGAGTTCTAGTACTGGCAGTAAGGAAAGCAAAAATTGAGATCAAAGTAGCGGATGTTGTGTCAATATACATGAATATTCCAAAGGAGTGAAATAGTGTAATTAGAGCTGAGCCCATAAGACCACCTATAACCAAAGTTGGACCAAGTAGACCTGTACCATTCTTAGATGCGTTGGAAACTGATGTGGCAAAGATTTTCATTAAAATTACCGGAAACATGATCCACAGCGGAAATATCTGATAATTACCAACTGTTCCAAGTTGTAACCATCCATATCCGGTACCAAGAATCTCTGGAAACCCAATTGCGAATATCCCAATAATTAATCCCCCTAACGCAGGCTTGAAATAAAGTGGAATTTTAATAGTTTCAAAATGTTTTTGAAAAAAATGAACTGTCCTTACATATCCTATTCCTATTATCCCTATGATAGCTGCGATTACACCGTATGCTGCTAAAGATTGAAGACTTGTTTTTGCAATAAACTCTTGTGGCACATATAAGAAAGATGGCCAATTTAGAATAATTCCTGAAATAATGTAACTTGTTATTGATGCCAAGAACACTGGAAAAAGAGATTTAATAATGAAATCCCTACGATATAGTAATTCCAAACTAAAAATTGCTCCGCCAAATGGTAATCTTAAGATGCCCCCTATAGCTGAACCCATACCTGCAGTAATTGCAATACGAATTTCCTCATCATTAAGTTTGAAAACTCTACCTATTATTGATGCTAGTGTGGATCCAGTATGCGCTAGTGAATCTTCAATCCCACCACTGGTACCACTTCCTACTGCAAGAATATTGGAAAGAGTTCTTAAGGATGAAATTTTTAGACTAAATTGATTTTTCTTGTTGTGAAATTCATCGCTAATCTCATCTATTCCATTCTTACCAAGAGCTGTTGATAATTTTGTTGAAAGTATTCCTATGATAAGTCCGACAAGTCCTAATATTATCGGGATGAGCCATGGTTTGAGGACATACAATGTGTAATTGGAAGTCAACTTTGCTACGTCTTCCGGATTAGGTTGAATATATCTCACTATATCGCTAAGAAAAAACGATGAAAAAATCCTGATAGCTTCATAGGCGGCAATTACCAATAAACCTGATAGTACTCCTATGATTATACCGATGACGGTCCATTTTCTAAGGTACGCTAGATCGAGGGTCGTCCAGTCAAATCTCCTAACAAACCTATCTAGGGCTGTCGATAAATTCAATTTTATTTATGGACATTGTGATGAAATTAAAGGCTGATATTCATTGAGCTCAGTTATTATTTACAATTTTTGTTAAAATTATTAGGTTCGAACATCTCATGAATATTTTTGAAACATATAGCTTCTTTACAGCTACATATTCACCCAAATTTATATACTTAATTTAAATTACTCAAGAATATCCAATATATCAGTGAATATCTTTCTATTAGTAACTACCATATTTTGTATATTGCTATTAGCATTTATCGCCTATGCATTTGTCAACAACAGTAATCTTAAATTAATCAATCAAGCTGCTAACACTGGTACTCAGTCGGGAGTTGATACATCCATTGACAATGACACGGGAAATGAGACGGAAAACCAATAAATTGAGTGATCATAGATTATCTCTAAGTTAGTTTATAGCCTTTAATTTTGAATGCCAATTTTTATTACATTAACTTACTTTCAGATCAAATAACGCCTGTTCTGGCGTGATGGGTATAAAATTAATTCCTACAACGGTTATATTCAATAAGTATTCCCCCCCTTCTTGAAATTTATATGTTGGAAATACAATTCCTGCAGCTGTGTGCTGTACCGGCTGTCCGTATACATCAGCAGTATTATACACCACTTTATTCATTTTACTTATTACAAAATTCCAGTCAACGTGAACCTGTACTGACTGTGTTGATGGTTGTCGAAAAGTAATCTTAAATTGCGTATCCTCATTCTTTGTCACTGGAAAAGGCTTAATTTGTAAATCTACAATGACACTTGTACCGTTCGTAGCTGTTTTAGTATCAGAAGAAGTAATTTGCACCGGTTTCGGAATTTGTCTATTATTTGCTGCTGTGGCATTAGTACTATTTGCTGCTGTGGCATTAGTACTATTTGCTGCTGTGGCATTAGTACTATTTGCTGCTGTGGCATTAGTACTATTTGCTGCTGTGGCATTAGTATTAATTACCGTATCAGTGGTTTGTAATAAGCCAAAAGCAGAATTATTAAGCGTTGGAATAATGAAAAGTATTGCAAGAGAGAAACAAATTAGAAAATATATACAACCAATTTCTTTGTTCATTACCTAACATAATGATAATTATTTTATAAGTCTTACAATGTCTGACCCTCTAAAATTTTTCTTTGTAATTGTATATGCTATTTAAATTAACTTATTTCTCAAGCGGGTCTTATGTGTAGCCATCCACATATCCCTTTAGATAAAGTATCAATGAATTTCTTGCAAGTCTTAAAGATAAAATAAAGTAAATCTATTGGTATGCCTTAATTCCTTTGTGTTGTCCAGACTGAAATTATATCTATTTATGAAATCGAAAAATGTGAAATGCTCACGATAACAATATCGTCTAATTTAATAGGTCTTTACTTTTCTACCAACATTGAATCGGACAGGTTTTTTTCCTTTGACTCTGCTTATCGCATGCAGCATGTTCGAAACTTTAGTTATATATTCAGTCCTCTACGTGAAATTGAAAAAAGGCCTACAGTAGCATTAGTTCTTACTCCTATTTTCCCATCAGTTTGATACTTATTTAAAATTTGTAGAACTTAGAATTGTACCGTTATGTCATATGTCGGTGGAGGGATTGGTTGTCTTCTTGTTCATTGGGATCAATTCATGTCCCTCCACCTTTTCAATTAATTTATAATTTGTTGGCTAATGTAATTTAGAATTATTCACTCTGGTGGGCATCTGACTTGTCCTCAATCATCCTACGTTGCCCACCAGTTTTCAGTATAAGAATTAGAAAATTTTTTATAAGGAATTTATTTACTACATAAAGAAAAAAGGATTGTAGGTAACGAAAATTGTTACCTATTCTATCGGAGGGTTGAATGCATTGTTCCCAGTGTTTGGTTGTAATACTTCGTTGGTGCATTCAAATGCATTGTCGTTACCACTACCGCTGCCACCGTCACCGCCATCTCCGCTATCATCCTTGGCGTCACCGCCATTTGCATTACCTCC
>Ga0207648_10007129_pt1 | contig 11023 bp, 8 predicted proteins | sample KBSMisM32_FD_184310 | JGI IMG/M metagenome (GOLD analysis project Ga0207648, IMG submission 184310) | Miscanthus rhizosphere microbial communities from Kellogg Biological Station, Michigan, USA - KBS Miscanthus M3-2 (SPAdes) (version 2) | ecosystem: Host-associated > Plants > Roots > Rhizosphere... | reverse complement strand
CATCCGGGGCCGCGGCCGACTGAGCGCCCAGCCAGCTCAACGCACCGGCGGCCAGCAGCCCGAGGCCGGACAGCGGCAGCACCAGGTGTCGCGGAGCTCGCACGTCACTTTCCCTCGACCGCCCGAAGAAGCAAGTCCTGCGCCCGTTCGAAACTGGGGGCGATTTCCAGGGCGGATAGCGCTTCTTTCTTCGCGTCCTGTGGCCGGTTGGCGAGCAGGTAGGCTTCCCCCAGATCGATCCTTCGATGATCGTCAGCGCGGTGAAGAGTACGCCAAGCTCGGCGGCGGCGTGAGCGAGCAGGTCATCGCGCTTCTCGCGTTTCCATAAATACATGCCGCTGCCGACGAAGACTAAAAAGTAGGATAGATAGGCGGTCAGGATGCTTGGTAAATGGAGATACATGATGCGTTGGACTTCGCCCTGATAAGCGTCGGGCGGCGCGATGGCCAAGCTCCAGTAAAGCCCAATCGCGACCGCCACCAGTGCCAGGCCGCCGAGAATCCCTTTTCGCTTCTTAGCCGTTTCGATGGATTGAGTCATCGTTAGTTGCGATACATACGTTAACTTTAGGTCGCTCGTCGTTTTGTCGAAGGGGTGTGTTGTCACAACGCCGGGTTCCTTCCTGGTCCTCTCGCGTTGACGGGCTCCCCTGCGGGCGCTTGTCCCGTTCGCCAGTGCGCGCTCGGCCTCCGCCAGGGCGGTCTCGAGCAGTTGGGATTGAGCCAGCGTCGTCGCCGCGAGCTTGTACGCCTCGTCGGCCATCGCCGCGCGACGGGGCTCGTCGAACGCCAACGCGATGGCTTGCTCGGCGAGGAAGTCGAGCGGCGCCATCACGAAATGGACGCCAGGGATCAATGGATCGATGCCGACCGAGTTCTCGCTGACGACCACGCACCCGTTGGCGATCGCGTCGACCACGCGGGCCCATTCGAAGTAGGGCTCGTCGCCGCGGTGCACGTTGAGCATGATGCGTGTGTTGGCCAACGATGCGGACTTGGCGTTCCCGCTGGCGAACGTCGGTTCATCGGCCTCGATCGGCTGGTGCCAGCTGAAGAACCGCACGTCCGTGTTCCACTCCCACAGCATCCCGCCGGCACCGGCGATGAACTGCTCGCGTCGCGGCGTGCGTCCCGCCATGAAGGCGAAGTCGATCTCGCGGCGCCGGTCGTCGCCGCCCCACGCATCCATCGACGGCGTGCATCCGAGCGGCAGGTGCACCGCAGGAACGTGCAACCGGCGAACGGCCTCGAGGGAGTGCGGGTTGATGTCGAACACCAGCCGTCCCAAGGTCGCGTAAGTCATCGCCCGGTCGAAGAACGGAGTGCCGGGCTGCTCCGTGTTGATCGAGATGGAGGTCGCCGCGGCCCGCCGGCGGTCCGTTTCGGAAGCGGCGGACAGCGTGAAGAACTCGTGGGGCGCGACGACGAGATTGGCCAGCGGGGTTTCTCCCACGGTGGGCAGATCGTCGATCACGAGCTCGCCGGGACGACCGATCTGCCCGAGTGCCTCGACCAAGTGCTCGGCGATCTCCCGCATGTAGACGTTGCCGCGGCCGCTCACGAACACTCGGCACATCGGCCGTCACAGTACCAGTGGTCGTTAGCATCGACCGCCATCGCTCCCCGATTCTCGATCATCACACCGGTCTACGATCCACCGCTCGGTGCGTTCCTGGCCTGCGCCGAGGGCGTGCGTTCACAGACGTTCGCTGACTGGGAGTGGTGCCTCGTCGACGACTGCTCGACTCGGCCGGAGATCGGCACCACGCTCGACGCGCTCGCGGCAGACGACGCCCGCATCCGCGTGACGCACCGCACCGCGAACGGCGGGATCGTCGCCGCATCGAACGATGCGCTGTCGATGGCGCGTGGCGAGTTCGTGACGCTGTTGGACCACGACGACCGATTGGTTCCAACGGCGCTGGCGCAGATGGCCGCGACACTCGATTCGACGGCCGATGTCGACTACGCGTACAGCGACGAGGCCCACGTGTTGCTCGACGGCCGCGAGTCGGTGCACTTCCTGAAACCGAACTGGTCGCCCGAACGGTTCCGGGCATCGATGTACACGTGCCACCTGTCCGCTCTCCGCCGCGGTGTCGTCACGGAAGTCGGCGGCTTTCGAACCGGGTTCGACGGCTCGCAGGACCACGACCTCATCCTGCGGGTCACCGAGTTGATCGCCGCACGGGGGCGGCGCGTGGTGCACATCCCGCACATGCTCTACCACTGGCGCGATGTGTCGAGCTCGGTGTCACGCGAGACCTCGACGTTGAGCAACGCTGTCGCGCGGGGCCGTCAGGCGGTGCAGGATCAGTGCGATCGTCTCGGGCTGGATGCGACCGTGGTGCATGGCCCCTTGGGCGGCACGTATCGGTTGCTGCGGAATCTGCCGGCCGATTGTCCGGTCACCGTCGTGATGCCGACGCGAGCCGAAGGTGGAGGGTCGCGGCCCTATCGGCTCGCTGCGGCGGCGACCATGGCCTCGCTGTGCACCACTCATCCGGCAACTCGATTCGTCGCCACCTACCCGGCCTCTCTGCCGGCCGAGTTGGTGACGTTGCTGGAGGACGCCGCCGGCGATCGTTGGTCACTCGCGCCGGTCACGGGTGACTGGTCGATCGCCGTTGCCCTCGACCGGGCCTTCAACGATTACCCGTGCGAGGTCCTGATCTCGGTCGCGCCCGGCTTGGCGCCGAGGTCGGATCTCACTCCGGACTGGCTGGAGACCATGGCCGGCCTGGCCATGTCGCCGGGTGCCGGTCTGGTCGGTTCGCTGATCGCCGACGCGGACGATCTTGTCGTGCACGCCGGATGGGATGTGCCCAACTACCGCTGGTATGCGCTCGAGGGTCTGCCCGTGGCGACGCCGAGCGCCGGCAACGACCTGCTGATCGAACGGGAATGCGATCAGGTGACGCTCGCCGCGGCGGCGATCGCCGGTGGCCACTGGCGCGAGTTCCGCGACCGGGCGACGGGCGGCTTCGACGCCGGAGGCCGGGCCCTGTCCGCGGCGCTGGCGGCGTCGGGTGCCCGCACCCTGTGGACCCCCTACGCCCGCTTCGACCAGGTCGTCCAGATCGACCGCTAGCCCGGCTCAGACGTCGGCCGGGGTGAAGGGGTCGTTGCGGAGTTGGGTGAGCCAGCGGCCCTGGATCACGTCGATCTCCTCGGGCTTGATGCCGGCGACGCGTGACCGCGATTCGAAGTGGTACAGCACGGCGCCCGGCTCGTAGACGATCGACCAGCCCGCGGCGCGCAACTTCATGCAGTAGTCGATGTCGTTGTAGTTGCCGGGCAACGTTTCGGTGAACCCTCCGACGGCGTCGAACACCGAGTACGGCGTCAGCATGCACGCTGCGGTCACTCCGGCCACCTCACGGCGGCGCAGCAGCAGACCGTTTCGCCCGGCGGCATCACCCGGCAGGCCGAAGCCGACGTGGCCGGCCGCGGTGCGATAGGTGTGGCCGGCGTGCTGCAACGTGCCGTCCTCGAACAGCAGCTTGGCGCCGACGGCCCCGACACCTTCGCCGCAGGCATCGACCATCTTCAGCAGCCAATCGTCGGTCACGACCTCGGTGTCGTCGTTGAGCAGGAGCAGATGCTCACCGGCAGCGTGGGCCGCGCCGAGGTTCACCACGGCGGAGAAGTTGAACGGCCGCCGATAGTCGACAAGGCGGACTTGCGGACCCAAGCCGCGCAGCTCGTCGGCCACCGCGGCGGGCATCTCGAGACCGGCGACGACGATTACTTCGACATCGACGTGCGCGGTTGCCAGGACGGACCGCACGGCCTCGAGGACGTACACGCGGGTGTGCCCGCGCACCTCACCGGTCACGCCGATGCTCGGCACGACCACGCTGACGAGGGTCATCGCGGCAGACGAGAAGCCGCAGCCGACCGGCCGCGCCGATAGACACGGCGGACGAAGACGGTCACCGGCATTCGTCCTGCTCGCTGACGTAGTTCGTTGTTCTCGGCCTCGACCTGTGCGACCCGCGACGTGAGTTGGGCGAGCCGGGCCTTCAGGTCGTCGATCTCGGCGTTGCGTTCTCCCAGTCGCGCTCGCAGCTGCTCGGCCTCGGCGGCATTGCCGATGGCGGCGTCGGTATTGGTCCAACGGGCCAGACGCTGTTCCGGTGTCTCGTCCTCGCTCACGGCGTGCCGATCTGCTGTCGGAGCGCGTCGACGCGCGCCATCAGATCGTCGGTCGAAGCGGACACCGCGGCGCGCACCTTGTCGAACTCGTCGAGTTGGCGCGCCTCCATCGCAGCGATCTTCGGCTGCATGGCCTCGACCTTCTGCTGCAGTTCCTGCAGATCCCTCGTCAACGATTCGAGCGTGGCCTGTGTGGCCGCCTGCCCGCTCTTCAGCCAGCTCAGTTGACTGCGCAGTCCCATGACGTCATTCTCCCCCGAGCAGTAGCCGGCCGACCAACCTACCCGTATCCGCCAGCGTCGGCTGTGTCGCCATCGTCTGGCGCCCGGCCGACGCGAGCCGAGATCGCAGCGCGGCATCGCCGACGATCGAACGCATTGCAGTGATCGCGTGGTCGACGTCGGGCTCCGCCCACTGCGCCGTCGGCGGATACACCCCTTCGCCGCGCTCGACGTTGACGAGAATCGCGTCGACGAGCAACGAGTTGTCGTCGTTCATGAAGTCGAGGTTGCCCGAGTAGCGGGTGGCGATGGTCGGCGTGCGCAACCACATCGCCTCGGCGAGATGCAGACCCAAACCCTCGCTGCGATGCAGCGACACCATGCAATCGACGGCCGACACCAACGCCATCTGATCGTCGCGAGCCAACGTCTCGTCCCACACTCGGATGTCGTCGCGACCATCGGCCGCGGCGAGCAGCCGCTGATGACGCGACCATCGTTGATGCCCGTTCATCGTCTTGACGAGCAGCACCGGGCCTTCGCCGGACTCGAACGCTCGCCGAAATGCGTTGATGGTGCCGACCGGATTCTTGCGCTCGGTCACGCTGAGGTGATCGAGAACCGTGAGCAACACCGGCCGCTCACCGAGGTCGGCGAGAACGGCGAAGTCGCCACGGGTGCGCGGCGACGGACGAGGCTCGGCAACCGGAATCGGCACGTGGCGTACGGGCACCGACGAGACTGCGGCGAACGCATCGGTGACGAACCGCGAACCGGCCCAGATCTCGTCGACCAACGCCATCGCTTCGCGCATGTGCCGAGGGATGAACTCGAGCTCCCAGAACCAGTACCCGATCATCCGCCGTGTCGCCGAGAACAGCTGTGGGAAGTCGGTGGCCAGGAACGGGAACTGGTCGGCGGTGACGACGCACAGCGAGTTGGTGAATTCGATCCGGTTGTCGACCTCCGGGAGCAAACCGGAGGGGCTGGCCGACCGTTGGCTGGCGATCGTGCTGTACGCCACGTTCGCTCGGCTCGCGGCGTCACGAAGCCGTCGGGCGACGTCGCCGAGCCCCGAGTGACGTGTGAGATAGCCGACGAGGTTGAACCCGTCAGTGCGAAGGCGGCCGGCGACGACGACCGGAGCTGCCGGCGTCGAGGGCGGCGCGACGAGAAGCGGAACGTCGTCGCACGTGAACGCGGCCTTGCACCAACGTGCGAAGTCGTTCGCCGAACGACCGTCCGGATCGGGAAACGCGGCCTGCAGGTCGAGTCGCTGGGAATGCATCGCAGGCCAGTAGCGCGGCGCCAACCACGATCGGAACGCGGCCGCGGCACTCCACGGCGCAGGCGGAGCCGTCGCTGATTCGGCAACGACCTGTCTGACGACTGCGTCGACCGCGACGCCGCCCGGAAGGCGAAGCGGTCTTCGTCGGCCGGCGAGTTGCTCGGCGACCCGAGTCATTGCCGACTGCCTGTCGGGGTGTCCGATCAACTCGACCCGCGCTGGGCGATCCGCCTCGGGATCGAGAGTCCACGGCTCCTCGGAGTCATAGCCGTCGGCGTCGATCAGAGCGGGCGCCGGCGTGTCCCATCGCCAGCGGCCCACGCCGATCGACGGGTCGCCACACACCTCGATGTCGAACAGTTGTGCGGCGCGGGTCAGCAACGGGCCGACCGAGACGGTTCCCGTCAGCAGGCCGGCGAACCATTCGAGCAGCGGCTTCGACTCGTGCCCGAAGCAGGCGACGGTCGTGCTGTAGAGCCCGGCGTCGACAAGGTCGGCCTCGGTCGGAACCTTGCCGTCGGACGGCAGTTCGTCGACAGCACGGGCGACGAAACAGGTTGAACCCGCCTTCGTCAGTGCATCGAGACTGCCGGCGACAGCGACCGAACCGACCCACAGCACGACCACCTGATCGACTCCGTCGGCCAACAGTCGTTGCACCACCGCGACCGCACGCTGCCACTCCCCGACCGATGCCTCGCCGGCGATCAGCGCGACCTCCTCCTCGGCAGCCAAGAGACCCTCGTCGAGCCATCCCACCCCGTTAGCCGGCGGTCGCAGCTGCGGATCTCCGCACCACACGGCACCCGCCTCCCACGCGGGATGCAGTGTGGCGATCGCATCGGCCAACGGTTGCGGACGATGCGTGCCGTTCGGCACCACCAGGACGGCCGCGACGCGCTGCGTCATCGAGGATGCTCCGGAGATCGGCTGTGAGTGCACATCTTCGGGCGTATCTTTACCACGGTGTCTTCAGGGGAGCTCGACCACCTTCGTTCCGAGAACGCCGAACTGCGTCGCCGCATCGAGGAGGTGCGGATCGAGATCGACGCCTTGCGCGCCGAGTCGCTGCAGCGTCGCGCCGAGGTGCGCGAGCTGGTTGCAGACCTGCCGAAGGTGGTCAGCCGTCGCACGGTGGTCCGTCAGATGGTGATCCAGGGCGCGCATCATCCTGACAAAGCGGGTGTGATGGGGCGGGCCGTGCGCAAGGTCGGGCGGGCGCCGCGGAAGGCTTACCGCACGATCACCCGGAGCAACTGAGCGTGGCCGACGTCAAGGTGTTCGTCGCGGCGCGCGGCAACCGCTTCATGCGCGACATCGCCGGCTGGATCGCCGAGGCCGCCACGTCGACCGGTCGCCATGCCGAGGTGGTCGACGATCGCCTCCCGAACACCGACGGCTCGGTCAACCTGGTCGTCGCCCCGCACGAGTTCTTCGAGCTGTTCGCCGCGCCGGCCAAGGAGTTGCAACGGGCCGCGGCAGCCAGCATCTGCATCAACACCGAACAGCCGGGCACGTCGTGGTTCCGACTGGCGGTCGACGCCTGTCGTCGCGGTCTGCTGACCCTCGACATCAGTGATCTCGGCGTCGACGCGCTCCATCACCTCGGCATCGCCGTGGAACGCCTGCGGCTCGGAGGAGTCCCGTCGATGCGCAGCACCGCGCCAGTCGGTGCGGACCGCGAGGTCGACGTGTTGTTCATGGGCGGGCTCGACGACCGCCGTGGCGCGGCGCTCGCAGAGTTGGCCTCGCAGCTGTGGGACCTGCACGCCGACATCCGCATGATGAGTGTCGATCGCCCGATTCACGCCGGAACCCCCGACGCAGTGTTCGGGGACGACAAGTACCGGTTGTTGGCGAACTCGAAGCTGCTCCTCAACATCCACCGCGATCGTCCCGACGCCACCGACCATGCTCCGTACTTCGAGTGGGCACGTGCTGTCGAGGCGATGGCGAACGGATGCGTGATCGTGTCCGAGCCATCAGTGGGATGCGAACCATTACTCCCCGGCTGGCACTTCATCGAGTCGCCGCTCGACGAGATGGCCGACGTCGTGCGGAAGTTGCTGGCCGACCATTCGCACCGCACGGATCTGGCCGACCGAGCACACCAGGCCGTCTTCGGTGAGCTGGCACTGGCGACGTCCCTCGCCCCGATACTCGAACGCATCGAGGCCGACGTGCTGTTCGACATCCCGGCCCACGCCAAGTCCCCGGCGAGCCGCAAGGGCACGTGGAGACTCGGGCTCAGCCAGGGCCCGCACCCGGTGAGGCTCGGGGCGTTCCGGCCGTTCATGCCGCAGCTGGTCACCGCGAAGCGGATCGCGATGGCCGAGAACAAGGCGCTGCAACGGCTCGATGCCGCGGCGTGCGTGCTGACGAACGGCACTCGCCAATACATCACCCGCTACGAAACGCCGTTCTACGAGGGTGCAACCCCAGAGGTGAGCGTCGTGGTGTCGTTGTACAACTACGCCGGCGTCGTGCTCGAGACCCTGAACAGCATCGCCGAGAGCGAGGGTGTCGAGTTCGAGGTGATCGTCGTCGAGGACCACGCCACCGACAGCAGTCGCCTCGTGGTGCGTCGCTTCGTCAACGATCATCCTCACGTCCCGATCGTGTTGATCGCCAAGGACGCCAACGAGGGCTTGGCCGCAGCGCGCAACACCGGATTCGAGGCCGCGCGGGCGCCGCTCGTGATGGTCATGGACGCCGACAACGCCATCTATCCGAGTTGCCTTCGCAAGCTGGCCGACGCGTTGCACACGAATCCCGAGGTCGACGCGGCATACGCGATCCTGGAGGACTTCGGCGATCAGCGCAACATCCGCAGCGCGCTGGCGTGGGATGTCGATCGTCTGTGCCGGGCCAACTACATCGATGCGCAGGCGATGTTCCGCAAGTCGGCGTGGGAGCGACTCGGCGGCTATCGCGCCGACGACGATCTCGTGTACGGCTGGGAGGATTGGGATCTGTGGCTGCGGCTGGCGGCCACGGGTGGACGGGCGATGCTCGTCACCCAGATCCTCGGCCGCTATCGGGTGCAGCAGGGATCGATGATCGCCCTGACCAACCTGGCGACCGACGAGGCGATCGCGGCGATGCGTGACCGATACCCGTCGCTGCCGTGGCCGGCGGAGGGTCCGGTCTAGGTCCCCTCGGTACACTCTCGCCGGCATGGCACTCCGATCGGCGTTGGCGCACCGCAATCTGCTGTACCTGCTGTCGCTGAAGGAGCTCCGCACCCGCTACAAGAAGTCGTTGCTCGGTTGGGGATGGAGCCTGCTCAACCCGCTGACGCAGATGCTGATCTTCTCGATCATCTTCCTGTACGTCTTCCGGCAGGAGCCGCCCACCGGCGACCCCAGCGGCATGAAGAACTTTCCGCTGTTCTTCCTGTGCGGATTGCTGCCGTTCAACTTCTTTTCCATCTCGGTCGGCGTCTCGATGGGCAATGTGCAGGGTGGCTCCGGGCTGATCAAGAAGGTCCAGTTCCCGCACGAGCACCTGGTGTTCTCCGTCGTGGTCGCACAGTTCGTCACGATGCTGATCGAGTTCTCGGTACTGACCGTCGCCCTGCTCATCGGCGGCAACATGGTGCTCCCCTGGCTTCCCGTGCTCCTGCTCATCCTCGCCACGTGGGCGGTGTTCGTGACCGGAGTCGCGCTCGCGTTGTCTGCCGCCAATGTGTTCTTCCACGACGTCAACTACCTGTGGGGCATCCTGTCGCAGCTGTTGTTCTACGCGACGCCGATCATCTACGACGCCAACAACCCGAACCTGCCACGGCTGTTGCGCATCATCTCCGCACACGGCCCGACCGGCAGCTTCGTCACCGCCGTACGCAACGTGATGTACGACCTACGGATGCCGTCGGCGCGCGACTTGGCGATTCTCGTCGTCTACGCGGGTGCCTCGTTCTCGATCGGCAACTTCATCTTCAGCCACCTCTCACCGCGCTTCGCCGAGGAGATGTAGCGATGCACGAAGTGGTGCTCGAGGTCGACAACCTCACGAAGACGTTCCGGATCCACCGCGAGCGAGCCAACTCGCTGAAGCAGCGGATCGCAGCCAAGGGACGGAACCGGTTCGACGAGTTCATCGCGCTCGAAGACGTGACGTTCAACGTCCACGAGGGCGAGGTGTTCGGCGTCATCGGCCACAACGGTTCGGGCAAGTCGACCCTGTTGAAGTGCATGGCCGGCATCCTGCAGCCGAACCAGGGATCGGTGCACGTGCATCGGCGCATGTCGGCGCTGCTCGAACTCGGGGCCGGATTCCATCCGGAGTTGTCGGGGCGCGAGAACGTGTTCCTCAACGCCGCGATCCTCGGCATGAACCGTCGCGACATCGCCAACAAGTTCGACGAGATCGTCGAGTTCTCGGGCCTGGAGCGGTTCATCGATCAGCCGGTGAAGACGTATTCGTCGGGCATGTACGTGCGCCTGGCGTTCTCCGTGGCGATCAACGTCGATCCGCGACTGTTGATCATCGACGAGGTGCTCGCGGTCGGCGACGTCACGTTCCAGAAGCGGTGCCTCGAGAAGTTCGTCGAGTTCCGCAACGACGGTCGCACGATCGTGTTGGTCACTCACGACCTGGCCAGCGTCCGCAACATGTGCGATCGGGCGATCTGGCTGAAGCAGGGTCACGTCAGTGGCGAGGGCGATCCGAAGACGCTCGTCGAGGCGTACACCGACAGCATGCTGGGCTCGACGCCGCACGACGAGACGGGCAGCACGCGGCGCGGATCCGGAGAGTTGATCGTCAACGGGGTGGAGATCTTCGTCGGCACTGATCCCAATCCGGTGACGCGTTTCCAGACCGGCGACACCGTGCGCTTCCGCTTGTCGTACGAGACGTTGAAGGCCGTGCCGCGCCCGATCTTCAGCCTGATCATCGACGCCCTCGGGGGGTCGACAGTGACCGCGCCGTGCAGCCGCGACGTCGGGCTGGTTCCCGACACGGTCGAAGGCGAGGGCTGGATCGACATCGTGATGCCCGACATCAGCCTGCTGCCGGGTGCGTACGACGTGCACACCGCGGTGCACGACTTCAACCGCCAACACGAGTACGACTACTTCCATGTCGCCACGCGGTTCGACGTGACGACGGGCAAGCCCTACGAATCGGCCGGCGTCGTGACGATGCGTCCGGAATGGCAGTTCAGCTACGACGCATGATGCGCTGCCAGATCCTGTGCACGATGCCACGGTCCGACGCGCTTGCCCGCTGAGCCACGTCAGGCGGATGGCATGAGACGCGTTCGGGCTTCGGGTCGGCGACGACCTCGGCGATCAGCGCTTCGATGCCCACGTCCTCCATGACTGTCGATCGTATAGTTCAGCCGTGCCGG
>Ga0207648_10007126_pt1 | contig 11026 bp, 13 predicted proteins | sample KBSMisM32_FD_184310 | JGI IMG/M metagenome (GOLD analysis project Ga0207648, IMG submission 184310) | Miscanthus rhizosphere microbial communities from Kellogg Biological Station, Michigan, USA - KBS Miscanthus M3-2 (SPAdes) (version 2) | ecosystem: Host-associated > Plants > Roots >... | reverse complement strand
GCCTTCATGCACGAGCACGCGTCTGAGCTCCTCGTCGTAAGACGATGCAGTCATGGTCTTTCCTCATGTTGTGAGTGCTTGCGGCCGAAATGTCTGCCGCGCTGTAAGCGCTGGCGCTTTTCGTTCAGCCGATCAGGCGGAAACGACAAAGCCGCCCGCAGGCGGCTTGTGGAGACAGGGTACGTTCACGGCGCTGGCGGTGGACTTAAGTCCCGGAGCTGCTTGACCGCGGCGTCGAAATAGTCGGGCCGGCGCTGTGCTGTTCAACTCTTATGTGTTCATTTTCTGCTTCCTGCCGATCGTCTTGGCGGGATACCTGCTGCTCCGGCGCGCGGTGCAGCCGCTGTGGCCCATTGCCTGGCTCGTGCTGGCTTCGCTCGTCTACTATTCGTGGTGGCGGCCGGTATATCTCCTGCTGCTTCTGTTCTCGGTGGCGGTCAATTACGGCTTCGGCAAGCTGATCATCGATGGCGGGCTTTCGCGCGTCCGCTCCCGCGCCGCTCTGACGGTCGGCATCGTCTTCAATCTCTGTCTCCTCGGGTACTTCAAATACGCCGGTTTCTTCGTCGCAAACGTCGACAATATCTTTGGCGCTCAATGGGTGGTGCCGAGCATCATCCTGCCGATCGGCATTTCATTCATCACCTTCCAGAAGATCGCGTTTCTGGTCGACGCTCATCGCGGCCTGGTGCGCAACTTCACGCTGCTCAATTACGCTTTCTTCGTCACCTTCTTTCCCCAGCTGATCGCGGGGCCGATCACCCACCACTCCGAGATCATGCCGCAAATCGGCCCGTCGCGACAAAGAGACCTCACGGCCGATCTTGCCGTAGGCATCAGCATCTTCGTGGTCGGTCTGTTCAAGAAGGTCGTCATTGCCGACAGTCTCGCGATCTATGCGGATGCCGGCTACTCCATGCTGAGAGCAGGACATCCCCTCGACAGCGCCTCGGCCTGGGTTACGGTGCTGTGCTACAGCTTTCAGCTCTATTATGATTTTTCCGGTTATTCGGACATGGCGGTCGGACTGGCCCGCATGTTCGGGTTTCGGCTGCCGGTCAACTTCTATTCGCCCTACAAGTCGACATCGATCATCGATTTCTGGCGGCGCTGGCACATCACGCTGTCACGCTTTCTGCGCGACTATCTTTACATTCCGCTGGGCGGCAATCGCCACGGACCCATACGGCGATACGTCAATCTCGGCATTGTCATGCTGCTTGGCGGGTTCTGGCATGGCGCCAACTGGACGTTCGTGGTGTGGGGCGGCGCACACGGCTTGATGCTGGGCGTGAACCATGCCTGGCGTGCGCTTGCTTTCAGCCGCTCTCCCGCTCTCAAGCGGCCGTGGGTCGGGGCCACCGCCGTGCTCATTACATTCATCGCGGTAACGCTCGCCTGGGTCCCCTTCCGATCCGATAACCTGGCGGACGCCGGACGGATGTTTACGTATCTGTGGCCGACGACGGCCGGACCACAGGGGCTGTCGTCGTTCTGGGGACTGCTGCACGGCCAGTTCCTCGATGTCCACTCTCTCGTGAGGGTGACGGAGTGGTTCAGGCCACGTGAATTCTGGCCTCCGGTGCTGCCAGCTGACTACCTGGCGACGGCCACCCGGCCGATGGGCTTGCTGCTCTTGTGCGTCGGCATCGGCACATTTACCGTGCCCAACACGTATCAAATCTTCGGCCGCTTTCAGCCTGCATTGGGACTGCCCGAAGAAACCCCCGGAGGGGGCGTCCTGGCCCGGTTGGATGGGCGCGTGGCGTTCGTCATCGCGGGCATGTTCCTGCTTTCGGTTTTGCGGCTGTCCCATGTCAGTCCCTTCCTCTACTACCAGTTCTGACATGGTGTCGCCCGGCTATCTGCGCGCGCTGGGCCTGAGCGTCGCGATCTGGCTCGGGCTGTTCGTGCTCTTCACCTGGACCATCGACCCCTACGGCGTTTCGCCGTTTCGGCTCAGCCTGCAGGGCATGAACGCGCAAAAGCCGAAGCGGCTCGATATCGACCGGCTGATCAAGCCATACGAGGTCTGGCGCTATCAGCCGCGCTCGGTTTTTCTCGGAACGTCCCGGATGCATCAATCCATGGATCCGTCGGTCCTCGATGGAACCCGGTTCGCGCCGGCTTACAACGCGTCGATGCCGGCAGCCTCGATGGACATGCATGCCGCCTATCTGCGACAATACATCCAACTCGATCCCAACCTGCGCACGGTGATCGTCGAGCTGTTCCTGCCGAATTTCATTGGCGCTCCGCCGGGGCAGGAGTTCGCAACCCGGTCCGAATTCATACGGAATGCCGTCACTCTCTTCGGCAGCGCCGACACCCTCTGGGATTCGGCCTCCACGCTTGCTTACAACGTTTTCAGCGGACGGCCGATTTTCCAGGTCAGTCCGGGCGGCTATCTGGATCGTCCGCCCGGGCGCGACACCCAGGCGCCGTTCGAAGGCTTCGCGGCCTATGTCTGGGGCCCTGACGTCAGCGAACCGGATCGGGCGACTTTCAATCAAACGGCGTTCGACTCCGTATTGGAGATCATCGAGACCGCGCGCGCGAACGATCTTGAGCTGATCTTCGTTGTGACGCCAAGCCACGGCTATGCCGACTACTATTACGACGCCATTGGCGCCTGGGACGTCATCGAGCAATGGCTGGCCCGGCTGAGCGGGCATGCAACCGTCTACAGCTTTTCGCAGGCCAATGACTGGGTCAACGAGCCGATAACTCGCAGCATGACCTATTGGAACGACACGTTTCATTTCTCGTTGACCATGGGTCGCGGCATACTCACGGGCCTGGCGGGCCTCCCCGAGGCGGCACGGCCCAACAACTTCATGGAGCGGCTGACTCCGGAGCGAGTCGCTTCGCATGTGGAGAGCCGGCGTCAGGCCGTGAGACGTTGGGCGCAAGCGAATCCCTCGTTCGTGGTGCGATTTGAGGACGCACGCCAAAGATGGCTCGAGCAAAACCGGCGGTGAGGCCCATTTGCCGGTACGGAAGGAACGCTCCCATGCCGACGACCTGCTCCCCATACGCCGGCGAAATGCCAGCTCGAGACAAGATCGTCGACATCTATACCGACGGTTACTTGCAAGCCACGGAGCGTCAGTTGCGTTTCGCCACCGCAGGGCTGGGGCTGCGCCTATCTCCCGGTGCAACAATTCTCGATTTCGGCTGCGGCATCGGTTCTTCCGTGCGCGCCCTGCGGGCGCAGGGATACGACGCCTATGGCGTCGACGTGCTTGAATATTGGGACCGTGATTTCGACAAGTACTGGCTCATCGGCGACAAGCCCCCTGCCGAAGTCGCCGACCGGCTGAAGCTGGCCGATCCGGCCAACTATCGGCTGCCGTTCGAGGATGATACCTTCGACTTCTGTTTCAGCGACCAGGTCTTCGAACATATCTTCGACTACAAGACGACGATGTCGGAGATCGTGCGCGTCCTGAAACCAGGCGGACTCTCGCTCCACAACTTTCCCGGACCCAACAATTTCATGGAAGGACACGTCAACCTCCCCTTTCCCTGGCTCTGCTTCAGCCGTTCCTATCTCACGCTCTGTGCCTGGATTTCGGCGATCCGCGGCAACGAACCGGACTGGCGTGCGCGCGTCAGGAGCAACACCGAGATCATGCGTTTCAACAATTATCCGACAAAGGCGAAGCTCCGCAGGATCGCTCGCTCGGCAGGTGCTGACATCAGTTTCGTGGAAACCGAGGCATTCCTGTTTCGAGGCGGCGGCCGCGCGGCTCCAATGCTTAGATGGCTTCGGACGATCAAGCTGGATCGGCTCGCGGTCCAGATCGCCGGAACGGTGATGCTGCAACGATATATGATCGTGAAGCCGCGTCGCCAATCGATCCAACCCACATAGACTTCTTCTACCGGAACGCGGACATGGACCCTGGACCGACAGCCGATCGCTTCGCATTTGGCAAGAATTGGCAGTCGTTTGCTGCCATCGCGGACGACGAAAGCATCTCTGAGGATCAACAAGGATTAATCAAGCTGTTTCCAAATGGCGACATACGAGGAGCCCGAATTCTTGACGTAGGCTGCGGCTCTGGCTTGTCTATGGCCGCCGCTTTGCGACTGGGCGCCAGCCAAGTGGACGGGGTCGACATAGATCCAAACAGCATTAAAGCCGCAAGCGAGCTTCTCTCGAAGTTCGATGTTGGAAAGAACTGGTCCGTGCATGCCGCGAGTCTGTTCGACCTGCCCGCTCGATCCTATGACATCGTGTACAGTTGGGGTGTTATCCATCACACCGGCGCAATGTGGCGCGCACTTGAGCATGTGACGACATTTGTTCGCCCTGGAGGGCTGCTGGCTGTTGCGATTTATCGGAGATCGCCAGCATGCGGTTTTTGGCAGAAAGAAAAAAGACTTTATAGCAGCGCGCCGCCACCGATTCGCCTCTTCATCCGTTCGCTGTACAAGACCGCTTACCTCTCCGCGATTGCGGCATCAGGCCGAAACCCTTTCGGCTATGTGTTCAACTACCACAATCGTACTCGTGGAATGAGCTTTCACCATGACATTCACGATTGGCTTGGTGGTTATCCTTACGAATCGGCGAGCCCCGAAGAGATCGTTGGCTTCATGAACAAGCACGGGTTATCCCTTCAACGATCATTTCAACGACCCGCGGCAGTGAAAGGGCTGTTTGGTTCTCATTGCGACGAGTATGTAGCGCGCCGCGCCCCTACAGCACCCGCATGATGTAGTTAACCATCATCGTCGGCGGCATATTGTTGTGCGCGCTTCCGCCTCCTGCCGGCGCGTTGACGACTGACGCGCCCGTCCCGGCAGATTGGATCGAAATACCTGTACTTGCGGCATTGATCGTGATGTTGGTCGCGGCGAATCCGGTCAAATTTGCTCCCGTCAAACCCGTATCATTGACGGCACCGCCACCGCCCGTGGCACCGCCGAGAGCAGCGTGCGTATCTTGCAAGTGAGCGTGGGTGGGATCGAAGTAACCATGTGCATGCGTCGGGTCGCTCACACCGTGCGCGTGGCCCGGATCGCTCAAACTGTTGGCGTGCGTATGCGATGGAACCTCGGCGATGGCGAGGATGACGTTCTGCGCGCCGCCGGTTGCGCCCAGCGTCGTGCCGGTGATGCCCGAACCGGCGAGCGTGATCCGTCCCTCCGCCCCCGCTCCGTTCATGTTCTCGCGGCAGGCCAGCAAACGGCCGCCGAGGCTCGGCAGATTGAACGTGGTCGCCCCGTCGCCGGCGCCATAGGTCGTGCCCATCAGCGCGAACAGCGCCGCATAGGTCGTGCGCGAGATCGGCTGGCCGGCGGGAAAGGCGAAGCTGCTGTTGGGTGCGGCGGGCAGAAACTACGGCAGGCCGGCGCCGAGCGGGACGTTGTACGGGTTGGCGCCGAAGAAGCTGCACAAGATCCATTCCGCGGCCGAATTGACGTACCTCGCGACATAGGGCGTCCCTGCGATCAGCGTGCCGGCCGCGAGCTCGACGCCGGGCGACGAGCGCAAAGCCCTGGCGCCCAGTCCGTCGACGTTCAGCGTCACCGGCCCGGCGCCGCTGGTCACATGCGGAACCAGCGCGATAATTTTCCCATCCGTGGCGGCGAGCGAATCGAACGCCTGGTTCGACGCCACGGTATAGGCGGTCGCCGTCCCGCCGGTGGTGACGCCCGCAATGTCGTCGCGGTACTTCGCCGCCGCCGCCATCATCGCGCGGGCGGAATCGTTCACCGTTGAAGGCGCCTGGCCCTCGGCCCAATTGATCGTGCCGTCGGCACTGGCGTTGTTGTTGGCGGTCTTCGACCATTTGAAGAAGGACATTGCGCGCACCTGAAAGCAAAAAAGGCCCCTACCGGGCCGTTCGTAACGGGAGTTGAGCGATACCGAAGCGGCCTCAGCGGCCGCTCACGGCTGTGGCTTCCCCGCGCCGGAATGTTTGTTCTGAATGAAGTCGGCCAGCGTGCCGCCAAAACCCTGCTTCTTGGCGTACTCATAGTGCGCAATGTCGCTCGTCACGCGGGGCCTGATCCTGGCCTGCAGGTAGTGCATTGCGAGTGCGGGATTCTGCATCAGCGCAGACTTCAAGGCGGGATCCATGTCTTGCTGCTCTCCGACATATTGCAAGACCGCGCGTTGGCCCTGCTCCGCCGTGTCGCGCTGGGCGCCGCCGGCCCAGCCTTGCAGCCCACGTCCGATCGACTGCCCGAGATTGCCGCCCTGGAGCGCGCCCGCGAGATAGCCGAGGATCGCATTGCGGTTGCCGTCGATGACGCCCGGCACCAACGGCGCCGCCCCGAACGGGAGCAAGCCGTCGCCAGCGCCGGCGCCGAATAGGTCGGGGAAGATGCCTGCCATGATCTGTCGTCCTATCGGCCGTTGAAACTGTTCGGACCCATGAAACCGTTGGCGAGTGAGCTGAAGAGGCCGCCGGCGAGTGCGGACGCTGCGCCGCCGGCCAAGCTGGTTCCGCCGTTGAGAGGCATGAGCGCGAGCGGGGCGAGCGACCAGGGATTGAACGGCGTGCTCTCGGTCTTCTGCTGCGTGCCCGTACCGGACGACATCCCCGACGTGGTTCCGGACGATGAGCCCGACGACGTCCCCGCTGTCGTGGAGAATGCTTGCGCCGCGGGCAACACCATGCCGAACTGGGCCGCCAGCGTTTGCACCGGAATGCCGCGGCGCTGGGCCTCGACCGCAAGCTGTTGCGTCGGCCCCCAATTCTGCGCGGTCAGCGCGGTGTCGGCGGCGCCGATTCCGGCCTGCTGGTTCGCAAGCCGGGCCTGATCGAGATTCGACAGCAGCCCCGCCGTCTGTCCCCCGGCGCCGTAGAGCGCATCGATCGCGCTGCGCTGGCCGGCTAGAGCGCGGCTGTAGGCATCGAGCAATACCGGCGCCTCGGCTTGTCCGATGCCGCGCGCGAGCGCCTGCTGGTTCATCCCCGAGAGATCGCGCCCGGCGCCCGCGAACATGCCATTGACCTGACTGCTCACGTCGTTCTTGAGGACATCAAGATAGGACTGCAGGGCCGGATCGGACGCCGGATTGACATAGTCGCCGCGTGCGAAGGGCGTAAGCGCGGCGCGATATTGATCATATGCGTCGTTGATCATCGGCGTCCGGTCCCCACCACCGCCGGCAAGCAGCGTGTTCGCCACGCTGCCAATCTGGGAAGCCCAGGGATTGCCCGCGGAAGCGTTGGCCGAGAGCTGCCCGAGCGCGCTGGATTCGGCGTCAGTCAAATTGGGCGACAGACCTCCAATCTGGTTGAGCAGATTTCCAAGCAGGCCCGACGTCGCCGCCCAGGGCGTAGTCCCTTGCTGCGTGGCCTGCTGCGACCCTTGCTGCGATGCCTGCTGCGTTGCCAGCGACTGCGACGATGTCGTATTGGTTTCCTTGGTGCTGCCGCCCATGATCACAGATCCTTTTCGAGCACTATTCGTTTCGTCTGGTATGAAGTCAGAACGCGCGCCCAGCCCTTGCGGCCGATGATGCGAGTGGCCTCGCAGCCCTCGGCGCGTGCAAACTCCTCTATCCGTTCCAAGAGTCCGATCCAGCGGCGCATGTCCGTGGCCCGCGAAGCATCAGCCCGCGAAGAGTCAGCCCGCGAAGCAACAGCCCGCGAAGACGGGCGTGAACGCCCTGATGCTCCCAAACGCCCTGATGGCGCGCCGCAGGCCACGACGACGCAGACCTTGCGCCATTCGGTTCGATGCAGCTCGGTCACCGCCGCGGCGTCGATGCGCACACCGTCACCATCTTCGTAGGTCAAGGCGAGCCACAACAGCGCATCGCCGCGCAGCACGCTGTCCTCGACCGGACCGAAAGAGCTCAGATCGCCGCGTTTCATCGCGGCGAATATCAGATTGCGCGCGAGCGGCCAGACCAGAGCGACCTTATCGGGCGGAATGCAGACAAGATGACATTCCGGCTGATCACCCGTCATTTGGTTTGGCTCACGAGGCGCGAAGTCGATCAAGACGTCACAAACGATCCGCCGAAGAACACGACCGAATTATTTCCGAAGTGCGTGTTGTCCATTCCCGCCACGTTGCCGGCGGCGAAGTAGTCGAGGTTGATCCACGCTGCCCCCGCCGTCACGTTCCCGTGGGGTGGGCCCGGGGACGTTGTCCCGTTGACCTCGACGGCCAACGCGCCGTATTCCTGCGCCGTGAACGGCAGGCTCCTGATCGTAGCGGTACCGGTCGACGAGCCCTTGCTCGAGAGAATGACGATGCCGCTGACCAGCACGCGCGTGCCGATCTTGAGATAGGAGCCGGACCGAAGCGAATAGGTCACGCCAGTGGAAGCTCCGCCGAACGCAAGCGCCGGGGTGAAGGCGCCCGACGAAATGCCCAGCGTGGCCCGCGCCGCGGCGGCGTCCGTATCATCCAGGAGCGTTTCGATGTACCCGCTGACGAGATTGCTGCGCCCCTCCGCCAATTGCCGGACGATGTTGACGATCTTGTAGAGGTCCCTTTCATTGGGTGCGAGCGTGCCGACGGTCATCGCCGGCCCTCCCGCGCAAAGGCGGGCTCGAAGCCGCTCGCGAACGACCATGCCACGCCTGCCGGGATGCGCAGACGAGCGCGCGCCAGGCGCGTCGAGACGTTGGCGGGACACAGCCCCTTGCCGTTGACAGCCTGCTCGGCGCTGTAAGCCACAGCACTCTGCGTGTTCTCGCGCGTGCCGATCGCGCCGTAGCAAGTCGCCGCGTCCGTGATCGGGCGCAGGCCCTTCACTCTGACACGGCGGTCATCCAGGGCTTGCTCCGCCGTGTCGAGCGTCGCCTCGAGGTTGGGACCGGTGCAGAACCCGAGCTTATGATTGTTGTCGAAGACCGCGATTTTAGGCAGTGCGGACAGAGCGACATCGTCCAGAGAGAATGCCAAGGCATCGATCGAAGACGAAACGGAGTCCAATCCTTCGAGCGTAAAACCAGGCCGCGAGAGCGTTGCAATATATTCTCCGACCAATGACACGACCGAGGATCGGCCGAGCGCGTAGTCGTAGCAGAGGAGCCTGTCGAAGAAACCCGACGCTCCGGTCAGCGATCTATAGGACCAGTAGACCCGGCTTTGCTCCGGGTCTGCCGCCCCGATGATCAGTTGGAGGCTTGCGGGATCGTAGTCGCCGAAGAACGCACGGTCGAACTTCTCCTTCCCGATCGGCTCGGGGATGCCGGTGGACAGCATTCCATGAAAGCCCTGGGAGGCCAGAAAGAAGATCTTGTCCCCCGCTCGAATGAGCGAATAGGGGGCGAGCAAGCCTTTGTCCTCGGCAATGCGGTCAATCTGAAACACGTAAGGCGCGCCGACCGCGTACACCATGCGACGGATGACGCCGTCCTGAAAGATCACGCCGAACTCGCCGCCTGCGACGCCGCGCACGATGCCGCCGTCCGGGAAGTCCTGGAAATCGCTGGAGTTCACCCCGGGTGTCCATGTGGTCGTGGCGTTGAGCCCGGACCACTGGATTCGATAGGGATTGGAGAGCAGGCCGCTCAGCACCAGAAAGCGTCCGACGACGGCCACATAGGAGGCTTGTGGCGGGGAGCCGCCGAGATTGGCGAAAGTCACCGACGACGTGAGATCATAGACCAGGGGCGAAACGTTCGGATGAACGGCAATGACGAAATTGCCGAACTGGGCGAACTGCCAGTGATAGCTGGTTGGAAGATTGGCATAGCTGCCGCCAGAGACGTCCTCCCACAACAGCGTGGTGGCGTTGAGCCGATAAAGCTTGTTCACGGTGCCGGCGAACGCCGCCACCGACCCGTCCGACTTGCGAGCGTAGAAGAATCCGCGATTTGGCGTGGCTCCCGGCATGGCATTGGAATAGGGAACGAAGCTTTTCCACGGTCCATAGCCGTCGGCGCGCGGCACCACGTTCTGCGCGAGCCGCGAGGTCGCGCCGTTATAATTGGCAATGTCGGGCCGGTACTCGCCGAACGGCAGCATCACGGCGTCACTCCCATCACGCGGATGGCGCCGGCCCCGCGCGTCTTGTTGGAAAGCTTCTCGATCTCGTCGAAGATTTCGTCGCGCCGGGCCTTCCAGAGCGGCGCGCGTTCGTCGTTCACCCCGAACATTTCGGCCTCGACCAGAGCGCCGAAGAGATAGAGATCGGGATGCGCGGTGAGCAGCCAGTTGGTCGCGACCGCGTCCGTAAGCGCGGGGATCTTCTGGAAGTAATCGAGTCTGATCCCGGTCGTGCTCAGGGGACGGATTTTGAGTGCCATGCCCTCGATGGTGAAAGCGGCCGGGATGCCTGTCGCCAAAGTCGGATAGGCCGCTTCGAGATATGCGGGCGGAACGTAGTTCAGTTCGACCGTCGGCGTGCCCTGCCAGGTGACGTGACGCCAGGCCAGATAGTCCGCGGGGAGCAGGACCGACCCATTCACGGCCGATGGAATGAGCGCCGGCCCCTGGGTCTCCTGCTGCTGCACGCGCAGGCGGCGATTGGCGGTAGCCTCGAACAGGGCGATGAACTCCGGCACCCGCGCGGTGAACAGCGTGTGGTCGAGCCAGTTCTCGACCGCGGTCTTGAGCTCGGTGTAAGTCGTGATGCTCATTTATCCACCCGCAGATGCTTCCAGTCCGGATCCGCCAGCTTGCGCGCCACCAGCTCGTTGAAGTCAGGCGTGAACATGCGGGGATCCGTATTGCCGCGCGCATATTCCTCGTTGAGCCATCGCACCAGGATCACGTTGGGGATGCTGGCGATGTGCCGGCCGAAATCGCTGCGCTGCGGCTGCGCTCGCAGGGCAGCATTGCGATCGAGGATCGGTCCGGTGTCCTGGGTGGTGACCGCGGTGATGGTCTTGTCGGCGCGGTCGAACAGGACATCGGTACGCATCACGCGACTTCCGTAACGGAGAGCTTGCCGGCGGCAGCCTCCTGGATGACCGCGATCTTCTGGCCCGGCGTACAGGTGAAATATTCGGGACGATCGGCCGGCAGATAACTGTCGGTCGCGAGCGCAGTCGGCGTGCCGTCGCCGATCCTGATCCGGCAGGCGCTCGTGGCCGCG
>Ga0207648_10007122_pt1 | contig 11032 bp, 14 predicted proteins | sample KBSMisM32_FD_184310 | JGI IMG/M metagenome (GOLD analysis project Ga0207648, IMG submission 184310) | Miscanthus rhizosphere microbial communities from Kellogg Biological Station, Michigan, USA - KBS Miscanthus M3-2 (SPAdes) (version 2) | ecosystem: Host-associated > Plants > Roots >... | reverse complement strand
GTCGACGATCACCGTGCGCGCGGCGTCGGCGACGTAGCCGTCCTTCTCCAGGGTGACGTCGAGCTTCACCACGTCGCCGCTCTGCAGCCGCTTCCGGCCGGGGATGCCGTGCACCACCTCGTCGTTGACGCTGATCAGGACGGCGCCGGGAAACCCGTAGACCAGCGCCGGCGCCGAGCGCGCCCCGTACTGCCGCATGACGCGCCGCGCCACTTCGTCGAGCTCGGTCGTGGTGATGCCGGCGCGGGCGTGGCGCACCAGCGCGTCGAGCGTCAGCCTGACGATGCGTCCGATACGCTTCAGCCCCGTCCAGTCGCCGGCGGTCTCAATCGACATGTTTCGGCGCCTCTTTTTTCGCTGCCTCGTTCCGCGACCTCGCCTGCTCGTGCGTGGCCACCGCGATGTAGGTGACGGTATCCCAGGCGTTGTGGATGCCGATCATGATGAGCAGCAGCGACGACAGGCCGACGAGGAACAGGGCCAGCGTCGTCCGCCCCATCAGGACGATCGCCGCGACGACCAGGATGGCATACGTGACGCCCGGCAGGATCACGTGGAACATCCAGTCTTCGAAAACCGGCTGATAGCCCGTCACGTTGCGCGCGCGGCCCAGCACGCGCAGCACGTAGACGACGCCGAAAAGCCCGCACAGCAGCAGCGTCAGGCGCGGTCCGCGCAGCCCCGGCCACGGCGCGCTGAGGACGCCCGAAATGATCAGCGTGACACAGAAGTGGACGATCGTCGGCGTGCCGAAGGCGTCCACTTCGCGCATCGACCGCTGCCGATCGGAATCGGCGATGAGCGCCATGACCACGAACTGCAGCCCGGTCAGCGCGGCCGCCGAGGATCCGATGATGACGTAGAAGGACTCCCACGCGGCCAGCGGTGAAACGGCGTCGTGCACGGCACCTCCGCGAATGAAAACGTCGGCTACTTGACGATGGCGTGGATGCGCAGCCAGTTGGCCAGCAGCGCCGACCACTGCGACAGCGCGGGGTTGTCGTTGGCGAGCCCGACCCCGTGCGCGCCCTTTTCGAAGACGTGCATCTCCGCGGGCACGCCGGCCTTGCGCAGCGCCAGGTAGTAATGGACGCTGTTCTCCGCCGGCACGACGGTGTCCTCGGTGGTCTGGAAGAGGAACGTCGGCGGCGTGTTCGCGGTCACCGCATTCTCTCCGGAAAGGTCGCGCGCCACCTCGGGATCCGGCTGTTCGCCGAGCAGGTTGGTGCGCGAGCCGGCGTGCGTCCACGGCGCCGTCATCGAGATCACGGGATAGCCGAGCACGGCGAAGTCGGGACGGCTGCCGGCGCGGTCGACGGGATCGCTCGCGGCGGCGTTTCCCGCGTCGAAGTGCGTGCTCGCGCTCATCGCGAGATGGCCGCCGGCGGAGAACCCGACGATGCCGATGCGCGACGGATCGATGCGCCACTCCGCGGCGTGCGATCGCAGCAGGCGGATGGCGCGCTGCGCGTCGCCGAGCTCGATCGGATGGTGGTATTTCGGCCCGAGGCGATAGCGCAGCACGAAGGCGGCGACCCCCATCGAGTTGAGGAAGCTGGCGACCTGGCGTCCTTCATGGTTCGAGGCCAGCCGCGCATAGGATCCGCCCGGGCAGATGACCACCGCCGGCGTGCCCTGGGTCATGGTCCTGGGCAGGAACACCGTGATCGCGGGAACGTCCGCCTCGGTGTCTCCCTGCGCACCCGGCGCACGGCCGTTCCACAGCGGGATGGTCTGGCCGTCGGCGATCGGCAGCGCCTGGGCGGCGCCTCCCTGCGCCAGGGTCAGCACGAGCAGCAGCGTCGTCGCAATCATCGCCACTCCGGATCGTAGCCGCGCCGGCGCAGCCGGCGCTCGACGTTGAGGCTGAGAAGAAAGAGCGCAATCACTTCGGCCAGCGCGATGAAGCCGTAGATGGCGTAGCGGGTGAAGGCCGGGGGATCGGGAAAGCAGACCATGCCCTGATCGAAGCAGCTCATGATGGCGCGATCGAGCTGGACGTGCTCGCGCATGATCAGCACGAAGGCGGCGCCGAAGATCACGGCGGTGCCGACCAGGTTGCCGAAGATCGGCTGTTCCTTGAGCCAGAACGGCAGCGCCAGGACCAGCGCGATCAGCGGCGGCGCCGTGCTCTCGACCCCGATGTAGAACCAGTTCAACTCGTGCACGCCGCCGCGATTGTACCGCGATCTCCGCCGCCGGCCGCGGCGGCCCTGGGCCGGCGCGCCACTTGACCTCCTGTTCAGGAGTGATTATGATACTGATAAGGAGACCAGACCGACGCCATGGCCCGCCCCGTCCGCTACCCGGCGACCCGCTATCAGCCGGCGCCGCTCGTCGACCTCGGGTCGCGCGAGGCGCGCGAGCGTCTCAGCCCGGCGGCGCTGAAGGCGTTCTTCGCCATGGCGGCGCGCTGGAAGCTGCGTGACGAGGACGCGCGGGCGCTCCTCGGCGGCGTGTCGAACGGCCCCTTCTACGAAATGAAGCGGCGCCCCGACCGCACGCTCGACGCCGACCGGCTGACGCGCCTGTCCTACCTGCTCGGCATCTTCAAGGCGCTCGGCGTGCTCTACGCCGAGCCGCTGGCCGACGAATGGATCCAGCGGCCCAACACCAATCCCCTGTTCGGCGGCGTGACGCCGCTCGAGTACATGGTCCGCGGCGGCCTGCCCGCGATGCAGGCGGTGCGCCGGCTGCTCGACGCGCGGCGCGCCGGCTGATGCGCGCCAGCGAATAGCTGATAGATGACGCGGGTTCCGCCCCTCACGCTGGTCCGGCAGTTCGACACGCACCGCCTCGTCCCGTCGCGGCATCTTCGCGGCGGCGACAGCGTCTTCACCCGGCTCACCGACGACGAAGACGAGCTGCAGGCGATCTTCGCGCTCGACGCGGCGACCAACGATCGCCTGATGGCGGAGCACCAGCGCTTTGCCGGCATCGGCGTCGAGGAGCTCGTCTTCGGCGTCCCCTGCTCCCACGTCGTCAACGCCACGTTCTGCCATCCGCATCCGCTCGGCGCGCGCTTCAACGGTCCCGATCGCGGCGCGTGGTATGCCGCCTTCGCGCTCGAGACCTCGCAGGCGGAAGTCGCGTTCCACAAGGCCGTGGAGCTCGCCGAGACGGCGTGGACCGGCGAGATGTCGATGACCTACGACGACTACCTGGCCGACTTCAGCGCCGAGTTCCACGACCTGCGTCGCGGCGCCGGCTTCAAGGCGTGCCTGGATGCGAAGAGCTACGTGGCGTCGCAGGCGCTGGCCGAGCGCCTGCTGCACTGCGGGTCGCTCGGCGTCGTCTATCCGAGCGTGCGCCATGCCGGCGGGACCTGCATCGCGTGCTTCCGTCCGCCGCTGGTGGCCAACGTGCGCCGCGACGGGACGTATCGCTTCACCTGGAACGGCAGCTCGGCGCCGCACATCGTGCGGGAGCGTTAGGCGGGGCCCGGCGTCAGGCGCGGCCGCGGATCTTGGCGATCCACCAGCGCAGGCCGACGAAGAGGAAGCGCCAGTCGTGGAAGAACTCCGGCGGCTTGCCCTCGAAGGCATGGCCGACGAACTGGAAGATCCAGCCGACCAGGAACAGCGCGAGCGGGACGGGCCAGAACCCGCCGACGAACAGCGCGATCACCGCCAGCGGCAGCGACAGCACGATCAGCGGAATGCCGAGCGTGTGGCAGAGCCGGTTGACCGGGTGCTGATGGCTCTGCGAGTACTGCGAGATCCACTGGTCCCACGTGCGTCCACCGAGCATGCGCACCTCCCGAAGTCCGCCGGAGGGCGGACCCGCGCCGATTCTATCGCGGCTGCGTCTCGAGGAGCGTCTTCAGCCGCGCCAGGTCCTTGCGGTTGGCGCGCCGCATCGCCGCCGCCATGAACGGTGCCGCCCAGCGTGAAAAGCCGGCCGGAGCGCCGCGATTGCGCAGCGTCATCCGGGTCCGTCCGGCGTCGACGGTCTGCCACGTGTAGGTCGTCTCCATCGGAAACGGGCCGTCGGCGGTGCGCATGACGAGGCGCTCGCCGGGCACGAGATCGGCGATCTCGTAGGTGTAGGCGAGGCGGCGGCCGAGGAAGTGGGCGACGAAGGCGACGCGCGAGCCGAGGCGCGCCGGCGGCGGTGTCTGCCACTCGACGGTCTTGATGTTGACGTACCAGGCCGGCGCGTTGGCAGGATCCGCTGCGTAGGCCGCGACCTCGGCGCGCGGCCGATCGATCACGATGTCGGTCGCGACGTCGACGGCCACGTCACTGGTGCGATGGGATCACTGCGCGGGCTTGACCAGGCGCTGGCGCCAGCCGTCGAATTTCGCGACCATCGCGGCCAGCCACTTGTCGTACACGGCGGCGTCCGCCGCGCGATGGGCGGTGGTGAACTCGTCGAGATCGTTGAGAATCGCGTTCTTGACGTTCTGCATGCCGGATCGCATGGCGCGGCTGACGCGAGCATCCGACAGCACGGACGGATCGCCGATCGCCGGCCGCGCGGCCTCCACGTCGGCGGCGGTCACGTCGATCGTGAGGCCGGTGACGTCGGTGCGCAGCGTGTCGGGCGGATGCGCAGCCGGCGACGCGGCGGCCGTCCGCAGCACGGCCACGGCGCGCTGGAGCTGGTTCGTCGTCCCGGCGTCGAGTGCCCGCTCGTCGGCCGCGGGCTCGCGATCCCCTTCCACCAGGCCGTCGCTCCACAGCACCGACGTGATGACGAAGCGATCCATGGGCAGCCAGGCGTCCGACGCGCCGCGTGCCCGTGCATTCGCCGACGCCGCAAACCGCATGTCGTAGCTCTCGCCTGGCGCGATGAGCGCCGTGTGCGTCGGCCCGCGCGGGTGGCCGGACAGCGACACCAGGTCACCGCGGTAGCCCCTGAAGGCGAGCGACATGACCGCCTGGGTGGAACGATTGGCGATGCGGAACAGGTACGCAGGCTGCGCGGCAGACGAATCGGTCTCAACCTGCACATCGAGCTGCGACGAGGGGGACGTCACCGATGGGATACGCAGCTGCGCCGGCGGCAATCGCACGATCGTCATCTCGATCGGCTTCACGCCGAACGCTTCGAGCTCGGTAACGCGAACCGGGCGATCTTCGGTGACCCGCACGCTGGCGACCTGGATGCGCCGCTGTTGCGGGCTGCCATAGAGAAGCGCGATCGTCACGACGAGGTTCGGGCCCTCGATCGCTTCCTCGAACTGGAGCGCGTTGAGCGGAAGCCCCTCGCGCGCGGTGTCGGCTCCGGGTATGCGCGGAAACGAGGCCGTCCACGCGACACGGCCGCGATCGCTCAGTGTCGTGTTCGTCTTCCGACCGTCCGCATAGGTGACCGCCAGGGCGCGGATGTCGCCCTGCGACGGACTCGCCGGCTGCGCCGCGGCCCGCGGCGACACCATCAGCGGCAGCCCCCACGCCAGGAACGCGATCGCCGCGGCATTCATGACAGCCTCCGGTTGGATTTTACGGCTTCTCGTTCAGGGCGCCGTCGCGAAAAGCTACGGCCGAGCCGGCAATCGTCGCCAGGCCGTCGCCCCGTCTCAGCTAGACCGCGATTGCCTCGCGCGCCAGTGCCGGGCGCGTCAGCTCGCCCATCAGGTCCTGCACCAGCTGCAGGCGCCAGCGGCCCTCGTCAGGGTTGTGATAGCCGATGGCGCGCTGGGCCGGCGACAGCGCGGCGAAGCTCAGCGCCGGCTCGAACGCCGTCCCCTCGTGCCACTCGTTGAACGAGTTGATATAGGTCACGAAGAAGCCGCGCCGGCGATCGACGAGACCCGCATCGAGCTGCAGCGTCAGCGTCGTCCGCAGCGAGTCGAGGACCCGAGCGCGGCTGGCCGCGAGGGCCTCTGCCCGCCCAGCCTCGTCCCATCCGGTCGCCGCGATCGGCGGCTCGATGCGTGACGGTGCGTAGCACTCGCCGAACGGCGGCCGCTGCGGATACACGTCGAAGCCGGCGTTCATGTTGAAGGAGAACAGCAGCTCGCGTGACGAGAACGCCGACGCCGCGCCGGGCCAGTTCGACGGCCGGTAGAACGGATCGTAGATCGCCATGCCGTCGAACCCGCCCGCTTCGGTGCGGCCGAAGTCGAGCGAGTCGGCGAGCAGCAGCACCTCGAAGTCGCTGCGCACGGCGGCGCGCAGCGCGTCCACCTGGCGCCGCCACGTGGCGTCCTCGGTGAAGTCCGGCACGGGGAACACGCGCCCGCGGCAGTCCGAGACGGTGCGCGGCAGGATGGTGCGGAACGACTTGAAGATCGGGCGCGCCACGCCCGACGCGTCCTCGAGCAGCAGGAACGCGTCCCAGCGGCGCTTGTCGCCGTACTCGCGGATCAGGTACAGCAGGTCGTCGCGCAGCCGGTTGGCGCGATCGTCGGCGTAGGGCTCGAGGTGGAACGCGACGTGAATGTCATGCGCGCGCATCACGTCCATGACGATCGGCACGGCGCGATCCTCGAAGCTGCCGGGCCCCCACCAGCTCAGGTTGATCGCCCCGATCCCGGCGTCGGCCAGCCATCGCGCGTGCTGCTCGATCACCTTCGCGTCGCGCGAGTCGTACGGGCCGAGCGCCGGCACGGCGAACGCCGCGATGTCCCCCGGCGGCGTGCGTCCGTCCTGGTTCCAGTGGCGCCACGGCTCGGCGCCGTACCACGGGTAGTACTCGAAGATGAAATGGCGCCGCAGATCTCCGAACACCGCGAGCTGCGCCGCGAACCGCTGCCACTCCGACGGACCCGGCGTCGGCGGTGTCGGACGGGACGGCGTGCGCGGCGGGTTCGGCGGACGGCGTCGATCCTGATCGCCGTCCAGCAGCCGCGGGTTCAGCCGGGCCGCGGCGGCGAGCGACGAGTCGCCATGCCATCCTGCCTGGGGAATGGGAAACCCGAGCGCGCGCCGGCCCGGCTGCGGCGCGCCGTCGATCCACGGCCGCCATGGCGCGCCGAACGCCGGCGCGACCAGCGCCGCGGGCGCGGCCGCCAGGGCCGCCGCCATGAATCGCCGCCGTGACACCCGCCGGCGCTGCATGGGTCCTCTCAGGAATGCGTCAACAGCGGGCTTGCGCCAATCAGCGCGACGGCCCTGGCGTACTCACCCGCGATCTCTCCGTCGCGCGTCACCGACACCCCGAGATCGCGGAGCAGGCCGTCCTGCAGTCCGTAGATCCACCCGTGCACCGACAGCGCCTGGCCGCGGCGCCAGGCGTCGATCACGACCGTCGTGCGGCAGACGTTGGCGACCTGGGCGATCACGTTGAGCTCGGCCAGCCGCGAGGTGCACTGCGCATCGGTCATCCCGCGCGTCAGCAGGTCGGCGTGCATTTCCCCGACGGCCTGCACGTGGCGCAGCCAGTTGTCGATCAGCCCGAAGGGGGTTCGCTTCCACGCCGCCTCGACGCCGCCGCAGCCGTAATGGCCGCACACGATCACGTGCTCGACGCGCAGCACGTCGACCGCGTACTGCAGCACCGCCAGGCAGTTCAGATCGGAGGGAACGACGACGTTGGCGACGTTGCGGTGGACGAAGAGCTCCCCCGGCTGCAGGCCGACGATCTCGTTGGCCGGGACGCGGCTGTCGGAGCAGCCGATCCACAGATAGCGCGGCGCCTGCTGCCGTGCGAGACGATTGAAGAAGCCGGGGTCCCGCGTGGTGACGGCGCGGGACCACTGGCGGTTGTTCGTGAACAGATCGGCGGGGTTCGCCACGCTTCCAGCATAGTCCAGGTGCGCGGCGCGCGGCGTGTTCAGCGGTAGGACGCGGCGCGCACCAGCGCCCCGCGCTGCATGCGCGAGAGCGACGAGACCGACGAGCTCATCCGCGAGATGGCCGCCTCGAGCGCCTTGCGATCGCGCCGCGGCAGGCCGTTGGGGGGGAACTCGTAGAGGAAGACGTGGCCGGTGCCGTCCGGGCCCGCCCAGAGCGAGTCGACCCAGACCATGCCGACGTGCACGCCGACGCAGGCCCAGCCTTCGTGCGCCTGCACCGGCCGCTTCGCCGACGGCGACGCCTTGCGCAGCGCGGCGTCCATTTCGGTGACGAGCTGATCGATCAGGAAGCCGCGCACGCTCTCGTCGACGCCGGCCAGCTCCGGCGCCTGGCCGAGGCGCTGCGACATGGCGAGGTGGGCGCGGCCGGCAATCATCGCGCGCGGCGCGAGCACGAGGCGGCGCAGCGCGACGTGCGCGCGCGGCAGCGCGTCGGCGTAGGCCGAAGCCGCCATCAACTCCATGTAGCGGGCCGCCTCGGTGGCGACCGCGGACTTGAAGTCGGGCGTGTCGGAGGCGGCCTCGAGCGCCCGCCACAGGCGGCTCCGCGCGGCGCGCCGCTTGCCGAACAGGCTGAAGCGGATGCCGCTCGCCACCCGATCGACGGCCTCACGCCCCTTCTTCGTCTCGCACCATCTGGTGAAGGGAGTTTTCGTGATGCGGCCGCGGTATTCGAGACGCCCGTCGGAAACTCTGAACCAGCTCACGGCGCGCGGAGAGACTGCCAAGTCCGTGCCCGCCGCAATCCCCACGACGGCGGCGTGTGCGGGGTGCGCGCGGCCACAAACCTGTGCGCCCGGCGCAAAATCTGTGAGTACGGATCGGTGATTCGCCGCGTCAGGGTTCCGGAAGGAACCAGTGCACGTAGCCGCACGAACTGCAGATCAGGCAGGTGCACGTCCCCGACGACCATTGGACGTTGACGAAAAGGTTCACCCTGTGAAGCAGCTGCGCTTCGCGTTTGTAGAACGTCTCGCCGTCGCAGACCTGGCAGCGGAGCGGCCGGCCGAGCACCGTGGCTGCCTCGGGAGCCTCGTCGAACAACCCCATGACTGCGCCTCCCTTGTCGGGCGTGACCCGCGGATTCTAGCAGGGCCGTCACTCGATCGTTGACTACACGTGTCGTCACCTGTTATGGTGCCGGTGACGACAGATGTAAGCATGAGGGCGCATGACGGAACGAAGCGTCGGTGAACAGGAGCTCGGGCTGCTGACGCACATCGCGGATCGCGACGGCGCCACCGTCGGCGAGGCCGCCGACGAGTACGGGACGCCGCGGCGGCTGGCCCGCTCCACGGTGCTGACGATGATGGAGCGGCTGCGTCGCAAGGGGCATCTCGAGCGTCGCATGGTCGACGGCGTGTATCGCTACCGCGCCCGCGGCTCGACCGCCGACATCCTGAAGAACGCGGTGCAGCGTTTCGTGGAGCGGAACCTCGACGGCTCGGTCTCCCCGTTCCTGGCCTACCTGTCCGAGACCGCCGAGCTGTCCGACAAGGAACGCCGCGAGCTCGAGAGAATCGTGGCGCGGCTCGATCGCCGCCAGGGAAAGGATCGCTGATGCTGAACACGCTCGCGCGCGCATCCGTCGACGGCGGGGTCTTCGCCGCGGCGATCTGGGCGATCGCGCGGTTGACGCCGCGGCTGTCGCCCGCCGCCAGGGCGGTCCTGTGGTGGCTGGTCAGCGTCAAGTTCCTCGTCGCGCTGCTCTGGCCCGCGCCGATCCCGCTGCCGCTGCTGCCCGCCGGCGGCGCGGCGCCGGCCGTGACCGCGGTCCCCGCCGGCGCGACTGCCGCGACGCCCGGTGCCGCACCGATCGGGACCGGGCGCCCGTGGCAACCCGCGACGGCGGTCGCGGCGCTCTGGAGCGCGGGGGCGGCGATCCTGTTCATCGCCGGCTGCCGCCGGTGGCGCGCCGTCGCGCGGGCGATCGCGCGCGCGAGCGCCGCGCCGGAAGCGATCCACGCGATGACGCGCGAGATCGCCGCGCGCCTGCGCCTCTCGCGCGTCCCCGACATCCGGCTCTCGGACGCGGTCGAGACACCGCTCGTGGCCGGCGTCCTGCGCCCCGCGATCGTCGTCCCCGCGAACCGCTTCGAGCGCCTCGCCGCCGACCGGCAGCGCATGGCCGTGTGCCACGAGCTGGCGCACATCAAGCGGCGCGACCTCTGGTTCGGTGCCGCCGTCGCGATCGCCGAGCGGCTGTTCTTCTTTCACCCGCTCGCGCGGCTTGCCGCGCGCGAGTACGGGTTCTGGCGCGAGGCCGCCTGCGACGCGGCGGTGATCGAGGCACTCGGCGCGACGCCGCACGACTACGGGCGGCTGCTGCTCGATCTCGGCGTCTCGGCGCCGCGCCGTACGCTGGCCGCCGCCGGCGCCCCCTGGTCGTTCGGGAATCTGAAACGGAGGATCGTCATGCTCGGCTGTTCATCATCCGCTTCGGCGGGGTCGCGTCTGGCCACCGCCGCCGCGATCACCATCGCCACCATCGGGCTCGTGCCGTTGACGCTGACCGCGCGCATCACGCCGTCCGCGGACCTCCCGGCCGCTCCGCAACCGCCCCCCGACACGGCCGGCCGCGATCGCCAGGCGAGGCCCGAAGCGAAGCCACAGCCCGATGACACGTCATTCGTCGTCTTCTACGCCGATGGCGAAGCGACGATGTCGGGATCGAGCGACGACATGGCGCGCGCCCGTCAGCTGCGCAACAACGGCGAGGCGATGCTCTGGTTCCGCCGCCGTGGCACCGAGTACATCGTCCGCGACCGGGCGGTCATGCAGGAAGCGCGCGAGATCTGGAAGCGCGTGAGCGAGCTCGGGAACCAGCAGGGTGCGCTCGGCGCGCGACAGGGCGTGCTCGGCGCCCAGCAGGGATCGCTGGGCGGACGGCAGGGGGAACTGGGCGCGCAGCAGGCGGCACTGGCAGCAGAGCAGTCAGCCGTGTTTCTACGGGAGGCCGAGCTCGCGCAGAAAGAACGCGCGTCACAAGCCGCGGCAGATCTCGCTCCGCTGCTGCAGGCACGGGCTGATCTGGTGGAGAAGAACGTTGAGCTCAGTCGGTTGCTGCGCGATCTCGAAGCGAAGATGCGCGGACTCCAGGCGCCGATGGAGGAGCTGGCGCGGCAGATGACTGCGATGAGCACGGAAATGAACGCGCTCGGCGAGAAAATGACCGCGGCGACGGCGGAAGCGGAAGCGAAGATGCGCGAGCTGATCGATCGCGCCATCGCCAGCGGCCTCGCGCAGATCGTGCGCTAGACGCCCGTCGGAGACCCATGGCGAATCGCG
>Ga0207648_10007117_pt1 | contig 11035 bp, 12 predicted proteins | sample KBSMisM32_FD_184310 | JGI IMG/M metagenome (GOLD analysis project Ga0207648, IMG submission 184310) | Miscanthus rhizosphere microbial communities from Kellogg Biological Station, Michigan, USA - KBS Miscanthus M3-2 (SPAdes) (version 2) | ecosystem: Host-associated > Plants > Roots >... | reverse complement strand
GACGGCAATGACTGTCCCGACGCCTCTACGTTGTCTCATCAGTCTCTCCTTCGAAAACGTGGACGGACCATAGGCGTGCGACTACGATGTGTCCAATGCATTTATCGGCGGCTTGACGATGCAAGAATCTGATGTGACGCGATGAACCTTCGACACCTTCGCGCGCTCGCCAAGATCGTCGACCTGGGCGGCTTTGCCCGGGCCGCGCCCGACTTGCATCTCAGCCAACCGGCTCTCTCGCGGCAGATCCAAGAGCTCGAAAGGCACCTTGGTGTACCGCTGTTCGACCGCGTCGGCCGCGCTGCCCGGCTCACGTCCGAAGGTGAAGACATCCTGCGGCGCAGCCGCCGCTTGCTCGTCGAAGTGGAAGCGCTCGAGGATCGGGCGCGCGCGCTCAAGGCGGGCGAGGCCGGAATACTGCGGGTTGGCGCCACACCCCAAATAATCGAGAACCAGCTCGCGGCATTCCTCGCGCGCCACAGGCAGGTTCACCCCGGCGTTGAAGTTCACCTAGTCGAGGATGGCGGCCAGGAACTCGCGGCGCGCCTGATCAGCGGCGACGTCCACGTTGCGTGCATGCCGGCGGGCGACAAGCGATTCCACGCCCGGCTGCTCGGCCCCCTTCACCTCCTTGCCGTCGTCCCCAAAGGCCATCGATTCGCGAAGCGAGCGGTGCTCGAGTTCGCTGAAATCGCGGACGAGCCACTGCTGATCTTGGGGCGGCGGTTCGGCTCCCGTGCGTGGTTCGACGCCGCCTGCCAAGTCGCGCGCGTGCATCCCGCGGTCCTCCTGGAAAGCGGTGTGCCGCAGACGTTGATTCAATTGGCCGCGACCTCTTATGGCGTCGCCGTCGTGCCCTCAACCGTTAGCCTGCCAGAGGACGGCATCAGCGCGGTGCCGTTGGTCTACAGGGGCGCGTCATTGGGTAGATGGCTGACGATTGCCTGGGATCCTCTGCGATTCCTGGCGCCGTATGCGACGCAGTTTGTCGACGAACTGGTCGCCTCCACGCGGGTGAGCTTCCCGGGCCGCGATCTGGTGCGACGTGCGCCGCCGCTGCCGAAGCCAAAAGGAGCTGCTGGTTGATGCGGTATGCGGGAGTTGGCAACGTCACCACCGCTGGGCTGGCGCTTGCCCTGCCGGTAGGCTGGGAACTGTGGCGCGCATATGCACGCGCGCGAATCGTCTCGCTCTGCCGCACCGCAGACCGCTGGGACGTTGGACGACGGGTTTGGAGACAGCCATCGAATGCGTCGAAGGTCAGCTCTGGGTCGACTGCCGGCTCTCCCGCTTTGCGGTTGACCCGACCGAAAGTTGCCGTTCGCACTGGGCCTGCTGCTAGCGGAACGGTCATGTGTGCCCGCACTCGGCCAGACCTCGGCCGCAAGCGGTCGCCGCGCCTCTCCTTCAAGCGCTCGACAGACTCTATTTCGCTCTAGTTCACAGGACGACGGTTACCGCTAGTCCTCGACGGACTTTGGCGGCCCAACGGGATCGAGTGAAATCAACGACTTAGCGATCTCGATCTCGACGGACTTTATTTGTCGTGATCAGCGCGCGCTGAACGACGAGGCCATCGCATCGTTGCCGTCGTTGCACTGAGACGCTGACCCGCGACGAGCGTCCGATGCGCCGCGGCGCTTTGAAACGCGTGTCGCTCCACGGCCGTCGTGATCCCGCGCCTCGGCGCGGGCCAAGCGTCTCGCAGCGTCCTGGGCAAGAATGGGCCGGATGATGTGCGCAAGCCCGCCTCGGCATGGATCGCTTCGTTCCGCGCTGCTGGCTTGGGTTCTTCCCGCGCTGCTTTGCGTCTCGCCGCTCGCCGATGCGTGCGACGGCAAGGCCACCCTGCACGACGCCACGCCGAAACAGGTGCAGGCCTTCGTCCGCAGTCGCCATCTCGACGTGCTGAGCTTCGCCGGCTATTCGGGCGCCGGCTACAACGACCGCGAGGTGATGCTCGCGCAGGCGAAGGCGGTTCTATCGAAGTTCGAGCCGCGCCGCACGCTCGTCAACATCGGCGCGACGGAAGAAGGCATCGGCGCGGTCTACGAGCTGGCCAACGGCATGGGCTTCGCGACGATCGGCATCGTCTCTGTGCTCGCGCGCGAGCAGGGCGTGGCGCTGTCGAAGTGCGTCGACGACGTGTTCTTCGTGCGCGACACGACCTGGGGCGGGCGCCTGCCGGGTTCGTCGGCGCTGTCGCCGACCTCGACGGCGATCGTGCGGGCGAGCCGCACGATCGTCGGCATCGGCGGGGGCGCGATCGCGCGCGACGAGATGACGGCGGCGCGGCGCGCCGGCAAGCGCGTGATCTTCGTGCCGGCCGACATGGACCACGAACGCGCGCGCGAAGCCGCGCGTGCCAAAGGCCAGCCGGCCCCGACCGACTTTCGCGGCGCCGCGCATGCGGCCTTCGGCCCGGCGCGCACCGCGCACGAAGGAGAGCGATCCGGCCACTCTCGTTGAGCTCGGCACTGGGGGTCCGTGCATCGAGCGTTGCGACGTCGCGCCGCCCGAACCTGTGCCGCTGGGCGCGCGTCGCATTGCTTGCGACCGCCGCGATCGCGTGTCCCGCTGTCCAAGCCGCGACCGCTTTCATCGAAGGCGATGCGATCTACCTCGAGCGCATCCTGCCGCCGCCGAACGCAAAGTTGATCGTCGCGTTGCAGGACACGGCGCGCGCCGATGCCCCCGCGATCGAGCGCGCCAGCGTGTCGATGCAACTTGCAGGCGGGCCGCCCTATGCCTGGCGCCTGCCGTACGACCCTGAGCTCGGCGACCCTGCTCGGCTGACCGTGCGCGCGCGCATCGAGACGCCGGACGGTCTGTGGATGACGACGACGCAAGTCGTGAGCGCCGGCAGCGGATCGACGCCGCTGTCGCTGCGTCTCTCGATGGTGCAGCGCTCGCCCGCGCCGCCGACCGCTGCGTCCTCCGCCGCTGATGCGTGCGGTTCGGCCACCACGCAGGTCGACATGGCGGCCTGCGCCCACGAAGACTTTCTCGCCGCGTCGAAGGGCTATGCCGATCGCTACCAGGCGCTTTCGAAATCGTTGCCGACGACCCAGCGCGACCGCCTGCGCCGGATGCAGAGCGCGCGGCTCGGCTTTCGAACGGCGGCTTGCCGCTACGAGAGCGGACCGGCCAAAGGCGGCAGCGCAGAAGGCTTCGTCTACTGGAAATGCGTGGCACGCCTGACGCGCGAACGCGCCGACCAACGCGCTCGCCTCGCCGACTGCCGCGAAGGCGACATCACCTGCGGCCGGAGGCGGCCGTAAGCGCGCGGTGTTGGCTGCGCGGCGCGTGCGTCGCGCTCGCCGGCATCTTTGGCGCATCCATCGCGACGGCCACACCTGTGCCGAGTCGGATCGAGACGAGCGCCGGCGCGCTCGCGGGCACGCGCGACGGCGACGTCAGCTCATTCAAGAGCATTCCGTTCGCGGCACCACCAGTCGGCGACCTGCGCTGGCGGCCGCCGCAACCCGCACCGCGCTGGAGCGGCGTACGCGATGCGACCGCCTACGGCAGCGCGTGCATGCAGAAGCCCGGAATCTCGCTCGAGAACGGCGGCGACCCCAGTCCGCTGAGCGAGGACTGCCTCTACCTCAACGTCTGGACGCCGAGCCGAGCCCGGCGCGCGTCTGCCGGTGATGGTCTGGATCCACGGCGGTGCGCTGATCTTCGGCGGCGGCAGCCTGCCGCTCTACGACGGTGAACCGCTGGCGCGCCAGGGCGTGGTCGTCGTGACGGTCAACTACCACCTCGGGCCGCTCGGCTTCTTCGTCCATCCGGCCCTCGACAACGCAGCGCCGAACGGGCCGCGAACTTCGGCCTGCTCGACCAGATCGCCGCGCTGCGATGGGTCCGCCGCCACATCGCGTCGTTCGGCGTCGACCCGTCGCAGGTGACGGTGTTCGGCCAGTGACGGTGCGCAGAGCGTGCTCGCGCTGATGGCGTCGTCGCCGGCCCAGGGCCTGTTCCAGCGCGCGATCGCGCAGAGCCCATACAGCGGCCGAGCCACTCGCGGGCGAAGGCGCGGCAGACCGGCATCCGCCTCGCGAAGGCGGCGGGCTTGCCGGGCGAACGGGCGACGCTCGCCGAGCTGCGGCGCGTGCCGGCGCAGACGCTGGCATCGTTCGACGACCCGGCGCTGTCGTTGGCGCCGAGCTTCATCGTCGGCGATGCGGCGGTGCCGCGTTCGATCCTCGCGGCGTTCCAGGCCCAGCAGCAGGCCGCTGTCCCACTGATGGTCGGCAACAACAGCGACGAGACCAGCGTCGCGCTCGCGTTCGGCATCCAGCCGGCGGCGCTGGTGCAGAAGCTCGGCGCCACGCGCATCGCAGTGCGACCGCTCTACCGCGGCGTCACCGACGACGCCGAGCTCGGACGCCAGGTCGTGCGCGACGTGGTCTTCACCGCGTTCGCGCGCCGCATCGCGGTACTGCAGTCGGAGCGCACGCCGACCTGGCGCTACCACTACTCTCGGTTGTCGTCGAATGCGCAGAACCAGCCTGGCGTCGGCCACGGCGGCGAGATCCCGGCGGTCTTCGGCACCGGTTACAGTTGCAAGTGCCTCGGTGCGCCGCTCACTCCGGCCGACCGTGCGGCGGGTGCCGCGCTGGCCGAGCGCTGGGTCGCGTTCGCGCGCAGTGGCGAGCCGACCGCGTCGAGCGGCGCACGCTGGCCCGCCGACAGCCGAGCGAGGCCGGTCGTGCTCGAGTTCGCCGATGCCGAGGCGGTCAACAGCCCGACTTCATGCGCCAGCGCCTGAACACGTTCATCGGCGCGCTCAACCTGCTCGGCGCGGCGCGACCCGGTCGCTGAGCGTCAGGCCGGCTGCAGGCGCTGCGGCAGGATCAGCAGGTCGATCAGCCGGCGCGCATCGTCGAGCGACTCGAGCGCCTCGACACCGCCGAGGAAGGCGTCGACCTGGCGCCGCGGCAACGGCTGCGCCGCGTAGGCGACGCAGTCCTCGAAGCGGGCGATCTGCTGCACATCGCTGAGGCCGTTGCCTGGAAAGCCGGGCGCGATGTCGAGCTGGCGCAGCACGGTGCGGCCGTCGCTCGTCGTCAGCGCGACGTCGACCGCGGTGTGGCCGCGCACGTCGAGCGCCGGGTCCGCGATCACTTCGACCCGCTCGATAAGCGCGTTGACCTCGGCGTCGCCGACCTGCTCGGGCCTGAAGTGGGCGAGCTTCGAGGCGCGCCGCACGATCGCGTTGGCGACGCAGTAGCGTGCGCTGAACTGTGCGTCGACGCGAGGGTTGGTGCCGATCCGAAACGGATGGCCGACCAGCTTGTGCGAATAGGGCGGCAATCGCACCTCGATCCGGCGCACGCGATGCGGCGTCAGGTCGAGGGTGTCGACCAGCTCCAAGGTCAGCTCGGTGAGCGCCTGCGTGACGCCGCAGCTCGGGTACTTCTTGAACACCATCTGGTCGAGCCGCCATTCATCGCCGAGGCCGGCGACCATCTGGGTCGGGTCGAGCCGGTCGCGGCCGTAGAGGTGCGGATAGCCGTAGACGCCTTCGAGAAAACGGGTCGGCCCGCTGATGCCGTGCAGCGCCATCTGCGCGCAGTCGATGCCGGTCTGCGCGACCCAGCCCTGGATCACCCGGACCGCGAGCGTGCCGTCGATGTTGCTCTGGAAGCTGCCGCCGCAGCGGTTGAACGCGAGCCCGAGCGCATGCAGGGTCTGCGTCTCGTCGAGGCGCAGCACGCGCGATGCCGTCGCGGTCGCCGCGAACACGATTGCGACGCCGGTCGGGTCGAAGCCGTCGTACATCGACTCGCTCAGGTTGAAGCGGGCGCCGACCTCGCAGCCAACCGCCATTGCGGTCAGCAGCTCGGCGCCGCTGCAGCCGCCGGCCAGCTCGGCCGCCGCGAACGCGGCCGGCACGACCGACGAGCCGATGTGGATGCCGGGCGCCATCGCATCGCAGTAGTCGAGCGCGCGGCACATCGTGCCGTTGAGCTGCGCCGCGGCCGCCGCCGGCAGGCGGTCGCCGAACACCAGCGCGCGCGCCTGCGCCGTCCCACCGCGCGACAGCAACAGGTCGCGCAGCGGCCCGATGCCGTCTTCGGCGGCGCCGGCGATCCCAGTGCCGACAGCCGCCAGCACGACCCGTCGCGTGATACACGCGGCCTCCGTCGGCAGATCGCGCGCGTCGAAGCCGCGCACGAAGGCCGCGAGTTGCGATTCCGTCTGCATCGGTTGTCCTCCCGCCAGGTGTGCGGGCCATTTTGCGGCTTGGCGCGGCGATGAGTTTCGCGCGCGGCCGGCTCAGCCGGCGAGCGCGGGGTCGGGCTGGAATGGCGGCCCGATCTTGAAGATCCCGCTGACCCGGGCGCACGGCGTGCCGTCGGCGGTCACGAGTCCTTGCGCGAAGACCAGCGACCGCGTCGCCTTCAGCAGGTCGGCCTCGCCCTCGACCCAGGCGCCGAGCCGGGCCGGCGCGAGGTAGTCGATCTGCAGGTTGATGGTCGGCAGGAAGCGAAAGCCGATCTCCTTGCTCTTCCGGTGGATCGAGATCGGCAGCAGCATGTCGCAGAAGCTCGCCATCATCCCGCCGTGGCAGATGCGCATCGGGTTCGTGTGCCGGGCCTCGACCCGAAAGCCGAGCTGGACCACGCCGTCTTGGCTGCGTACGTGGAGCGGCCCGTTCGCAGCGATGAAGTCGCCCATCGAGCGCAACGGGCGAAAGCCGCCGGGTATTCCGAGCGCCGCTGCAGCCTCGACGGGTGACGTAAGGGGTGAAGCGTCGGGCCGCTCGGCCGGCGTGGTGGGGGTCATCCGCGATCCTCGAGGTTGCCGGTTCAGGGCCGGACCGCAGGGCATGCGGCAACTCGATTTTCCCATTGCGAGGCAGCGGGCGCCGGGCCGCTATCGAGAGCCGAGTTTGGACCGCACTGCGAGAACCGAGGATTCAGCACGGCGCCGATCCGGGTTGTAATCGAGGTATGCGCAACCTCCTCAGCCTCGGTGTTCTCGTTCTCGCGGGTGTTGTCGGCTGCTCGACGCCGTCGTCGCCGGGTGGTGTCGGGCCGGGTGGTTCCGCCGCACCCCCGACCGCGCCGAAACAGACGGTCGCATCGGAGCAGCGTCGGCTGGCGGAGCTGTTTAGCGGCACGCCGGTCGTCGTCGATTCGCAGCGGGAAGGCAGCCTGCGAATCCAGGTGCCGCTTGAATTCGCATTCGACAAGGGCCGCGCCGTCGTCAAGCCACCGCTGGCGAAGGTGCTCGACCTGGTCGCGCGCGGACAGCGCACCGAGCCGACGCGGCTGGCGATCTCGGCGCCGACCGACCCGCAATCGAAAGCCGTGCTGCTGGCGACCGAGCGGGCGAACAGCACGCGGGACTACCTGGTCGCGAGAGGTCTTGTACCGACGCGTTTTACCGTCACCGCACTGACCAGCGGCGACAGCGTCGTGATCGTGATCACCGAGCCGCCTGCACCCTAACACGGCGCGCGGCCGCGCATCGTGCCCCGGCATCAGCCGGCGATCCGCCAGTTCAGTGTCTGCGCGCTCGATGCGACCACTACCGAGCGGCGCTCGATCCGGCCCTGGTAGCTCGCCTCGAGGATGTACGGCCCAGGCGGCAACTTGATCATCACCACCGGCCCGGCGTCGCGCACGATCAAGAGGCTCCCTTGCGGCGTCAGGACGCTGAGGCGGTCGGCGACCGCCAGTTCGCCGTTCGGCATGCTCATCATCACGGTGAGTGGAAATTCGCCCCGCCGCGCGGCCATCGACTCGCGGTCGTTCTCGCTGGCGCCGCCGCTGATGTAGTCGACGCCGGCGCCGCTGCGCTGAACCATCGGTTGCTCGGAAGAATCCGCCGAGGTCTGCGCCGTCGCGTACGGATTGGCGGCAGCACCGAGTGCGAAACCCCAGACGGAAAGCCACTGCGTGCGGTTCATGTCGGACTCCTTGCGGATATTGCAAAGGTAGTCACGCCCTCGAGATGAGCGGGTCGGGCGAGTCTGCGATTGCTTGTCGGACCACGCCCACAGCCTGCCGGTGGCATTCGAATCCGTCTGCTAGGACCGCAGCCGGCTCGTAGCGATGTGGGGCTATCTCAACCGCTCCGGTCACAGCGCTGTAACTCCGTCCGTTGCATGGCGTTTGGGTACCGGCCACGGGGGTAGGCCCTTCACGCAATTCCGCACACGAGCGCCGGGACCCCGCCGAGAATGCGCCGATGCCCAGCCCCGCCGAGAGTTCGCTGCTGCTCTACGTCGGCATCGCCTGCGCGATCGTCGGCGTGATCGCGGTCGTCGCCGGCCTGTTCGCGCTGCTGCGCGCGCGGCCACTCCGCTTCATCTCGCGCGCATTGGTCGGCGCCTTGCTGCTGTGCTTCGGCGCGCTCGCGCTCGCAGTCTCGTTCGGCACCCAGGGCTACCGCGCGCTGCTCGACGAGCAGCCGGCCGGCCGCGTGTTTATCAAGAAGACCGCGCCCCAGCGCTTCACCGCACGCTTCGTCTTTCCCGACGGGCGCGAGGCGACCTACGAAATCGCTGGTGACGAGATCCAGGTCGATGCCCACATCCTGAAGTGGAAGCCGATCGCCAACCTGATCGGTCTGCGGACCGTCTACGAGCTCGACCGCATCGGCGGCCGCTACCGCTCGGTCGAGCAGGAGCGCAGCGCCTCGCGCAGCGTGCATGCGCTCGCGCCGACTCGCGTCGTCGACCTGTTCGATCTGCGTCAGCGCTACGTCTTCCTGGCGCCGCTGCTCGATGCCGAATACGGCTCGGCGAGCTACGTGCCGGTCGACGGCGACGTCGAGCTGCAGGTCAGCGTCGCGCCAAGCGGCGTCGTGCTGCGGCGCTGAGTCCATGGCCGGTGAGGCACGGGAGGGCCTGCGTCGGTGTGGGCGAGTCCTGGTCCGCGCTAGAGTCGACCTCGCCGGATCGCATCGTCGCGCGCCGGCGCGTCGACCATGACCTCAGATCCCTCTGACTTTCCGAGCGCCATGCACGTCACCGAGCCGGCGCGTGAAGTGCCGCTGTTCGGATCGTTCGACGTGGTGGTGCTCGGCGGTGGACCGGCCGGGATCGCGGCCGCAGCCATGGCGGCGCGTGTCGGCGCCCAGGTGCTGCTGGTCGAGCGCTATGGCTTTCTCGGCGGTATGGGCACGGCGGCCGGCGTCACCAATTTCTGCGGGCTGCATGCCAACGTGCACGGCACGATCCGGCAGGTCGTGCACGGTATTGCCGATGACCTGCTCAAGCGCATGCGCGCGCTCGATGGCCTCAATGAGCCGCATCTGATCTTCGGCAAGATCCACGCGCAGGCCTACGACATGTCGGCGTTCAAGTGCGCCGCCGATGCGCTGCTCGTCGACGCCGGCGTCGACCTGTTGTTTCATGCGCTGGCCGCAGGGGTCGCTCGTGCGGACGATGGCCGCATCGAGACCCTGTTCGTCGAGACCAAGTCGGGCCGGTTCGCGATTCGCGGCCGCGTCTTCATCGACTGTTCCGGCGACGGCGAGATCGCGCACCGCGCCGGCGTGCCGATGGAGAAGGGCGACGAGCACGGCAACCTGCTGTACCCGACCTTGATGTTCCGTGTCGGCAACGTCGATGCCGAACGGGCCGCCGATGCGTGGCGCACGATCCCGCAGTTGATGGATGCGGCCGAGGCGTCCGGCGACTTCCACTTTCCGCGCCGCGGCGCGATCGTGCGGCCGCAGAAGCACCCGTACGAATGGCGCGTCAACGTGACGCAGCTGCGCAACCCGGACGGCTCGGCAACCGACGGCACCGACGCGCGCTCGCTGAGCGCCGGCGAGCTCGAGGGCCGGCGCCAGATCGTCGACTACCTCCGCTTCCTGCGCGCGCGCGTGCCGGGCTTCGAGGCCGCCTACGCGCTCGACATCGCGCCGCAGCTCGGCATCCGCGAGACCCGGCGTTTGATCGGCGAATACCGCTTGCGCGGCGAGGACGTGCTGACCTGCGCGAGCTTCGACGATGCGATCGGCGTCAACGGCTGGCCGCTCGAGAAGCACGTCGCCGGCGACGTCGAATGGGGCTGGCCGCCGATTCCCCAGTCGCGCGGCTACAGCCAACTGCCGTACCGGATGCTGCTACCGCGCCGTGCGACCGCTGGGGGCGCCGACAACCTGCTGCTCGCCGGCCGCTGCGCGTCGATGACGCACGACGGCCACTCCGCTGCGCGGGTGTCGGGGGCCTGCTTCGCGATGGGGCAGGCCGCCGGCGCTGCAGCCGCGCTCGCGCTGCAGGCCGGCTGCAGCGTGCACGAGCTGCCGGTCGATACGCTGCAGCGACGGCTCGTCGCGGACGGCGCGTTCCTGGGCTGAGCGCACCGCCGCGCCGCATAACATGAGCCGATGACGCAAGGGCCCGCAATCCGTCGTCGATCGCTGGTGGTCGGTGGCCTCGCCGCGGGGCTGGGGGTCGCTCGTGTTCGGGCCGCGGACGCGACGCCGACGGCGCCGATCGGCATCGCGCTGCCGCCGCGCTCGCCGCATGTCGGCATCAACCTCGCCGGACTGACCTACTACTCGACGCAGTTTCCGTTCGTCGACCTGACGAAGAACGGCGGCGGCTGGTGGTCGCGGGATGCGAACGGTGCCGAAGTCGGCAAGCTGACGTTGACCCCGACCGGCTACCCGGCCGCGCTCGAACCCGGCCAGCGGGCCCATATGGCGGTGGCCTGGGGCGACACCCGCTACGCGCCCGGCGAGTACGTCGTGCGCTGGGACGGCGAGGGGGAACTCTCCTTTCCGCTCAGCACCGTGCGCGTCGCGAGCCGTGCGCCGGGCCGCATCGTGCTCGATGTGCGCGACACGCGCGGGCCGCTTTGGGTCGGCATCGAGAAGACGAATCCGGCCAATCCGGTGCGCGACGTGCGCTACTTCTGGCCGGGCACCGAGGCAAGCGCAGCGAGCCAGCCATTCAACCCGGAGTTCCTGCGCCGGCTCGCGCCGTTCTCGACGTTGCGCTTCATGGACTGGGGCGCCGTCAACCACTCGCCGCTGGTGCGCTGGGCCGACCGGCCGCTGCCGG
>Ga0207648_10007116_pt1 | contig 11036 bp, 3 predicted proteins | sample KBSMisM32_FD_184310 | JGI IMG/M metagenome (GOLD analysis project Ga0207648, IMG submission 184310) | Miscanthus rhizosphere microbial communities from Kellogg Biological Station, Michigan, USA - KBS Miscanthus M3-2 (SPAdes) (version 2) | ecosystem: Host-associated > Plants > Roots > Rhizosphere... | reverse complement strand
GCGAACGACTTGCGAGCCTTCAGACGAAGGATCGTGACTTCTTCTGGACTGTTTGTGAGCTGAGCCATGACCACCCCTTCCTAGGTGTGGAGCGAGGACGACGGGGAAGGAATCCGCCGTCCTCGCTCCATTTCCTGCCTACGCGCCGGGAGGTGCCGGAACCGGCCCGCCGCCGCCTTCGGGCGGAGCTCCACCGCCCCCGGCAGGTCCACCGCCCTCGGCAGGTGCGCCACCGCCTCCCTCCTGGAGCAGCGCGTCAAGAGCCGCTCCAGAGAGTTCGTTGATCTGGCGGAGGATTTCGATGAGAGGGTTGCTCTCCGGGTCCATGACCTACTTCTTTCCGACCGGCTTGGTGGTCTTGGTCTCGGGCTCGTCCTTGTCGTCCTCGTTCTCCTGGCCGGGAGCCTTGCCCTCGGCTTCGAGCTTCACGAGCTTGGTCGCCTCCTCGTCGACTTCGGGCTCACGACGCGGGCCACCGGGAGCGGTCGCGCCGTCCTCGAAGGCCACGAGTCCGTCCAGGACCACACCACCGACGTCGGCAGGCTGGACCGTGTGGGCCACGTCGCCAGCCTCCTGCACCGGGAGCGAAGCGTCGAGGTCGCCGTACTTGTAGTCCTTGTTCTGCGAGAACCAGTACGGACGGCTCGTGTTGACGTTCGGGCCAGATGCCGGGTAGTACGGGTAGGGGCCGGTCGCGTGTGCACCAGTGGTCTTGTTCTGACGCGCCGCGTCGAGAGCAGCAGCGACACGAACGAACGAGTCGTTGACCGGGGTGTAGTTGGCGTCCGACGTACCGTTGCCGTCGAGGTCCGCGGGCAGGAAGAGAGGCACGAGACCCTCCGACTTCTGGTCGATGACCCAGGCGTCGTACTCCATGTCCTGCACGTACTCGGTGCCCTTGAAGCGCGTGCCGCCGTCCTCGCTCCGCTTGTCAGCGAAGAAGTCGTGCGTCTGCGCCGAGCCCTTGTACGCCGCGAGAGCGACGACCTGCTTGAGCGTGCGGCCGGTGGCGGTGCCGGGAGCAGTGAGGACCGGGTTGGGGTCCACCACGTTCGAGGCATCGACGAAGACCTTCGGCATGAACTCCGGGTGGATCTTGACGAAGTTCCAACCACGCAGGTTGCCGAAGTACGCGGGACCGGTGACCCCGGACACGTCCGAGTTCTTGTACTGGTCGTACCCGGCCTCGACGTAGGTGCCCGCCTTGATCAGCTGGTCACGGAAGACGAGCTCCAGTGCCGACGTGATCAGGATGAAGCGCTCGTTGTTCGAGAAGTTCGAGTCGAACCAGTTCTCCGAGTACATCGTGGTCAGAGCGTCGAGCGTCTTGAGCGGGTCCACGGTGTTGAAGACCATGCCCTTGATCGTGGCGAACGACGGCTGGACCTCGTTGTCGGAGTTCTCGCCGGGCTGGGCGACCCACTTGTAGTCGGCCTGGTTGCCAGTGCACGAGACCTCGGCGGCACTGATCGCCGTGTTGGTCTCGATCTGCGAGTTGACTGCGTCGGCGGCGGTGCGGGCGACGAGCTTGCCGGTCATGCGCCCGAGGACGATGGCGAGCAGCAGGTACTTGTCGTGGTCGCGGATGACGGTGGACGACATCTTCCGAGCGAGATACTCCTGCGGGAGATTCTTGATCGGCGCGTACCGCTCCTGCTCTTCGAACACCGTGTAGCCGAAGCTGCGGTGCCGCGAGGTCGAGTAGTAGCGCCACTCGATCGGCGGGATGCCGTTCTTCCACTTCGCCGTGAACTCGGTTCCGGAGTAGTGGTCGAGGCCGATGCGCGAGATGTCCGCGTCGACGATGTAGTCGTCCACACGGATGTCCGGCACTGCGATGACCCGCGTCGAGGAGAAATCACCGGCGTTGAACTCGTTGCCGTTGAAGATCCCGTTGATGGGGGACTTGATCTGCATGAACTTGTGAAGGACGAGCTGATGCTGTGTCAGGCTGTCCTTCTGAATCGGTGCCGGAGCAACCATTCGAGGGTTCCTTTCTCGGTTAGGACACAGGCGCGTCCAAGGATCAGTATGCCGCTACTGCGACCGCTTCGGGAGTTTCCTGCCCCTGCGCCGGTCCAGCGGGGGTGGGTGCAACCGTTTGGCCCCCAGGGACCGCCGCTCCAAGCGCCTGTAGGAGTTTCGCCTGATTCGCCATGACCAGGTTAATGTCCGCCCGCATCTGCAAGAGCTGCCCAGCGTTAAAGTTGGCGTCCTCTGCCAGCTCGGAGTAAGCCCCTCCTAGTGCCAGCTCAAGGTTATTGACCTTCTCTTCGCGAGCCTTGGTAGCATCAGTCGGGCCGTCCTTGAAGATCGCCGTGAGCTCGTTCGCGTGGGAGCTCCCCGACAGCTCGATCGTCTTCTGAACGATGTACTGCATGGCAGCAGAGGCCTTCTGAAGGGCTCTCTGGTCTCCCGTCTGAGCAAGGGCGGGCATCGCCTGACTGAGCGGAACGAAGATCTGCTGCAGGATGCGAAGCTGCTTCTCGTCTTCCAGCTCCGTCAGAGAGCCAGGAACACACTGCACGTAGTACAGCGTAGCCATCTCAGCGAAGTTGATCTTGATTTGACCGTCCTTGAGGTTGGTCCCATCACCGGGGTGCTTGTTACCCTCGTCATCTGTGAACGGCTCGTGAACGAAGATCTCTGGGTTGAGACCCGCGTCGAGCAGCTCCTTGCGAGCGTCGGCAGAGGGTGTGACAACCTTCGTACCCTTGAGCTCCTGGAAGTAGATCGTGAGAGCGTAGCTACAGTAGCGAGAGAAGAACTGCTCCATCGCCTTCTGGTAGTTGTTGGTCGTGATATCGACCATCTGCTGCTGGGCCTCGACTCCGGCAGGAGTCTGGCTCATCATGCCACCAGTATTCTGGCTGGCCATTTGCTGGTCAGCGGCCCCCAGAAGCTGAACCATGTTCGCCGCGTTCTGCTGGCTTGTCTGGCCGAACATCATCAGGGCGTTGGTGTTGACCTCGAAGGCCTCGACCTTGGCGTTGGGGTTGCTGATCTGCGTGTACTTGCCTGGGGAGAGGTTCGGGATTGCGTTGACCGTACCGTACCCGATGATAGGCGGGTTTATGTTCCTCCACCAAAGCTTCATTGCTCCGTTCAAGAAGAGGTCCTGGAACTCCTGCCGACCGTAGGTCAGGGACAGGAGGCTCTTGCCGAGAGGCTGGGTGTCATCCTTCTCCGGGATGAAGAAGAACACCGGGTGCTCCTTGAGCGGGTGCTTGTTCTTCTCGATACGGAGCAGGAGCTTCATCCGAGCGTCGTAGGTCAGGAAGGGATCACCGGAGTTCGAGTACCACGTGATGATCTCATACGCCTCAGAGTTAACGTGGTGCTTCCGACTCTCGTGGTCGGTGTACTCCCTGCTCGAAGGCCTGGTCTTGAGGAGCGTACGAAGAGCAGCGATGTCCCATCCCTGAACCTGGTCGCGGATCAGCGCGTTAACCTCTCCACGCGTCAGATACCGACGGATATAGACGTCGGGGGCTCGTCTGATATCCTTGCAACCAGGCTCAGGGAACACGTCACGGTAGTGGATCGTGTCATAGAGGACATACCAACTCCCCTGGGCATCCTGCTGGAGGTTCGGGATGACGCAGTCGAAGCCGATAGCGAACCCACGACGAGCAGTCGTGATGAGGTTCTGCTGCATGTCGTTGCTGTACTCGTCGTCGCCGATCACCTTCGTCTTGAGAAGGTGTCGCGCCATAATACCGTGCAGAGCATCATCATCGAACTCGTTCGCGATGAAGACGTTCGGCGTATGCTGTACAACATTCCGAGCGATTCGACGTATGAAACCTGCGTTCTCTCCGGACGAAATGTTCGGAAGATCGGGCTTCTCGCTGACGACTTCTGCGGCCGCTTGCTTCTCGTACTTGTCATACTTCGCAACCCTCGCATCCATCTCTCGCTTGTAGTTGTCGAACATGCGGGTCTTGCGCATCGCACAGTCGGTGAAGCCTCGGAGCTCCAACTCGCCGGTGCGGGAGTCGATCCTATAGTCCGTGTACCAGTCCTCGAACGAGGTCACGGCTTCGAACTCGCCTTTTACTGCCACTGGTTCAGCCTTCCTCGCTCGCTGGAGAACCGCTCACGCCGAAGGTTGGCGCGTCGCACGTTGATGTTGTTGGTGTAGATCTGAGGAATGTTGTCCAGGTACGGGTTCTTCATTCCGTTGAGGAACGGCATGAGAGAGTTGTTGGCGTAGCCACGACCGCCGCCGCCGCCGCCTCCACCGCCACCACGAGAACCGTAGCGGTAGCCGCCTCGGTAATCCTTGAGGTTCCTGTACAGGTCAGAGCTGAGGTCTTGGATCTCATCGGCGATACGCTTCGTGGAAGCCTTGATCTCTTCGATGATGTCAGACTCGTCAGGAATCTCAGCAGACTGGTCCTTGCGAGTGAGCGCCCGCATGCCGAGGTTCATGTTCATGACCGCGTCGGTGGAGTTCAGGACCTCGTCCACGCCCAGGTTACCGGAGATGCCGCCGAGCGCGGAACCCTGGTACGACTGCAGGGGAAGAGAGCTCCGCTGAACGCCGGTCGCCCATGGCTTGCCGTCAGGACCGGTAGCCCACGTCGTGTTAAGCTGGGTGTACTTGACAGTCTCGTTGTAGGGGATGCCATTCTCGCCAGCGAAGGCTCCCGCACCCCACACGACATCGTAGAGGGGAGTGACACCAGGTGCCCACGAGGGGCCGTTCCAGATGTCGTACATGCGCTGTTCGGCCTGCTCTGGAGTAAGCTCCAGCTTCTCGATACCCTCGACGAAGATCTTCCGCTGGAGGTTATCTGAGATTTCCCGACGCTGCTCCCAGGTAATGTAGATTCCCTGAATCGCCGGGTCCGTCGCCTTGACCGTACCGGCGTGAAGGCTGTCCAGTAGACGCTCCTGACCCTCACGAGTCAGGACCTCCTGCTTGTTATCCGGGTCCCACACGCTCAGAACGAGAAGCTCAGCGTCCGCGTCGGCGAGACCCTCCTTGGTGATGGTCTTGGTACGAGCGACCATGTCACCCCGCATGAACGACCCGGCCTTGCCGAAGTTGTTCCCGGTGAAGAGGGTAGCCAGGAACGCCGCCGTCTGGTTGTTCTGCGTGAAGTTCCGGATGAGACCTTCCTGGTAGCTCCGGGTATCCTGACGCTCCACGACCTCGCCGTAGGTCGGAGAGTCCGGGTTCATGTCAATCTCGTCGTGAACGAGAGTGGTCTCTTCCGGCAGACCCTCAAGGTCTGTCTTGATGGTACCGTCATCCTTGAGCTCAGGCAGTGCCCAGGGGTTCCGGATGACGGTGTCAGCGTTGGAGACCAGCTCGTTGATGAAGGCAAACTCAAAGAGTGCCTTCTCAAGAGTACCGACCGACTTGATGAGCAAGCTCATCGCGTCTGACGCTTCGCCGGGTTCGGTGGAGACTCCATCGACGGCGCGCTCGTACATCTGCTCGCTGGTGGTAAAGGCTTCCCACATGAAGTTCGTGTTGATCAGAGGCATGGAGCCGAGAGCGTCAGCGAAGCCGTCGGCTAGGTCGATCCAGTTGCCGGTCTGCAGGAACTCCGCCATACCCATGACAGGGCTGACGAAGAACTTCAGCGTCCAGTGCATCTGAGCAGGAGAACGCTCCGGCTGACCCTCTCCACCAGGTACAGAGTACGCGTTGATGAGAGGAGCTGCCAGCGTTCCGAGCCAGGTGTCGGTCAGACCGTCGAGCCAGAGAGCGTCAGAGTTGAGGAAGGAATTGGCCACGTCACGCGGGTCGTAGAGTGTGCCGAGACCTGCCAGCATCTGTGCGCGCTTCCTCCGGCGTTCTTCCTCATCCTCGCCTCCGAGTCCGAGGAGGTTGAAACCCATGCCTGCAAGCATGAGCCCGGAGAGGCTGATACCGGAGCGGATGAAGAGATCTGCCATGTCAGCAGTCTCCATGACACGACCGACGTAGTCAGTTGGGGTCTTGACTTCCTTACCCTGCTGAGCCCGCATCGCTGCCTTCTTGAAGGACAGCGCCTGCATAAAGATAGCTCCGGCGGCATCAACAGCCTGAAGTCCCATCATCTCCTTGGCGCTGGAGAAGGCGAAGTTGCGGAACTTGCCCAGCAGGAGGACCATGTTCGCGGGGCCACTGACCAAGAGGTTGGAGCTCTCTGCCATTGGCATGAGTACCCGGTCGAAGGCAGCTCCCAGAGCTGTGATCCGAGCACCCTTGAAGTTCTGGATCGTCTTGATCGCCTGGTTGTGAGCGCCAACCGGACCCTTGGTCTTGTAACGGAGCGGGTCCTTGATAAGCTCGTTGAGGACAGTCTCAACGGGAACGTTCGGGTGGTTGATCCGCTCGTACTCGATGACACCCATGATGTACTGGTGGATGTCGGCACGAGGGGCCATGCCGCGCTTGAACATGTCCTGCGAGGCCGAAGCGAAGTCTACGGCCCGCTGGCGATTCTTGTCGCCTCTGGTCAAGAGCGGGTCGTCAGGACGGTGCTTCGTCTCCTGGTTGAGGTTCTGCCGGAACGCAATGTCTGCCATGAGAGTCTTGACAGTCTCCGGGATGCGAGCGTTCGCGGCGTCCGAGATATGTGGCTGCTCGATACCGAAGGTATCCTTCATCGCCTGCAGGACCTTGGCCTGACGAGTCTCCGGGTCGAGGCTCTCAAGGTTGGCGTCGAGCTTGCCAGCCAGGTTGCTGATGGAGCTCCGCATGGCACGACCGGCCCAGCTCGTGCTCTGGCCCATAATGAGCCCTGCGATCTGACCGGGTCCACGACGCCACGCCTGGTCTACCGGGTTCCAGACCCACAGCCAGGGGTTGAGCTGAGGAACAACGGTACGGATCGCGTGGAGGTTCCTCCACATGCCAGAAACGAAGGACACCCGGTCACGGAGCTGCCGACCGTTCTTGTTGGTCTCCGCCGCTGTCTGAGGTGACATGCCACCACGAGCCTCGGTGCGCTCCCGCTGACGACGCTGACGGCGAGAAAGCTCAGTGCTGGACCCGGTGTCCTCACCCAAGTTGCCCGCGTCTGGAGCGACAGCGTCCTCGTAGCCCTCGTAGGGGTTACCCTCACGCAGATCACGAGCAGTGTTCGGATCGATCGAGGCGTTGAACCCTGTGCGAGTCGGGTCGAGCAGTCGCTTGATCGTTTCCAGATTGGTCGACGCGGGCCAGTAACCCTTGTGGAAGTACTTCTCGTAGGTGAGGACCAGACCATCCAGCTCACGAACGGACTCAGCAGGAATCTTGACGCTGGCGTCCCACAGCGTGTCGAGAGCTGACGTGAGGAGAGCCACGCGCCGGTTGCCCTGAATCGGCTTGTTGTCAGGCTTCCAGGTGCCGTTCTGCGCGATGAGGTCTACCATGTCTGCGTGCAGGAGAGGCATGGCTGAGCGGTCGGTCGGCCACTTGTAGTCAGCCAGCGCCGCATAGATCTGTTCCAGAGCCTCTGCAACAGCAATGGCGTCCAGGTCGTCTACGTTCGGGTTGTCCGGGTCGCTGAACGCCCGGAAGTAGACCCGGACCATCGAGTCAACGATGCGGTTGTTCTGACCGTTCTTGCCAACCAGACCAAGCTTGTCTAGAATCTTGGAGTAGCCGTCGGTCACACGCCTCACATCGCCCTGCGTCCCCTTGAACTTCGAGGGGTGGAGAGGGATGATCGTGCCCTGTGCCTTGTGAGAGACCTGGTCTCGGTAGTCCTGCTCGTCAGCCGTGCGAGGCGTGAGCTTCTCGGGCGAGATACCTTGCTTGCTCTCCGACACAACGCGCTGAGCGTAGGCGTCGGCCCTGAGAAGCTTGTCCAGCTTCTCATCACGAACAGCGTGACCGATGTCAAGACCAAGAGTGAGCTTAGCAAACATAGCCTGCTGGTTGGAGGCGTCATCTTGAGTCGCCATCTCTGTGTTGTGCACGGAGCGCTCTGAGTGGTCTTCACCGGTCGGGAGGCCGCGCACTGCGACCAGTGTCAGAAGGTCAGAGCTACCGTCGTCACGGATAACCTGCAGCTGCCAGTTGTCCTTGATGATCCAACCCTTGCGGAGAGGACCAGGTGCTGTCGGGTCGTTCCGGTCGTTGGACGGCCCGTACTCGTTGTTCTGCATGCGCTTCTGCATGTCCTGCTGGACGTACCGGCGCAGAGCGAGGTTCTGATCGATGAACTGCGTCAGCATCGCGGGCATCTTGAGCGAGCGACGGTTCTCGATGTTGGTGTCCTGGTCGAATCCAGGAGCTCCGAGAGCGTACTCCACGGAGTTACCGACTCCCTCAAGGTACTTGAGCGTAGCGTTGAGGTACTGGGTCTCGACAGCAAGGGCGTCCATGTCGATACCGGCACGCTGAGCCTTAGCGATCAGCTGAGCAGAGGCGAGGCTCTGTCCATCCTCACGGAGAATAGCAGCGTTGGCAGCATCCGACAGGTCCGAGCTCCGGAAGACCGCGAAGGCCTGCTCCTCACGGTCCACGATCGGGTCCTGGACCTGTGACTTGTAGGCCTGCAGGTAGGAACGAACCTGAGCAGTGATGGACTGGCGCTGGGTAAGAGTAAGAGCAGCCCACTGCTCCTCAGTCCAACGAACGGCGTCGTCACCGTCGGGGTGCCAGGTGGTTCCGTCTGCCTGAGCACCCATGTACCCACGAGCATTGGCAATAGCACGGCTGGCGTCCCACCCCAGGAGCCAAATGGCGTTCTGGGCGTTCCGCATCGCGTCAGGCTGGAGCAATCCCTTGTCCTCGCGGTCCCGGTGGAACGCAGGAAGAAGGTTACTCATGAGCTTCGGAACGCGCTTGTTCTTGGGGAGCAGCACACCACGAGTCTTGACACCGTGCTCGTCGATGATCTTGGCACCGTGCATCGTGATGTTGCCCTTGAAGACAGCACGGAGACCGTAGACCGGATCGTTCTCGTAGCTTTGGACGATGCCACCACGGAGGCTAGCCTTGTCCCCAGGAATCCTGTCGTAGCCGAAGAAGCGAACAGCGCTGGTGTTCGGCATGTGATCATAGGCGTTGCCGTCCAGCCCGTTGCCGTCCTGAGCAGCAATCGCTCGGTAGTCCAGGACAGTGTCGTAGCCCCAGCGCGTGATGCTGAGCTTGCCGAGCTCGTTGATCGAGAGCATGAGATCTCCGGGCAGGACCTCCGAAGGGATCTTGGGGCGGCCGGTGTTCTCGTCGATGTTGTCGAGAGCCTTCTTGATCAGAGGGCGCATCTCTGCTGCGAACGCAGCCTTCTCTTCGTCAGTGAGAGCCTTGCCCTCGCCACGACCGAGCGAGGCCTGCTCTGCCAGGTAAGCTGCTCCGGCTACACCATCCTTACCGTACAGGAGGCGGAGCATGCTCTTAGCCCGCTGACCGAAAGAGGCAGTGCCGGGGTTGTCGAACCTCGCCTGGCCGGTAGTCGGGATGACCTCGGGCGTGTAGCCCTGCTGGATGCCGAGCCACTCAGACTCTTCTTCGAGGAAGACACCGTTGGCGTCTGTGGCGTAGGCTCCGTCGTCGCTGATGAGACCGAGGGAGTACATGCTGACGTCGTCAACACGAGCCTCGCCCATGCTGTTCTTGCGAGCCTTGGCTGTGCGACCGAGGTCACTCATCTTGTCTGGGACGAAGATTGCGAGGTCTGCGTTGACCTGCTTGTAGGGACCGTCGATCTTGAAGAGAATCTCGCGGGCAAAGTCAACGCCACGCGGGTCGGTGGTGTGGGTCAGACCGATGACCTGCCCGCGCTGCTTCATCAGGTGAAGTTCTTCTGCCACCTGACGGTTCCACTCAGGAGTCCCCGGTGCTCCTGAGTAGCCGTCCAGAACAAGGAGCGTAACGTCCATGTCAGGTGCGACGTGGTTGTGAAGCTCCCCGCGCTTCTCACCAACCGAGGGCAGGTAGCCCTTCGAAGAGTCTAGAGTGTTCCTCGGGTCAACGATGAAGGCGCGCCCGTTGTGCCCCGTCAGGTAGTTGAAGAGACTCGCGAGGTTCTGCGTTGCTGTCTCCAGCTGGAGCTTACGGTCCGGGGTGACAGCTCCGAGGTCCCTCTTCATGTTGTCGACGGTAGCCTTGTCGACACGACCGCTTGTCTTCAGGGAGTTGAGCCACGCCTTGAGGACTCCCTCAGTGGCGTCACGGTCCTGCTTCTTGAACTCGCGCCTGGCCCGGTTGTCGAGGATGCTCTGACGCTCAGCGTCGTACTCCTCGAACGGGCGGCGCTTGCGAGCGTCAATGTCGGCAGTCCACGTGTGGTACTTGTAGGACTTGATACGCTCAGCGTCCAGGAGACCAGAGACTCGGAACGAGGCAATGATGTCGTTGAGACTTGTGATGCTCTCCCCGAGCTGCGGGACGCGAGCGAGCTGCTCGGGGGAGAATGAACCCTGCCAGCGCTCTCCATAGCCGCCGGTTCGGGGAGCACGACTCATGTAACGCGGGTGGCCAGAGCCTGACTCAGAGCCACGTAGAGTCTCTAGGGTCTCTCGGGAGAGCTCGACAACCTTAAGGGCGGTGAGCCCCTCCATTGCTCCGGTGAGGGCTTGCTCCGAGGAAAGAACGACCTTCGTCCCGTCAGGTGCTCGACCGACAACCACAAGACGATCACGAACCATGCGGTATACGCCACGATATGCATTGTCCGGGAAGTAATAGTTCTCTCCCATCGGAGTGAGCATGACCTCTTTGGTCATGTCGTGGAGCAGGTTCGCGAAGTCTGCAGGGTCCTTGCCGTCGAAGCCTCGCGGGTGCGCCTGAGTGAAGATTGCCAGCGAGCCCTTGATGGAGTCAAGAGCAGCACGCTCTAGGCGCTGGACGAGGCCGTCGACGCCAGCAACGAGAGCGGCATAGATGCTCGGGTAGTCGTCGATCTGACCGAGGGTGCCGTCGAAGTGAATGTTGTTCGACCACTTCGGGTCCGCAGGCTTGTCAGCAGGGTTGAACATCTGGAACTCGACGGTAGCCGACTGCCCCTGCTGGAGCGTTCCGATGCGCAGAAGGACAGCGTCGATGAGACCGTCCTGTGTGATAGCTCGGATGGTCGTCGGGGACCCGTCAGGAGTCTTCC
>Ga0207648_10007114_pt1 | contig 11038 bp, 7 predicted proteins | sample KBSMisM32_FD_184310 | JGI IMG/M metagenome (GOLD analysis project Ga0207648, IMG submission 184310) | Miscanthus rhizosphere microbial communities from Kellogg Biological Station, Michigan, USA - KBS Miscanthus M3-2 (SPAdes) (version 2) | ecosystem: Host-associated > Plants > Roots > Rhizosphere... | reverse complement strand
CAATTTCATCGGGACGGCATTCCCGGAATGGAAAGGGAACCTGGATCTGACCTATGCGTGGCAGGCGCTTACGTTGGACGCAGGCTGGCGCTATGTCGGCGGAATGAACGATGCGTGCATACGCGAGTTCCGTGTGCCGCACTACGACTCTTTCGACCTTGGCGCATCCTTTGATTTCGACGAAAGCCGGCTGGCCGGCTTGCAGCTGCGTGTCGGCCTGGAGAACGTGACCGACCAGGATCCGCCGATCATCCCGTGCTGGAACTCGGCGAACACCGAGGCGTCGCAATATGACGTGCTCGGCCGGCGCTACTTCATGAGTCTCCGCTACTCCTTCTAGAGCGCGCCAATGCCCGCACGCAGCCGTTGGCGTGTTCTCAACGAGATGCCTTGTTCCGCCGCTACCGCCGCAACCACCGGCGCAACCCCGTCGCGCCGAGCAGCATCACCGACAGCCATCCGAACTGGCCTCCGCCCGCGCCCGAATTACTCGCATCGTTGTCGGAGATAGTGACTGAGAGGCTCGACAGCGGACCAATGACGGCGCCGCCGGTCGCCTGTGCAAGAGCTACCGTGAACGACTCATCCTGCTCGTCGTCGTTGTCATCCGTAATGGCCACGGCTACCACGCGCGGCTCCGTGTCGCCGTCGGGCCATGAAACGGTGATGGGTTCCGAGTCGAAATCCGCCGAGCTCGCCGTACCCGCTGTCGCCGTCAATGTCACGGATACGGCGCCAAGCCAGTAATGGTCGCGGCGCACGGTCACCTGGACGGCATCACCCTCGGAGACCGTCGATGCGCCAACCTCGATACCAAGCAGGCCAGACGGACCCCCGTCCGCCGCGATCTCGACGACGGCCGCGCGGCTGCCGAGCGCGGCGCCTCCTTGCGGGTTCGCAAGCACCACCTCGAACTGCTCCCCCAGCTCCGGAGCGTTGTCGGCGGCGATCGGAACGACGATGTGCTGATCGCTGGCGTCGCCATCGGCCCAATGCAACTGACCCTCGACCGCGGTGTAGTCCTCCTCTGCAGACGCGCCACTGGGAGTTGTGCCGTACGACACGCTGACCGCGCCCGATGCGCCACCCGTGCGACGCACGATGACAACGGCCTGCCCGTCTTGCTCGCTAGCGACGACGGACGAACGCATGACACCCACGACGCCCGGCCCGGCACGACCATCGTCGCCAACCAGACGGGCGATGAAGGGCGTGCGGGCTGCGCTCTCGTCGCCACCTGCCAGCAGTGCTCCGCCATCCGGTAGCAGCTTGATGTCGCGGACGACCGGAGCAGACCCGAAATCCGCCGCCAGATCCACCCACGTCGTGCCGGCGTTCCCGAAGAGCGGATCCAGCTCGCCGCTGGCCAGCAGCCGGACGATCATGGCGCCTGATACACCACCGCTACCACCCGCGACCAGAATCGATCCATCGCCGTCGACCGCCATTGCCGTCGCTTCGGTCATTGCTGCCGCCACGGCGTCAGCGGAAAACGACGTGTCGCGACGGCCGTCGGTCGCCAGGCGGACCGCGAAGCCCCGCCCGCCCTCGTTGCCGGCGATGAGCAGGCGACCGTCGGGTTGAGCGACCAGCGAGTTGCAGCTCACCTGGACGTTAGGAGCATCGAGCAGGGCGTAGCCGTCGACTCCGAAACTCGCGTCCTCGAGACCCGACGCCGTCAGGCCGAGCACGCGGCATACGAGCGGCGGACGTGGGTTATCCAAAGCCGACGAAATGTGGTGCGCGGTGATCCGGTATCCGCCAAGCGCGGTACGCAGAATCCGCGGAGGGGCACTCACCACGATGTGCGCAACCGGACCGGAATACAGTCCGGCGTCACCGAAGGCGGCATCGACGTCGCCATTCGCGTCGAGCGCCAGGACGATCAGTTGGGTGTCACGTGTGCCGGCCACAACGATTCGACCATCAGGGTCGAGGGCGACCGCGCTGGCAGCGTGCGGGCTTTCGTCGGCTGCGTAGCGCACGATACCCGCGTCGCCGAAAGTCGGATCGAGCGCGCCGTCGGACTCGAGTCGAAAGACCGTAAGTTTCGAACGGTTGTCCTGCACCGAGCGGCCGACGCCGATCACCTTGCCGTCGGGTTGCCGGGCAATGTCGAGGACCTGGACGCCGTCAATCCCGGAAATCGAGAAGGCCGGATCCGTCGCGCCGGCCGCTGACATGCGCCGTATATAACCACGCGCAAAGAGGCTGAAGCAGCGCAGGCCGCAATCTTGACCTGGCATCTGGCCGTACCGGCCCCCGCCGAAGAGCAACTCATCGTTGTCTTGCAGCTCCAGTGACCAGGCCGGGCCGCCCAAGTCGAACAGTGGCCCGACCCGGCCCACCTCGCCGAATGCGGGATCGAGGTCTCCTGGCGCGCTCCAGCAGAGCGGGCTCAGCAGTGCGGATGCAAGAGCTGCGATGGGTCGGATGCCTCGCGTCAGCTGCACCCGGATAGCGACTGAGAGTCTCATGGCGTCCGCGGGCGAAGCTGGGTCGTGTAGACGTAATCTGCTACACGTTTACCCTGCCGGGCACCGGCCTTCTGGTCGAACCGGTAGTGAATTCCGCCGTAGACCCGGGCGTCGTCGATGTCGGTGGTGATCTCAGAGAACCGCGTGTAGTGGAAACTCACGCCGGGAACGGCCGGATTTGACACCTCGATGCTGCGCAGGCCCTCGCCACCGAAGAGCCGCTCGGCGATCCGGCGCGCCGCATTGCTGCCCGTCGCATGGGCGGACTGGTAACTTGGGAAGCACGGCGTCGTGATCAAGGGCTGCCAGGCGTCGTCGCGCTCGGTCAGTGCGTTGCTGTCCGTGTCGGCGCCGTGGATCGCGGTGATCGGCCGCCAGAATACGTAGTGATACTTGGTGTCCTGCGATGCGACCAGCGCATCGCTGATCGACATCATCAACAGCGCGAACGCCCGGGCATTCTGGGACAGCGACCAGCCTTCCTCGTTACCCGCCTGAGTGATCACCTGGCTGAAAACCAACGTCGGCGGTGACGCTGCGTAAAAGCGCGCGACGTCCGTCCGGTCCTGTGGCCGTGCGGCGCTGTCGAGCGCGCCAACCGTCTTCACCTCGTTGAAGTCCTCCGCATACTCGATACTGTTGAGCGCCGGTGGCGGAGCGGACCTGAACTGGTCACTGCTCCTGATGCCGAATGGCTTGACGTTCGGCCAATGCCGCAGCACACCTCCGGCCGCTGGACAACCGGGTGTCGGCAACCACTCGCCCGGGCCCGCGGTGAGCGGCAGGTAGAACTGACCCGGCGCCGACCCGTCATTGGCACGATTCGCGATCAGCGCGGCGGCCGCCGCCTCGCCGACCTGGATGCCGTCGTCCTCGGCCTGGCCATCGGGAATCGAAGCCAGGGATGCCGCCCGCGCCAGGTCCAGCGCCTGCGCGCTGCCCGGGAAGTAGGTGCTCAACACCCGATGGGCGGCGGCCACCGCCGCCGCGTCCGGCGAGGCCCCATGCGGGGCGGTAACCGTGACCAGGTAAGGTTGGTAGTCCCCGGTGATGGCATTGACGGCGTCGAACACCGCCAGGTGAGTAATGGCGGCAAACCGGGCCTGCAGGAACGGGTTCTGGGCGGCGGTGGTGGTCCACATGATCGCGTTCCAGTCCTGGACGGCGTCGGCGCTCGTGACCCCCGGACAGATCGCCGCCAGGGCGACCAGGCGTACCAGGGTGTGTTGTTTCTTGTTCGGGCTCATGGAAATTCCTCCTGCCGTCGTCAGTTGTGGTCACACGGCCCGTACGGTCCTCGTTTCCTGGCACCGCGTAACGACAGACAGGGCAAGAAAGCGCTATAAAGATGCGAAACCTGTGCGAAAAAGGGCCCCTGGGGGATCGGGACCACATCAGTGTCCGAAAATCGGACCTACTCATTCGGCGACTACACGCTCGACCTGGCGCGGGGCGCCCTGCTCAGGTCCGGCGCGGACGTGAAGTTGCGGCCAAAGTCGTTCGAGGTACTCCGCCTGCTCGTCGAACGGCATGGTCGGCTCGTGACGAAGGAGGAGCTGCTGGATGCCGTCTGGGGGCGCACGGTCGTCACCGAAGGCTCGATCGTGCAGTGCCTGATCGACGTGCGCCGCGCGATCGGCGACGAATCGCAGCAGATGATCAAGACGGTGCCCCGTCGCGGCTACATATTCGACCTTCCCGTCACCCTGTCAGACGGTGCGCCGCAGGAAACTTGCGTATCCGTGTCACTGAGCGCACCCCAGGAAAGCGGCTCAGACGAGCGCCCGTCTACTACCGCCCCTCAGGCGCAATCCCGGCTGCGCTCGCTGCGGCAGGGTCTCTTCGCGGCGGCGCTCATTTCGCTGGTGCCGTTCGCCATCTGGTGGGGTCTCGAAAGCCGAGGTACGGATGCAACGCCGCCGGTGGAACGCGTCTCTGCGCAGGCACCGCACAACTCCATCGCCGTCCTCCCGTTCGTCAACATGAGCAGCGATCCGGACAGCGAATACTTCTGCGACGGCATCTCCGAGGAGATCCTGAACCGGCTGGCAGCCTTTCCCGACCTGCACGTGATCGCGAGAACCTCGTCGTTTGCCCTCAAGGCCAGTGACCTCGATGCGCGGAAGCTGAGCGGTCTGCTCGGGGTGCGCTACCTGCTGCAGGGCAGCGTGCGCAGAGACGGGGACCGCGTGCGCATCGCCGCACAGCTCGTGGACGATTCGGGTGTCCAGGTCTGGAGCAACGCCTACGACCGGGAGCTGCACGGGATATTCGCGATCCAGCAGGACATCGCCGAGGCAGTCGCCACCAATGTCGTCCCGAAAATCGTGGCGCGGTCGCCACCCGGGCCCGAGGCGCTGCCGAACCTCGAGGCGTATCAACACTACCTGGCGGGGCGTCAGATCTTCGACAAGCGCATGCCGCGCTACGGAGAACTCGCAGAGGAACAGTTCAAAAAGGCGGTCGCCATCGATCCGCAATACGCCGAGGCCCTTGCGGAACTGGCAATCGTTTGGGCCTTCCATTCCAGTAAGGGGCAAGAAGCCGAGGAAGCCATCGAGCGAGCACTCTCCCTGAAGCCCGGTCTCGCACGGGCGCATGCGGCGAAGGGGCTGCTGCTCGCGGTGCGGCAACCACCGGACCTCCCTCGGGCTGAAGCAGCGTATCGCGAGGCACTGACCCTCGATCCGAACATGGTGGACGCAAGCAACTGGTTGGCGAGCCTCCTGGCGGACCAAGGACGACATGCCGAGCGCTTGTCGATCCTGGAACGAGCCGCCCGCATTGACCCGCTCGCGCCCGCGCTCATGACAAGTCTCGCAGCTGCCTATTCCGAACGCGGGGATTTCTCTCGAGCCGAACAAGGTTTTCTGCGCCTGCTCGAGCTGCCGCAGCCCTCGTACTACGTTTACTGGTCGCTCTTCGACCATTATTTCGTCATGGGCCGGCTGGTGGAGTCGAACGAGATGGCGAAGCAGCTGGTGCTGGGATACGACGAATCCGGTCCACTGGGCGCCTACGTGTACCTTGCCCGGAGCTATTCCCGCCTGGGCCTGTGGCGTTCGGCTGAAATCTGGCTGGAGCGCTTTGAGCGCGAGCAGCCGCACGGACCGGGTCCCGCAAACCTCGATCGCATCGAGCTGCTGAGAATGCAGGGACGCTTCAAGGAGATGGAGGAGACCCTGCAGGCCATGCGCGAATCCATCGGCACAAGCCTCCCGGCAGCCATGAAAACACGGGAGTACGGCATCCTTCAGGCATTCGTGGGCGATTATCGAGGCGCCGTTCAGACACTTGCACCCCAAATCGATATCGACCGGCCAATGGCGGATCAGCCAGACGTCGGCGCGCATCATGCGCTCGCCTGGGCTTATCTGAACACCGGTGCAACCGATCGCGCGCACAGGATGTTGAGCGAAATCGAGCGCGTGTTTGGTGAACGGCAGGCCCAAGGCTGGCTGCACTTGAGTGTGGATCTGGCCATGTTCGCTCAGAACGCGGTGCTCGCCGGTGAGGAGGAACTGGCGATCGATCGGCTGAGACAGGCCGTCGAAGCCGGCTGGCGCGACTATTACTCGATAAACAACGATCCGCGCTGGAAGTCACTCCGCGACGACGTGCAATACAAGGCGTTGATGGCGACCGTCAAGGCGGACGTCGACGCGCAGCGCGCCCGGCTCGAACAGATCGAGGCGACGGATGAGCCCGTCGCCCGGCTCGCTGCGGGATTGGAGAATCGCCGCTGAAGCCATGGCGAATGAAACCGGCGCCGGGTGGTTTACAACGCCGCTTCTTACTTGAAGAGCGAAAGATCAACGGAGGCCGCCATCGCGGCATATCCGGCATCGCTGCCGTGCAGATAGTCCCCGGAGTGAAATCCGTCCTTGATCTGGTTCGGTTTCGCGGGATCGCGAACGACGGCGTCGAAATCCAGCACGCCGTCCACTTCGCCGCCGGTCCGGATCCAGGTATTGATCGCCTGCCTCACGGCCTCGCCTTCCTCCGAGTAATACATGGCACCGCCATAGGGCAGGATCGTCGCCGCCAGCACCTTCAGGCCCCGGGCGCGGGCACGCGCGATCAGCTGACGGTAACCGGCGATCATGGACTCTGCCGTCGCCTTGTTTGACGCGAGAGACTTGACTACCTCGGCCATCTCGCCTTCGAAGCGACCGTACGAAATGCCGAGATCGTTGACGCCCTCGAATAGAATCACCATCTTCACGCCCGCAGTGGACAACACGTCCCGATCGAACCGTGCGAGCGCGCTTTCACCCGCCCCGTCGCCCAGCACGCGATTCCCGCTGATGCCCATGTTGACGACACCCCACCCTGGGGCGCCCTTCGCGTTCAAGCGATTCGCGAGGTGATCCGGCCAGCGTTGATTTGCATCGAGCGTCGAGCCTGCCCCGTCCGAGATGGAGTCTCCCACTACAACGAGGGCGCGGCCCGCGCCAGCCGTTTCAACCTCGATGCCCGAGAGGAACGCGCGAAACTCCATGGTGCGAGCCGGAGTAAAGGCCTTGTCGGTAAAGTCACCGGCGTCCGACACGAACGCGGTCTGCAGTCCGGTCGCGTGGCAGGTACACGGACCAGTGTCGTCGGGCACGTAGATGCTGATCGACAAGCTGGATAGCGCGCTTACCGGCAGATCGATTGGATCGCTCAGGTACGGCGACCCCGGGGGCACCGAAGCGGTCGGCTTGCCTGAAAACAGCACCTGCCGACTCGTGCCCGACCGCACGTTGCCTTTTTCATCCGCGAGAGCCACGCGCACCGCGCCGATCGTCAGCGGCTTCGTGCCATATTCGTTGCTCAAACGCAGCCGAACCCGCGGCCCCCCGACACTCACCCGAATCGTCTGGCGGATCGTTTGATTCGCGAACTCCGGCGTCGCGGGGAACGGGCCCATGGCCGCGCTGGGCGGCAATGGGGCGGCACCCCAGGTCTGCACCCATTCGGCAGCATGGCCGATTGTGCTCATCGACAAGACCAGCAGGCAGGTGCACGCAAGGCCAAGCAGCTTTCTCATGATTGCCTCTAGTGACTTCGCATCCGAAGGGTAGCACTGCCTTCGGGCATGTACCTCGCGCGTAGATACGGCCGATAATGGCTCTGACGCGCGGGATGCCCGGCAGCTGCAGCGCAAGAGAGCACGCACCGTGGAACTCAACGCAGACTTCTCGCGGCGGGCCGCCGTTCACGCCGCGCGCCTTGCGTGGGTACCGTCGCCGATCCCGGGCGTTGAGCGACGCATGCTCGACCGCATCGGCGATGAGGTCGCGCGCGCGACGTCCATCGTCCGCTATGCGCCACGCAGCCGCTTCTCCGCGCACACCCACGGCGGCGGCGAGGAATTCCTCGTGCTCGAGGGCGTCTTTCAGGACGATCACGCCGACTATCCCGCCGGCTACTACGTGCGCAACCCGCCGACCTCGAGCCACAGACCAGGCTCCGAGGCGGGCTGCGTCATTTTCGTCAAGCTGTGGCAGTTCGCGCCCGATGACCGGACACAGGTGAGGATCGACACGCGCCAGCGACCGTTCCTGCCGGAGCCCGGGCGTCCCGGCGTCGAACTGCAACCGCTCTTCCGCGACGACCGTGAGGACGTTCGACTCGAGCGCTGGGCCCCGGACGCGCGCGTCGAGCACCGCGCCGAGGGTGGCATCGAGCTCCTGGTGCTCGATGGCCAGTTCTGCGAGGGCGGCGAGGAGTTCGCGCCGCAGTCCTGGCTGCGTCTGCCGCCGGGCTCGATCCTGCGGGCCGAGGCCGGGCCCACGGGTTGTCGCCTGTGGGTCAAATCGGGACTCATCCGGCAGGCTCTTCGCTAGAGCCGCGAGACAAGTCGCAATGCACGGCTCATCGCGAACTCGGCTGCCCGTCGCAGGGCGCGCCGGGGTATCCGGGCCAGATCCATCTTCAGGTCCTCGGCCAGCCTGATCGCCGTGGCTCGCCCGGCGCCAAATACACCGCCGCCCGGATGCTGGAACGGTCCAACGAGATAGAGCCGCTCGACTCCTGGAACCGTGTACTGGCCGAGCTCGGGTGTCGGTCTGTGCGCGCCTGACTGGTAGGTCGTCGTCGCGATGCCGTGCAGGTCGCCACGCCTGAAGCTCGGCGAGGTGCGCTCCATGTCGACAGGGCTGTCGCAGTGATACTGCAGGATGTTCGCGTGATCTATGTTCTCGATGAAGCGGCCCATGTGATCGATCATGCGTTCCGCGTAGTCGCGCTTTGTCTCATCCCACGAACGACCGTCGGGGCGCTCGTATGGCACGTAGTCCCAGGCATGCAGCGTAGCCCGACCCTCGGGAACGCGTGACGGATCGAAGGTGGTGAGCGAGCCGAAACCGATCAGCGGATACTGCGACAACGCGCCATAGCGCAGGTCATCGAACGATCGCCGCAGTTGCCCGTAGCTCGTCGGCAGCAGCTCGTTCATCACGGCCTGCACTGGCATCCCCGACCGGAAGCGCAAGGGTTCCCGGAGCGCGGCGTGCACGGTGATGCAGGCAACCGGGGAGATCTGTGTCGCCTCGGCGGCGCGGACGACGGCTGCATCGATCCCCTCGACCATGCGTCCCAGGTCGTGCGGGTGAATCGCGCCGATCACGGCCTCGCGCGCCTCGTATTCCTGGCCGGTCTTCGTCACGACGCCGGTCGCGCGACCATTGCGGGTCATTACGCGCGCCACGTCGACGTCCGCGAGCACTTCTCCGCCATGCTCGCGGATGCACGCAATAAGCGCGTCGGTCAGCCGGCCGCTGCCGCCGATCGGTACGCCGATCCCGTATGCCTCGAGGAAGCCCACGAACACGAAGATGCCGAGGCCGGTTGCCTTCTCGTCGGGCGAGACGAGATTCTCGCCAGCGATGCGCGCGAAGTGCATGCGAACCTTGTCGTGCTCGAAGAGCTCGCAGACGACATCGTGCGTGCTCATCTGTACGACGCGCCAGAACTCCCGCCCCTCGCGGCTCTGGTCCAGCATCGCGAACGACGCACCGAGGGGCGCGGGCGGCGCATACAGGGTGGCCGCCACCATTGGCAGCCAGGCCGCCGCCCGGACCGATAGCTGGCGATAGGCCTCGGCGTCCTTGTTCGAGAATTTCCCGATCTCGGCGCAGGTACGCTCCCTGTCCCGGAAGAGTGCGAGCGTGCTGCCGTCCTCGAACACCGACATCATGGGCGGGTCCGGAAACACGTACCTGAGCCCGAACCGGGATTTCAGCTGCAGCTCGTCAGCGGCCAGGATCGGATTGGCGTGGATGAAGATGTGCGCCATCGAGTGCTGGTCGTGCCGGAAGCCGGGAACGGTCAGCTCGCGGGTCACGACCCCGCCCCCGAACCAGCCATTTCTCTCCAGGACCAGAACTCGCTTTCCGGACGCCGCAAGATAAGCGGCGGCCACCAGACCGTTGTGCCCGGACCCGACGACGACTACATCGCTACTGAGCATGGTCGCCACCTACGAAGTCTTCGCCATCCGCTACGCCCACCTCGAGCGCACCGCCCGGCATAATTTCCTTGGCGGCGATGAGCACGACGGGCCGATGCCCCTGGACTACTACGTCTGGGCGATCGTCAACGCCGAGCGCACGGTCCTGGTCGACACCGGATTCGACGAGGAGACGGCACGCCGCCGCGGCCGCTCGATCGTCCGCCCGGTCGCGGACGGTCTCGGCGCCATTGGCATTTCCCCGGACCGGGTCGAGCATATCGTGATCTCACACATGCATTACGATCATGCGGGAAATCATGAGCTGTTTCCGAGAGCGCGCTACCACGTCCAGGACGCGGAAATGACCTACTGCACCGGCCGTTGCATGGCCGACACGCAAGTCGGTGGCGTATTCGACGCTGCCGCCGTTACGGCCATGATCCACAAGGTATACGCCGGGCGCGTGCAGTTTCACGACGGTGACGAGGAACTTGCCCCGGGGATCTCGTTGCACAAGGTCGGCGGCCACACGCGCGGCATGCAGATCGTGCGCGTGGCGACCGCGCGGGGCTGGGTCGTGCTCGGCTCCGATACGGCGCACTTCTACGCAAACCTCGAACCGGGTCGGCCGTTTCCGATCCTCGACAACCTGCCCGAATATATCGAGGCACAGCGCACGGCGCTGCGGCTGGCGAGCTCGCCCCAGCACTTCATCCCGGGTCATGATCCGCTGGTGCTGGCACGCTACCCTGGCGCGAGAGCGGGACTCGAGGGCGTCGCCCGGCTCGATCTCGCACCCAGGTTGCCGACGACCCTCACATGACCACCGACCAGTCAGATCTCCGCGAGCCGCTCGGTTTCATCGGCGTCGGTCGCATGGGCGGCGCCATGGCCGAGCGTCTCCTGGCTGCGGGACATCCGGTCACGGTTTACGACCCGGATCAGGCAGCCGTGCGCCGCCTGGAATCCGCCGGCGCGTCGCGCGCCGAGTCTCCGGCCGCCGTAGCGTCGGCTGCACGTATCGCCTTCGCGAGCCTGCCGACCCCGTCGGCCGTGCTCGACGTAGTGCAGGGCCCGAACGGCGTGCGCCACGGCAGCGCCATCCGCATCTTCATCGACCTTT
>Ga0207648_10007109_pt1 | contig 11043 bp, 11 predicted proteins | sample KBSMisM32_FD_184310 | JGI IMG/M metagenome (GOLD analysis project Ga0207648, IMG submission 184310) | Miscanthus rhizosphere microbial communities from Kellogg Biological Station, Michigan, USA - KBS Miscanthus M3-2 (SPAdes) (version 2) | ecosystem: Host-associated > Plants > Roots >... | reverse complement strand
CTTCCGTAAACGGTCCGGCCGCTTTGCCAGCGGCTGGCGCCTGACTTCGGCACCCCGGCTCGGGAACGCCTGGCCCCGCGATGCATTGATAAGGAAAGCGATTGGACTCCCGGCGCGAAACGCCATGGGGCCGTGCTTGATCAGGAGGCGCCGAAGATGAACCAAGCTCCAACGGTCCTGCGGCTGAATGCCGACCCCGCCAGGGGCGATAACGGCCTTGCCTCCGCTCCGTCGGCGACCCGAGGCGCGACGCCATCATCCTGGCTCGGTCCCGGCGACGTGGGAATACTCGCAGCCTTCGCGGCCTCGGTTTCGGCGTGCATCGTGATCTGGGGTTGGGCCTTGGGTTACCTGAGATTCTGAGGCGAGGCGGTGGCGCAGGAGCGATCCGCCCCCGGCGCGGCGGCCCCGAACACCGCCTGATAGGCGGCCCGCACCGCGACGTCGGCATCGCGCTTGGTCAGGTTGAGACGCTGATTCGATACCACGATGTCCAGGATGATCTGCGGATAGACGCGGCGAAAAGCGACGAACACCGCGCTCAGGAGATGCCGGAGGAGGACGTCGCTGGCGGTGATCCGCAGTTCCCCGAAGGCCGCAGGTCCTGGCCGGTGACCCTGCGCTCGAAGCCGACGATCTCCTGAAACATGCGCTCGGCGAGGTCGACCATCTCCGTGCCGCAGGGGGTGAGCGCATAACCGGCGCGGCCGCGCTCGAACAGGCGCGAGCCGAGGTGCTGCTCGATCTGGCCGAGCCGACGGAACACCGTGGAATGTTGACGCCGAGGTGCTCGCCCGCGCCCGCGAGGGATCGCGCCTCAGCGATCGCCTTGACGTAGCGGAAATCGTCCCACGACAGCATACGCACCCAGCCCGCTGCTTTTGCGGACGCAAGGAATGACCGGAAACACAACCCCTTTTCCGTCGAGGACGCAAGCATGCGGGCGGGATGCGCGCTTAGTCCCATTCACCCGGCTGGCTCTCGCTCCGCGAGGTGCGCCCATCTCAACCACGCCTGCCAACTCTCTTCCAATTTTGCTTGTGCGTCTTCGAGCGTCGGCGAGACACCATGGCCGCGCATGCCCGGCGGCTTGCCCGGCACACCGTGGATCGACCAAATCCAGGTGAGTGGCTCGTCGCGGTCATCTTCGGGCGCCCTGTAGTAGATGTAGCCAATCGTCCAGCCGCCACTCCAGGCGGTGCAGTCCTTGCTCGTTTCTTCGGAGGAAAAAGCCACGCCGGTGGAACGGAACTTCAGAGGCATCCTTGCCATCAACACTTACGCCCCCGCGCGCGGCGGTATCTGCATCATCGATCATGAACGAGAGTTGAACAGACCGACGTCACCGCGCCGGACTCGTCGCGCAGTCGAAACGTCGGCATGCGACCTGTCTGCAGAGCTCAAGCGTGCGGATTCGGCGACGGGATCTTGGTCAGCAGGATGCCGAAATTCGCGACGGTCCGGATGAAGCTCCGGGAACTTTCAGACCGGGCTCAGCGTTTGGTCAGCGTTTCCAAGGAGACGCTCGCATGGGATCGGGCCTTTTCGCTCTCGCCGCTTTTTTCCTGGGATGGATTGGCGGGGCGACAGCCTCTCCCATGATGGCAACGGTGGCAGGGGCTTCGCTCATATCGCATCGCGAGGTCGAGACCGTCCGCTGGCGCCACCGTCACCGGGGCTATGGCTGGGGCGAGCGCGGCGCGGGCGCTCGTGATGGCTCGGGCGAATCGGCCCGCACTGCCGACGATGACCTCTCCCGTCCTGCCGAAGTTATCCGGCCAGACGTTGGCCGCCGGTCCTATCGCAATCGTTCCTGGCGACGCGACGCGGCTCGTCACGAGCCCGGCGGCTTCGCTCTCAATTTAGGTAGTTCAAACCGGGTCGCGCCTGCCGAGGTCTTGCGGCCCGATGGGCGCCGTCGCCGCGGATGGGTTGATCCGCCTCCCCCCTAAGGTGAACGCCATGAGCACAGCGCCTCCGTTCGGCTCGCGGACCGGACATGACTGGCTCATGGTGGGTACGGCTGGCGCCGCGACCCGCAACGCCGCCCGGGAACCGGCCACGCCATGGCGGCCGTGGTCGAGCACCGCAACGGCGGCACTGGCGACATTGCGCGACCGTTGCGCCGACATCCTTCACAGCGCCCGCGCTGCGAGCGAAGAGGCTGCGACCGCGCTGCTACGCGCCATGCGAGAGCGATCCGTCCCGATCCCCCTCCCCGCTGTCGGCGCCATTTCGCGTCGGATCGGCAATCGACTTCGCCCGAGCTGGGACTGGCGGCGCGTGTCGAATTTCGCCTTGCTGCGTGCCCACCCGGTGGCCGCGACGCTCGGGTCCGTTCTGCTCCTTGTGCTCGGATACATCGCCTATTGCACTGCGACCATTCCATCCGACGGGGGGTTGGTGATCGAACCAACACCGAGCGCACTCGTGGTGGAGGCGGACGGCGGGCAAGTCTTTGCCACCCGTGGCGTCTTCAAGGGCGACAAGCTGGCTCCGCAAGATGTGCCGCACGCCCTCGCGCAAGCCATCATCGCGATCGAAGACCGGCACTTCTACGAACACACCGGATTCTATCTGCCATCGCTGATGCGGGCGGCATTTCGGAATTTTCTCGCGGGGAGTACGCGCGAAGGAGGCAGCACGATTTCACAGCAGCTCGCGCGCATGGCCTACCTGTCGCAAGAGCGTACGATCAAGCGCAAGATCCAGGAAGCGATCCTCACGTTTTGGATCGAGCACCGGCTCACCAAGCAGGAGATCCTCACCAACTATCTGAACACGGCGTATTTCGGCGCGGGCGTCTACGGCGTCGATGCCGCCGCGAAACGCTACTTCGGCAAAGCTGCAACGGGGCTTTCCCTCAGTGAATCGGCGATGCTGGCGGGGCTGGTGCGGGCGCCGTCGTCGCTTGCTCCCACGCGCAATCTGGACGGCGCGCGGCAGCGGGCCGCGCTGGTGCTCGATGCCATGGTCGAGACCGGCGCCATTTCGCGTGCCCAGGCGGATGCCGCTCGTGCGCAGCCGGCCGCCTTGCGGGTGCCGCCGGACAACCCGCCGGGCACCAATTACTTCGTGGACATGCTCAACGCGGACGTGAAGCGGCTCGTTGGTCCCGTATCCGAAGATTTGACGCTGCGATCCACGCTCGATCTCAATCTGCAGAGCATCGCGGAAGGCATCGTTTCGCGCTCGCTCAAGGCCGAGGGGCGCGCCAAGAAAGTCACGCAAGCCGCGCTCGTCGCCATGGCTCCCGACGGCGCCATCCTGGCGATGGTGGGCGGGCGTGATTACAACGAAAGTCAGTTCAATCGCGTCACCCAGGCCAAACGGCAGCCCGGCTCCCTGTTCAAACTGTTTGTCTATCTCACCGCATTCCAGCGGGGAGCCACGCCGCAGACGACGATGATCGATCGACCGGTCCAGATCGGAAACTGGGAGCCCGAGAACCACGGCGGCGGCTTTCGCGGCCAGATCACGCTGCGCACCGCCTTCGCAAGCTCCGTCAACTCGGTTGCCGCTCAGCTCGGCGAGGCGGTCGGCATCCCGGCCGTCATCGAGACGGCGCGAAAACTCGGCGTGCAATCCGAACTGCCGGCGGTGCCCAGCTTGGCACTCGGCTCGGGCGAGGTCACCCTGCTGGAGATGACGCGCGCCTTCGCAGCCATCGCCGCCAACGCGGAAAACGTTGGACCCTACGCCATCCGTGAGGCGCGCAAGGGCGACCAAGCCGTATTCACGCGTCCCAGATCTGAGCTGCAGCCCGCGAGCGACCAAAGCGCACGGGGAGCCATGCGCGACGTTCTCACCGCGGTCGTGCGGGACGGCACTGGCCGGGCGGCTCGCATCAACGGCCCGGCGGCAGGAAAGACCGGGACGAGCCAGAGCTACCGGGACGCATGGTTCATCGGATTCACCTCCGGCATCGTCGTCGGGGTGTGGGTCGGCAATGACGACAACAGCCCGACCCGCGGCGTCACCGGCGGCGATATCCCCGCGCGCATCTGGAATGAATTCGTCACCCAGTCCGCCACCGCGCGGGCAAAGCCCGCCCGCCCTCAAACGATCTCGCTTGGTGCTTCCGAGGGAGCGAATGTAAAGCCAGGCACGAGTGCGTCGATCGTGCGCGGTGTGCCCGTCGTGCAGAATACAGGTACGCTCGAGTTGCAGGGGCGCGTGATCCGTCTTTTCGGCGTAGAGGGCGCCCGTGGCCGGGCCGCGCGGGATTTGAGGCGCTATCTCGGGCGGCGAGAGGTGGTGTGCGAGCCGGCCGGGAGCGGCAACGAGTACCGATGCAGCGTCGACGATCAGGATCTCTCGCGCGTCGTGCTGTTCAACGGCGGCGGCCGGGCGAGCGCAAACGCGACGCCGGAAATGCGCGCGCTGGATCAGCAGGCGCGCTCGACCAGGCTGGGCATCTGGCGCGCGGGGGATGGCGACGACGATTGAGCACATGGGCAACGCGCATCGGATCAGGGCCGAGGCGCGTGTTCACGCACCGGCAACCAGGTCGGCGCGTTCACGCGCCCGCAACCCAGGTCTCGATCACGCGCACATCGTCCGGATCCAGAGCCACCATATCGGCGCGATAATGCGGCGCGAGCCGGCCCAGCACATGGCCCAGGCCGATGAAATCCGCGGGGTGTGACGAAGCCAGGCGCAACGCCGCCTCGAGCGGGAGTCCCAGCAGGCGCACGCAATTGCGCACCGCCGCGCTCATGTCCAGCAAGGCACCCGCAAGCGCTCCGTCTCTCCGCACGCAGCGGCCGTCCCGCACCGTGATCTCCTCGCCGGCGAGCGTGAAGCTCGGTCGAGTTCCCCCCACCGGCGGCATGGCGTCGGTCACCAGCATCGGATGCGCGGCGCCGCGTAGCGCCAGGCGGAGCATCGCCGGATCGACATGGATCCCGTCGACGATCATCCCGAACCAGGCGTCCGGGCTTTCGAGCGCCGCGGCGATCAGTCCGCCTTCGCGGCTCGCCAGCGGCCGCATGGCATTGAACAGGTGCGTGACGCCGGTCGCACCTTCCGCCATGGCGGCGCGCGCTTCGGTGTAGGTTGCCATCGAGTGTCCGAGCGAAACGCGGATGCCCGCGGCCGTCAATTGCCTGATAAAGCCGTCCGGCACCCGTTCCGGCGCGAGCGTCACCAGCATCGCGCCCTTGCGCGGCCGGGTGAGCGTCTTCACGTCCTCCGCGGTGGGCGCGCGCAAGACGCGGGGGTCGTGCACGCCCGGCTTCTCCGGCGATAGGAACGGCCCCTCCAGGTGGATGCCAAGCACGCTCGGATTGCGATCGACAAGCATCGCGACGGCCGCGATCGCGTCGCTCGTTTTGTCAGGCGTATCGCTGATGAAGGTGGGCAGCAAGCCCGTCGTTCCAAACTTGCGGTGCGCGGCCGCGATCGCCGTGATGCTCGCTTGCGTCGGCGCGTCATTGAACAGCACGTCGCCGCCGCCATTGACCTGCAGATCGATAAAGCCGGGGGCGAGCCATGCCCCGTCGGGCAGCGTGCGGACCGTCATGGCCGGCGGCAATTCCGCCCGCGGCACGAGGCCGGCGACACGTCCGTCCGCGATCACGACGGCGGCATTGCGGTGCACGACCATGCCGTCAAAGACGTGGTCGGCGGCAACCGCATGCCGGGACGATGTGCTCATCGGGTGCGCGTGACCTTCTGCAAGTGCCGCGGCCGGTCCACATCGGTGCCGCGGCGCTCGGCGAGACGAATGAGCAGGAGGTAGAAGCTCTGGATCAGGCAGACCGCATCGGTATCCGCATGACCGGGAGCGAGCGTCGGCAGCCGGCCCGCCTCCGGCTCACCGTGCTCGGCAACGAAGACCGATGCGCCTTTGCCGCGGAGATCAGCCGCGAGCTCGCGCAGGCCGCGGGCGGCCTCGTCGGTCGGCATGAACATCAGGATCGGATAGAGTGTGGACACCAAGGCCACCGGGCCATGAAGGAATTCCGCACCGCTGAAGGCCTCGGCATGCAGGTTGCAGGTCTCCTTCATCTTGAGCGAGGCTTCGCGGGCGATGGCCAAAGTCGGTCCACGCCCGATCGTCACCAGGCTGCTGCTTGCGGACAGAACATCGAGGGCCGCGCTCCAATCGAATCCGGTAGCGGCGGCGAGCCGATCCGGCAGCTGATCGGTCGCGGTCGCAAGCGCAGCGTCGTTCGCCCACGCCGCCACCAGGTGCAGCAGGGCGCCGAGCGAGGCCACGAACGTCTTGGTCGCGGCCACGCTGAGCTCAGGGCCGGCCGCCATGGGCAGCACGATGTCGCAAGCCGCCGCCAGCGCACTGCCGGTGTCATTCACGATCGCTGCCGTTCGGGCGCCCGCGGCCTTGGCCATCATGGCGCATTCCACCAGGTCATCGCTGCGTCCGGACTGCGAGATGGCCAGAAAAAGCTGATCGCGGAGCTCCAGCCGCCGGCCGTAAATGGTGGTGATGTTCGGGGCGGCGGCCGCGACCGGGATGCCAAGATGACGCTCGATCAGGTGCTTGCCGAAGGTCGCCGCGTGGGCCGAGCTGCCGCGGGCGCAGGTGACGACGACATGAACCGGTTTGCGCCCGAGCAGGCCGACCAGTTCCGCGATCGGCGCCGCAACGCCGGCCGACTGCCGCCGCAAGACCTCAGGCGCCTCGCGGACTTCAACCTCCATGATTCGCCCAAACTTGCTCAAGTCCGACTTCCCTATGACAGCGCAGGACGCTCAGGCCACCGTCGATCCGGCCGCGGATCGCGCCAGCTGTAGCGCTCCCTCGAGTGCATCGCCAGCCGGCGGCGAGAGATGGAGCCGGGTCGCCGGCGCCAGCCAGCGCTCGATATGCAGGGAAAGTCCGCCGACCAGCGACAGGCGCTGCGCTCCGATCGACATCAGCCGCTGCGCCAGACCGTCGATATGACCGGCGGCGAGCCGCATGAGCTCGACGGCGGCGGGGTCGCCGTTGGATGCGTGCTCCACGATCACGGGCGCAAGGGCGCCGAAGTCCCGCGGCGGCGCCGCCGAGGTCCAGCTCACGATAGCGTGCGGGTCCGCCTCGTATTGTTCGAACACAGCGGTGAGCAGCGGGGTCCATGGGATGCGACCGTCATGCGCCCACAAGACGCGGCGCAGCGCCTCGCATCCGAGCCATGCCCCGCCGCCCTCATCGGAAACGGCCGGCCCCCAGCCGCCGACACGATGGCTGCGCCCCGCAAGCTCCGCCCAGCCGACGGTTCCGGTTCCAACCACAAGAACGCCGCCATCGCGGCCGCCATGCGCGCCGATGCAAGCCGCGCGCGCGTCGGTCGTGATCGTGGCTTTTCTGAAGGGATGCCCATACTGCTGCGCCTGGGCGAGAGCGGCGGGCTCGCTGGCGCCCGCCAGGGCAAGGCACGCGACAATCCTTGCCAGGTCGCCTGGTGCTAGTCCCGCCTGGCGCAAACATCGAGTCGTGGCCTCGAGCACCGCGGAAAAGCTTTGCTGCAAGTCGAGCCGAATATTGGCGGGGCCGGCCATCGATTCGCCGAGCAGCTCTCCCGACATGGCCTGCAGGCGAGCCCGACAGAGGGTGCCACCGCCGTCGACGCCGAGCAGGAGTGTCTCGGTGTTCATGTCCGAGTGATGCTCCTGAACCTGCCCCAGTCGAAAACCCTGCGCGAAACGAATCGCAGCTGCAGGTATTGTCATTGAAAATACCGCGCCTGGTACGTTATTGATAATTAAATGAGTACGGAGCGCCCCAGCCCTCGCTATTCCGGGATCGACGTCTGGGATCCTTCGGATATTCTGGACGCTATCATCGAGGGCCAATTCGCGGCAGTGGCCGCGGTGCGCGCCGTGCGCCCTGCCATCGCGCGCGCGGCAAGCGCCATCGAAGCGCGGCTGCGGGACAGTGGCCGGCTCATTTATGCCGGCGCCGGCACCTCTGGGCGGTTGGCGGTCCAGGATGGCGCCGAGTTGATTCCAACGTTCGACTGGCCGCCGGAGCGATTGCTTCTCCTTATGGCGGGCGGCAACGAAGCGCTGCTCAAATCGATCGAAGGCGCCGAGGACGAGGCGGAGCATGCGGTGCGGCTCGTGCGCAAGCACAATATTCACGCCAATGACGTGGTCATAGCCGTGGCCGCCAGCGGCAAGACGCCATTCACCCTCGCATGCCTGCGCGAAAGCAAGGAACGCGGCGCCCTGACGGTCGGAATCGCAAACAATCGCGGCACGCCCATCCTGGAAGAAGCGGACCATCCCATCTGGCTCGATACCGGCTCCGAGCCGATCGCCGGCTCGACCCGCATGAATGCCGGAACGTCGCAGCGGATCACCCTCAACCTGTTGTCTTCCCTGGTCATGATCCTGCTGGGTCGCGTCTATGAAGGCCTGATGGTCGACCTGAAGGCGGTCAACGAAAAGCTGGTGCAGCGGAGCGAGAACATTCTGATGCGGCTCACCAGCCGCAGCCGCGAGGACGCGCGCGCGGCGCTCAAGCGGGCAGACGGCAGCATCAAGGTTGCGGTGTTGTTGCTCCATGGTTGCGATCTCAATGAAGCGACCACTGCTTTGAACCGCACCGGCGGGCAATTGCGCAGGGCTCTCGCCCTGCTGGGCAAGCCCGGCTCCGAATCCGGTGAAGGATAACGGCCCCTTACCGCGCAGAGCCGATGGAGTCCGTACCCCGAACCGAAGCGATTGGCCGGAGAAGAAGCGGCGCGGGGGGCACGCTGAGAGCGACGACAGTCGAAGCCGTGATGGCTGGAACCGGCGCAGGTGGAGTTCGTTGCCGTTCACGGTGGCGAATACCATTCGCCTGTGAATGTCGCGACATCTCCTCGCCCGGACGACGCGCCGGGCGCCGGTGTTTCCGACCGGCAACAATCGCCAACATTCTTCGTGCCGACCCGATTCTCCTGTGCCGGCGGCCGCGCCCGCGCGCGCGGCTGTTCGTATAGTGGAGCCGACCGACGCCGGCCGACCCGGCGGCGGCCGCGGCGGCCAGGACCCGCGCACGACCAGGGACTCCAGAGGGGCGCAATGGGGACGACGGGATCGGGTGCGCGGGACGGCTCTTGGCGGCACGGCGCGTGGCGGCAACGCTTGGCGCGCGGCGCCGCCGCGGCTGCGCTCGCGCTCGCGCCGGACCTCGCCTGCGCGGATGAAACCGGCGAGAGCTTCTGGACCCCGGGATCCTTCGGGAGCCTCGCCGCCACCCCGTCGCAGCCCGGCTTCTCGCTGTCGTCGACCTGGTACCGCACCTCGACGACGGCCGGCAGCGAGGTCGCCCGCGCACGCGCCATCAGGATCGGACGGTTCGAGGCCTCGGTCGCCGAAAACGTGAGCGCGATCTCGGTGTCACCCGAAGATCTGGCGATGATCACGCCCTCGTACACGTTCGCGACCCCGGTTCTCGGCGGCCAGGCCGCCATCGGCCTGCAGGCGGTCTATGGCCGCAAGCGAACGACCGACGATGCGGTCCTCAACACCCCAGTGCTGGTCGGACCGTTCGCGACCACCCGGTCCAGGTTCGACACGATCAGCGATACTGTGACGGGCTTCGGGGACCTGTCCCCGCAGTTCTCGCTGCGCTGGAATGCCGGGGTCCATAACGTCATGACCTACATGACCGGCAATATTCCGGTCGGCGCCTACGATCGCGCGCGCCTTTCCAATATCGGCATCGGGCACGGCGCGGTGGATGCCGGCGGCGCCTACACCTATCTGAACGAGCAGACCGGATATGAATTCTCGGCGGTCGCGGGAGTGACCTACAACTTCGTCAATCCCCACACCCAATACCAGAGCGGCATCAACGTCCATCTGGACTGGGGCGCGTCGCGTTACCTGACCAAGCAGCTCCAGATCGGCCTGGTTGGCTATCTCTATAACCAGGCGAGCTGCGACGGCGGGGCCGGAGACCGGGTCGGCTGCTTCCAGTCGCGCGTCGCGAGCGCCGGCGCGCAGCTCGGCTACGCCATCCCCATGGGCGACCTCGACGGTAACGTGAGCATCAAAGCCTACAAGGAGTTCGCCGCGGCGAACCGGCCGGAAGGCTGGAACCTATGGCTCACCTATGCGCTGTCGCCCGCCGATCCCGGCCCGACGCGGCCGACGCCACCGGCGCGGCGCCTCTACGCGAAATAGCGATTTGCCTGCGACACGCAACGGCGCGCGCCATCCTGCTCGCCCTGCCTCCATCGGGACGGAAGCTTGCGAGGCAGGCGACGCGCGCTCTGGTAAGCTTGGGGCCCGGCGGATGCCGGACTGGAGACGCCGAGATGAACGACTGGACCGCGGACTACGTGATGAGCTTCATCACATGGAACAACGCGCTGGGCGCCACCGGCGCCCTTTTCTATGTCGTGTCGATGTCGATGAAGACCGCGATCCCATTGCGCATCACCAGCCTGGTGAGCGCGCTGTGCCTGCTGGGGGCGTCGCTGCTGGCGCGGTCGCTGCCGGCGATCGCGCTCTATGCGCTGCTGCTGCCGGTGCACTCGTTCCGCCTCTATCAGATGCTGGCGCTGATCAAGAAGGTTCGCATCGCGTCGGGCACCGACCTGTCGATGGATTGGCTGCGGCCCTACATGCAACGGCGGAAATATCGCAAGGGCGACATTCTCTTTCACAAGGGCGACCTTGCCGACGAAATGTTCCTGGCCGAGACCGGAACATACCGCGTGCTCGGATGGGACATCGATCTTGGGCCCGGCCAGATCTTCGGCGAGCTCGGACTGCTGACGCCCGGCTGCTACCGCACGCAATCGATCGAGTGCATCGAAGACGGCCGGGTGCTGACGCTGCCCTATGACGAGGTGCGCGCGCTCTATTTCGAGAATCCGGAATTTGGATTTCATTTCCTCCGGCTCGCCAGCGGCCGGCTGCTGGAAGACAAGGAGCGGGCGGAACAGATGCTGGCGGCCGAACGCGCGGCGCATGCCGCGGCAAGGTGAGACGACTGCTATTCCCCCTTGATGTTCGCCGCCTTGATGATCGGCCACCACTTCTCGATCTCGGCCTTGTGGAACGCGGCAAGCCCGTCCGGCGTCTGCTGCTCGCGCGCGG
>Ga0207648_10007108_pt1 | contig 11044 bp, 10 predicted proteins | sample KBSMisM32_FD_184310 | JGI IMG/M metagenome (GOLD analysis project Ga0207648, IMG submission 184310) | Miscanthus rhizosphere microbial communities from Kellogg Biological Station, Michigan, USA - KBS Miscanthus M3-2 (SPAdes) (version 2) | ecosystem: Host-associated > Plants > Roots >... | reverse complement strand
GACGCGCATGTCGCGAAATCCAGTGACGCCATCTGCCCAGCCTCCTTCAACTGGGGCACGTCCCTCGAGCTCGAGACCAAGTTCGGTGAAGAACTCAATGGCGGCATCGATGTCTTCCACCACGATGCCGACGTTGTCCATACGCTTGACCGCCATGATGTCTCCTTGGCGTTCAACTGAATATAGGTGGACGAAGCGCGTGGTCGAAACCCCGCATTTGGTCCGTAATATGCAGGTGGGCTGCCCCGCAACCCCATGAAGCTACTAGACCACGCGAGTTTTTAGAGGTCAATGAATCCAAGGACAACCAACGCGCAATATTTTTCCAGCACACACTGGGTCACCCGGCGTATAACCCAGCAGACCGCTGCGTCTGCTGCTGTTATCCCCGCCGGGTTGCTGGACCTCTGCGGGCATCCCCATTCGCCATCAGTTGCTGAGGAGTCGTCTGCAATAGACGGCCGGCCCTAATCACCGTCCTTTGGCGGTGCTGCAGCCACCGTCGCTGGCCGGCATCTAGGTCCGTCTTTCACTTTCAGAAGGGAGATAGCCATGAGTGATAACACCGCTCTTCGTCCGTTTGAAGTGAACATTCCGGAAGCGGAGCTCGTCGAGTTGCGCAAGCGCATCAATGCGACCAGGTGGCCCGAAAAGGAACCGGTCGCGGATCACTCGCAGGGTGTGCCGCTCGCGACAATGCAGAAGCTCGCCCGCTATTGGGCGACGGAGTACGACTGGCGCAAGGTCGAGGCCCGGCTGCAGGTCCTGCCACAATTCATCACCGCAATTGACGGCCTCGACATTCATTTCATCCACGTTCGCTCGAAGCATGAGAATGCCCTGCCGGTCATCGTCACACATGGATGGCCCGGCTCGGTCATCGAGCAGCTGAAGATTGTCGACCCGCTCGTCAATCCCACAGCGCATGGCGGCAAGGCATCGGACGCTTTCCATGTGGTGATTCCGTCGATGCCGGGCTACGGGTTTTCCGGGAAGCCGACAACGACCGGCTGGGACCAAGCCCGGATCGGACGGGCCTGGGCGGTGCTGATGAAGCGCCTTGGGTACACCCGATATGTGGCGCAGGGCGGGGATTGGGGCGCGATTGTCAACGACGTGATGGCCACGCAGGGACATCCGGAATTGATCGGTCTCCACACGAACCTGCCCAACGCGATTCCACCCGAAATCAACAAGGCGGCCGCGGCCGGCGGCCCGCCGCCGTCAGGTCTCTCGGCCGAGGAAAAGCGCGCGTACGAGACGATTGTCGCTTTGTACAAGACAATTCCAACACAGTTTTTTATGGGGTCGCGCCCGCAAACGCTGTACGGCGTCGCGGATTCACCCGTCGGCGTGGCAGCCTGGTTGCTCGACCACGACCCGATTAGTTTGCGGCTCATCGCACGTGCTTTCGACGGGGAGTCGACAGGCCTCACCCGGGACGATGTGCTCGACAACGCCACGCTGTTCTGGTTGACGAACACGACAATCTCTGCGGCGCGTCTCTATTGGGAGGGGTTCGCCAAGACCGACTTGGGACCCAAGAACATCACCATCCCAGTTGCGCTGAGCGTCTTTCCTGACGAGGTCTACCATACGCCGCGGACTTGGGCGGAGCGGGCCTATCCCAACCTCATCCATTACAATCAGCTCGACAAGGGCGGGCACTTCGCGGCGTGGGAACAGCCGAAGCTCTTGGTGGATGAGATGCGCGCAGGGCTGAAGTCGTTGCGGTAGCGTTGTTCAAAGGTCGTACGGTGGATGGCGCCAGACGTGCGCGCCATCCACCGTGTACAGAGCTCTCTCGCGACGGGCGCGCAATCCTGTTTACCCGTGCCGGCGGAGGCTTCGCCGATCTCTACCTGGTTCCAGTCAGCGAATAGCGCCCCTCCTCCTGACCTCTACTTCTTCTGCGGCTTCGGCACGTGCTGGTCAATCAGGACGGGGTTTCCGTCTGGATCGAGAAGCATCAGGCTTGCGGGGCCTGTTGTCGTGTCATCGGCTTCGCTCGTCAACGCGAGGCCACGATTCTTGAGCGTCTTCTGAATGTCCCTAACGTCGTCAAAGTCCGGCAACGCGTTGCCAGAACGGTCCCAGCCTGGATTGAAGGTCATGATGTTCTTGTCGAACATCCCCTGGAAAAGACCAATCGTGGAGGTATCGTTCTGGAGGATCAGCCAGTTCTTGGCTTGGTCGCCGCCAAACACCCGAAAGCCGAGCTTCTCGTAAAACGCACGTGACTTCGCAATGTCCTTGACGGCAAGGCTGACCGAGAAGTTGCCAAGGCGCATTGCATCACCTCCTGAGTTACTCGTGGGTACGGAGTTGGTTTCCTGCCCCATCGCGAGTCCACTGAGGCAGCACACAAGCATTCCCATTAAGAGTCGCGTCACAGAAGCCTCCTGTAAAGATAGCCATGACTGGCGCCGTAACCCCGCCTGAAGCCCCGACCTCGACAGTCGCAGGCGCTGGACACCGTGTGTTGTTCGGTATAGCACGGTCGCGCTCGTGGAAATTGTCGATTAGAGGAGCCCTTCGGACGAGAATTGACCAAACGTGGCAACCCTGGATCGATGAGGTGGCAACATGCCGGAGCTGGACGAATGGGAGAGCTTCTACCTGATCGTCGGAGGAGCGGCCGGTGCGCTGATCGGCTTGCAGTTCGTCGTCATGACGCTGATCGCCGAGAAACCCCCCGTGCGGACGGCGGAGTCCAGCGCAGCCTTCGGCACCCCGACGATAGTCCATTTCAGTGCCGCGTTGCTTCTGTCGGCTGTGCTGCGCGCGCCATGGCAAACCATCACCTCTCTTGCTGTTCTCTGGGGTCTCGCGGGCCTGGGCGGAGTGACGTACGGTGCAGTCGTCGTCCGACGGATGCGTAAGCAATCCACATATCAACCGGTGTTCGAGGACTGGTTGTTCCATGGCTGGCTGCCTCCGACTGCGTACGCGGTGCTCGCCGTATCGGCTATGGCCGCGCCTTCCCACCTGCGTGAAGCCCTGTTCGGGGTTGGAGGCGCGGTGCTGCTGCTGCTCTTCATCGGCATTCATAACGCCTGGGATGCCGTCGCCTACCTGGTGAACAGGCGGAACTCCCCGCGGTGAGCACCCGGCAGTTTGAAAAGTTAGACTGGCACGGCCTCGACGATGCTGACATCGGAGGTGGTCGGGACGACTCTGGTGAGTTCAAACCCTGCCCGGCTGAGTATCGTCCCGTACTCGCTCGGCGTACGCTCCTGGCCGCCAGGTGCAACCAGCATCATCATGTCCAGCATCTTGCCCGGATGCGGCGTATCACCCTCGGGCAGCACCATCTCGACAATCAACAGTCGCCCATTGCGATCAATGGCCTTGCGGCAGTTACGAAGGATCGTCTGGCATTGATCTTCATCCCAATCGTGAATGATGTGGGAGAGCACGTATGCATCGTGTCCGGCGGGCACGGTGTCGAAGAAGCTGCCGGAAGCGATAGACACCCGGTCCGCCATCCCGTGCGACGCCAGAAACGCTGGCGCTTCTGCGACGACATGCGGCAGATCAAAGAGGATGCCACGAGCGCGCGCATGTCGCTGCAAGATATGAACGAGCATGTTGCCCGTCGCGCCGCCGACATCGACGATGCTTCCAAAGGCATTGAAGTCATAGGCGGCCGCCACCGCAGGAGGTTCCGCTCCGTGGAAGCCGACCATCGTCTCGCTGAACAGTGACGCTTCCTCGGAGTGTTCGGCAAGGTACTCGAAGAGCGGCCGGCCCAGAGCCTCGTTCAGGCCTGGCTTGCCCGTCTCGAGCGAATACCGCAGTCGATCCCATGCTTGCCTCCCGATGGGACCGGCCAGGGTGAGAATCGTTGCCCGTGCCGATCCCGGCGCACCCTTCTTCAACGCTTCCCCCAGCGGGGTGAGTGCAAAGGTGCGGCTGTCGACCTCAGTCAAGACTCCCATGCCCGCGAGACTCCGCAGGAAGCGATAGAAGGCGGGAGCATTCATCCCCAGCTGGTTCGCCAACTGGTCGGACGTCTTCGACCCGTCTCCCAGGCGATCGGCCAGCTCCAGCTGCGCCGCTACGAGGAGCATCTGCGATGCCCAGAATGCGGTTCCTGTTTGAATCAGCTGCGCGTGGGGTGGCAACGCGAATCCCGTCGAGCGATCTGACATTGCTGTTCCTTGTTTGAGGTCAGCCGGCGTGACCCGCGACCGAGAGTCGCCGGTCGAGATCGAAAGCGGCGCTGATCAGTGCCAGGTGTGTGAACGCCTGCGGGAAGTTGCCGAGGTGCTGCGCGCGCGGGCCCAGCTCCTCGCCGTACAGTCCCACGTGATTCGCATAGCCGAGCATCTTCTCGAAGTAGAACCGCGCCTTTTGGAGATCGCCCATGCGGGAGAGACACTCGACGTACCAGAAGGAACACATCGAGAAGGTACCCTCCTGACCGGCGAGGCCGTCCGAGTAATCCTCCCCGAGACTGTAGCGATAGACGAGTGAGTCGCTCACCAGCTGCTGCTCGATGCCCTGCAGCGTGGCGATCCAGCGTGGGTCGGTCGGCGACACGAAACGCACCATGGGCATGAGCAGCGCCGCGGCGTCGAACGTGTGTGCGCCCGGGTACTGCACGAACCCGCGGCGCGTCGCGTCCCAGAAGCGCTCGTAGATGTCGCGGTAGATGGTGTCGCGTGCCTCGTACCAGCGTGACAACGGAGCCGGGAACGAGCGCTTCCTCGCGAGTCGAATGGCCCGATCGAGCGCGACCCAGCACATCACCCGCGAGTAGAGGAACTCCTGGCGCCCACCGCGCACCTCCCAGATGCTCTCGTCCTTCTCGCGCCAGTGCTCGCATACCCACCCGATCAGCCGGACGATGTTCAACCACGCGTCGTACCCGATCGAAGAACCATACTTGTCATACAAGTACACCGAATCCACCAACTCGCCGTAGATATCGAGCTGAAGGTGCGCGTAGGCGGCATTGCCAATGCGGACCGGACGCGAGCCCATGTAGCCGTCGAGGTGGTCCAGCGTCTCCTCGCGCATCACGGGACGACCGTCCATTGCATACATGACCTGTAGCGAGCCGTCTGGCTCCAGCTCCTGGGCGCGCGCCATCATCCAGCCCATGAATGCCGCAGCCTCGTCCGTGTAGCCGAGCCGCATTAGCCCATAGAGGGTGAAAGACGAGTCGCGGATCCACGTGTAGCGGTAGTCCCAGTTCCGCACGCCGCCGATAGTCTCGGGTAACCCGAACGTGGGTGCGGCTACGATTGAGCCGTGCTCTCTGGAGGTGAGGAGTTTCAGCACGAGCGCGGAACGGTTCACCGTCTCACGCCAGCGACTCTTGTAGGTGCTGCGGGCGACCCAGCGGCGCCAGAAGTTCACGGTCTCCTTGAACGCCTCGGACACGTAATCGGGGCGCGCACAGGGCGACGGCTCGCCAGCCTTCACCACCTCGAGGATGAACCACGCCGACTCTTCACCGCCGAGCGTGAACTCGGCCACGGCCGCTCCCTCCGCAACCTGCATCGGGACCGACGAGCGCAGCCGCAGCGCCAGCTCGCGTGCGCCCGCGGGGCCGCAGAACAGGATTTCCGTGTCGCCGCGCCGCTCCACCGTGTGGGTGGCGCGGGCGTAGTCGAACCGCGGGTCGCAGCGCATGCCGAAGCGCACCTCGCCACGGACCGTCTTCGCGCGACGCACCAGGTTGTGGGCGACGCCGGCATCCTCCACCGGCATGAAGTCGGACACTTCGGCCACGCCGCTGTCGGACAGGAACCGCGTGAGCAGCACGTTCGTGTCCGGCAGGTAAAGCTGCCTGTGCACCGCGTCGTCGAGTTGCGGCGCGATCTGGAAACGCCCGCCGCGCTGGGCGTCGAGGAGAGCGGCAAACACCGAGGGAGAGTCGAAGGATGGAAGGCACAGGAAGTCGATCGACCCGTCCTTGCCCACCAGCGCGACCGTGTGGAGGTCGCCGATGACGCCGTAGTCCTCGATGGGCGCGTAACGGTTTGCCATGAGACCCAAGGCCGCGGGGACTGAAGCCATCCCTGTTAGATCACATCTCCGCTTTCTTGCCAAGGTGACCAATGCGCACCTCGGATGTACTCATTTCGCGTTGCTCAAGTATCTACCCTACTGCGCGGCGTAGTGCCGCCCGAGCTAATGAGCGCGTCGAGTCGATGGTCGGCAACGGCGAATTCTCATCGTTCATGATCAGTGGTATCTCGGTGCAGCCGAGCACGACTGCATCGCAGCCCCGCTCTTTCATGCGCCCGATAACCCTCTGGAAATACTTCACTGCCTCGGGCTTGAATACACCACAAACCAGTTCCTCGAAGATGATGCGGTTGATTTCCGCGCGCTCCTCAGCATCCGGAAGCATGTATCCCAACCCCCGTTCCTCGAGCTTCTCCGGATAAACCTCGCTCTCCACCAAATAGCGTGTTCCGGTGAGGCCGATTCGACGGAATCCGTGCTCGACGGCCTGCGCGGCGCCGACCGCGGCTATGTGCAGCCAGGGCAGTGGCGAACGCGACTCTATGTAGGGCAGAGCCTGATGGATAGTGTTGTCGGGGCAAATCAGGAAATCGGCCCCGATGCGTGCAAGTTTGTTCGCGGAGGACAGCATCAGCTCGCCTACACCCTGCCAATCCGCGCGGTAAACGCATTTCATGTACTCGGCGAGTGAGTGCGTATGCATCGACACTTCCGGGTGATCGTGCTCACCCATGAGCTCGGCGCCCTCTAAACAGATGGTGCGATAACACAGTGCCGCGCCTTCGGCGGAAGCCGCCACGATGCCGATGTGTTGCGTCATGAAGTACCTCTACTACACCGGAGTCGACCGCGCGGCTACCAGTATAGGAAGCGTAATGAGCCAGCGGTACAAATGGATCAGGGTCAGATCGCCCGCCGCACCTGCGGGTGCTGGATCCAGCTCGACCTAGGGCGGCTGATTGCCGAAGGTCGCGGCCTACTCAAACGGCGTGCAGCTTCCGACCGGTTCCCGTCTCAACCAAGGATCCATCGCCGATGTGGTTAACATACTGACCGTGGGCCAGCTTGTAAGCCTTGCCAATATCCCTGCGCTGAATATGTCCATCCAGATATGTTGACTCTTCGGACAAGGTGTACACGTAGACCAGATCCTCGCTGCCGGCTTCATCGACCACCTTGAACGAGTACGTCTGAGTCCAGGAGCTGTTCATTTCTTTCCTCTCAGGCTTGAGGATCTGAGTGCCGGCGCTATTCCGGACCGTCTGCACACCCGGGGTTGGTTACGGACTTGTCGCGCCCCGCTTCGTGAAGTTCCGTCTTCGCGGACTCAAAAAAATGGCGTGGAGCGATTAGATGCTCAGGTCGTATGTTCCGCAACCACATTCGCGTTCAGTACGGTTCGAGCGCGTAGTCAGGCGTCGCTTTCCCGCCGCTCGACGCTTGGTCGACCCCTCTCAAACTTGGGTATCGCGGGATCGAGGCAATCCCACGGTTGAGCGCTTGCCACCCAGAAATTTGCCTCCGGCCTGAACCAACTGGGATCGTCCAGACTCGAAGCTCTCACGGCAAGGTACTCGACCGCAGCCGAAGTCGACGCAAACAACGGCGTGCCGCAACCGGAACAGAACTCCCGTTTCGCAATATTGCCGCTGTCAGCAACCTTCTCAAAATGCGCGGGTTGGCCCTTCGTCAAACTTCACGACACCGCGTGCCATGATCAGGGTAGGCGAGAAGCCACTTCCGCCGGCGAGCTGGCAGTCGCGGCAATGGCAATTGAGCATTCGAAGTGGCAACGCGAGGCATTCATAGCGGATAGCGCCACACGCGCAGCCGCCGGTGAATGGAGTTGTGGTGCGCGTCAAGGCGATGCCTGCGCTCAGTTAGCCGGCGACACGACGTTCAAGGTACGAAGAGCTTCACGCCCACCGGCACCGTGCACGATTCTTGAATTCCAAGAACTCCCCCTTCGTTCTTGTCTAGTGCCCGCCGAAGGCGAGCGTGCCTGAGTCTAGTCCTGACATGACCTGGAGTGTGGGACTTGCCTTTCGGTAAGTCTTGGGCTACCGTAAGTAATGACTTACGCATCGGCACTCGCCGCACTGGCGGACCCGACCCGCCGCCAGGTCTTCGAGCGGCTGCAAGCCGGCCCCTCGGCGGTCGGCGAGCTCGCAAGCGCGCTGCCGGTGAGCCGCCCCGCGGTCTCGCAACACTTAAAGGTGTTGAAGGAGGCGGGGCTGGTCGCCGACCGCGCCGAGGGAACCCGCCGCGTCTACTACATCGATCCTCACGGCCTGGGCGCGCTTCGCAAGTGGCTGGACCAATCGTGGACCCAGGCGCTCGCCGCATTCGAAGCCGAGCTCGGCGCCGCGGAAACACTTACGAATACGCGCACAAAGGAACCCGTGAATGAACCGCACGATCACGGTCGCGCCCGTCCGCAAAACCGTCCGCGTCAACGCCGCACCCGCACACGCCTTTGAGGCGTTCGCCTTGGGGCTAGGCCGCTGGTGGCCGGCATCGCATTCGATCGGCCGCGCGCCGCTGAAGGACGTGGTGATCGAGCCGCGAGCGGGCGGCCGCTGGTACGAGCGCGGACAGGACGGCTCCGAGTGCGACTGGGGCGTGGTGCTTGCCTGGGAGCCGCCCGAACGTCTGCTTCTGGGCTGGCATCTCGACGCCGAGTTCCGCCATGACCCCGCCGCCGCCACCGAAGTCGAGCTACGCTTCATCGCGGAATCGCCCGCCGTCACCCGCGTCGAGCTCGAGCATCGCGGGCTCGAGCGGCTCGGCGACCAGGCCGAGGTGCTCCGCGGCAAGATCGATTCGCCGGGCGGCTGGACCGGCCTCCTCGAGCGCTACCGCGAAGCCGCCGGCCCCTGAAATCGTCATCTGCGGGAACAAGAATGTCCTGATTCAATCGATCAGAAGGAGAAGGGTCATGATCAAGCTACACGTGTTTCCCCTGTCGCCGCGCGCCTTCAAGGTGCTCTCCGTCGCCGAGCACCTCGGGCTCGATTACGAAAGCGTGTTCGTCGATCTGGGCAAGGGCGCGCATCGCACGCCCGAGTTCGCGGCGCTCAACCCGAACATGCGCATGCCCGTGATGGAGGACGGCGACTTCGTGCTGTGGGAGTCGGGCGCGATCATGCAGTACCTGGCGCTCAAGAACCCGGAGGCGGGGCTGCTGCCGACCGAGCCGCGCCGGCTCGCCGACGTCACCCGCTGGCAGTGCTGGGACCTCGCGCACTGGGAAGCAGCTTGCGCGACGCTCATCTTCGAGCACGCCGTGAAGGCGCTCTTCAAGATGGGCGATCCGGATCCGGCCGAGATCGCCAAGGGTGAGGAACGGTTTCACCGCGCGGCCGAGGTGCTGAACGGGCACCTCAAAGGCCGCCGTCACGTCGCCGACGGTCACCTCACGATCGCGGATTTCGCGCTCGGCGCCTCGCTCAACATGACCGGCCCGGCGAAGCTCCCGGTGGGTGGTTACCCCGAGATCAATCGCTGGTATGCGGACCTGAGCGCGCTGCCGGCCTGGCGCACGTCACTCGCCGTGCCGCAGGCCGCCTGATCCATGCAGGGCGCCGGCCGCCGATCGCAATAAGCGGTCGGTCCGGCGTCCTGCGCGCGCTGCGCAACCCGGCCGCGTCTCGCCAGTGGCTAGAATGCGCGGATGAAACTGCATCAACTCCGCTATCTCGCGGCCATCGCCCAGACCGGTCTCAACATCACCGCCGCGGCGGAGAAGCTCCACACCTCGCAACCGGGCGTCAGCAAGCAGATCAAGCTGCTCGAGGACGAGCTCGGCTTCCAGATCTTCGTGCGCGACGGGCGCAATCTCGCACGGGTCACGCCTGCCGGGCAGCAGGTGATCGACCGCGCGACCCGCATCCTGCGCGAGGTGCGCAACATCAAGCACCTGTCCGAGGAGCTCAAGGACGAATCGCGCGGCACGCTCTCGATCGCTACCACCCACACGCAGGCCCGTTACGTGCTGCCCGAGGTGATCAAGCAGTTCCGAGACAAGTATCCCGATGTCGGCCTGCATCTGCACCAGGGGACCTCGGAGCAGATCGGCGAGATGGCCGCGCTCGATCGGATCGACTTCGCGATCGCCACCGGCTCACAGAGCCTGTTCGAGGGCTACTCGCTTCTGCCCTGCTATCGCTGGCACCGGCACGTGGTCGTACCGAAGGGCCATCCCTTCGCCAAGTACAAGAAGCTCACGCTCAAGCAGCTCGCGGCGCAGCCGATCGTGACCTACGTGTTTGGCTTCACGGGTCCGTCGTCGTTGCAGCAGATCTTCGCCGACCAGGGGCTGGTGCCGAACGTCGTGCTGACCGCGCGCGATGCGGACGTGATCAAGACCTACGTGCGGCTCGGGCTCGGCGTCGGCATCGTCGCCAGCATGGCGATCGATGACAGCGACACGGACCTCGTCGAGATCGACACCTCCGACCTCTTCCCCGCGCACGTCACGTGGATCGGCTTCCGGCGCGGCGGGCTGCTGCGCAAGTACCAGCTCGACTTCATGCAGCTCTTCGCGCCGCACCTGACGCGGCGCGTGATCGAGCGCGCGGCGAATGCGCCGACGCAGGCCGAGGTCGAGGCGCTAACCAAGGACATGGACCTGCCGCTGCGCTGAGCGCCGGCGCATCGAGGCATCCAGCGCGGCGCGGTTCCGCGGCGGATGCCTATCTGGAGGCGACCTCCGGATCGGCCGTCTGGTTGCTGGGACCCACTGCGACCGGACGGCCCGCAGCCTGCCAGGTTGGGAAACCCCCGGCGAACCGATAGACGCGCGTGTATCCCCACAGCACCGCCTTGGCGGCCGCGTAAGCAGAATAGGGGCAGTACTTGCCATGACAGGAGAAGATCACGGCGCCGTCGGGGCGGGCTACTTCTCCAAGACTGTCGCTCGACAGCGCAGCAGGCAACGACAGGCTGACGCTGCCCGGAATGTGCCCGTTGCGCTCGAAGTCCGTTGCTGGGCGCACGTCGACCGAGATCGCACCCGCCTCGAGCATCGCCTGCGTGGTTTCAAGATCGATCTCCGTCACAC
>Ga0207648_10007105_pt1 | contig 11049 bp, 8 predicted proteins | sample KBSMisM32_FD_184310 | JGI IMG/M metagenome (GOLD analysis project Ga0207648, IMG submission 184310) | Miscanthus rhizosphere microbial communities from Kellogg Biological Station, Michigan, USA - KBS Miscanthus M3-2 (SPAdes) (version 2) | ecosystem: Host-associated > Plants > Roots > Rhizosphere... | reverse complement strand
GGCACACGCAGCACCACTTCGATTGGCCCAAACACTGCGGGCATGCGTAGCTCCCGTAGAACGGAATCACGCGGCGCGGCCATTTCCACTATTGACGCGTCAGTCACCGCTCAGTTCCGCCTCCAGCCAGACCCTGGCATCCTCCAGGATGGTGAAGTCCCGCTCGGCCCCGCCGCCGCTCTGGGCCAGCCAGCCGCCCTCCTGGGCGCGGATGGTACCCACTGGTTCCTCGCCAATGATGGCGGTGAAACCGCTCGACGTGTTCAGCCAGCGCATATCAGGCCTCCGACGACGAGTTACGCGAGACTCGTGCCTACTCGATGGGTCGCTTTTCCTGAGATCTCGCTTCGGCTGCCACGGAAACTACGGCATCTCGTGGGTCAGCCCACATAATGACGTCGTATGGTTCTTTCTGCCCATCGTGAAAGGCCGGCGGGTGTCAACGAAAATATGGAGGGATGGCCGCCGCACATACTCCGGGGTGGTCAGAGTCATCTCAGAGGGACCTCTGACCACCCCGTTCTGCGTCAGTGGCGCGCCGGTCCGGCGACGGAGACGAGATACTCGATAACGTCCTGTATCTGCCGATCGCTCAACTGCAGGTTTGGCATCCGCACCTGGTATTTCGCGGCAAGCTCGATCGCGATCGGGTCGCCGCTCTTCAGCATCTGATCGGGCGCGCTGATGTAGCGCGTCAGCCAGGCGCGATCCCGCGCCCGGGCGATTCTGGCGAGGTCCGGTCCCAACTTTGCGCCGTCGCCGAGTCCGTGGCAGGCCGCGCACTTGCTGGTGAACAGGTATCGGCCGTTGTCGAACTTCGGCAGCGGCTTCGCGTCGGCGTAGGTGCGTGAAGGCGCGGTGGCGGGATAGCCCGCCACCCACTCGCCCAGCATCGTCGCCATCATCTTCGGATTGTCCACAGCGGATCCGCGGATCCACTGGCCGGTCGCCTCGTTGCCCAACAGCAACGCCGGCGTGTGGCCGTCCTTGTTCTCGGGATCCGGTTTCGTATAAAGACCGAGCTTCCGGCTGAGGAGCTCGATGTCTTCCGCCTTGCCGGTCAGGAACGTCCATCCCGGACCGGCGCCGAATTTCTCGGCGAAGGCCTTCATCACCGCCGGCGTGTCGCGGGCCGGATCGATGCTGATCGAATAGAAGAAGATGTCCTTTCCCATACGGTCGCCGAGCAGCTTCTGGACCTGGGCGAGCCGCGCGGTCTCGAGGGGACACGCGAACTGACAGCTCGTGTAGATCAGCTCGATCGCGACCGTGCGGCCTTTGATCAAATCGTAGAAGCGGACGTGTTCACCATTCTGTGTGGTCAACTCGACGTTCGGAAAGTAGTCGCCGTGCCAGCGCGACTGGCCGGCGACCACGACGGACGCGAGTACGATGCCCCCGACGACGAGCGCGCCGGTCCAACGCTCCGTGATCCTCATGGTTGTCCTCACTGTCCAGGAGCCTATTTGGGCGGCGCAGGATTCTCCGCCGTCGGCAGGACGTCGTCGGCGTCGACGAAGTCGACTCCCTGAGGCCGGGGGATCGGCGTGCGCAGGCGCCTGAACGCACCAGTGCCGTCGCGTGGATCGATGTCCCAGCGCAGCAGCATCGCGTTGTCCTCGTGCACGGTGTTGTGGCAGTGCTCCATGTAGGTTCCGGCGAAGTCGCGGAACTGCATCGTGATCTTGACGGTGCCGCCGGGCCGCAGGCGATAGACGTCCTTGCGTCCCCGCTCGGCCGGCGGGACGTTGGCGAAGCTGCCGTCGCGTTCAAGGATCTGCCCTTCCTCGAAGTGAATGTGGATGGGATGATCCCAGCCGGCGCCGCCATTGACAAGGGTCCAGATCTCTCGCGTGCCCATCCGTGGCGCCGCAGAGATGCGACCGAAGTCGGCGTTGAGCATCAGGCCGCCGTCGGTCTTGATGCCCCAGGGCCCGTCGAACGACGTGTCGGGATCGAACGTGGTGTTCTTGCCGCCGCGGCCGAACTCGAACACGCGCTCGCGCACGACCGGGACGTTGGTGAGATCGGGATTGGGAATCAGCTGGGCGGGCACCCGGCTCTGATCGGGCGCCGACAGCGGACGGTTGATGCGGAACTCGAGGAACCTGCCGACACACGGATCGGGCGATAGTCCCGAGAGCGCCTGGGCCAGCGTCAGATCTTGCTTGGGAGCCTTCCCATCCGCGTGCTCGACCAGGTTCACCAACCAGACTTTCGAACCCAGCGTGTAGCGTGAGAAGTCGATGACGATGTCGTAGCGCTCGGCGATGCCCTGTTCGTCGAGCTCGGTGAGAACGACCGGGTTCGGCAGCAGGTTGCCGTCGTTGCCGATCTGGATCATCGGCGATCCGTCGCTCAGCGCCAGCTTGAAGAAGCGCGACACGCTCGCGTTGAGGATGCGGAACCGGTACTTGCGAGGCTCGACCTCGAAGAACGGCTTGTAGAGCAGGTTGACGGTCATCACGTCGCCGAGAAAACCGTCGAAGTCGAAAATGTCGAAATCGAGCTGGCCGTCGCGATCCCAGGCCTTGTCGGCCAGCATCAGATTGACGTCGTATTCGACGTTGCCCCAGCTCTTGCCGGTTGACGCTGCCCGTCCGCTCGGCAGCCGCAGATTGACGGTGCGCGTGACACCGTTCTGGGTGAATTCGTCGTGGATGTCCTCGGCGCCGCGATCGAGGCCGCTGTAGATGTTGAACATCCCGGCGTTGCCCTTGTACACGTTCTGCGACGTGAAGCTGAACATGTGATCGTGGAACCAGTGCGTGCTCATGGTCTCGTGCCAGTCGCCCGCCACCAGCCTGATGCCCCCGTTGTCGTCCGGCGCGGACGCCAACGGATCGGTCGCCAGCGTGTTGATGCTGCGGAATCCCGCCAGCAGGATGGGATAGTGGTAGTCGTAAAATTGTCCGGGGAAGAAGAACGCCCCGGTGAACCCGTCGTTCTCCGCTCCATGGTGCCCGTTGTGCTCGTGGGTCGAGATCGTATGGCGGCCGAAGCCGCCGTTGTCGGCCATCCTGAACGGCAGCTTGTTGGTATGGCGGAGCAGAATCGGCTCGCCGTACCGACCCAGCATCAGCTTCGGCGGAATGGAACCGTTGAACGTCCACAGCTTCAGCGGATCCTGGACCACCAGCCCGGGATGAAAACAGCACGGACAACGGGTGCCGCGCGCGACACCGGAGTTGAACTGCGCGTCGCAGCCAGGGTCGTAGTTGATGTTGTCTTTCGCCCCTTCCTGGCTGACTTCGATGGCGATCCTCGGCGGAAAGCGGCGGAAATCCTGGTGCGCCCAGTCGGGCCCGGGTGGCCGCCCTTCGACGGGACCGAACTGGTCGGTTCTGCCCTGCACGAGGTCGGGATTGAGGCGCTGTTTCGTCGTGTTGGCCTCTTCGGTCGGGTTTGGTGTCAGCGTGCCGGGAACGCCCGGCCGGCCGAACACGAAGGGTCTTCTCGGCAGCACGTCGAAGCGCAGCATCGGCTGCGTGAAGGCCTGCACGTCGCCGAGCGGACTCGGCGGGATGCCGGTCGGAATGTCACTGCCGCTCGTCGCGTAGGCGCTCGACACGAATGGATTGAGTCCGCCGATCGGCGCGAGCAGTCCCGCGCTCGTGAACAGACCCCACTTCAGCAGCTCGCGTCGTGACACTTGTCCCTGCGACAGGGCCTTCACGATCTCGCGACGGTTCTCACGCGCCCTGGCTGCCTCGCGCAGCCGTGCTCGCGATGCCTTCTCCCCCAGGTACAGTCGGCCCATAGGTACCTCCTAACTCACTCGGCACCAGACACGCATACTCCCCGCGAGACAAAGCACGACATCCCCGACTGTGTCTTGACATTCGGTGAGGCTCGAAACAGCTCGAAGAAGTCGGACGCTGACGCGTCTATGCATAGGACGACGATCGCAGAGGGCATCTTTCAGCCCTCGCCGCCAACGCATGGCTCTCTGGGGGAGCTCTTACCGGAAGGAGGGCAAAGTAAATGGCAGATACCGGCGAGTGTCAACGAAAATTCGCGCGTAATTTCCGGCGGGAATCGAGTACTTACACACGTCACTGCGACACGATCAAAAAGTCATCTCAAAGGCAGATTTCTTATTAGTACGAAGGTCCGAGATTGAACTCAGCCGCGCAGGTGGAAGTTTGCGAAGCGGGTCGGTGTCGCCGACAGTCGCGCCGTTCCCTGGCTCCACGGCCCAGCATGTGGCTGAGGTCCGTGATGTGTGAAGCGACGCTGGTCGCAGGACAGGCAGTGCAAGGCTGCTCATCCGAACCAGCGCCGCCGCAGCGCCGGAATGACGATCGAGAAGAGGATCGCCAGCAGCGGAAGCAGGACATACAGCACCAGCATCCAGTGCGACTCGCGCTCGAACGTAAACCGCAGAAACCGCTTCATGCGGTCAAGCGTAGGACGATGGGCTCGCCGCGCGCGGCGCACGAGCGGCTGTGATCTTCTGCAGGTAGCCGCCCTCGCGAAACGCCTCGAGCGGATCCGCGGGCAGGCCGCGCGCGGCGCGCCAGTCGCGGATCGCGGGTCGGACGTCCGTCGCGAACGCGTCCTGCAGGCACTCCTCGGCGCGGACGAGATCGGCCTGCCGCTGCGCGCGCAGCAGGCGGTCGTAGTCGACCAGCGCCGCCTTCGCGTAGAGCGCCTGGGCCATCGCCACCGTCTGGATCATCGCCTCGATCTTGCCTTTGAGGTTGTGGCTCTGATCGATCATGTAGGCGATGTCGGCGGGGCCGCCGGTCTCGTGCTCGAACAGCTGAATCTCGTGGAAGATGCGGAACACCTGGTAGGGATCGATCGATCCGAGGGTCAGGTCGTCGTCCGCATACCGCCGGTCGTTGAAGTGGAAGCCGCCGAGCAGCCCTTCCGCGAGCAGCCACGCCACGATCTGCTCGACGTTCTGCGACAGGTAATGATGGCCGGTGTCGACGAGCACGCGCGCCTGCGGCCCCGCGGCGCGGGCCAGCAGCAGCGCCATCCCCCAGTCGGCGATGTCGGTGTGGTAGAACGCCGGCTCGAACGGCTTGTACTCGACGAGCAGCCGCTGATCGGGGCCGAGGGCGGCGTGGCTGGCGCGAAGGTTCTCGACGAACCAGGCGCGCCGCTGGCGGATGTTCGCGGTGCCGGGATAGTTGGACCCGTCGGCGAACCACAACGACACGTCACGACAGCGCAGCACCCGCGCGAGCGCGATGCTGTCGACGACGTGCTGGCGCGCCGCGGCGCGGACGCCGGCCTCCGGGTTGCCGAACGATCCGAACTTGTACTGCTGGTCCTGGAACAGGTTGGGGTTGATGGACCCCGCGCGGACGCCGTACAGCGCCGACAGCCGATCGATCTCCGCCGCGCCGCCGGCGCCGTCGGGGACGTCCCAGAGCACGTGCAACGCCAGCGTCGGGCACGCGCCGGTGAGCGCGTGCACGTGGCCGGCATCGCTGAATTTCTCCTCGATCGTCACCGCCGCCGCCGGCTGCAGGAACTTGCCGAAGCGCGTGCCGGTGTTGGCGAAGCCCCAGGACGGCAATTCCACCGTGAAGCGCTCGAGGGCGTCGACAATGCGTGCGTCGTTGTTTCGCATATCAAAACCAGGCCGGAGTGGGCCGCCCGGAAGAAGTATTGCGCGGTGCGAAATCCGAGTCCATAATGCGCGCGTCACCCAGGGGCTGCCGTGAATCCAGAGAAGCCGAAGCCGCCGGCGCGCGACCCGTACCTCGTGAAGTCAGTGGTCCATGCGTCGCAGCTGCTGTCCGCCTTCCGCTCCTCGGGCGAGGCGCTGCCGCTGCGCGACATTGCCGCACGCAGCGGGCTGCCCAAGAGCATGACCTTCCGCCTGCTCTACACCCTGGAACGCTGCGGCCTGATCGAAAAGGCCGGCGAAAACCTCTATCGATCGCACCTGCGCCCGTTCAAGCAGCGGCCGTTCCGCCTCGGCTACGCGGCGCAGGGCACCGATTACCAGTTCTCGAAGGAAGTCTCTTCCGGGCTGCAGCGCGCCGCCGCCGCGCAGGGCATCGAGCTCATCTGCGTCGACAACCGCTACAACGCCAAGATCGCGCAGCGCAACGCCGACGTCCTCGTGCGCGAGAAAGTCGATCTCGTCATCGAGTTCCAGACCGACGAGCACGTCGCGCCGATCGTCGCGGCCAAGTACCGCGCCGCCAACATCCCGCTGATCGCGCTCGAGATCCCCCATCCCGGCGCGACCTATTTCGGCGCCAACAACTACGAGGCCGGCATGATCGGCGGCCGTCATCTCGGGCGGTGGGCGCGGCAGCAGCGCTGCGCGGAAGCAGACGAGATCGTCCTGATCACGCTCGATCGCGCCGGCAGCCTGCCGCGCATGCGCCTGACCGGCATGCTCGTCGGGATGAAGGAAGTCCATCCGGCGCTCGAACTGTGCCACGTCACCTATCTCGACGGCGACGGCAAACTCGGCGAGAGCTTCGAGGCGATGCGCCGGCACCTGCGCACGTGCCGCGCCCGCCGCATCCTGGTCGGCGCGATCAACGATCCGAGCGCGCTCGGCGCCCTGCGCGCGATGCAGGAGGCCGGACGCGTCGAGACCTGCGCGATCATGGGCCAGAATGCCTCTCCGGAAGGGCGCGCCGAGCTGCGCACGCCGGGGACCCGCCTGATCGGATCGGTCGCCTACTTCCCCGAAAAGTACGGCGCCGAGATCGTCGCCGTGGCGCTCGACATCCTGCATCGCCGCGCCGTGCCCCCGGCGGTCTTCGTGAAGCACCAGCTGGTCACGCCGGAGAACGTCGATCACGTCTACCCGAACGATCAGCTGATCCAGAGCTTCGCCTGAAGGCGAGCGCCTCCGTGCGGCAGAGGCCGGTTCCTCATCGCAGGAACGCGTCGGGCAGCCCGCCATCCACCGGGATCACGTGCCCCGTCGTCTTCGCGCTCTGGTCTCCCGCCAGCCAGCAGATCGCATTGGCGTTGTCGATCGGCAGGATCGGCCGGCGGGTGATCGTCCGCTGCGCGTAGAACTCCGCCAGCTTGTCCCGCAGCGCCTCGTCCGGCTCCTCGTCCGAGAACGCGATGGCGTACTTCTTCAGCGCGACGATCACGCGATCGCGCGGGAACATCGCCGAGCCGGCGATGACGGTCGCCGGCGCGATGGCGTTGACCCGCACGTGCGGGCCGAGCCCGATCGCCAGCTCGCGGACGAGGTGATTGATCCCCGCCTTGCTGACGTCGTAGGCCTCGCTTCCGGCCTTCGGCACCACCGCGTTGGCCGAGCTCGTGAGCACGATCGACGCCGGCAGGTTTTGCGCCTTGAAGATCGCCGCGGCTTCCTGGGCGAGCACGAAGTTCGAGGTCAGGTTGATCGACAGCGTCCGGGCCCAGACCTCCTCGGCGGGCGTCGAGGGATCCGGCGTCGGGTAGATCGCGGCGGTGTTGACCAGGCAGTCGAAGCCGCCGAACTGCAGCACCGCGCGGCGCACCGCCGACGCGATGGTCCCGCGCGACGTCAGGTCGAGCGCCGACGACTGCACCATCTCCTTCGACGAAGCGGCCGCGGCCGCGCCGGCGGTCTCCTGCGCCGAGGCCAGCTGGGCATCGGCGACGACCACGTGTCCGCCGCGCCGGGCGATCTGCAGCGCCACTTCGCGGCCGATGCCGCTGCCGCCGCCGACGACGAGGACGACCTTGCGGCTGAATTCCTTTTCGGGCGGCATGCGCTGCAGCTTGGCCTCTTCGAGCGCCCAGTATTCGATGCGAAAGGCCTCGAGCCGCGGCAGCGCGACGTAGTTGTGAAACGTCCTGAACTCCCGCGCCTGGTCCGGCCGCCGCACCTGCGGCAGCGGTCCGGCGGGTGCCGCGTCCCCCTCGAGCGCCGCCGCCCCCTGCATGACGTGAATAGCGTTGACGAAGAACTCCGTCGTGATTCGCGCCTCGCGCTTGTCCTTGCCGAACCCGAAGAGGCCGAGACCCGGGATGACGACGACCGAGGGATTGCTGTCGCGAAGCGCCGGGGACGAGGGCTCCGCGAACGCCTGGTAGTAGGCGCGGTAGTCGTCGCGGTAGGCCGCGATGCGCGTCGCAATCGCCGCCCGCAGCGCGGCCGCGTCCTGCGACGCCGGATCCCACGGCACGAACATCGGCGAGATGCGGGTGCGCAGGAAGTGATCGGGACAGCTGGTGCCGAGCGCGCACAGCTCCGCGGCCCACGCCGAGTTGGCGAACTCGATCGCTTCGTCGGAGCTGTCGACGTGCCCGACCACGCGGCGATGCGACGACACCGCCCCGCGGAGGTACGGGAACAGGCCGGCGATGGCCGCCTCCCGATCGGCGACCGCGCTCGTGACCTGCGCGCCGCCGAAGCGCGGACGGGCGGTGCGCCGCTCGTGCTGCCGGATGAACTCTCCCATCTGGTCGATGGTGCGGATGCTGTTCAGATAGCAGTCGTGCTGCGTCTGCCCCCACGTGAACAGGCCGTGCCCGCCGAGGATCAGGCCGTCGCAGCCGGGACTGGCGTCGACGGCCCGGCGCAGCATCAGCGCGAGCTCGAACCCGGGCCGCTGCCACGGGACCCAGATGACGCGCCGGCCGAACTGGCGGTTGAACTCCTCGAGCTTCTGCGCCCCGTTGGCGCTCGCCGCGATCGCGATCGCCCAGTCGGGGTGCAGGTGGTCGACGTGCGGAAACGGCAGGAACGCGTGCAGCGGCGTGTCGATCGACGCCGCCACCTTGTTCTCGCCGAACGCGCACAGCGGATACAGCGCGACCATCTCGTCTTCGTGCGCTTCGCCGCGATAGCGCGTGACGAGCGACTCGAGCCGGTCGAGGTACAGCAGGGCGAAGCCGGATCCGGTAATCGATCGCAGGTCGCCTCCACTGCCCTTCACCGCCATCACCCGGCGCGATTCGCCGGTCAGCGGATCGGGGAGATCGAACTTCGAGCTGGTGTTGCCGCCGCCGAAGTTGGTGATGCGGAGGTCCTCGCCGAGCAGGTTCGACCGGTAGCGCAGCAGCTCGAGAGGATTGCCGGCGAGCGCGGCCGCGGCGCGCTCGTCCCAGAGGTTCTGCAGCAGGGACGTTTCCCGGGTGGACGATTCAGACACAGGTGAGCTCCACGTAGCCTCGGAAGCGCGCGTACTGCGCGTCCCACTGATCCGCGGCGGCAGGCTCGAAGCGGTCCGCCGGGAACGAGTACTCGATGATGCGGCGCGCCTCCGCCAGCGTCGACACCGCGCCGGTCGCCAGCATCTGCATCGCGATGTTGCCGAGCGCGGTCGCCTCGACCGGCCCGGCCACGATCGGGCGCCCGGTCGCATCCGCGGTGAACTGGTTCAACAGCCGGTTGCGCGATCCGCCGCCGACCACCTGCACCTCCGTGATCGCGGTGCCGGTCAGCTCCTCCAGCGTGTCGAGCACGAGCCGATACTTGAAGGCGAGACTCTCGAGGATGGCCCGCGTGAAGGCCCCCGGCGACTTCGGCTGCGGCTGTTCGGTCCGCCGGCAGTAGTCGGCGATCGCGACGGCCATGTCGGGGGGACGCAGGAAGACCGGATCGTCCGGATCGAACAGCGACAGGAACGCGTGGCGGTCGTCGGCCGCGGCGTCCATCAGCTCGGCGTAGTCGTAGGATCGTCCGTCGCGCGCCCATCCGTGGCGGCACGCCTGCAGCGGCCACAGCCCGCCGATGTTCTTCAGCAACCTCGTCGTCCCGCAGACGCCGCCTTCGTTGGTGAAGTTGGCCTGGAGCGCGGCCGGCGTGATCACCGGCACCGCCGTCTCGGTGCCGAGCAGCGACCACGTCCCCGAACTCAGGAACGCGCGCCCGGCGCCGCCGGGAATCGCCGCCACCGCCGAACCGGTGTCGTGGCACGCCGGCGCGACGACGGGGGTGCCGCCGAGGCCGGTGTGGACCGAGGGCTTCAGCGCGCCGAGGATCGTGCCCGGCTCGATCAGCTCGGGCAGCAGCCGCGTCGGCAGATCGAGCTCCTGCAGCAGGCCGACGGCCCAGCGCCGCTCGGTCGCGTCCACCATCTGCGTGGTGGTCGCGCTGGTGTACTCGCCGCGCAGCTCGCCGGTCAACCAGCAGTTGAGGATGTCGGGGATGGTGCCGAACGCCGTGGCGGCATCGAGCAGGCGCGGCGTTTCGCGCGAGGCGGCGACCAGCTGGTACAGCGTATTGAACGGCAGGAACTGGATGCCGGTGATCTCGTAAATCCGCGCCCGCGGAACTCGCTCGAAGACCGACGCCATGATCCCGTCGGTGCGCGAGTCGCGGTAGTGAAACGGGTTGCCCAGCAGCTCGCCGCGCTCGCCGAGCAGCCCGTAATCGCACCCCCAGGCGTCGACGCCGATGCTGTCGAGGCCGCGCGGATCGGTGCTGACCTGCTCGAGCGCGCGCTGCATGTGCAGCCAGAGGCGCAGCACGTCCCAGTAGAGTGAACCGTTCCTGCGCACCGGGTCGTTGGGAAAGCGGCAGATCTCGGCCAGGTTCAGGACACCCGAGCGCAGGTGGCCGGACATGGCGCGGCCGCTTTCCGCGCCCAGGTCGAAGGCGAGGAAATTCGCACTCATCGCAACCGGACCTAGAGCATACGTCGTCGCGGGAAACCGGTGGACCGGTTTTCCGGCGGCGGCTGGCGTTTCGCGATGCGGAACGCGGTAATCCGGCCTCGCGCCGCGGGGGCGCCCAAGCCGACGCATGCGCCGGAAGAGGAAACGCGCCCGGGACCGGCCATGTATTGCCGTGCAAAACAGCGGCGGACTCCGCGTTGGGTGTTGCGGGCGCGACGCGCGAGGTTATATGGTGTGCGCCCATGGCGGACATGGCTGGCAAGACGGACCGAGTCGCGGTCGAACGGGCCCTGGGCGATGCGGGCCTCCTGCGCCTCGAGCCGGCGTGGGTGCCGCGCAGCTTCATGCACCCTGGCCGACGCCTGCGTCTGCACCCCGACGATCTGTACGCGTACGGCGCGCATCGCGGCGGCATCAACGAGCGCTGGTTCTCGTCCACGACCAACGCCGACAACGGTCCCGGCACGCCGCCCGACGAAGGTCTGAGCTACGTGCGCG
>Ga0207648_10007104_pt1 | contig 11049 bp, 6 predicted proteins | sample KBSMisM32_FD_184310 | JGI IMG/M metagenome (GOLD analysis project Ga0207648, IMG submission 184310) | Miscanthus rhizosphere microbial communities from Kellogg Biological Station, Michigan, USA - KBS Miscanthus M3-2 (SPAdes) (version 2) | ecosystem: Host-associated > Plants > Roots > Rhizosphere... | reverse complement strand
CAGGGCGGGCATGGCTTATCTGGAAGAAGCTACAGAACTAATGGAGAGGGGACTCCGGTTGCGAGTAAGAATGTGCCAAGGCCCAACCAGGATGACAATATAGATTTACTGGTTTCATGGGTTGAAAAAAAGCAGGCGCCATCTCAAACTTTAATTGTGGATGAAAAAGGAAGAATTGGAAATAACACGAATGTAAAAGGATATCTGCTTTGCTCTTATCCTAATTATCCAGCGTATAAGGGTGGCCCGGCAGAAATGGCTTCATCTTATAGCAGTACTGCGCCTGATTTAAGGTCTTTACGTTGATGACCTTTTGACCTAATCCGTTAAAAAACGGTAGAATTTACCGTTTAAACACTGTAATTCTAATAATAAAATTTCAGCATTATTGCCTATTTTGAGCGCAAGCCACTTACCAACCATTCATGCCACAACCAGCTAACGAACTAACCCTGCACATTGCGCTGGCTACCACGCCACGCAAACAGGAAAAAGACTATGCCAAACAGCTAGAAGAACATTTTTACGATCAATACAGGAAGGATACTTATGATTATTATAAGGATGCCCGGACAAAGATTGACGAATATTATTCGCTCCCCGGTACCGATCCTTCTACTCCTTCCCTCTACAATCCCCTTAAGTATTATGTACTCGGTAATTATGATATAGTATTTATATCTCTCGTAGATAGTTACAAATTCGCGCAGAAGCTCTTTGCACCAAAGACAGGTAATGCAGGGGAAGGATTGAATCCGAATTCATTCCAGATATTGACAGGCATTACACCTCCTGAAATAAAGACTGATGAACAACTCCGGGCCTTTTTTGAAAAACGGCTGCGAAAAGATCAGCCTGTTCATAATTCTTTTATCGGTATTGCCAATTTAAAACTGAATAATGGTCTTCTTATTGGAACCGGGGAAACATTTTTTCAGAAGTCGATAATGCTCATTAAAGAACTTCTGAATGAGTTATTAGTTGACGAAAATGATGATTACCTGATTGTAAGATCTTTTTCCTGGTTTGAGATCAGTTTATTAATATTCATTGAAGACCCTTCAGCTATTGGAAGGATAGTTACCCGGTTGCGCACAAAAACAGTTACCGATCTTTTTACCGATGAAAAGGAAACAAAAGATTTTATCAGAGGTACGGTGTATTACAAAAACGATGAAGATATTCCTCTTATCAAAAACTCCCATGTATTTGCAGACACGCATACTTATTTTGGTGTCCATGCAGTGGAGTTTATGAAGCCTGATTTTCTTGATCGCTTTGCTAACAAAAAAATTGACCTGAAAACCGAGATCGAGTGGCAGATTAAACCTGGTCACCTGCATAGCCTGGTTCAGGAAATAGATCAGCATTTTGAAGGAAATAACCCGTTTGCAGTACCACCCTTATTCATCACCGGAAAAACCGATTACCTGATTACCAGTGAAAGTGATGATCTAAAAAACAATCACCGGCTATATCAATTTCTTGATCAACAATCAGCAGTAATATATAATTACGTAAAACGCATCAAGACGCGAGTGCTATTTACCGATACAGCTGAATTGACCGGGCCCGAAAATCCTTTAGACAGAGATACTACGCCACAAGACAGGTTTCGTGAGTATATACGCAGACAAACTATTAGTCCGAAAGATATTGCCAACAGCAACGAACGCCTGAAAGCGATGAAAATTTCCCGGCAGATCCGGTCAAAGATCACAAAGATCTTCTACAATTATAATAATGCTATACAGGACTCAATCTTACTTGTATATTTCATCGATTTTAATTCTTTCATTCATTCCTTACTTCGCCTGATTGAAAAAGCAGAAAAAAACTGGCGTGATCATTGTGATTTTAAACAACGATACTTAGCGTCAGGGAATGCAACAAGTAAAGACCTGCCGACAGATACAATGGATCAGTGGACTGTTGAGAATATGGAAGAACGTTTGAAAAAAATGATTGAAATATTTGAGGAGGGCTATGGTATTCGCATGTTGAACTGTTACCAATATGAGGATATCAATGACTTCGATCTGGACTTCAACAGCAATATCCAAAATTTACTCGCATCGTATACGACTTTAGTTACTCAAATCGGTAAATTATTTTATCCGGACCAATACCAATACGTACCTGTTGTACAACTGAATTACAACAATACAGTCTCCGACTATTACTCTATCAATTATAATGTATACCACCTGCTGTCACCGGAATTTGTTTTTTTTACTGTCACCAAAGAAATTTTAAACGCATATAACTATCGTTCAGAGGGGCAGGGTGATTCTATCCGTCGCTTAAAGGTTCGCTTTTATGATATACTTAAAGGAGATAGTTATCGCCAGTTGCGCATTTTACTCAGGGATACCCGCTATGTCAATTATACATTGATCGATCTGGACTACCTCTTTATCGATTCGATCCGCCTGTTCTATACATGCCGGATGGATTTTAAATTGTTCGCTTTTTGGTTTTGGAAATATAATTTTCAAAATGCATCTCTTTATGATACTATAGGAACGCTTTCTGAAATCCATTTTAAAAAGGAGCTGTTCCGCCTGATGTTTCTTGCCAGGATGTACAATTTTGATGTGAAAGAGAACGATTGTCCTATACCAGAAATTCAGCACTATTGGGACAGGTATTATTTTCGCTTTAGTGATGGACTCAAAAAATTATTTTCAAACGAAGATGTAGGCGATATAGTCCGTGAATTAAAAGCAAAGGCATTATTGATACCGGATTTCAAAGAAATGACCAGGTCACCGGGAAGCGATCCAATATTCAGAATTTGGCAGAGCAGGCTAAAGGTAACCGCTTTTGATGAGTCAAAAATAGACGATGAGATCAGTAATAAACGGGCTAACAACATTGAGGTAATATTTCCTGAAAAGGAGTTCGGGTATTTTTATAAATCTTTAGAACTTTTCAAAACCAAGTTTGCACCAGCAATCCGCAACGGTGAACCGGTTCTTTACGAAGAAAAACTGTTTGAAAATCCTTTATTGTACGTATCCGCCCTGGCTTATTCTTACCTGGACCTGTTGTACCAGGAAAATAAAAAGGTACGGTTATTACGGCGGAGTTGGGAGTATGGTACTCCTATGATGCCATTTATCAAATATGAAAAAGAAGAGTTTCTCTATGCGGTTGATCAGACCGGTGGCGTGTTCTTTAATACGCCATGCAAACTCAATCATTATTCCCGAATGAGCAATGCTGTACTTCAAACACTTTGGCACTTTTCGTTAGTTATGAAAAAACAACAGTTTATCGACTAAATAAAAGGTATGTCTGAAACACTTTATTCATCAAGTATTGATACAAATATCCTTTGGATAAGTGATATACATTTCAAAGCACATTATGTTAAAACTGATGAAGCGAAGAGAAAACTGGAACCCTTTTACGGAGCTTTTCTCGAAAAAATTGAAGAAGAACAGGAAAGCCGCCCAATTGATTATATTTTTTTGACGGGGGATATTGCTTTTGCAGGAACTGAAAACGATTATAAAGGTTTTTGCGAATGGTTTATAGTTCCTCTATACAACTTTTTCAAAAAATGGTTGGAAGAGCATCAGGATGTTCGATGGCCAAGGATTATTTTCATTCCAGGCAATCATGATATTTCCTGGGATAAGAACAAACAGTTTATGACATTCCTGCAAACCTTTAGCAAACAAAATAACACATACATTGATCGCAACGTCCAACTCATAAAATCCAATGAAGCACTGTTTGCGAAATCCTTCGCAAATTATACTGCCATGACTAAATCACTTTCAGTAGAAATTCAGAAAAAGTTTTTTAACCTGAACGATTTAGATGTAGGTGGTGATTATGACAAGCACAGGTTATTTGGTTATATCGTAGACCATGCTAAACAACTCGTTATAGTGCTGTTAAATACGTCCTGGTATTCTATCGGAGATTCAATAAATACACTCATGGTCAGGGGCGAATTCAAAAAAGTAACTGTCGGAAAAGCAGCAAAAGATGATAAGTATTACTATAATAAATATAAAGCAGAAGCTCTCAACCTATTAAAACGAAAAGATATGATTGCCGAATACGGCAGTCAGGTGATCGGGCGTAACCTGTTTCCAAAAGAAGGCCTTCTGAAAGTGTTTGCCAATTACCCGCATTATGTGGTGATAACCTGCATGCATCACCCTCTCAACTGGCTGAATTCTAAAGAATTATATAGCTACGAGGGGGCTGACCAGAAGGAATTCATACTAAATACCATTTTAGATGTTTCAGATGCTGTTTTAACATCCCATGAACACCTCCCAATCAGTAATCGTGTAGAGAAAATCAACGCACACGGCTGGCATTTCGCATCGGGAATGTTTATGGAAGATAAGATCGATGTACTGGAAGGTCAGGTATTTTTTGCACATAGTAGATTTTCCACTTTATTGATTGATTCAGATAAACCAAATATTGCGGAGAAACGTTATCTTTATAACAGAGAAGCGGTAAAATGGGAACCTTATGAAACTCTCCATTACGATGTCCTGCCGAAAAAGAAGAAGCTAACTCCTGAACGAAAAAATAAAATTCTTTCCTCGTTGAGCAGCTTTTCGATTGCGAAGTTGCTCAACGGAAAAGTACCTGAAGGTTTCAGGTTTCCCCAACCCCAAACCAATACTTCTGAATACTGTGTGTATGACCTTCGGTATAACGATGTGCGCAGGCTTTGCATAGTAGCTTTAAGCCCGGCATTCCATGCCAGGCAAAATCCTGCCCTGTTTCCGAGTAATTATTTCCTCGACGAACTTATCGGCACCGGTAGTCCGCCTGGGACAAAAATCCATTTTATCTGGCCAGATTTACTGGTGGACGAGGCGCTTGCGGACAAGTACCTGGAGCTTTCGGAAAACCACGACGAGATCTTTCATTTGCTTTTGAAAAAATCCGATTTGTTATTTAACAAATTCAAAATCAACTTTTTCGCTCGCTTTTGCGACTTACAGGGAGTACCGCTCTCTGGCAAGGACAATGAGGAAAGGTTCAGGGCCGTTAAAGAGTTGAGTTTCATTAATGAACCAGTGCCATATTGGCTTTTATAGGCTGCCAAAGAGAAATTTTGGCTACCGGTATAAGATTTGACCCTGGTTAATATATTTTTGCATGTATTTTAAAATTACCCCTGGGTATTTAAATTTACCTTACCATGAAAAATAATATCCAAGTAGACTTTTCCGATAAGTATCGTCCTGCGAATACAAAACTCGCTGACAAGGCCCTTTTTTACTTCAATTCAAATTACACACCTGATAAGTTCGAACCATTCGAGATGGCTAAAAGTTTTGTACAGCAGGAAGATGTGAAACCGACTAATGAAGGCGATTATAATTTGGGCTTACCTGTGGTTTTGATCGAAGACTTATACATTAATAAACAACTGGTTTCTGACACAACATATTCCATTTACAATGACTTTAGCGGTTTTATAAATTATATCAAACGCATTGTATTGGATAATTATACCAGCGCTTACAAGGGATTGGAACGTATAGACATTCCTCCTATGGAAGCATATGATAAAATCGGTCACAATAAACTGGGCGTAGTGGAAAGCGCTCAAAGCCATGCAGCCCTTTACGACCTCTGATTCCAGCCAGCCTGTTTATTGCTAAGAGTACAAAGTAACTTAAGAAGACCAAAAATTAAGTCTGAAAGTACCAACTTTGTATCAAAAGTTACACAATAGTAAACGTCAATATAACTTTTCCTGGAACAGGCTATTGAAATTATTCTTCCATGTATTGCATACAACTTTCCGGAGATGCACTTAGGTCAGAAACAAACAATTGAGTAACGCGGGTGGAGCATTATTCGGAATACAAAGCATATCGGGGTGCAAAAAAATTCCAGTGGACGATAATGATTGAGACCCCAAAAATGTAAATGGCTTCAGGGAATTCCCTGAAGCCATTTACATTAGTTTACAATTAACAGTGGAGCTGAGGGGAATCGAACCCCTGTCCAAACATATTCCTCGATAGCTTTCTACATGTTTATTTCTTTATTATTTGTCGGCAATGAACAGGAAAAGAACAAACCAATTCACCACTTAGCTGGATGGTCTTAAGCTACCGTCACAGCCTTCGGTAGCAGCATTCTGTATTTGTTTTAAGTCGGCGGCGGGGCTGGTTACAGACAAACCTGCCCAAGCGGCCCTAATGACTAACTAATCACTGATTAGGCAGCCATGGCATACTGAGTATTGCCATTTGAGTTTTGAATATTCAGATTAACGTGCTAATTATCCAACGCACGACATGCTTACACCATCAAAGATCTACGCTGTCAAAACCGGAACAGCCCCGTAATTTGGCCACTAGCCACTAGCTAATAGCCGCTAGACTTATATAAACTACATGGTTTATAAACTCGAAATCAAAATCTCTATTTCCCCCAACCAAACCAGTCATTACCGTTTGCATACAGCATCAACAATAATAACAATATCATTCCCGCCATTTGCGCGTACTCCAGGAACTTCTCATTTGGCTTGCGTCCACTAACCATCTCATAAAGCGTGAACATTACGTGTCCGCCATCTAACGCTGGTATTGGTAAAAGGTTCATGAAGGCGAGGATAATAGAAAGGAATGCAGTGATATTCCAAAATGCTTCCCAACTCCATTCTGTAGGGAATACAGAACCTATCGCTTTAAATCCTCCTACTCCTTTATACGCTCCTGTCTTGGGGTTCAATATCAATTTAAACTGATCGATATAAGAACTTAATTTCTCTCCAGCCTTACGGAACCCTGCAGGAAATGCCGCAAAGAATCCATATTTGGTAGTGATCACTTTATATACTCCCAAACTATCATACTGGTCATCAGTTAACGGTGCTATCCCTAATCTCCCTTCTCCATTCACTTTGTTGACCAGGCTCACAGTATCCTTACCGCGCAATACCTGCACATTCACTGTTCCGTTCTTATGCTGTGAACCAATACCATTTATCTGGTCAAGAAATTCTATCGGCTGGCCATTGATCGCAACTATCCTGTCTAATGGCTTCAAACCTGCCTGCTTGCCATAAGAAGTATCCTTGGCGTCATATTCTCCCACAAATGATGGCAGACGTTGTACTAAAAGAGTTCTCTTCTTATCCTTCCGGGTGATCAGCTTATCAATCAAATCAATCGGCAGGCTTAATAATGTATCCTTCCCGTTCCTTTCAATACTTACATTCTCTCCACCTATTAATATCTCCGCTTGTATATCTTCAAAATACTGAATTGGTTTACCGTTAACTGCTTTTATTTTATCACCACTCTGGAAACTCAATTTCGTCATCAATGAATCTGTTACCCAAATACCATTTTTAACACTGGCGTTCGGAATATTCTTTTCGCCCCAGATCATTAAAACAAATGCATAAATAAGAAATGCGGTGAGTACATTCATAATAATACCACCAAGCATAATGATCAATCGCTGCCAGGCCGGTTTGCTTCTGAATTCATACTCCTTTGGCGGTTGCTTCATCGCTTCTTTATCCATACTCTCATCTATCATACCGGATATTTTCACATATCCTCCCAATGGCAACCAGCCAATTCCATATACAGTATCTCCTACCTTCTTTTTCACCAGCGCAAACCAGGGGTCAAAGAACAGGAAGAACTTCTCAACGCGGCATCCAAACCACCTCGCAGTGATGTAATGCCCAAATTCATGTAAGATGATCAGTAAGGATAAGGCAAGCAATAACTGCCCAACCTGTACACTTACCGCGGCCCAATTAATGGCTAATAATGTCATTTGCTCGAAAAATATTTTAGGTCCTGCTTAATCTAATGCCTCATTTGGTTATCGCCTGCAGGAGGATCATTCTCTGTTTTCCAGTCATACCAACTGGCTTACGGGGTGCAAATATCCGTCAATTCCGGGGCATTTTGCTTGCCAATCTTCATTTATTTGGACCACCTGCGGGAGTTTAACAGTTTAATTCTCAAAGATTAAAGGGCTCCCGATGTCAAAACCGGACTCCTAAAACGATGGGACAACAGGAAATAAGACCTTGTCACAAGTTCAGATAGCTACCGGAATAGAGCTCCATAATTTTAAAGGCTAATCAGATCAGCTGCATAAGTCCTCGCCTCACCATCACTTTCAAAATACTCCTCCAACGTTGGAGTTGGGATGAATGATACCTTACCCATGACCTTTTCAATCACATCGGTCATTTCAAGAAACCCTATCCGGTTCCTTAAAAATGCATAGACCGCTATTTCATTAGCAGCATTGAGAACGGAAGGCAGATTGCCTCCTTTATGTAGTGCTTCGGTGGCCAGTACCAGGTTCTTGAATGTCCGCAGATCAGGCTCTTCAAATGTAAGTGTATTCACCTTGCGGAAATCATAGCGGGGAAAAGCATTGGGTATTCTTCTTGGAAATCCTAAGGCATACTGTATCGGCAATTTCATATCCGGCAATCCCATCTGCGCCTTGATGCTTCCATCTTCAAACTGCACCATACTGTGGATGATACTCTGTGGATGAATCAATACCTGGATCTGTTCCGGATGTAAATTGAACAACCATTTCGCTTCAATCATCTCAAGTCCTTTATTCATGAGCGTGGCTGAATCAATCGTGATCTTCGCACCCATATTCCAGTTGGGATGTTGTAATGCATGCTCCCTTTTCACATTCACCAGGTAATTGGGTTTGCGTCCTAAAAAAGGTCCGCCTGATGCTGTGAGTATTACTTTCTCAATTCTATTTCTTGTTTCACCAACCAAACATTGAAAGATCGCAGAATGCTCAGAGTCCACAGGGATCACCGGCACTCTTTTTTCTACCGCTCTTTTCATTACTATATCGCCTGCCACAACAAGTGTTTCTTTATTGGCCAGCGCTACTGCCTTACCGATATTGATCGCCTGTAATGTTGGCCGCAATCCTGCATAACCTACAATCCCTGCCAACATCAGATCATAACAATCAATCCCCGCCACTTCTTCCAGTGCCCGCTCACCAGCAAATACTTTCACATCGGTTGAGGCCAACGCTTCTTTTACTTTCTGGTATTTTTTCTCATCGCCAATCACCACCATATTGGGATTAAACTCCCTGGCCTGCCTGATCAGCAGTTCATCATTTGTGTGGGCTGTTAATATTTCCGCGGAGAATTTGTCGGGATGCGAAGCAATCACTTCCAGTGCCTGGCAACCGATGGATCCGGTTGATCCGAATATAGCAATGCGACGTATGTGTTGTTGTTCTGTCATTCGGGTAATTGGGGTTCGACTTTTACGGCTCAGTTCTCCTTCCACTTGCTCAACTCATCCGCTATCTTCCTGTCGTTACTCAACCGTGGCACCTTATTTTGTCCCCCTAATTTACCAATCGATTTCATATAATCAATAAATCCGTTCTTGCGGACCGGCGTCAGTTTCAAAGGCGTGAGAATATTTCCGCTAATCAAATCATCGTAATATACATTCTTATGGCGAAGATAATGGTCCACCTTGCCTGCAAATTCATTGATATTTTCCGGTATGTTCTCGAATTCTATGAACCACTCATGGTAACTTTTACCATTATCCGAACTCACAAATGGTGCCACCGTAAATTCACGGATATGCACATTGGCCTCCTCTGCAGCCTTGAGTAAACTATATTCTACCTCCTCACCTATCACGTGCTCGCCAAAGGCCGATATAAAATGCTTGGTCCTGCCTGTAACAACCAGTCTGAAAGGATTGGTTGATACAAACTTCACCGTGTCTCCTAAATTATAGGCCCATAATCCGGCATTACTATTTATGAGTAGCGCGTAATTCTCACCCACCTTCACATCCCTGAGTGATAACCGGGTCGGATTCTCACTATATATCTCTGCTGCAGGTACAAATTCAAAGAATATTCCACTATCAGTATTCAATAATAATCCCTCAGCTTCCTGGGAATCCTGGAAAGCAAAAAATCCTTCGGAAGCAGGAAAGGTTTCTATTCCGTCCACTTTCTTACCGATGCTGTCAAATAATTTGGCTTTGTAAGGATCAAAATTCACCCCGCCATATACCATCACGGAGAATTTTTCGAATATATCCTTCACCTTTTTGCCCTTACGTTTGATCAGCTCGTCAAAATACATCTGGACCCATGGCGGAATCCCGCTGATCAGGGTCATATCCTTATCTATCGTCTCATCCACTATTTTGCCCAGCTTGGTTTCCCAGTCCTCAATGCAATTTGTCTCGTAGGATGGTAGCTGGTTGGTACGCAGGTATTTAGGTACATGGTGATTCACGATCCCGCTTAAACGGCCGGTAGGTATGCCTCCCACCCGCTCCAGCTCTGGTGAACCGCTCAAAAAGATCATTTTCCCGTCGGCAAAGGCGGTATTTCCGGTCTCCGCCATATAGCAGAGCAGGGCATTTCTGGCTGAATTGATGTGATTTCCGATGGAATCCTTGGTAATGGGGATATACTTGGTGCCGCTGGTAGTTCCGGAGGTCTTGGCAAAGTAGATGGGTTTGCCCTTCCAGAGCACATTGTGCTTGCCCTCCTTGATCATATCAATAAAGGGCCTCATTTGTTCATAGTCCCGGACTTTTACAGCCTCCTGGAACTCAAGGTAATTGTTAACCTTGTCCAGCCCGGACTGTTTCCCAAATTCAGTTGTCCGGCCCACTTTGATCAGCATTTTGAGGATATTTTCCTGGTCCTCCACAGCTGTAGCCATGCTTTTCCGGATACCTTTATATATATAGGAAGCAAACGGCTTGGCTAGAAAAGACTTGATTTTCATATTCATGGAACATAACCTCCGCACAAAGATAAAGGGAAGGGGCATTAAAAAGAGATTAGGATTATGGATGGTTGACTCTCAAGCGCCCGGTTACCCACAATCAGCCCCTGTTGCTTTAAAATCAGTGGAAAAGGGCCACGTTTTGATTTGCCTTATTCATCCTTTTCCCCTACCTTTGCATCCCTAATTTTAAGTTTATGATAGCTGTAATCAAAGTGGCCGGCCAGCAGTTTAAAGTGGAAAAAGATCAGACT
>Ga0207648_10007102_pt1 | contig 11049 bp, 7 predicted proteins | sample KBSMisM32_FD_184310 | JGI IMG/M metagenome (GOLD analysis project Ga0207648, IMG submission 184310) | Miscanthus rhizosphere microbial communities from Kellogg Biological Station, Michigan, USA - KBS Miscanthus M3-2 (SPAdes) (version 2) | ecosystem: Host-associated > Plants > Roots > Rhizosphere... | reverse complement strand
TGACTTTATAAGGGCAGGCTCAAAATAGGTAGGCGCGGCAGAGGTGGCTCTTGCAACATCTCTTACTTTAAAATTGCACAGAGGATTTTTTGCATCGGCGCTTGTAAAAAAATGTGCAGCTCTTGAAGTAAGTTCATACGAGGTAATCAGGCATGGCTTTATGAATGATTCGAGCATTGTATCTCCAAAAAGATCTTTCAGGTCATGCTCAAGTTCATTAGCAGAATATTTCTCATCGAGCAATCCATACCCGGAAGCTATTCTTTCAAATACATCCCGGCTAAAGATACCACCACCCTCTTTCAAATATAAATTAACGGCATCTTCAGCTGAGTACCTTGCTTTTCCTGCGTTACCAGGCATAAGGTATGCGCATGAAAGAATACCGCCTGTACTTGTGCCCGCAATAAAATCAAAGTAGTCGCCTATTTTTAAATTACTGTTATCGGCTTCCTGTAGTTTTTTTTCGAGGTAGGTTAAAATTACACCGGGTATAATACCACGTATGCCACCACCATCAAGCGAAAGTATCCTGATCTTTTTCATAAGCAAGTTTTGATTTAGGAAGTTATTAGAAAAGTTATCATGTCAGTTGCAGAAATTTTTTGGGCCCGGCTCTACAATTTCTGTTTCCATTGGTTATTTTGGCTTTAAGATAATATAAATATTATAAACATGCAAGCATGCTTTTGCTCACATTAGTTTTTGTAATATTTTTGCAGCATGTACAAGCAGGCTTTGCATACAGATTCTAACCCGGTAAAAGAAATAGAAACAGACGTACTAACGGCTGACCAATTTCCATTTAATCTTATTGTCTGGAACGATGATGTAAATACATTTGATTGGGTAATTGAAACCCTTATGGCAATTTGCGGTCATTCAGAAGAGCAGGCAGAGCAATGCTCTCTTATAATACACTATAAAGGAAAATGTGCAGTAAAGAACGGTGATTATGATACCTTAAAACCCATGTGCGATGGTATTACAGAGAGGGGCATCAGTGCTACAATCGAAATGACTGTTGAAAGGTAACACCCTGCAGCTTCTGCTTATTCGTATTCTTGATTCGTATCCTCCTTCCCTGCTCATGTTTCTTATTCCTTGCATCATACCTCCTGTTCCTTCCTTTTCATTTCTTATTTTTATGCATGCCCTTATATGCACTCAATAATCGCTTATGGTTTCCCCCGCAGGAAGAAGCGTTAGATGACGGACTTCTTGCAATAGGGGGTGATTTGAGCATACGCAGATTATTACTTGCTTATGAAAACGGTATTTTCCCCTGGTATGATGGCGATATACCCATGTGGTGGTGCCCCGATCCAAGATTTGTTTTATTCCCAGCCGAACTTAAAGTAAGCAAAAGCATGAAGCAATTATTTAAACGGAATGCTTTTGAATTTACCATCAACAAATCTTTTTTCGCAGTGATCAATCATTGCAAAAAAGTAAAGCGCTCGGGGCAAGATGGAACATGGATAACCGATGAGGTAGAACTTGCTTACAGGAAGATGCACGAATTTGGCTATGCACATAGCGCCGAGGCATGGCTAAACGGTGAGCTTGTGGGAGGCCTTTATGGTATTCGTCTTGGTAAAGTTTTTTTTGGAGAAAGCATGTTTAGTCATGTTAGCAATGCCAGTAAGTATGCTTTTATAAGTTATGCAATGCAATTAAAAAAAGAAAATGTAAAGCTAATAGATTGCCAGGTATATACAGAACATCTTGAAAGCCTTGGTGCACGCATGATTCCACGAACCGATTTTATAGCGTTGTTACAAACACTCATTAACAGGTAATGCAATTTTAAAATAATTATTTACCGGCAGTAGCATTACGCTCATCTTCCGTTGTGTCACTCCCTTGTACGACTGTCCCGCTGTGCAGCAATGCCTAACATTCTTCAACAGACCATTACAAAATAATTATCTCTTTTATAAAATACTTCCTGCAAAAAGGGTAAAAAATTCTGAACACACTATCATTTATAAAGATGATTATCCTGGTAATAAATCTGCTTATCATTTATAATAATTTGGTAACAGCATTTATAAATTAATTGGAATTACCAACCATAATCTTTGAGCAAGTTTTTTATCTAATTGAAAATACATCATGCAAAAAATTATTCTTTTTACACTAAGCGTATGTTTTGTTGTTTCAATTTCTGCACAACCAAAAGTTAAAAAAGCAATTTTTATTATTGCAGATGGCATACCTGCGGATGTTATTGAAAAAGTAAATACTCCTGCATTGGATGCTATTGCCAAAATAGGCGGTTATACAAGAGCCTATGTAGGCGGAGAAAAAAATGGATACTCACAAACGCCAACCATTTCAGCAGTAGGATACAATAGTTTGCTTACCGGCACATGGGTGAATAAACACAATGTGTGGGACAACGACATTAAAGACCCCAATTATAATTACTGGAATATTTTTCGCTTACTCGAAACACAATATCCTCAAAAGAAAACTGCCATTTTTTCTACATGGGAAGATAACAGAACAAAACTCATCGGCGAGGGACTTACTGCAGCAGGCAATATTCAACTCGATCATCACTTTGATGGATTAGAACTTGATACTCTTCATTTTCCACATGATGACAACAGTAATTACATTCACCTGATAGATGAAATTGTTGTTGATAGCGCTGCAGTCTATATACAAACTACGTCTCCCGATCTTTCATGGGTATATCTTGAATATACTGATGATATGGGTCACCGGTATGGGGACAGCAAACAATTTTACAATGCCGTTGAAATGATGGACAACCAGGTAAGCCGCATCTGGAAAGCTGTTCAATACCGCGAAGAAAATTTTAATGAAGAATGGGAAATATTTATTACCACAGATCATGGCCGCGGAAAAGAAACAGGAAAAAATCATGGCGGGCAATCAGACAGGGAACGCACAACATGGATTGTAACCAACGCAAAAAAATTGAACGAACATTTTAAACAACAGCCAGGCATTATTGATATCATGCCAACCATTGCTGCATTTCTTGATATTAAAATTCCCCATGATCAGTTAACGGAAATAGATGGTATGTCTTTAACAGGTAAACTTTCTGCTTCATCATTAAATGCAACATTTGAAAATGAAAAGATTCACCTGCAATGGAAAGCCATGGATGCAAAAGGAAAACTGAAAATATGGATCACTCAAACCAATCAATTTAAAACAGGAGGCAAAGATGATTACCAGCTTGCAGCAGAAGTGCCTGTTAATAAAGAACAGTTTGATATTGATTTAAAAAATCATACAGCTTCCGGTATTTATAAAATTGTACTTGAAGCACCATATAATTATTTAAACAGGTGGATAGTTGTGAATAACAATGCATTGAAGAAGCAATGAATTTTTTTAATTTTTTTGCATGATGTTCGGGAAAAATATTGCTCTTAAAATTAAGCCAGCCCTATAATTTAAGGCAAACGTTTGTGTGTTGTTTGCTTGAAAAAAAATTATTCTTTTGCTATGGTTCTAACGATAAGCCATTGCCCTGATCATTATGTACATTGATACAACACAGGAAGAACTGCTGCGGGAAAGATTGCGTTGCGGAGATAAGGAAGCCTTATTTTCCCTGATGATAATTTATTACAACGATCTTTTCAAATATGCTTTAAAATTTACTTCAGATCCCGAACTCACCAAAGATCTTGTTAACCAGTTTTTCATTCATGTTTGGGAAAACAGAGCTAACCTGTATAAAGCAGAAAAAATCAAACCATACCTTATCGTTTCTTTCAAGCGGTTCCTGCTTGCATGGTACCGAAAAGAACAAAAGCACACTTTTTTAACTGCAGATAATTTTGAATCATCCGAGCAACCTTATGAAAATTACCTGATAGCTATACAAAAAGAAGAGCAAATAAAAGAAGCGCTTAAGCAAGCCGTAAAGTCATTGCCAAAGCGCCAAAAAGAATTGGTGCAACTGCGTTTCTATGAACAATTAAGTTATGAAGAAATATCAGAGAGGACTTCTTTAACCATACGCACCATTTATAATAAACTGCATATTGCCCTCAAAAAAATGCGATCCAATAAATTACTTGCACAGATAAGAAAATTTTAATGCAGGTTACATATCATACAGCTTAAAAATATTTTGTTACCCAACTTCTGCACTGTTATTGAGCTGCTGTTGCGTCGCACTCTTGTGCGTTTATATGTGTTTCGACAGCACCGCAGCTTACTCCATATCCATAATTATTTTATAATCTCCCCAGCAATCATGCTGAAGATAAAAAATCAGGAAGCACAAGAGTGCGACGCAACCAATGCCAAATAGCCTTACGACAGCCCGGCTCAAAAAAATATATAAACATAAAGAGGTAAAAATTTATTTGTCGTGCATCAATTAATAAAGCATTGCTCTCATGACTAATAAAAAATTTACAGTTGAGGAATTAATGCTGGATGAAGGCTTCCTGGATTTTTGTTTGTATGAGGATTCGGCGTACCGTCCATACTGGGAGCATGTAATTGAATCAAACCCTCAACAGAAAACGATTTTTGAAAAAGCAGCTGCGAACATTTCATTATTGAATGCTGGCCTTTCTGAAAAAGAAATTTTAATGCAGGTTGAAAAAGTCCGCAACCAGTTACAATCCGGCAATAAAATAATTGAAAAAACAAATGCAAAAGAAGGTGAAGAAGAATACTTAAATGAACTCAGTGAAGACTTAAAAGCAAAACCTTTTAAAGGATTTTTCCTGTTTTCAGCTGCAGCCATAATCATTATATGCTTAGCTATTTATTTTCTTGTTCCTTCCCTCACAAAAACACCCGCACAAAGCAACCAGGTTTTGGTAACAGCATACCGAAGTTTGCCCGGAGAGCGGCGCAGAGTAGAACTACCAGATGGCTCTGTTGTATTACTAAATACAAACAGCGAGGTTACAATAAAAAACGATTTCAATAAAACAAGGCGTGAAGTTGAATTAAAAGGTGAAGCATTTTTCCATGTTGCAAAAGATGCGTCAAAACCTTTTATTGTGAAGAGCAATGATTTTTCCACAACGGCCATTGGTACTTCATTTTATGTATATGCCCGCCATTCTGATAAAGAATATAAAGTTGATCTGCTGGAAGGTAAGGTTAAATTAAACAGTAAAATAAATACAATGTTCCTTACACCTGGAGAAGAAGCTGCGGCAAATACCCCTGGAACATTATTTACAAAATCAAATTTTGATACAAGCAACCTTGAAGAGTGGCTGAATGGAAAAATATCGTTTAATAAGACCCCTTTTAATGAAGCTGTTGAAAAATTGGAAAAATGGTACGCAGTTGACATTGAAATTAAAAATGGTGGAATCGATAAAAAGACTATTAGCGGTGATTATGATAACGTTTCCCTTGATGATATTTTAAAAGTGATCTCATTCAGTATTTCATGCAAATACACTTATGTGAATAACACAGTAATCATTGAATAAAAACTAATAACCAAACTAAAACCTGCTATTATGATAGCTGTAAATTCAAAAAAATTCCATAGCTACTTGTGGAAGAAACCTGGGCTCGTGTTAATGCTTTTGTTGCTGTCATCTGCAGTTTTTGCATTTGAACAGGAAAAGGCAGTGCTGAGCTTTAAGCAGGCTTCATTGCCTGCTGTGTTTAAAAAAGTAGAAGAAGCATATAAAGTAAACTTTACTTATGACCCGGCAATCATTAAAGCCACTACATTGATCGATCTTTCAAAAAAAGAAAGAACACTGGATGAAATACTAGCTGAGGTATCGAAACAGGCTGGTCTTAAGTTTATGAAAGTGGGTAACCTGGTCGGCGTTCAGAAAACAGATAATTTTTTTACTCCTAAAGTATTTTCCGCTAAAATAGAAAGGGCCGAAGAAGTAACGGTAAAAGGAAAAGTAACCGACGCCAATGGGCAACCCTTAGCGGGTGTATCCCTTGAAATAACAGGAACAAATAAAGGCACTGTAACAAATGAAACCGGTGCTTTTGTTATAACGGTACAAACCGGCAGTGTTATTAAATTTTCTATGGTTGGCTATGATGCGCAGGATGTGAAAATAGAAAAAGAAACAGAGCTGAGTATAACATTGCAATTACAAAACAAAGCGTTGAATGAAGTAGTGGTAACGGCGCTGGGTGTAAAAAAAGAAAAAGTAAAAGTTGCTTATGCAGTACAGGAAGTAAAAGGCGAAGTATTACAAAAAGCTCCTGAAACAAATGTAGCCAGTAATCTTGTTGGTAAAGTTGCAGGCCTGAGCATTTACACCAAATCAACACTGTTTGAAAATCCTGAAGTTTATTTACGCGGACAATCTACACTTATAGTTATTGATGGAATTCCTACCCAAACCGATTTTTGGAATATCAATCCAAATGATATTGAAAGTGTGAATGTATTGAAAGGCACAGCGGCATCAGCTTTATATGGATCGCTGGGTATTAATGGCGCTATCATGATCACAACAAAAAAAGGAAAGAGCGGCGGCAATGGTATGGAGGTATCATACAATACCACTACACAATTCGAGGCAGGGTTTCTGCACATACCTAAAACCCAAACACAATATGGCATGGGCTGGAACGGCTATTATGCTTTTGTAGATGGCAAAGGTGGTAATGGCTGGTATGATGATTATGGTTATGTATGGGGGCCAAAACTAAATGTGAAAAATGCAAATACTGCAAGCGGCTACGAAGAATACCCGCAATACAACAGTCCATACGATCCTGACCAGTTTTATGAGTTTACACAAAACGGGTATACTGATTATAGTCACTATAAGCCCACGCCATGGGTAAGCAAGGGCCAGAACAACCTGAAGAATTTTCTCAATAATGAAATGTCTACCTCTCATAATATCAGCATTGCAGGTAAAACAGATCGCAGTGACTACCGTTTATCTGTATCGCATGTTTACCAGAAAGGACAGGTTCCGAATACAAAACTTAATTCAACAACATTAAGCCTGGCAGGCAGTTTAAAAATTACAGATAAACGCAGGGCCGAAGGAAGTATTTCTTACAACAGGCAATACACTCCTAACTATCCTGTTACCGGTTATGGCCCTAACAATTATTTCTACAATATTCTTTTATGGATGGGCCCGGATGTAGATATTAATGACCTCCGCAATTACTGGCAGCCAGCGGGAGGACGTGTAAACAGCTCGGGTACATTTATACCTTATGGCGTTAAAAATATTCAGCAGTTCAATTATAATTATACATGGTACAATAATCCGTGGTTTCTTGCCAATGAATACCTGAAGGGTTATACCAATGATGTTATTGTTGCGCAGGCCAATGCTACTTACGATTTCACCAAAGATCTTCAACTGTTGGTAAGAAGTGGTCTTACTACAAACAATGCAACTTCAGATGTTAAGACCCCTTATAGTTATATCAATTATGGTACAAGTGCAGCACCAAGAGGTAATTATAGCGTAGATGAATCAAGTAACTTTTTATTGGTATCTGATGTATTGCTTACATACAAGAAAAAATTCCTGAAAGATTTCAGCGCTACAATTTCTGCCGGCGCCAGCACCCGCTATAGTCAATCAAAAAATGCCTTTGCAAGAACAAACGGTGGTTTAACAATTCCCGGTGCATACAATTTAAAAAGTTCAATCAATCCTTTGAGTGTTGGTGGTGACGATCCTGATGTGTTAAATACTTTGTATGAAAAACAGGTAAGCAGTGTATTTGGTTATGCCGATATAGGTTATAAAAATATGGTTTACATAAATGTTACCGGCCGCAATGACTGGACAACAAGTTTGCAAAAACCTTATAACTCTTTCTTTTATCCGTCAGTTTCTTTAAGTGTTATAGGTTCTGAAATAATAAAGATGCCTTCATTCATTTCTTTTTTCAAATTGCGTGGCTCTTATGCTAATATTTCATCTGATGTTGATCCTTATTACACCATACCTGTTTATACATCGGGCATAAGCTGGAATGGAACACCATCACTCAATCAGCCCGGCACAATCATTACACCCGATATACATCCAAAAACAACTATTTCACAGGAATATGGAACAGAACTCAGGTTTCTTAAAAACCGTATTGGTATTGATTTTACACGTTTCAGCTATCTGGAAAAAAACTTTCCTAAAGAAGTACCTATATCACAGGCATCGGGGTATAATTCTCTTTTGCTGAATGCAGATGAAATATACAGGAGGGGTATTGAAGTGGTGCTTACCGCAACACCTGTGCGCTCAAAAGATTTAAGATGGGATGTTACATTTAATTACAGCAATCTTCGCAGAACGGTGAAATCTTATTATGGTGGTGATACTATACGCAACGGAGTAAAAGTTGGTGAAAGAACAGATGTTTACCGCACATGGGCATGGGAACGTTCACCTGATGGACAAATTGTTTATGGCAGCAATGGCTTTCCTCAATATATAGATCATGTTGTAAACCTTGGGCATTACAATCCCGATTGGGAATTTGGTTTCAGCAATAGTGTTTCTTACAAAAATTTCACGCTGAGTTTTTCATTGGATGGCCGCATAGGTGGTTTATTGTATGATGGTGTTGAGCAAAAATTATACGAAGGCGGCATGCATGTTTCAACCGCCAATCAATACCGCGATGATTCTTATGCAGGCAATGCAACCTATGTAGGTAAAGGAGTTATTGCAACAGGAGGCAGTGTTGAATATGATGTGCAGGGCAATATCATCAGCGACACCAGGAAGTTTGCACCAAATACTCAGGCAGTAAAATATATTGACTGGGTGTTTGCAACTTACGTTAATGGCGTGCCGGATGCAAACATGTATAAAAGAACTTTTGTAAAACTGCGTGAGGTAACACTTACCTATAATGCTTCAGCAAAGCTTGTTGGCAAGACACCTTTTAAAGCAGCAAGCATTTCATTAACGGGCCGTAACCTGGCGTTGTGGAGTAAGGTTCCATATATGGATCCTGATGGGTACGAAGGCACTACTTTGGCTGATCCTTCTTACCGCAATATCGGTGTGAACCTTAATCTTAAATTTTGATGTTGTATAAACATCATTCATGAGTTCTTTGATTTTTTGTGACCAGCTTTATAACACTTGTTAAGCTTCGTTGTGTCACTCACTTGTACGCCTGTCCTCTGTACAACAATGCGGAATTCTGAACATTATTGAATATTGTGAGTAGTGAGTTATGAGTGTATTTTACTCACCATTCACTACTTGCCATTCACGATTCTTCAGTACAAGAGTGCGACGCAACAGGCGATGACACAACAAACACAGTTGATAACAAAAGAAAAAATAAAAATAAATTCTCCATTCTTTCTTAAGAAAGGAAGACAAATAAAAATATATGAAACACGCATATTTCAAAATATTATTACCAACGGCCTGCGCTATACTTCTGTTGCTATCATGCAAAAAGTATGAAGCTTTTCAAACAAATCCAAACCAGCCCTCAACAGCCACACCTTCGTTGCTGCTTACAAATATTTGCATAAGTGTTTTTGATTACGACCCAACAGGGCCGGCATTTGCATCGCGACAACTCACTTATTATGAAAGAGGAAATTCAGATGTTGACTATAGCTGGACAAGCTGGGACTATGGCAACTTTGATATATTAAGGCAGGTTACAAAGATGGATGAGCTTGCACAGGAAACAGGCGCAGCAAATTATACAGGGCTTGCAAAATTTTTTCGTGCAGTACTTTTCAACCAGTTAACAGACAGGTTTGGCGACATACCTTATTCAGATGCATTGGGGGCTTTGGATGGAAATACAGAACCCAAATATGATACACAGGAAGAAGTATATGCGGGTATTTTAAATGAACTGGAAGAGGCAAACAATATACTCAGTGATGCAAATGGTTCTATAAGCGGTGATATTATTTATGGAGGCACCGCATCGCAATGGAAGAAACTTGTAAACGCATTTCATTTGCGGTTACTGATTCATCTAAGCAAAAAAGAAGGAAGCACGACGATAGATATAAAACAACAGTTTCAAAATATTATCAGCAACCCTGATAAATACCCCCTCATGACGAGTGCTGCTGATAATGGTCAACTTGTTTTTAATACCAGTTCCACATCAAATTACTATCCTACATGCGGCAGCCTTTCTGTAGGCACTGCAGTATCTATAGAAGAAGGGATTGCTGAAATTTTAAAAGACAGAAATGATCCAAGACTTTTTTCTTTCGCTGACCCTATCAGTGGTCTTACTGCAGGAATATATGATAATTATGCCGGTGTAAATGCAGGGTTTACGGTTGCCGATCAGCAAACTGTTTCTGCCAATGCATCAAGAATTAACAGAAGATACCCTGATATAAATAATCCTGTAAATGAACCGTTGATATTGGTTGGATATCCTGAACAGGAATTCCTGATTGCAGAAGCAATATCACGCGGATGGATCACTGGTGCAGGTACCGCTGAAGAGCATTATATTAATGGTATTACCGCTTCAATGGAATTTTATGGAATAGACATGCCTGCCGGATACCTTGACCAGCCAGATGTAAAATTCAATGAAGCCGATGCCATACAATTGATCATTACTCAAAAGTATATTGCATTGTTTATGCAATCAGGTTGGGAAGCATTTTATGAACAACGCCGCACTGGTATCCCTCACTTAAATGTTGGCCCCGGAACATACAATGATGGCAAAGTCCCCAAACGCTGGTTATATCCCCAGAGTGAATATGATTACAATAAAGCAAACCTGGAGGCAGCCCTGCAAAGTGAATATGGTGGCGATGATAATGTGAATGCAGAAATGTGGTTACTGAAATAAACAGAGAAAAAAATTCTCATAGCGTGGTTTTAATATTCAACACTGAAGCGGGGTTTTGCCCGCTTCTTTTTTTGCATAAATAAAAAACTTCATCCTGCATAAGATGAAGTTCAATTATTAAAACAAGATTACATCAGCATTTATCCAGTGCCTGTACAATATCATTGATAATATCATCAACATGTTCAAGCCCCACAGATATTCTTACCAGACCGGGTGTAATACCCACAGATAATCTCTCCTCTTCACTCAGCTTGGAAT
>Ga0207648_10007100_pt1 | contig 11051 bp, 11 predicted proteins | sample KBSMisM32_FD_184310 | JGI IMG/M metagenome (GOLD analysis project Ga0207648, IMG submission 184310) | Miscanthus rhizosphere microbial communities from Kellogg Biological Station, Michigan, USA - KBS Miscanthus M3-2 (SPAdes) (version 2) | ecosystem: Host-associated > Plants > Roots >... | reverse complement strand
GCGCTCGGCGGCCTCCTGATGGGCACGATCGTCACCGGCATCTTCGTCGCGATCTCGATGACGACCGGCGGCGGCGCCTGGGACAACGCGAAGAAATACATCGAGGACGGCCACCACGGCGGCAAGGGCAGCGACGCGCACAAGGCGGCCGTGACCGGCGACACCGTCGGCGATCCGTACAAGGACACCGCGGGCCCGGCGGTCAACCCGCTCATCAAGATCATCAACATCGTCGCCCTCATGATCGTGCCGCTGCTCGGCACGTGGGGCATGGACAAGGCGACCGCGCCGGTGATGCCGACGACGCCGCCCGCGGTCTCCGCGCCGGCCCAGGCGCCTGCCGCACCGGCGGCGACGCCGGCGACTCCCGCGGCGACGCCCGCCCCGGCACCGCAGAAATAATTCGCCGGACGTCCCATGGCGGCAGCCGATCGGCTGCCGCCATTTTTTTTGGCTCCGCGCGACGCGCTAGACTCCGCGCATGGAGTTGCGTCTGAAGGTTGAGTCCGGACACCATCGGCGCGCCTAGCGTCCGCCGCGCGCCCGTCGCACCGCCGTGAGCTACCTGCGCCTGCCGCTGAGCGGTGACGACCTGCGCGTCGGCCTGCGCTTCCTCGCCGCGCTGCCGCGGTTCCTGCGCACGCCGCTGTCGATCGACGCGATGCGGTCGATCGTCGACGATCGCCACGCGCGGCGCGAGGAGCGGCTGCTCGCGTGCGTCGGCCGCGCGCTGCGCCTCCCCGGATCGCCCTACGCGCGGCTCTTCGCGCACGCCGGCGCGACCGAGGGCGACGTCGTCGCGTCGATCCGGCGCGACGGCGTCGAGGGCGCTCTTCGCGCGTTATTCCGCGCCGGCGTGTATCTCGCGGGCGACGAGTACAAGGGACGCCGTGCCGTCGTGCGCGGCAGCCTGGCTTTCACCGTCGATCCGGGAACGCTCGTCGATCCGCGAGCGGTCGTGCACGGGATATCGGAGTCCAGCGGGAGCCGCGGGCCGCGCACGCCGGTGCCGATCGATCTCGCGTTCGTGCGCGACCACGCGGTCAACACGCACGTCGCGCTCGAGGCGCACGGCGGCCGCGACTGGTCGCACGCGCACCACGGGGCGCCCGGCGGGACCGCGGTCACGAATCCGCTCGAATTCGCGAAAGGCGGGCGTCCGCCGATGCGCTGGTTCACGCCGATCGACCTCGACGCACCCGGCCTCTCCCGGCGCTATCGATGGGGCGCGCGCGCGCTGCGCTGGGGTAGCCGGATCGCGGGCGTGCCGCTCCCCGGTCCAACGCTCGCGACGTTCGACGACCCCGCGCCGGTGCTTCACTGGATCGCCGACGAGAGAAGACGGGGCCGCACGCCGCACCTGTGGGGATTCGCCAGCACAGCGGTGCGGATCTGCCACGCCGCCGCGGACGCGGGGATCGACATCGGCGGAACACGCTTCACGATGGGCGGCGAGCCGACGACGGCCGCGAGACGCGCCGCGGTCGAAGCGGCAGGCGCGGTGGCGCTGCCCCGCATGGGCGCGACCGAGACCGACATCCTCGCGTACGCCTGCGTGCATCCCGAGGCGCCCGACGACATGCATTTTCTCGAGGACCGGCATGCAATCGTGCAGCCGGGCCCCGGCGGCGGCCGGCCCGGCGTCCCCGAAGACGCGATGTAGCTCACCTCGCTCCTCGGTTCCGCGCCGCTCGTGCTTCTGAACGTCTGCATGGGCGACCGTGCGAGCCTCGTGCGGCGACGCTGCGGTTGCGGCCTCGACCGCGACGCGGGGTCGCTGCACGTGCACGACGTGCGCTCGTTCGAGAAGCTCACGGCCGGCGGCGTCACCTGGCTCGACGTCGACGTGATCCGCGTGCTCGAGGAGGCGATGCCGCGCCGCTACGGCGGGGGACCGGCCGACTGGCAACTCGTCGAGCGCCTCGACGGCGTGGGCGAAAGCGGCGCCGTGACGCTCGTGGTGGACCCGTCGGTGGGGCCGCTCGACCCCGACGTCGTCGTCGAGGCGTTCCTCGGCGCCCTCGGCAGCCGCGACGGCGGCGAACGGATCATGGCGATGCAGTGGCGCGACGGCCGCGTGCTGCGGGTCGCGCGTGAAGCGCCGCGGCGGACGGTGTCCGGCAAGGTGCTGCACGTGTTCCAGGAGCCTGGTGCGGATTGAGCGCATCGGCATGCGCTAGAGTGCGGGGCCATGGACCTGCGTCTCGACGGCAAGGTCGCCCTCGTCACCGGCGCGTTCGGCGGGCTCGGCCGCGACTTCGCGCTCATGCTGGCGCGCGCCGGCGCGGCGGTCGCGCTCTCGGGCCGGCGCATCGGCGACGGCCGCAAGCTTGCCGACGCGATGCGGCGCGACGGCGCGCGCGTCGAGGCGATCGCGATGGACGTGACCGACCGCACGAGCGTCGACGAGGCGGTCGAGCGCGCCGAGACCGCGCTCGGGCCGCTCGACGTGCTGGTCAACAACGCCGGCGTCGCGATCACGCGGCCGTTCCTCGAGTTGACCGAGCGCGAGTGGCACGACGTGATGGACGTCAACCTCGACGGCGCGTTCCGGGTCGCGCAAGCGGTCGCGTTGCGGATGCGCGCCGCGGGCAAGGGCGGCAGCATCGTCAACATCGCCTCGGTGCTGGCGGAGCGCGTCGCCGCGCAGGTCGCGCCCTACGCCACCTCGAAGGCCGCGCTCGTGCAGCTCACGCGCGCGATGGCCCTCGAGCTCGCGCGCGACCGCATCCGCGTCAACGCGCTCGCGCCGGGCTACATCGAGACGCCGCTCAACCGCGACTTCTTCGCGACCGAGGGCGGGCAGGCGCTGGTCAAGCGCGTGCCGCAGCGCCGCCTCGGCCGCGTCGAGGACCTGGAAGGAGCGCTGTTGCTGCTGTGCTCCGACGCGTCGTCGTTCATGACCGGCGCGACGATCGCGGTCGACGGCGGCCACACCGTCAGCTCGCTCTAGGGGATTTCGGATGGACCTCACGCTCGATTCGGCGACCGACGCGATCCGCCGCCGCGTGCGCGCGTTCGTGGACGCGCACCTGATCCCGCTCGAGGCCGACCGCGCGAACTACGACGCGCACGAGAACGTTCGCGAGGACGTGCTGCAGGCGATGCGCGCGAAGGCACGAGCCGAAGGCCTCTGGTCGCTGCAGATGCCGAAGGCTCGCGGCGGCGGCGGGCTGACGTTCGTCGCGATGGCCGCGTGCTACGAGGAGATGAACCGCTCGATCTTCGGCCCGGCGGCGTTCAACAGCGCCGCGCCCGACGACGGCAACATGATGGTGCTCGAGCGCGTCGGCACCGACGCGCAGAAGGCGCGCTGGCTGCAGCCGATCGTCGACGGCGCGGTGCGCAGCGCCTTCGTGATGACCGAGCCGCATCCCGGCGGCGGCTCCGATCCGTCGATGATCCGCACCACCGCGCAGCGGCAGGGCGGGAAGTGGGTCGTGCACGGCCACAAGTGGTTCATCACCGGCGCGGGCGTCGCGTCGCATTTCCTGCTGATCGCGCGCACCGGCGACGATCCGCGCAAGGGGCACACCGCCTTCATGTTCGACCGCGACCAGCCCGGCTGGACGCTCGAGCGCCGCATTCCGATCATGGGGCCCGAGGAGCACGGCGGCCACGGCGAGCTCCTGTTCGACGGGCTCGAGATCCCGGACGAGAACCGGCTGCTCGGCGTCGGCGACGGCCTCAAGGTCGCGCAGATCCGCCTCGGGCCCGCGCGGCTCACGCATTGCATGCGCTGGCTCGGGCTTTCCCGCCGCTCGCTCGAGATCGCGGGCGCGTACATCGCCGAGCGCGAGAGCGGCGGCAAGCGGCTGGGCGAGCGCGAGTCGGTGCAGCTGCTGATGGGGGACGCGGCGATGCGCGTGCGCATCGGACGGCTGCTCGTGATGCACGCGGCGACGAAGCTCGACGCGGGCGCGATGGCGCGCAACGAATTGTCGATGGCGAAGGTGCACGTCGCCGACACGCTGCACCAGGCCGTCGACACCGCGATCCAGCTGTGCGGCGGACGCGGCTACTCGAAGGACACGCCGCTCGAGTGGATCTATCGCTACGCGCGCCAGGCGCGTCTTGTCGACGGCGCCTCGGAGGTCCATCGGACGGTCGTCGCGCGCCATCTCGCCGACGACGCCGACGCGTTCTTCGACTGGAACCACCTCGACCGTCCGAAGCGGTCCAAGGCGTGACCGGCGACGACGTCGCGCGCGCGGCCGGCTTCGACGCGTCGCGCCTCGACGCCTTCCTGCGCGAGGCGTTGCCGGAGCTCACCGGCCCGATGCGCCTCGCGCGCATCGGCGGCGGCCAATCGAACCCGACGTTCGTCGTCGACTACGGCGATCGCGCGCTGGTGCTGCGCAAGCAGCCGCCCGGCGAGCTGCTGCCTTCGGCGCACGCCGTCGATCGCGAGTACCGCGTGCTGCGCGCGCTCGCCGCCACCGACGTGCCCGTGCCGCCCGTGCGCTTGTTCCATGCCGAGCGCGACGTGGTCGGCACGCCGTTCTACGTGATGGACAAGGTCGAGGGCCGCGTGTTCGCGACCCACGCGCTGCCCGGCGTCGCGCCCGACGAGCGCCGCGCGATGTACGCGTCGATGGCGCGCACGCTCGCCGCGCTGCACCGCGTCGATCCGGTCGCCGTCGGCCTCGCCGACTACGGGCGGCCCGGCAACTACTTCGCGCGCCAGATCGCGCGCTGGTCGAAGCAATGGGCGGCCTCGCGCACGCGCGACAATCCGGCGCTCGATCGGCTGATCGCGTGGCTGCCCGCGCACATCCCCGAAGGCGACGAGACCGGGATCTGCCACGGGGATTACCGGATCGGCAACCTGATGTTCCACCCGACCGAGCCGCGCGTGGTCGCGGTGCTCGACTGGGAGCTGTCGACGCTCGGCCACCCGCTCGCGGACCTGGGCTTCAACGCGATGGCGTGGGAGACGCGGCCGGACGAGTACGGCGGCCTGCGCGGCCTCGATCTCGCGGGGCTGGGCATTCCATCGCTCGACGACTACGTCGCGATTTATCTCGCCGCGTCCGGGCGACGCGACGGGATCGCGCCGTTCCACGTGGCGTTCGCGCTGTTCCGGTTCGCGGTGATCTTCGAAGGCATTTCCGCGCGCGCGGTCGCGGGCAATGCGGCCTCGGACGACGCGGCGGACGCGGGCAAGCTCGGGCCGGCGTTCGCGCGCCGCGCCGTGGAGATCGCGGGCGCCTGACGCGCGCTTCAGCGCGTGCGCGGGGCCTCGGGACGCGGCTTGAGCAGCGCCGCGACCTCGGGCGTGCAGTCGCGGCCGGTCGGACTGCCGCGGCAATCCGTGTCGACGCGGCCTTCCTCGAGGTCGTCGTGCGCGCGTTGCATCACTTGCGTCGGCGCTTGCGCCGCACCTGCCACTTCGTCGCGCTCGTGCGGCAGGCGCGGCATCGGCGCTTCGCCGCCATCGGTCGCGGGCCGCGCGCCCTGGTCGGGCAACGGCGGCGTGTAGCCCCTGGGACGCCGGCGGACCCAGGTCATGGGCGCGCTTCCGGGTTGCGCAGGCCGGGCGCGGGCGCGTCGATCAGTTGCGGCACCGCGATCGGATCGAAATCGGTCCAGTCGCCGTCGGCGACGGTCCCGTGCGCCCGCTCGATGTTGTCCGCGCCGCCACTGCTCAGCACGCGGATCGCGTCGTCCTCATGGCCGTCGGCGACCACGCCGACGATCACGCCCGACGCGCGGCGCGTCGGCTGCTCGTGGTGCGCTTCGTCGGTCGCGTTCATCGCGCCGGCGAGCGCGCCGACGTACGCGCCGGTCGCCGCGAGCGCCGCGACGCCGAACGGCCCGGTCGCCATCGCCGCGAGGCCCAGTCCCGCGCCTGCCGCCGCGCCGGCAACCGCGCCGCCTGCGGCGTGCTTCGCCTCGGGGTCGGCGTGCTCGTCGCCGCCGATCTCGGTCAGGTCGTGGCGGCCCGGCGGATTGTTGAAGAACACGCTGATCGCGTCCTGGGGAAAGCCGTGCTCGACGAGCCTTGCCTTCGCGGCATTGGCGTCATCGAACGTGTCGAAGCGGCCCGCGATGATCGTGCCCGATCGCAACGCGACGGTAGGGTCCATGGTCGTTTCCTCCCGTTCGGGGCGATCAGCCCGCGGCCAGCGGAACGGCGAAGCCGCGTTCCGGCACGCGGCGGCTCGGCACCGGCTCGCGCGAGAGCGCGGTGATGTCGCGCCAATCGCCTTCGGCGCGCTCGATGCTGCGGGCGCCGGTGGCGCCCAGCACGTGGATCGCGTCGTCGTCGCGGTCGGAGTCGCCGAGGTGCACGGCGACGGTCACGTGGACCGGCCGGCGCACGCCGCGGCCGCGACCGAGGTCGACGAACACCCGGATCGAGGATTGCGGGAAGCCGCAGGCCTCCAGACGCTCGCGGCCCTTCTCGGCCGCCTCGAAGCCGTCGTAACGACCAGCGATGATGGTGTCCATGCGCACCTCCGTTGGAATGTCCCGGCGAGCATGCGTCCGCGGCGCGGCCGGGCGTATCGGCCCCGCGCGCGGCCCTCTGTCGGCCATCGCCGGACAGGCTCGGGGCGCTAGAATCGGGGCATGCGATACGGGCGCGCCATCCTCGCGGCGGCGATTCTCGCGGCCGGGGCCGCGCACGCGCAGCTGCCGCCCGCTCCCGAGGGGGCGAGCGGATGGACCGACAAAAAGCCGGTCGCCGCGCGCCGTTTCCTCGCGGCCACCGCGAATCCCCATGCGACCGACGCGGCCTACGCGGTGCTCGTGCGCGGCGGCAGCGCCGTCGACGCGGCGATCGCCGCGCAGCTCGTGCTCGGCCTGACCGAGCCGCAGTCATCGGGGCTCGGCGGCGGGGCGTTCGTGCTCGTGCACAGCGGGCGCACGCACAAGCTCCACGCGTACGACGGCCGCGAAACCGCGCCCGCCGCCGCGAAGCCCGATCGCTTCCTCGATGCGGCCGGCAATCCTCGCGCGTTCCGCGACGTCGTCGCGACCGGCCCCGCCGTCGGCGTGCCCGGAACGCTGCGCGTGCTCGAGCTGGCGCACGCGAAGCACGGGAAGCTTCCGTGGTCCGTCCTGTTCGGACCTGCGATCGCGCTCGCCGAGGGCGGCTTCGACGTATCGCCCCGGCTCGCGGCCGCTATCGCCGGAGACGCGAGCCTCGCGCTCGATCCGCGCGCGTCGAAGTATTTCTTCGGCGCCGACGGCAAGCCGCTCGCGGCCGGCACGCTCCTGCGCAACCCGGCCTATGCCGCGACGCTTCGCACGATCGCACGCGAAGGCGCCGGCGCGCTCTATCGCGGCGCGATCGCCGAGGACATCGTCGCGACCGCGGCGGCGAACGCAGCGCGCCCCGGCGACATGACGCTCGCCGATCTCGCTGGCTACCGTGCGATCGAGCGCGAGCCGCTTTGCGGGCGCTACCGCAGCTACCGCGTGTGCGGCTTCCCGCCGCCGTCGTCGGGTGCGACGACCGTGCTCGCGATCCTCGGCCTCATCGAGCCCTACGACATCGCGTCGATGGGACCGAACTCGTTCTGGAGCGTGCATTTCCTGAGCGAAGCCGGTCGCCTGGCCTACGCCGATCGCGCGCGCTACGTCGGCGATCCCGCGTTCGTCGACGTGCCCGCGGGCATCGTCGACGCGGATTACCTCCGCGAGCGCTCGTTGCAGATCCGCACGACGTCGAGCCTCGGGCGCGCCGTGGCCGGCGAGCCGCCGCGGCGCGTCGACCAGCGCAAGGTCGCCGCGGCCGCCGTCGCTGCGGTCGAACCGCCGTCGACGTCGCACGTGTCGATCGTCGATGCCGACGGCGATGCCGTGTCGATGACGACGACGATCGAAGACGGGTTTGGCACGCGCATGCTGACCGCCGCTGGCTTCATGCTCAACAACGAGCTCACCGATTTCTCGTTCGCGCCGATGGCGGACGGCCTGGCCGTCGCGAACCGCGTCGAGCCCGGCAAGCGGCCGCGGTCGTCGATGTCGCCGACGATCGTGTACGACGCGGCGGGGCGAGTGCAGATGATCGTCGGGTCGCCGGGAGGCTCGGCGATCATCAACTACGTCGCGAAGACGATCGTCGCGGTGCTCGACTGGAAGCTCGATCCGCAGGCGGCCGTCGCGCTGCCCAACGTCGGCAGCCGCAACGGGCCGACGGAGCTCGAGCAGGGGACCGCCGCCGCCGAGCTCGCGCCGCGCCTGCGCGCGCTCGGCCACGAGGTCGCCGTGATCACGCAGACGAGCGGCACGCAAGCGATCGTGCGCACGCGCGACGGCTGGATCGGCGGCGCCGATCCTCGCCGCGAAGGCACGGTGCGCGGCGAATGAGCCGGGACATCGCGCTCGCCGCCGCGCATCGGATCCTGATCGTCGGCGGCGGCGCGGGCGGCCTGCCGCTCGCCGCGTCGCTCGGCGCGCGCTACCGGCGCTCGCATCGCGCCACCGTCACGCTGGTCGATCCGTACGCGACGCACATCTGGAAGCCGCTGCTCCACGAGGTGGCGGCCGGTCGCATGGACGCGGACTCGCACGGCGTCGACTATCCGGCGCTCGCGCACCGCCACGGCTTTCGCTTCCGCCAGGGGGCGATGCTGGCGCTGGACCGCGCCGCGCGCACCATCCGCGTCGGCACGGTCGTCGACGCGGAGGACGGCGTCGTGCTGCCCGAGCGGACCGTCGAGTACGACACGCTGGTGCTGTGCGTCGGCAGCGAGTCGAACGATTTCGGCGTGCCGGGCGTGGCGGCGCACACGATGACGATCGACACGCCGCCGCAGGCCGAGCGGTTCCACCGGCGGCTTCTCGCCGCTAGCGTGCGCGCCGACGCGCGGCGAAGCGCGGGCGGCGCGGGGGTGGTCGAGATCGTGATCATCGGGGCGGGCGCGACCGGCGTCGAGCTCGCGGCCGAGATCCGCCAGACGACGCGCGCGCACGCCACCTACGGGCTCGATCACCTCGATCCGGTCAACGACATCCGGATCACGGTCCTCGAGGCGGCGAAGCGCATCCTGCCGCCGCTCTCCGAGAGGATCGCCGCCGCCGCGACCGAGCTCCTGCAGAAGCTCAACGTCGCCGTGCACGTCGACGAGAAGGTCGTCGAGGTCACGGACGAGGCGGTGCAGACCGCGAGCGGCCGCCGCTACCCGGCCGACCTCGTCGTCTGGGCCGCCGGCATCCGCGCGCCGAGCTGGCTCGCCGCCGTGGGCCTGGCGACCAACCGCGCGAACCAGATCCTCGTCGCGCAGACGCTGCAGTCGACCACCGATCCCGACATCTTCGCGCTCGGCGACTGCGCCGCGTGCCCGTGGCCCGAGGCGGGACCGAACGCCGTCGTGCCGCCGCGCGCGCAGGTCGCGCACCAGCAGGCGACGCTGATGGCGAAGACGATGCGCGCAAGGCTCGAGCGCAAGCCGCTGCCCGTGTTCAGGTTCCGCGACTACGGATCGCTCGTTTCGCTCGGCGAGCTGTCGGCCGTCGGCACGCTGATGGGGCGGCTGATCGGGGGCAGCCTCATCGTGCAGGGACTCATCGCGCGCTGGATGTACGCGTCGCTCTACAAGATGCACCAGGTGTCGCTGTACGGCGTCGTTCGCGTCGCGCTCGACACGCTCGGCCGCCTGCTGCGCGGCGGCATCGAGCCCCGCATCAAGCTCCACTAGGGATGGCCAGCGAATGACGGAGCTCATCGCCGCGACGGTTCTGCTGATCCTCGTGACCGACCCGTTCGGCAACGTGCCGCTCGCGGTCGCGGCGCTGCGCAACGTGCCGCGCGAACGCCGGACGCGCGTGGTGCTGCGCGAGTGCCTGATCGCCTACGTGCTGCTGCTCGCGTTCCTGTTCGGCGGCCGCGCGTTCCTCGCGCTGATGCAGCTCTCCGAGGCGTCGCTCTCGATCGCCGGCGGCGTCATCCTGTTCCTGATCGCGCTGCGCATGGTGTTCTCGCATCCCGAGGGCGTCTTCGGCGACGCGGGCGGCGGCGAGCCGTTCGTCGTGCCGCTGGCGATACCCGCGATCGCGGGCCCGTCCGCGCTGGCGACGGTGATGCTGCTCGCGTCGCGCCATCCGGCGTCGCTCGCGACGCTGGTCGCCGCGCTGTCGATCGCGATGGTGGTCATGCTCGTCGTGCTGCTCGCGTCCGATCGCGTGCAGCGCGTGATCGGCGAGCGCGGCGTCGTCGCGATGGAGCGGCTGATGGGGCTGGTGCTGACCGCGCTGGCGGTCGAGATGCTGCTTTCCGGACTGCGCACGTTCGTCGCGCAGCTCCCGCGCTAGCGGCGGCCGGCGGCCGCGCGGCCGCCGGCGCTTGCGTCCGTCTACTGCTTGTCGCCCTCGAACATGATGTTGAGCGCGATCTCGTCGCCGATCGACGGGATGCCCGTCTTCATCCCGAAGTCCGATCGCTTGATCTTGCCGACGGCGTTGCCGCCGCAGCGGTCCTTGCGCGGCGGCGTACCGGCGTTGCACTTGAAGCGCTCGAACGTCAGCGTCACCGGCTTGGTCGTGCCGAGCAGCGTGAGGTTGCCCTCGACCGAGGCCGGGTACTCGGCCCCGAAGTGCACGGCCGTCGACTTGAACGTCATGCGCGGGAACTCGGCCACGTTGAAGAAGTCGGCCGAGCGCAGGTGCTCGTCGCGCGAGCGGGCGCGCGGGCCCTTGTCGCTGTCGCCGGTCGTGACCGACGCGGTCTCGACGTTGAACTCGACCTCGCCCGTCTTCGCCGCCCGGTCGAACGAGAACTTGCCCGAGTTCTTGTCGAAGCGGCCGAAGATCGTCGCGAGGCCGAGGTGGTCGAGGGAGAAGTTCGCGAACGTGTGGTACGGATCGACGGCGTAGTTCTCGACCGCGGATTGGGCGGACAGCGGAACCGCCGCGGCGACAGCGAGGATGAGGAGCTTAATTTTCACGCGCAAATCTCCATGGGTGGGTCACGACAAACCCCCGCGGGCGGCGAGCCACGCGGCGAGCACCGGAACGGCCGCCGCGACGAGCGCGACGACGCCGAAGACGATCGCGCGCGCCCAGATGCCGCCGTTGGCGACCGAGGGCAGGAGCACGAACGC
>Ga0207648_10007099_pt1 | contig 11053 bp, 7 predicted proteins | sample KBSMisM32_FD_184310 | JGI IMG/M metagenome (GOLD analysis project Ga0207648, IMG submission 184310) | Miscanthus rhizosphere microbial communities from Kellogg Biological Station, Michigan, USA - KBS Miscanthus M3-2 (SPAdes) (version 2) | ecosystem: Host-associated > Plants > Roots > Rhizosphere... | reverse complement strand
CCGGTGGAGAGCGCCAGCGCGATCAGGCAGCGCGCGTTGTCGGTGCCGTGCACGTGCTGCGAGATGCCCATCCCCCACAGGATGATCGACGCCTTCGACGTGGCGTAGAGCCGTGCCACGTCGCGGATGGTCTTGGCGTCGATGCCGCAGATCGGCGCCATCGCTTCGGGCGTGAACTTCTTGACGTTCTTGGCCAGCTCCTCGTAGCCCGAGGTGCGATCGGCAATGAACGCCTCATCGACGAGGCCTTCTTCGACGATGACGTTCAGCATCGCGTTGAGGAGCGCCACGTCGGTGTCGGCGTTGAACTGCAGGTTGTAGGTGGCGTGGCGGGCGAGGTCGCCTTTCCGCGGGTCCGCGACGATCAGCTTCACGCCGGCCTTGGCGGCGTTCTTGATGAACGTGGCCGCCACGGGGTGGTTCACCGTCGGGTTGGCGCCGATCAGGAAGATCACCTCGGCGTTGGCCACGTCGCGCACCTGGTTCGACACGGCGCCCGAGTTGATGCCTTCCATCAGCGCCGCCACGCTCGAGGCGTGGCACAGGCGCGTGCAGTGATCGACGTTGTTGCTGCCGAAGCCCGTGCGCACCAGCTTTTGAAAGAGATACGCCTCTTCGTTGGTGCCTTTCGCCGAGCCGAAGCCAGCGAGCGCCCGCTTGCCGTAGGTGTCGCGAACCTTGAGCAGCCCGCTGGCCGCGAAGTCCATCGCCTCTTCCCACGTCGCTTCGCGGAAGACCTCGTGCCAGCTTTCCGGATCGACCACGAAGGCCTTGTGCTTCGCCACGCCCTCTTTGCGGATCAACGGCTTGGTGAGCCGGTGCTTGTGCTGCACGTAGTCGAAGCCGTAGCGCCCTTTGACGCACAGACGGCTCGAGTTGGCCGGGCCGTCCTTACCCTGCACGTAGAGGATCGTATTGCCCTTGATGTTGTAGGTGAGCTGACAGCCCACACCGCAGTACGGGCACACCGAGTCCACCTGGCGGTCGGGTTCCACTTTGCCGACCTCGCGGGCGGGCATCAGCGCACCGGTCGGGCACGCCTGCACGCACTCGCCGCAGGCCACGCACGTGGAAGCGCCCATCGGGTCGTCGAAGTCGAACACGATCTTCGAGTGCTCGCCGCGGAAGGCGTAGCCGATGACGTCGTTCACCTGCTCTTCACGGCACGCGCGCACGCAGCGGTTGCACTGGATGCAGGCGTCGAGATTGACCGACATGGCCGGATGCGACAGGTCCGCGGCCGGCTGCTGGCGCGCGCGGAAGCGCGGCTTGCCGATGTCGAGCTTCTTCGCCCACTGATCGAGCTCGGAGTCGAGCGTGTAGGACGTCTCGGGCATGTCCGAGAGCAGCAGCTCGATCGACATCTTCTGGCTGACGAGGGCGCGCTCGCTGTTGGTCGTCACCTCCATGTCCTGCTTGGGGTAGCGGCAGCACGACGGCGCCAGCACGCGCTCGCCCTTGATCTCCACCATGCAGGTGCGGCAGTTGCCGTCGGGCCGCATGCCTTCCATGTAGCAGAGGCGCGGAATCGCGACGCCCTGCTCGTCGGCGATTTCGATGAGCGTCTGGTTCTCGCGGCCGGTGACGGTCTTGCCGTTGAGCGTGAAAGAGACCATTTACTCGACTTCCTTGGGAAAGTACTTCAGCACCGTCAGCACCGGGTTGGGCGCCGCCTGGCCGAGGCCGCAGATCGAGGCGTCCATCATCGCCTGCGACAGTTCTTTCATCAGGGGCGCGTCCCACTTCTTGGCGCCCATCAGGTCGAGGGCCTTCACCGTGCCGACGCGGCAGGGTGTGCACTGGCCGCACGACTCGTCGGCGAAGAACTTCATCAGGTTGCGCGCGGTGCCGGCGGCGGTGTCGTGGTTCGAGAACACCACGATCGCGGCCGAGCCGATGAAGCACCCGTATTCGTTGAGCGTGTCGAAATCGAGCGGCACGTCGGCCTTCGACGCGGGCAGGATGCCGCCTGATGCGCCGCCCGGCAGGTAGCCATACAGCTCGTGGCCGTCGAGCATGCCGCCGCAGTACTCGTCGATCAGCTCGCGCAGCGTGATGCCGGCCGGCGCCAGGTGCACCCCCGGCTTCTTCACCCGGCCGCTGACCGAGAACGAGCGCAGCCCCTTGCGGCCGTGGCGCCCCTGGCTGGCAAACCACTCGGGCCCGTTCTCGAGGATGGCGCGCACCCAGTGCAGCGTCTCCATGTTGTGCTCGAGGGTCGGGCGTCCGAAGAGGCCCACCTGCGCCACGTAGGGCGGCCGCAGCCGAGGCTCGCCGCGCTTGCCCTCGATCGACTCGATCATCGACGACTCTTCGCCGCAGATGTAGGCGCCGGCGCCGCGCCGCAGGTGAATCGACGGCAGCTCGAACGGCGGGTCGGCCTTGAGCGCGGCAATTTCCTGCTCGAGGATGGCGCGGCAGCCGTGGTACTCGTCGCGCAGGTAGATGTAGATCCCTTCGATGCCGACCGCCCACGCAGCGACGAGCGCGCCTTCGATGAACCGGTGCGGGTCGCGTTCGAGGTAGTAACGATCCTTGAAGGTGCCCGGCTCGCCCTCGTCGATGTTGATGGCCATCAGGCGCGGCGCGGGCTCGGCCGACACCAGCTTCCACTTGCGCCCGGCGGGGAAGCCGGCGCCACCCAGGCCGCGGAGGCCCGAGTTCTCCATCACGCCGATGACGTCGTCGCGAGTTCTCTTGCCGGCCACGCAGTCCGCGGCGAGCGCGTAGCCGCCCTGCGCCCGGTAGGCCGCGTAGCCGATGTGGCCCGGCGTGACGGCTCCCGCCGGCGGATGCGTCACGTGCCCGGCTTTCACTTCCGCCACGACCTGGTCAGCCGTGGCGCTCGGAATCGGGTTCTGGCCGACCACCACGACCGGCGCGGTCTCGCAGCGGCCGACGCAGGGCGCATGCAGCACGCGCACGTCGGCGCCGAGCAGCGCCGGAAGCTTCTCCAGCAGGTGGTGCGACCCGGCAAGGTCGCAGGCAATCGAATCGCAGACACGGACCGTCAGCGCCGGCGGCGCCGTGTCGCCTTCCTTCACCACGTCGAAGTGGTGGTAGAAGGTCGCCACCTCGTACACCTCGGCCATCGCCATCTTCATCTCGGACGCCAGGGCGGCGAGGTGCGCAGCGGAGATATGGTGGTAGCGGTCCTGAATCTTGTGCAGGTGCTCGATCAGCAGATCGCGCCGGCGCGACGCGTTGCCGAGCAGCGCCTGCACCTCGGCGAGCGCCTTCGGGTCTACCCGGCGGCCTTTCGGCGTGCCGCGGACCTTGCCGCGGCCTTTCTTCTTGGTCGAGTCGGCACGACCGGGGGCAAGAGATGCTGCGCGTTCGCTCATTCAGTGTGGGGCCAAACAGGCCGAACTGCCATGCTATCATCAAGATGCGGCATGCACGTTGAGTTCTTCGGCGTCCCTCGTGAGCGTGCCGGTGTTTCCGAGCTGGAACTGCACGCGGATACCCTCGGCCAGCTGCTCGGCACGCTGGCGGACCGCATGCCTTCGCTCTCCGAAATCATCCGGCACGACCGGCTGCACCCGGCGTTCGTGGCCAATCTGAACGGCGATCGGTTCGTCACCGACCCGCGGACGCCGCTGCGAGCCGACGACTGCGTGCTGATTCTCTCGGCCGACGCCGGGGGGTAAGAGCTGGAGCGGCTTCGCCGCTACGCTAGTCCAACATGCGCCCTACAAGGATCAAGAGAGCGCCCTAAATGCCCTCCGGCTACCACGGCTGCGTTCTCCGAATCGATGCGAGCAGCGGCCACGCCGAGCGTGTGCCGGTGTCCGACGACGTGCTGCGTGCCTACCTCGGCGGCAGCGGACTCGGCACCCGGCTGCTGCTCGACGCCGGCGCGGCCGAGGCGGATCCGCTGTCGCCGGAGGCGTCGCTCGTCTTCGCGTTCAGCCCGCTCGTCGGGAGCCCGCTCACCACGTCGGCCAAGTTCGCGGTCGTCAGCAAGAGCCCGCTCACCGGCCGCATCAACGACTCACTGGCCAGCAGCGGCTTTGCCGTCGCGGGGAAGGGCGCCGGCTGCGACGCGATCGTCATCTTCGGTCAGGCGCCGGAGCTGTCGGTGCTCGTCATCGACGCCGAAGGCATGCAGGACGGCGCGCTGCCGGCGGTGCGGCTCGAGTCCGCCGCCGATTTCCGCGGCGCCACCTGCGGCGACACCGAGGACGGGCTGCGGGCCAGGCTCGGCGCCGCCTTCCGTATCGCGTCGATCGGGCCGGCCGGCGAGCGGCTGGTGCGCTATGCCACCATCTCGCACGACGGCCGTCACGCCGGCCGCGGCGGCAGCGGCGCGGTGCTCGGCGCCAAGCGCATCAAAGCGCTCGCGGTGCGCGGCAAGCGGCGAGTGGAGTGGGCGCGGCCCACCGAGCTCACGGCGCTGAGCCGCGACCTGTCGAAGCGGTCGTTCGGGCCGGCTACGGCGAAGTACCGTGAGCTCGGCACCGCCACGAACCTGCTCACGTTCAACCGGTTCGGCGCGCTCCCGACGCGCAACTTTCAGAGCGGCACGTTCGACGAGGCCGCGAACCTGTCTCCCGAGACGCTGGCCGCGACGCGCGAAAAGACGCGCGCGAGCTGCGTCGCCTGCACCATCGGCTGCGAGCACATCTACGGCTTCGGTCCCAACGGCGCGAAAGTCGGCGTCCGCGTCGAGTACGAGAGCCTGTTCGCGCTGGGCTCGCTCTGCGGCGTCGGCGACTCCGACGCGGTGCTGCGCGCGTCGAAGCGCTGCGACGAGCTCGGCATCGACACCATCAGCGCCGGCGGCACCATCGCCTTCGCCATGGAGTGCGTGGACCGGGGATGGCTCGACGCGCCGTGGCTCGTCTTCGGCAGCGGCGAGGCGCTGCTGCGTGCCATCGAGCTGATCGGCGCCCGCGAAGGGCTGGGCGACCTGCTGGCCGAGGGAAGCCGCCGTGCGGCGGCCGCTATCGGGCACGACAGCATTGCCATTGCGCCGCAGGTCAAGGGGCTCGAGATTCCCGGGTACGAGCCGCGGGCGCTGCAGACGATGGCGCTCGGGTTTGCGGTGGGCGCGCGCGGCGCGGACCACAACCGCAGCGGCGCCTACGAAGTGGATTTCTCCGATCGGGTCGACCGCCGGCATGTCACGCTCGACGCGGTGCGCCACGCGATCGAGACCGAGGACAAGGCCGCGATGATGGACTCGATGATCCTGTGCAAGTTCCTGCGCGGGGTGTTCGAGGATTTCTACGGCGAGTCGGCGGTGATGCTGAGCGCGGTGACCGGCTGGGACGTGACTCGCGACGAGCTGCGCGAGACGGCGCGCCGCATCGTGGCCGCCAAGCGCGAGTTCAACCTGAGGGCAGGGTGGACGCCCGCCGAGGACACGCTACCCGAGCGCTTCCTCAACACGCCGCTCCCGAACGACCCCGAGGCGGCGCTCAGCCGCGAGCGCCTCGACGCGCTCGTAGCGGAGTACCACCGGCAGCGGGGCTGGTGAGCGCGCCTACCGCGGCGCCGGCGGCTCGTCGGGGCCGCGTTCCTCGCGGCGCTCCTGCGGACTCCACGTCCAGTGGTCGCGCGGCCGCTCGATGCGTTTCAGGTGCACGCGCAGGTCGGTGGGGTTCCGGTTCGGTGCGGCCCACACGCGCACGCGATCGCCGGCGCGCAGCGTGTCCTTGGTGACGCCCGAGCGCTCGAGGCCTGCCCGGCCCGTCCACTCGGCGGCATACGTCTGCATGCGTCCAAACGAGTCGGGCGCGTTCAGGAAGACCCACGAGTGCGGGTTGCGGTACTGGAACTCCGTGACCACTCCCTCCAGCTGGATGGTCTCCTTTTCGAAGTAGAGATTCGCGAACGAATGGTGCGCCGCGACGCGTGAGCCAAGGCCCACGAGAGCCACGAGCGCGCACACGCCCACGGCCCGCCAGGCAGATCCGCTCTGGGATTCGACTCGCATCGTTCTACTCCTGTGCCGGTTTCTCGGCCGCCCGGCCCAGCGCCAGCAGCTCGTCTCGCGTCATCAGGTGATCCGGCGTGAGGGGATGCACCGTGACATGTCGATCGAAGTCGATCTTCAGGCGGTCGAGGGTCTTCAGCAGAATGGGAATCGAGGCGTCGACCGCCCGTCCCTTCAGCGGAGGGTCGAAGTCCGCGGTGAACAGGATCCGCTCGGCCGGCAGGTAGGCGATCAGCATCCCTTCGCTGTGTTCGAGGTCGTCCACGTGGTGCAGGCGCAGTTCGCGGGTGGCATCCTTCAGCACGAAGTCGTCGATGACACCTTCCACCTTGGGCGCCTTCTTCTTCCGCGCCAGGCCGTCGTCCAGCAGCGTCCGGGGCTCGGAGAACGCGGCCTCGACGAAGAACTTGTTGTTGTCGTCGGTGATGACGGTAATGCCCTCGGGGATGAACGCCACCAGTCCGGCGACGTGATCGAAATGCGGGTGTGTGTTGACGACGTATTTGACCTTCTTCGTCGGAAACAGGCGTTTGGCTTCGGCCAGCACGGCCAGGCCGCGCGCCTCGCTTTCGCCAGCTTCGAGCACCACGACGTAGTCCTTGAACTCGACGAGCAGCGACACGTAGTCGCCAGTCAGGCGATAGACACCTTCAGTGAGCTTTTCCGAGCTGAGCGGCCGCGGTGTTGGCGGAACCGGTGGCGGCGGCGCCTGGAGCAGGTCCGCCACGTCGGCGGGATTGATCTGAGCCCGCATCAGCGACTCGACGAAGGTCTCCATGCCGCCGAGCCGTCTGGAGATCTTGACCGGCACCTTCACACCACCCTCGGCGTCGGCGTATTGGGTGAAGAACGCCTCCACGTGCATGTCGCCGAAGACGGGATGATCGACCCAGGTTTCCACCTTGTCGAGCACGCCCTGCTGGTTCAGAAAGCCGTTCAGCCGGTACGGACGCCCGCTCGGCGCCTTCAGCATCGGCGACCAGCTGATGACGCGATAGGGAACGCCATCCAGTTTCTGGGTCGTGAGTTTGGTATCCGCGGCGGCGAGTGCCCCCTTCAGGAAGCCCCACGGCGTCGTCCAGATCTCGAGTTGGCTGGCCCAGGTTGGCGTGGCGGGCGATACGGCCTCGTCGTACGGGATCGGAAGCGCGTTCGGCGACGCCTTTGCCCCGCGTGGCACCATCGGGTACTGCTGTCCGGTGGCGTGCATGGCCGGCTTCGTGAAGTCGATCGTGCGGACGTAGTCGCGGATCGCACTCGAGGCCAGACCGAAGGTGATGCCGCGGCTCTGGCCGAAGTTGCCCACCGCCGCTGTGCCTTGATACGAAATCGACGACAGGCTGGACATGCCCATCGCACGGATGGCCTCGGCCACCACGGCCTTGGCATCCTGCGCGTGCAGGCGCGCCGGTGGCGCGGCCGTGAGAACCAGCAGAATCAGGCAGACGGAAACCGGGCTCGTGGAACGCCTACTCACACGTCCTCCTCGTGAGCGCCCCCCGCATGCCTCCCCCCAATAGTAGCGCGGGTACGTAGGGGCCGCCTTCAGGCGGCCCGTTCAGGCCGGTCTAAAGACCGGCAGCCACGAGGGCTTTCTCATAGTCCTCGCGCGTATTCAGGTTGCGCAGCGTGCGCAGGTCCGGGTCGGCCCCGCGCATCTCGCCGGGCGACACGCGGCGGGTACGGACGGCGTCGAACAGGAACGCCGGCCGCAGGCGATCCTGCGCCAGCAGCTCCTCCACGTGGGACAGCACCGCGCGGCGATACACGGCCGACAGGGGGTGCGTGAAGCCGTCGATTTCCATCACCGCGATGTCGTGCTCACCGAGCAGCGCCAGCATGTGCTCGACGAAGGCCGGCTCCAGGAGCGGCACGTCGCAGCTCGTCACATAGGCGGCGTCCACCGATTCCGGCAGCGCCTTGAGCCCGGCCCGCAGCCCTTCGAGCGGTCCGCGCGCCTCGCGCTCGTCGCGCGCCACGATCACGTCCGCGGGCAAGGCGGGCAGTTCCTGGTCGCGTGCCGCCACGGCGACGATCGGCGAGACCGTCGTGCCGAGCAGCCGCACGACGCGCTGCAGCATCGTCTCGGGCCCGAAGGGGAGAGTGGCCTTGGCCACGCCCATGCGCGTGGACCGGCCGCCGGCCAGCACGATGCCGCCGAACGTCACAGCGTCATGCCCAGGCGCGTCAGCGCCTCGCGCGTGGCCGGCTGCTGCAACAGCGCTTTGAAGGCGACCACGGCCGCCCGTTCGGCACGCGCCCGAGGCACGACGAAGTCGTACTGCTCGTGCTGCACCGGCAGGAACCCCAGGCCGGCGTTGCGCGCGACGGTTTCGAGCGTCACACCCCAGTCGGCGCGGCGCTGTGCCACCGCCGCCGCCACCGCGTTGTGATTGCGCGGCTGCACGGCGTAGCCGTGCGGCCGGGCGCCGCCGAGCAGGCGGTCGATCAGCACGCGCGTGCCGCTGCCCTGGTTGCGGTTGACCATCAGGCAGTCCGCGTCGCCGACCGCCGCCGCGATCGCCTCGTCCGCGCTGCGCTGCTCGAACCGGAGGTCGCCACGACGGAACACGATCCCCTGCAGGCGGCCATAGCCACGCACGAGCTCCAGCCCCGGCGTCACGAACGGTGTGTTGTATGTGCCGGTGTTGGGATCCAGCAGGTGCACGCCCGAGACGTCGCACTCGCCGCGACGCGCGGCATCGAGCCCCGCGGTGCTGCCGACCGCCAGGAACTTGGTGTGCAGCCCCTGCCGCTGCAGCTCGCCGAGCAGGTAGTCGAGCCCGATGCAGTGGCTGCCGATCACCACCAGATCGGCCAGCCGCAGCTCGCGGCCCAGTAGCTGGACCTCGATCACGGAGCCGGTGTCCACGATCTCGTGGTGGCGGCCGATGGTGGCGAAGCCGTCGGCGCGGCTGAACGTGGTGACGCTGCCCGAACCCTGGCCCATGGGATACGCGGCCAGCTCCGGCCCCTCGCCGTCGCTCGCGGTGTCGACGAGCCCGACGAGCAGGTATTCGGTGCGGCCGATCTCGCTGTTCACTTTCACGGCCAGGCGCGCCGGCACGGTCGCGCGCTCTTCGGCGCCGCGGCCGGCCAGCAGCCGGATGACCGGCGCGACGAACTCGTGGAACGTGAAGATCGCCGAGGTGGGGAAGCCGGGGAGCACGACCACCGCGCGTCCGCCGGTAGCGGCCAGACAGATCGGCTTGCCCGGTTTCAGGGCCACGCCATGCGCCACGATGCCCGGGTCGGTGAGCTCGGCGACGACGCGATACGACACGTCACCGGCGCCCTTGCTCGTGCCACCGGACAGCAGCACCAGGTCGGCTGACGACAGCGCCTGCCGCACTTTGGCCCGCAGCGCCTCGGCGTCGTCGTGCGTGATGCCGAGCCGGAGCGGCTTTCCACCGAGCTCCTGCACGGCGTCGGCCAGCACCTGCGCGTTGGAGTCGTAGACGCGCGCGGGGGCCATCGGCTGTCCCGGCGCGATGATCTCGTCGCCGGTCGAGAGGATGGCGACGACGGGCCTGCGCCACACGTCGACGTCGTCGACACCGATCGCCGCCAGCACGCCAGTGTCGCGGCTGGTCAGCAGCTGCCCGGCGCGCAGCACGGTTTCGCCGGCGGTGATGTCGGTGCCGGCGAACGACACGCCCGTCCCCGGGCTCACGGCCCGCGCGATCCGCAGCCCGCCGTCGCGCACGTCCACGTGCTCGACCATGACCACGGCGTCGGCCCCGCGCGGCATCATCCCGCCGGTCGCGATCGAGAGCGCCACGCCTGAACGCACGGTGGCCGACGGCACGACCCCGGTGTGAATCTCCTCGGCGCCCAGCTGCACGGCTCGCGGGACTTCCTCGGAAGCGCCGAATGTGTCTTCGGCCACCACCGCGAACCCGTCCACGTTCGCGCGGTCGAACGAAGGCACGTCCACGGGCGACACGACGTCGGCAGCCAGCACCCGCCCGAGCGCCGCGTCGAGCCGCACGCGCTCGACGCCGCGAGGCGTCAGGTCGAGCGCGGCCCGAAACCGCCGCTCGGCCTCGTCGCGATCGAGGACCTGAAGGAACTGTTCCTGCTCAGGCATACAGCCAGACGTCGACGTCGGCGCCGGCGGCAAAGCCTTCGCTGTCGTCGCCGACGATCACGAAGCCGTCGGCGCGCGTCGTTGACGACAGCATCGACGCCCCTGCCACGGCCAGCGGCTCGACGGTCCCAGCCGACACCAGGACGCGCGCGTAGTCGAGGCGTCCGATCGGCGAGCTGATCTTCCTCGTGAGTCGTCCGCGCACCGAGCGGTACGGCCACTCGGCGGGCCGGCCCCCAAGCACCCGAATGGCGCGCCCGGCAAAGAAGTCGTACGCGCACAGGCTCGACACCGGATTGCCCGGCAGCAGGAAGACCAGCCGGTCGCCGATGCGGCCCATGCCGGTGGGGCTGCTGGGGCGCATCGCGATGCCGTGCACCGCCAGCTCGCCGTGTTGTGCCACGAGTCCAGGGGCCAGATCCTCGACGCCGACGCTCGACCCGCCGGACACGATCACGACGTCCGCGTCACTGAGCAGCGCGCCGGCGATCGCGAAGGCGTCGTCGCGCACCAGGCCGCGAAAATCCACCGTGCCGCTGTCGCGTTCCACGAGCGCGGTCAGCATCGGCCCGTTGGCGTCCGCGATGTGGGACCCGTGGGGCGGCGTTCCGGCGGCGAGCAGTTCGTTGCCGGTCACGACCAGCCGGACGCGAGGTTTCCGCACCACCTCCACGTCGGCGATCCCGACCGAGCTGATGACGCCGACGTCCTGCGGCCGCAGCACACGGCCCGGCTCGAGCAGTCGGGTGCCGCGCACGATGTCCTCGCCGACGCGCCCGACGTTCTTGCCCGGCGATACCGCTTCGAGCGCGGCAATCGTCCGGCCATGCGGTTCCGCGTCCGCGAATTCGGCGGGCAGCACGGCATCGGCGCCGCGCGGAACCGGTGCGCCCGTCATCACGCGCACCGCCTCTCCAGCCGACACGGCACCGTCGAACGGGCGCCCCGGCATCGAGTCGCCGATCACCGTCAGCGGCAGGCGGCTGTAGGCGCCCGCGCCTTCGGTGCTGCTGGCGACCACG
>Ga0207648_10007098_pt1 | contig 11055 bp, 11 predicted proteins | sample KBSMisM32_FD_184310 | JGI IMG/M metagenome (GOLD analysis project Ga0207648, IMG submission 184310) | Miscanthus rhizosphere microbial communities from Kellogg Biological Station, Michigan, USA - KBS Miscanthus M3-2 (SPAdes) (version 2) | ecosystem: Host-associated > Plants > Roots >... | reverse complement strand
CGCGCAGATCGCCGCGGTCGAACGCGTTCGGGGGGACCGCGACGCTGGTGCGGTGGCTCGGGCGCTCGACGGTCTCGCAGCGGCCGCGGCGACCGAGGCCAACTTGATCGAGCCGCTCGTGATCTGCGCGCGCGCCCGATGCACCGGAGGAGAGGTCACCGCGACCCTCCAGGGCGTCTTCGGCACCTGGCGCGAAACGCCGGCCTTCTGACCAGCAGCGATCCCTCTTGCAATGGGTAGCAATTGCCTGTACTTGCGCTATCTGCTTGTATCGGAGCACCAACGAGGAGGGTGTGTGGGCGTCGTCGCGGCCAGTGCGTTCGGGATCGGGGTACTCGGCTCCGCGTTCCTGTTCGGCTTCCGACACGGCATCGACTGGGATCACCTGGCGGCGATCACGGACATCACCAGCTCGCAGGAAGACCGTCGCCTCTCCGTCCTGTTCGGCACGATCTACGCTCTGGGTCACGCCCTGGTCGTCTTCCTGATCGGGACGGCCGCGATCCTCATCGGTGAGAAGCTCCCCGAAGGCGTTGACGCGGTGATGGGGCGCATCGTCGGCTTCACGCTGATCCTTCTGGGTGTCTTCGTGTTCGTGTCGTTGATCAGGCATGGACGCGACTTCCGCATGCGGAGCCGGTGGATGCTGGTGTTCTCGGGTGTGCGCGGCGCCTACCGCAAGCTGCAGAGCCGCCGTTCCGGAGATCTCGCCGATCACGCGCACGATCCCAACGAGCCGGTGCACGTCCACGAGGCCGACGGTGAGCACCTCGCGGTCGCCGTCGCGGAGGACCTGCCGGTCTCACAATGGCACCACGGTCATCATGGTCGCCCGGGTCACCACCATCACAAGCACCCGGAGCCGGACGCGTTCATGAACTACGGCGCGCGCACGGCCTTCGTCGTCGGGATGCTGCACGGGGTCGGCGCCGAGACGCCGACGCAGGTCTTGATCTTCGCGACAGCGGTCGGCGCCGGCGGCAAGGCTGCCGGCGAGGCCGTCCTCATCACGTTCCTCGTCGGACTCTTGGTCTCCAACTCACTCATCACGCTCGGGTCCGCGTTCGGCTTCCTCCGCGCGTCCAAGAACTGGACGGTCTACGTGACGATCGCGGTGCTGACCGGGGTATTCAGCCTCGTCGTCGGGACGTTGCTGCTCTTCGGCCAGGAGACCGTGCTGCCGGCGCTCTTCGGCGGGTGATGCCGTCAGCGCACGGCGGCGGCGCAGTCGGCGCAGAGCCCGGTGATCGCGAAGTGGGTGAGGTCGGCCTCGAACCCGTGGTGGCGGTGGATCAGCTGGCCCAGACGCTCCGCCTCGGCGAGCGAGAGCTCGTCGTCGCGTCCGCACCGGTGACAGGTCAGGTGGACGTGCTGCGCTTCCTCGGCCTTGTGGTATTCCGCACCCGTCTCGAGATGGGAGTGCTGCAGGACGCCGACCTCCTCGAGCAGCGAGAGGGTGCGATAGACGGTCGAGGGGTTCACCCCGGGCATCTCGCCCTCGATCGTGCGGGCGATCGCGGCGGGGGAGATGTGGCCCTGCGTTCGCATCACCTCGGAGACGATGGCCCGACGCTGCGGGGTCATGCGCAGTCCCCTGCTGCGGAGCAGCTCGAGGACGTCCTTGTAGTCAACGGGGGCGACGGCCATGCGAGCGAGTGTAGCAGTGTGTTGCAGGTGCAAAGGCTTTGCACTAGCGAGGGATCGAACCATCTGGACGAGGCCTGGGGCCCAGGGACGTCGATAGCCTGGCAGCCATGACGGTCTTGGTCACGGGGGCTTCAGGCGTCGTGGGGCACGCCGTGGTGAAGGCGCTGCTCGCTCGCGATGAGGTGCGTGCCACCGTACGTCGGCCCGAGGCCGCGGAACCGCTGCGTGCGCTCGGCGCCAAGGTTGCGGTGCGGGCAGGCATGCAGGCCGACGAGCTCACCGAGATCTTGCCCCGTTGCCACACGCTGATCCATCTCACGGGCGGCGTCGAGCAGCCCGACCCGGACTCCCTGTTCTGGGCCAACCATGGGTCGACGCTGATCGCCGTACAGGCGGCGAAAGAGGCCGGCACGAAGCGGATCGTCCTGCTATCCGTTCCCGCTGCCGACCCGGAGCACACCCATCCGTTCCTTCGCGCGAAGGGGATGGCTGAGGAGGTGGTGGTCGCCTCGGGCTTGGAGCACGCGATCGTGCGCAGCACGCACGTCTACGGCCTCGGGGGAGCGTGGTTCACCGCGCTCGTCGAGGGAGCGTCGACGTCTCCGCCGTTCGTCGTTGGGCCGGGCACGCAGACGATCGCGCCGATCTATGCCGACGACGTCGGCGCGGTGCTCGCAGCGATCGACGATCGAGGGGATCCGGTCGCCGGTGTCTGGGGGTTGGAGGGACCGGACGCGCTCACGGCCGACGAGCTCGTGGCCGTGCTCCGCGACGACGAGGCGCGTCCTACCCATGCCGATGGACAGGCGGCCGCGGCGGCCCTTTCGAGGCTGCTCGAGGCACCGGTCGATGCCGTCGCGGCATCCTTCTACGGGATGCCGAGCCGAGCAGACGCTCCAGACGCGGCAGCGGCCTTCGGCGTTCGGCGCACACCGCTGCTCGAGGGGCTCCGCGCGACACTGTCGGCCTCGGCGACGGCAGAGCCCGGGTAGGCTTCGGCGCCATGGGCGGGCACGTGCACCTGGAGGTCGACGACGGCGTCGCCGTGATCCGGGTCGACCGTCCGCCGGCCAACGCGATCGACCTCGAGCTCGCCGTGGAGCTGCAGAGCACGATCCGAGAGGCAGACGGCAGGAGCGACGTCGGAGCGATCGTGCTCTCGGGTGGCCGGAAGATCTTCGCCGCGGGGGCCGACATCAAGGCGATGGCCACCTGGGGCCCTGAGGAGGTCCGCCCGTCGGTCGATGCGCTCGGCGAGGCATGCGACCTGCTCGAGTCGATCAGCACCGTCTCGATCGCCGCCGTCAACGGGCACGCCCTCGGCGGGGGCTGTGAGCTCGCGCTCTCGTGCGACCTGCGCTACCTCGCCGATGACGCCACGATCGGCCAGCCCGAGATCGCGATCGGCGTGATCCCGGGTGCCGGCGGAACGCAGCGGATGGTCCGGCTGCTCGGTCCCGGCAGGGCTCGAGAGCTCGTCTACTTCGGGCGACGGGTGCCCGCGGCCGAGGCGCTGTCTCTCGGCCTCGCCGAGCGCGTACTTCCTGCAGACGAAGTCCTCGCGGCCGCTGTGGAGGATGGGCAACGGCTGGCCCGCGGGCCCCGGGCCGCGCTCGCCGCCGCCAAGGCCGCGATCAACGCCGCCGTGGCGACCCCGGGTGGTCCCGGCGTCCGCGCGGAGCGTGAGGCGTTCCTGGCGCTGTTCGGCAGCCCTGACCAGCGCGAAGGCATGGCGGCGTTCCTCGAGAAGCGGGAGCCGCGGTTCGGCGGGTAGCCGCGTTCAACGTTCCGCCACATCCTCGACACATCGGTGTCACACCGCATGACTACGGTCGAGCAGAACCCATCGAGGGGCCCGCAGAAGGGGAATGAACCGGCTGCGGATGCGGTTCGAAAGGGGTACTGAGGGGCGGGGAGCCCGTATCCCGGCCCAGGGAAAGGATGTGAGTCGGCATGTCGGACGAGCGATTCCGAGGGGCGTCCGTCAGGAACCTACCGCGACCCAACAAGACCTACGCGCCGGGCAGGGTGTGCGAAGAGCCCGGCTGTGAGACGAAGCTCTCCATCTACAGCAAGTGGCGATACTGCTGGCAGCACGAACCGGTGCATTCCTACGTACCTCGCGGGAAGCGGAAGAGCCGCTCGGAGGCTGCCTGACCCTCCCCCGATCTCTATCGATATGACCCGGGCCCCTCGCACGAGGGGCCCGTTGGCGTCCGGGGGATAGCGGCTAGGCCGGTCGGCCCCTCCCTGCGGGCGTTGGTCGGTTGCGCCGCACGCAGGGTCAAGGCCCCCCGAACGCGCACCGATGGCTTGGGGGACCGCTCCCCCCGAGTGGGACACACGATGGCGAACGAATCCTCCGAGCCTCCTCCGATGCGCATGGGCGATTGCCCCTATTGCGAACGGGCGGTCCTCGTCTACGAGGAGCCACCCCGATGCCCCCTGTGCGCCTGCCCCCTCGATGCGTCCTCGATGCGCCCGTTCGCGGTGCCGGGTGAGCGTCCCGCTGAGGCGGAGTAAGTCAGCCGACCAGCACCGCGGGCTTCCACCCTCGAACCGAGTTCAGGAACGCGATCTCATCTGCGCGCTCCAGCTCCTCGATCGTGAACGAGCTTTCCCGCAGCGTGCCGTCGTCGAGCAGGGCGGCTCGTTCGCACCCCGGCAGGAGTCCGTCGTCCAGCGGCGGCGTGACCCATCCATCCGTCTGGCGGATCGCGAGGTTCGCGCGGGTCGTCTCGGTGATCAGTCCAGCCGTGTTCACCAGCACGACGTCGTCGGCGTCGGGGAAGCGCTCCGCCGCCGCTTCATATCGGTCTCGAGACGTCGTCTTGTGGAACAGCATCGGGTCGGAAGGGTCGACGGGATGCTCGCGATCGATGGACAGCCGGACGGGTCCCGGCGTCTCGGTCATCGGAGCGGATCCTGCGTCGACGCGGCCGCGGGCATCCACCACGAGCCGCACCCGCGCGTGCCTGGTCGGGAACCGCTTCGCTTCCCGGTCGAGAGCCTCGTGGACCGCCCGCAGGTCGAGCGTCATCCCGAAGTAGGCGGCCGAGGCACGGAGCCGCTCCAAGTGCTCGTCCAACCTTCGGTAGCCGGTCTCGGGATCGTGCTGCAGGGTCTCGAGCAGGCGAACGGGTGGTCGCCTCGCCGTTAGCACCTGCGCCTTGGCGACGGTTTCGTCGTACTCGGCCGCCGCACGGGAGTCCCACGTGATCCCGCCGCCGACCCCGTAGGTGGCCGCGCCCGTCCGCTCGTCGTGCACGACGGTGCGGATCGCGACGTTGAAGCGGGCGCGAGGGCCCTCCGCGTCGTGGGGTGCGAGATACCCGACGGCGCCGCAGTAAAGGCCACGGGCGTCCTGCTCGAGGTCGGCGATGATCCCCATCGTCGAGACCTTCGGCGCGCCGGTGACGGAGCCGCAGGGGAACAGCGCGGCGAAGACGTCGGGGATCGAGGTGCCGGGGCGCAGGCCCGCCGCGACCGTCGACGTGAGCTGCCACACCGTCGCGTAGCGTTCGGGCGCGAACACGTCGGTCCACGTGACGGTGCCGCTTCGCGCGACGCGGCCCAGGTCGTTGCGCAGCAGGTCGACGATCATCGCGTTCTCGGCGCGGTCCTTGACCGAGCCCTTCAGTCGATCGCGGATCGCCTGATCCTCCGCGAGCCAGCGGCCCCGCGGCGCCGTGCCCTTCATCGGCCTGGAGGTGATGCGATCGCCGTCGATCCGGAAGAAGAGCTCGGGGGAGGCAGAGAGGACGCGGTACCGCCCGGTGTCGAGGAACGCCGCGTACGCGCCGCGCTGCGCATACGCGAGATCTCGATAGAGGCCGCGCACGTCCCCTTCCACCTGCGCTCGGAGGGCGAGCGTGAAGTTCACCTGATACGTGTCGCCCGCGGCGATGTGCTGGCGGATCCGTCCGATCGCGGCGTCGTAGCCCGATCGTGACATCGTGGGCGTCCATGGGTCCGTGGGCGCGGTCGTTCCGCTGGGTGGAGGCTCGGGCAAGACGGTCTCCTCCCGACCCTCGAACATCGCGAACCAGGCCAGCGGCAGATCGGTGAACGCGTCATCAGCGTGGCGCGGATGGACCCGGAGCGCGGGATCGAGGCCGGGCGCGGCGTCGTAGGCGACGAAGCCGGCGACCCACAGGCTGCGCGCGGCGGCCTGTTCGGCCGCCGCGAGCACGCCGGGCACCTCGTCGGGCCGGCGTGCTTCCAGCACGCCGGCCGGCCCCACCAAGCGGAAGCTCGGCTCCGCGCCGGTGAGATCGTCGAACCGGGCCTCGATCACGGCGTCACGATACGTGCGGGGTTCCCCAGCGGGTGCGCGGTAGCCTGCTCGTATGCCCTCCGTGCTCGTTGCGATGTCGGGCGGGGTCGATTCCTCGGTCGCCGCCTGCCTGCTCCAGGAGCAGGGCTACGACGTCATGGGCTCACACATGTCGCTGGTGCACCTGGACGGCGTCGAGCACGGCTGTTGCGGGCCTGCCGCGCGCGCCGACGCGGCCGAGGTCGCTCGCATCGCCGGCTTCCCGTTCGAGATCTGCGATCTGACAGCGGACTTCGAGGCCACCGTCATCGAGGACTTCGTCGAGGAACACACGCGCGGGCTCACCCCGAATCCGTGCGCGCGATGCAACGGCGAGATCAAGTTCGGCGCGTTCCTGCGCCGGGCCGACACACTCGGGGTGGATCTCGTCGCGACCGGGCACTACGTCCGGACCGATCGCGACGATGCCGGACGCTGGCATCTGCGTCGCGGCGCCGATGCGGCCAAGGATCAGAGCTACATGCTCCACATGCTCGGGCAGGAACAGCTCGCTCGGTCCCTGTTCCCGGTGGGATCGCTGCCGAAGGCGGCCACGCGAGCCCTGGCCGGGCGTTTCGAGCTGCCCGTGGCGGCCAAGCCGGACTCACAGGAGCTGTGCTTCGCGCCGAGCGGCGATGCCGGCGGATTCCTTCGGTCGACGGCGCCGGCGTTGGTCCGAGACGGTGGCGAGGTCGTCGACCCGGATGGACGAGTGCTCGCCGAGCACGACGGCACGTTCGCCTTCACGGTTGGGCAGCGTCGCGGCCTCGGCGTTGCCACCGGCGCGCCGGTCTACGTGCTCGAGGTCGATGCGCCGACCAACCGGGTCGTCGTCGGCCCCGCGGCACTGCTCGCGAAACGGTCCGTCACGGCCGATCGAGCGTCGTGGGTCGCTGGGATGCTGCCCACCGGTCCCTTCGAGGCGCAGGTGCGGATCCGCTACCGCGGTGACGATGCGAACGCGGTGATCACGCCAGGACCGCTCGGGCGGTTCGACGTCGAGTTCTCGACGGCGCAGCGGGCGGTGGCGCCCGGGCAGAGCGCCGTCGTGTACCGCGGCGACGAGGTCCTCGGCGGGGGCCGCATCGTCGCAGCTCACTGAGCAGGTGGGTCGGTCGGCCACACTAGACTGCCCGCGTGAAGCTGCTGCGGCGCCGCGCGAAAGCCTTCGAGATCCAGGTGCAGGATCTGACCTTGCACATCACGGCGCCGGAGGACTTCGCCGAGGAGTCCCGCGCGGCGGCGCTGTCGTTCTGGGAGCAGCTCCAGTCCTACGGGGTGCGCGATCCGGACTTCCGCTCCTCGAAGCGGGCACTGACGCGGGTCGCGAGCGACGCGCCGCCGATCGTGCAGGAGGTCGTCTCCGCCGCGTCGGCCGCGGGCGTCGGACCGATGTTCTCCTTCCGCGGCGCCGTCGTCGATTCCGTGGGGCGGTTCCTCGCGGAGCAGAGCGGCGACGTGACGGTCGCCTGCGACGGCGACTACTACATCAAGGCGAAGAAGCGGATGAAGATCGCCGTGCGGCGCCGCGGCGGTGAGCCGCTGACGATCGTACTAACGGCGGGCAAGGGCCTCGGTTTGTCGACCACCCTGGGGCGGGGTCGCGGAGGCGCCGGACCCGACGGCCTCGCGGTGATCGCGCAGAGCTGCATGCTCGCCGATGCCGCGGCCGCCGGCGTCCAGGCATGCCTGCGGAAACCTGACGGGTTCGGCATGGCGCTGCACTACCTCCAGCGCGTGCCCGGTGTGTCGGGTGGCGTGGTCGTGGTGGGTGATCGGATCGGCGTCGCCGGCGGCGTGGAGATCGCGGGATGAGCAGCGACGAACGCGCGCGTGCTGAGGCGAAGGTGCGGGTGGAGGAGCTCCGCGAGCAGATCAACCACCATTCCTACCGGTACCACGTGCTCGACGACCCCGAGGTGAGCGACGCCGAATACGACGAGCTGGTCAACGAGCTCCGCCGCCTCGAGGATGCCTTCCCCGAGCTCATCACGCCCGACTCGCCGACGCAGCTGGTCGGGGCGCCGCCGACCGACCTCTTCGCCCCGGTACAGCACCGCGCGCCGATGCTGTCGCTGGACAACGCGTTCTCGTTCGCCGAGCTGCAGGCCTGGAGCGAACGGGTGGCGCGTGGCCTCGGTGGACCTGCCGAGGGCTTCATCTGCGAGCTCAAGATCGACGGGGTCGCGTGTGCGCTGACCTATGAACGCGGCCGGCTCGTGCGAGCGGCCACACGCGGGGACGGACGCACGGGCGAGGACATCACCGCCAACGTGCGGACCGTCGGGGGGGTGCCGCATCGCCTGGCGATCGACGATCCGCCCGCGGTCGTCGAGATCCGCGGTGAGATGTACCTGCCGGTGAAGGCCTTCGAGGAGTTGAACGAGCGGCTCGGGGCCGCGGAGCAGCGCACGTTCGCCAACCCGAGGAACGCTGCCGCCGGATCGCTGCGGCAGAAGGACCCCAAGGTGACCGCGTCCCGGCCGTTGCGTCTGTGGGTGCACTCGTTCGGCGCCGCCGAGGGGGTGTCGTTCGACTCCCACCTGGACTTCCTCGAGTGGGCGGCCAAAGCCGGGTTGCCCGTGCCGCCCACGACCGAGCGCGAGCGGACGGTCGCCGACGTCGAGGCCTTCCTGACGCGGTGGGAGGATCAGCGCCACTCCGTCGATTGGGAGATCGACGGCGTCGTCATCAAGGTGGACCTCGTCGACCAGCAGCGCACGCTCGGCGCGACCTCGCACGCGCCGCGGTGGGCGATCGCGTTCAAGTTCCCCCCCGAGGAGCGGACCGCACTGCTGAAGAAGATCGACGTGCACACGGGGCGAACCGGCAAGGTCACACCGTTCGCGGTGCTCGACCCCGTTTCGGTGGGTGGCGTGACGATCACGTATGCGACGCTGCACAACGAGGACGAGGTCCGGCGCAAAGACGTCCGGCCGGGCGACACCGTGATCGTCCGGCGAGCCGGCGACGTGATCCCCGAGATCGTTGGGCCCGTCCTCGCGAAGCGGAAGAGAAGCGCCCGCCGGTGGTCGATGCCGAAGACCTGCAACGCGTGCGGCACGCCGTTGGTCCGGCCGACCGGCGAAGCCGACTACCGCTGCCCGAACAAACGCGGATGCCCCTCGCAGGGGCTCGAATGGCTGTTCCACTTCGCCGGACGGGGCGCGATGGACATCGAGCATCTCGGCTACATGACGGTCATGCGCCTGCTCGAGAAGGGTCTGATCGAGGACCCGGCCGACATCTACGCCCTCGACGCCGACAAGCTCGAACAGCTCCCGGGGTTCAAGGACAAGGCGATCACCAACCTGCTCGAGCAGGTGGAGGCGTCGAAGGACCGCCCGATCTGGCGTCTCTTGGTCGGGCTCAACATCCGCCACGTCGGCGCGCACGTGGCCCAGGTCCTGGCGAGCGCGTTCGGCTCCATCGATGCGCTCGCCGCCGCGAGCGAGGACGAGATCGACGCCGTACCGGGGATCGGGCCCGAGATCGCTGCGACCGTGCGCGAGTGGTTCGACGAGGAGGAGAACCTCCAGCTGATCGAGAAGCTCCGCACCGCGGGGGTCCGTCTGGCCGACGACGCGCCGGTCGAGTCGGCGCCGCAGACCCTTGCCGGGCTCTCGATCGTCCTCACGGGCGGGCTCGAGACCGTCTCCCGCGAGGAGGCTACCGCGCTAGCCGAGGCCGCGGGGGCGAGGGTCACCTCGAGCGTCTCGGGCAAGACGGCCTTCGTCGTCGCCGGCGAGAACCCCGGGACGAAGCTCGCGAAGGCGGAGACGCTCGGCGTGGAGATCATCGACGAGAAGGAGTTCCTCCGCCGCGTGAAGGAGGGCGTTGGGTGACGATCCGGCCCATCGGCGCACTCGCGCGGGCGTTGCAGATCCTGATCGCGTGCGCCGCGGGAGCCTCGCTCATCGCCGACGCGTGGCTGTACACCTGGTTGCGGGCGGGCACGTTCGCCTTGCACGTTCCGCCCGGGGGCCGCTCCGGCACCGCCTACTGGACCGGGTCGACGGCGACCGGGCCGTGGGGTCTCCTCTACCTGCCGAGCACGATCATGTTGGGAGCCGAGATCGTGTGGCTGTTCTGGCAACACCACGCCACCGAGAACCTGTGGGCGCGCGGATATGACGGTCTCCGGGTTCGCCCGGGGTGGGCGGTCGGATGGTGGTTCATCCCGGTCGCCCACCTCTTCATGCCATGCATCGCGGTGCTCGAGCTGGACCGTCGCTCCACGCCCGACGGCCTGCCGCGGCGCGCCGGACCGACTGTCGGTCTCTGGTGGGCGGCCTGGCTCACGGGCTCGTTCCTGCCGGTCTTCGGGCTGTTCGCAGTCGGGCTGGGGCCGTTCCGCGACCTGATCGAGCGGATCGACGAGCACACGACGGTCTTGGACTTCTCGCCGGTCGCCCACGCCGTCGCCCCGTGGCTCCTCGTCGCCGGGATATCGCAGGTCGTGGCGGGAGCGCTCGCGATCCTCGTGATCCGCCGGATCGAGGCGGGACAGAGCGCCATGCTGGCGGAGCCGTCCGGTTGGCTCCTCCCCGTCCCGATGCGGCCAGACGCGATCGTGTGACGCTCCGCCAGCGCTTCGCGCGAGGGAGGGCAGCATGCGCCGCGTCTAGACTGCGGCCATGCCGGTCGAGATCGACATCGAGCATGTGGCGAAGCTGGCTCGATTGCAGCTGAGCGACGATGAGAAGGTTCAGCTGGCCGCACAGCTCGGGCAGATCTTGACCCACGCGGCCCGTGTCGGTGAGGTCGCGGCCGCCGATGTTGTGCCCACCGCGTCACCCATCCCACGCGCGAACGTGTATCGGGACGACGTCCCAGAGCCGTCCCTGCCGGTCGATGAGGCGCTGCGCAACGCACCCGAGCGAGACGGTGATCGCTTCCGCGTGCCTCGCATCGCGGAGACCGGCGCGTGACCGACGCGCTCTGCGATCTGACGGGTGCCGCGCTGTCCGCGCAGCTCGCCGCGGGCGACACGTCCGCCCGTGAGATCCTGGCCTCGACGCATGCGCGGATCGACGCGGTCGACAAGGACGTGCACGCGTTCCTTACGCCGACCCCTCAGCTCGCGACGGAGC
>Ga0207648_10007097_pt1 | contig 11056 bp, 13 predicted proteins | sample KBSMisM32_FD_184310 | JGI IMG/M metagenome (GOLD analysis project Ga0207648, IMG submission 184310) | Miscanthus rhizosphere microbial communities from Kellogg Biological Station, Michigan, USA - KBS Miscanthus M3-2 (SPAdes) (version 2) | ecosystem: Host-associated > Plants > Roots >... | reverse complement strand
CTGCGTCAGGGTCGCGAAGCAGTAGCCGCAACAGGCGTTCTGGCAGGGTGGCGCCATGAAGCTGGGACTCCAGCTGGGGTACCGGTGCGCGCAGCCGCCGGACGGCGTCGGAGAGCTGGTCGCGGCCGCCGAGGACTCCGGCTTCGACGCCGTGTTCGCCGCGGAGGCGTGGGGGAGTGACGCATTCACGCCGCTGACGTGGTGGGGGAGCGCGGGAGGGGCCCGGTCACCAACGACGGCCCGCACTACCCGTTGCCGTACGCCGGCGAGGGGGCCGTCGGCCTCGGCAAGCCGCAGAAGTCGATCGTGCACCCGCTGCGGTCCGACCTCCCGATCTGGCTCGGTGCCGAGGGACCGAAGAACGTCGCGCTGACCGCCGAGATCGCGGACGGGTGGATCCCGATCTTCTACTCGCCGCATCCGCGGGCATGTACCAGCCGTGGCTGGACGAGGGCTTCGCCCGCCTCGGCGCCCGTCGTACCCGGGAGGAGATCGAGATCGCCAGCACCTGGAGTGGGAGGAGTCCCGGGGTGACGACGCTGCTGCTCCGGCTGCGGTCGGCGGCCGAGGTCCGCTCGGTGGCCGGGCTCCTGGCCTGACGTCGGTTGGGTCAGTCCGTCGGCAGCCGCGACCAGCTCTGCATGTCCTCCCGCCGCCCGTTCTTCTGGTGCACCGACCGGAGCACGCCCTCGAGCGTGTAGCCGCACTTCGCGGCTACCCGGGACGAGGCGGTGTTGGAGACGGCGATCAGCAGGGTTGCGCGGATGATGCCGTCGGCGAACGCCCAGTCGGTGAGCAGCCGGAGCGCCTCGGTGGCGTGACCGCGACCGCGTGCCCACGGCGAGATCGCGTAGCCGAGCTCCGCGCTCGCGCCCTCGCGGTCGATCGGCCCGGTGACGGCATAGCCGACGAAACCGCCGGCGTTGTCGACGATGGCAAAGCTGGCGCGGTCCTCGTCGAGGAACCGCCGTCGCCAGGCGGCGATCCAGCCGTCCGGTGTCGGCACCGGGGTGCCGGTGTACCGCAGGATCGCCGCGTCACGGATCGTCTCCGCGAACGGCGCGACGTGCTCGTCGGCGAAGGGCACCAGCCGGGTCGTGCTCACGCCGGCACGCTACCGGGCGGGGTGGAGGGGGACGCGGCGGCGAATTCCCAAGGGATCTATGTTTTCCGCGCACTTCCCGATCGTTGTTGGCGCTTCCAGTGGTGTGCATGCCGAGGGAAGCGTCAGGAGGCATTGGGAAGTGCCATCGGGTCTGCGAGCAGAGGACAGCGTGGATGCCCGATTAACTCCTAGAGACCTTGGGAATTCGACGCTGCCCGCGCCACCCCCCGAGCTACACCTCCGCGACCCCGGCCCGGTGCCGCTGCGCCAGGTCACGGTAGACCTGCGGGTTGCTCCGCACCCAGGCCTCCGCCGAGGTGCCGGCGATCGGGCCCTTGACCCGCGCGGGCGTGCCCATGGCGAGGACCTCCGCCGGGATCTCGCCGGTGACCACCGATCCGGCTGCGACCAACGTTCCCGCGCCGACCGCGGCGCCGTCGAGCACCGTCGCGTGGTTGCCCACGAGCGCCTCCTCGCCGATCGTCGCGCCGTGTACGACGCAGGCGTGGCCGATCGTCGCGCCCGGACCGATCTCCGTGACGATGCCCTTCGGAGAGTGCATCACTGACCCGTCCTGCACGTTGGCGCCGGCCCGGACCACGATCGGGCCGAAGTCGCCCCGGAGAACCACGCCGTACCAGACCGAGGCGTTCTCCTCGACGGTCACGTCGCCGATCACCGAGGCGGTGGGCGCGACGAAAGCGGTGGGATGGACGGTTGGGGACTTTCCCTCGAAGGAGTAGAGCGGCATGCCCCCCAGATTACGCACGGGTAACCTCCCGCGGGCGCTCCGTCGTGACCGAGACCGGCACCGGGAACCATGGCCTGTAGCCCAGGGGAGCCGCAAATGCGTGGTTGGCGGGGTCCGCACCGGGTCGGCGACCCCCACAAGCCCGCAGATGCGAGGTTCCGCGGCGAGCACCCGCGCTCGGCATCGTGTGTCGCGACGACTGCACGAGGTCGGGGCCGAGTCCCGGTGCGGCCGACGCTGGCTGCGACTGGTGCACGCGCGCACATGCCCGCGTGCAAGATGCAGACCATCCCGTTACGGGCGCGTCATCCTCCCCGGAGCCGACCCGATCTGCGTGCTCGACCACCGAGGCGCAGGTCAACGCTCCCCGGCTGAGCCGAGCACGGGCTTCAGGTCGACGACGGGCGTGCCGTCGATCGCCTCGAGCCCGGACACATGCAGGCGGTTGTCCTCGACGGCGAGCACGGTGACGCGGTGGAGGCCGAGCGGGTTCGGGCGATCCGGCGAGCGGGTGGCGAAGACGCCGGTCTCGGGGCGTGTCGGGTCGTTGCGGGGGCGGGTGGTCAACGTCGAGCGGTCTCCCTGGTGCAGCCAGGTGAGCACCAGCAGCTCGTCGCCGACGGTGATCCCGTTCATGGCGGGTGCGACGGCGTCCACGAGGTGCAGGTCGGCGTCAGGCGCGCCCTCGTCTCCTTGGCGTGGCGCGTCGGCGCGCGAGGCGAGTGGGCTACGGACGTGCCCGATGACGTGGAGGGTCAGGTCCATGGATCGCATTCTGGCGCATCCGGCGGTCGATGACTTCCGGACGCGGGAAGGGTCACGATGGTGTCCCCCAGTGCCAAAGCGAGGAGCAGACCATGGGCCGCATCGTCTCGAACTTCTTCATCTCGCTCGACGGTGTCGTGGAGGCGCCCCACGAGTGGCATTTCCCCTACTTCGACGACGCGATGGGGGAGGTGGTCGGCAGTGGCATGGAGACCCAGAAGGCGTTCCTGCTCGGCCGGAGGTTGTACGACGAGTGGTCGGAGTACTGGCCGGCGCAGAGTGACGACGTGCCATTCGCCTCGTACATCAACGACGCGCCGAAGTACGTCCTCTCGCACACCCTGATCGACCCGACGTGGAACAACACGACTGTGCTGCCCAAAGGTGACCCGGTGGCCGCGGTGCAGGCGGTGAAGGATGACACGGACGGCGACATCGGCATGTCCGGGTGCGCGACAACGGTGCGCTGGCTGCTGGCCAACGGGCTGCTCGACGAGCTCGCGCTGCTGGTGCACCCGATCGCCGTGGGGCGCGGTCAGCGGTTGTTCGAGGACACCCCGACCACGCCGCTGCGGCTCGTGCACAGCGACACCCTGCCGAGCGGGGTGCTGCACGTCCGCTACGCGCCCGCCTGACCCGCGGTTGCCGCGAACATGAAGCAGCCGTAGCCGATGTTGCGGCTGTGCACCTCGACCACCCCCGGCTCCGCGAGCACCTCGGCCAGCACCCGCTCGGGCTCCGTACCGTCGTGGGTGCGAGTCGCGGGGTGGATCCAGCCGCGGTCGTCGTACGCGCGCAGCACCTGCGGACGCGAGCGCCAGGCCTGCGGGTACGACGTGGTGCTGGCGGGTCCGGGGCACGAGCCCGCGTGCACGAAGATCGCGCCGGTCTCGGCGTACGGGCTCGCGGGGAGGCGTGGCCGGTAGCCCATCAGCAGCAGGTTCACACCCGGCTCGGCGTCGGTGAGGCAGCACCGCACCGGCTCACCGCCCGAGGCGGTGACCCGCTCGACCGGGGTGCCGTCCATGTCGACGCCGGTGCGCCGAGCGTGGTCGACCGCGTCAGGCGCAACGGCGTGGAAGGTGATGGTGTCCATGACCGGTAGACGACCGCGCAGAGGCAGACGTGAGGTCAGCGGCGGCCGCGCACGTCGTCGGCGAGTCCGACCAGCACGGTCACCACCGCAGCGCCGATCAGCACGAACCCGAACACCTCGGCCGGTCCGCGCTCGGCGGCGTACGACAGCAGCCACCCGAACAGGCCGAGCACGATCCCGCCGGCGACGAACGGCACGGTGCGCGACACCCTGATGGGTTCGACGGTCGCCGGCGCCAGCGACGGCGGCCTCTCCTCGTGCTCCGGGCGGTCGAGGGCGCCGCCGCACTTCGGGCAGACCTTGAGGTAGTCCTCCGCGACCGTGTGCCCGCGGCTGCAGGTTCGCGGGTTCACCATCCGCGCTCGCGCCACTCGGCGAGGTGGCGCCGTTCCGTGCCGAGGAAAGAGTCGTTGCCGTGGCCAAACCCTGAGCGGACCAAGGGGGCAGTCGTGCCCTCATGGCGGCCATCGCACAGACCAGTCCACATCGCGTCGCACTGTACGCCCGCATCTCCGACCACGACGGACTGCGCACGCCGCTCCTGCGACGCGTTCGGCTCCCGCGTCGACCATCCCTGACCCGAAGAACGAGGTGACCGTGGGCGCCTCCCTGGCACCGGATCCGCTCGTCACTCGGGTCGCGCGGCTGCCAGTTGGCCGGACAGACCATGGGCGTGGTGGCTCGTGCTCGCGTGCACCGGCCGCGGCACCACGGCGCAGCCTGCGACCGAGGTCCGGCACGCCGCATTGCGAGGTGTGCCTCCATCTGGACTGGCGGGCCGTGTCGCCTGCTGAGCAGTAACGAACCGCCCCGGCGGGGGGATACACGCCGGGACGGCCCCCGGCCCACAACCCCTATCGCATACCCATTATTGCGCAGACCAAACCTCTGGGGCTCGAGCACCGCTACGACCGCAGCGTGACAGACAGAGCCGCGTGCCTCCGGGGGCTCCGCTCACCAGCCCCGTTGGCGCCACTCCTGAAGATGCGGTCGCTCAGCGCCGAGCACCGAGTCGTTGCCATGCCCTGGGTAGAACCAGGTCTCGTCGGGCAGCCGGTCGAAGATCTTCGCCTCAACGTCGTCGACGAGGCTGACGAACGCGTCGGAGTCGCCGAAGGTGTTGCCGACCCCGCCAGGGAAGAGGCTGTCGCCGGTGAACAGGTGCGGAGTGCCGTCAGGGTCGTCGTAGAGCAGCGCGATCGAGCCGGGCGTGTGGCCGACGAGGTGGATCACGTCGAGGGTGCACTCGCCCACGGTCACGGTGTCGCCGTCGCCGACGGTGCGCCGTACCTCGACCCCGGTCTGCTCGGTGATCGCCCCGGCGTCGTCGGCGCCGGCGACCGTGGAGGCGCCCGTGGCGGAGACGACATCGGCGAGAGCGCGGTGGTGGTCCCAGTGCTGGTGTGTCGTGACCACGGTTGCGAGGCCGCCGTCGCCGACGACCGCGAGCAGCCGGGGCGCGTCGGCGGCGGCGTCGACCAAGAGCTGCTCGTCGGTCGCACGGCAGCGCAGCACATAGCAGTTGTTGGACATCTGGTCGTCGACGGCGACCTTGGTGATCACCAGCTTCGCGAGCTCCCGGACATCGGGGGTGCCGCCGGGCCTGACCTTGCCTGTGTACGCCGCCATGACGCGATCCTAGGCACGCACCGGAACCTCCCACGTCGCCGCCACCGCGTCCGCCAGGTCGCGCACCGCCCGGGTGTGGTCGTCCTCGCCGTCGAGCTGCAGGTCGAGCTGGAGACCCATGAAGGTGGCGTCGAGCAGGGTGGCCGCGCGCCGGGCGGTGCGGACCGGCACGCCGGAGGCCGTCAGGTGGGCGGCGAGGGCGTCCATCCAGACCTCGTTCGCGCGCGCGACGAGCGAGGCGTAGGGCTCCACACCGAGGACGCCGATCGCGGCCGCCTCAACGTAGAGCCGCTGGCAGCGGGCCTGGGCGGGGGAGTTGACCGTGGTCCAGAGGTCGAGCACGGCACGTCGTACGTCGGGGGAGGGCGCGAGCGCCCGGATGCCTCGCACGGAGCGGTCGTTGGACGTCGTGAGCACCGTCGCCAGCAGGTCGTCCTTGTCGCGGAAGTGGTAGAGCAGCATCCGGTCGCTGGTGCCGATCGCGGCCGCCAGCGGCCGCAGGGTCAGCCCGATCAGTCCGTGCTCGAGCACGTAGTCGGTCGCGGCCTCGGCCAGCTCCTGCCTGCGGTCGGTCATCCCACTCCTGCGCTCGGAAAGGTGCTTGGAACACGGTTTTGAACTCCAGTGTAGCGAGTGCTACGTTTCTTGTGTAGCAAGTGCTACATACACGACGGAAGAGGACGACATGGGACTCGCGATCCCGCTGCTGATGCTGGCGATCGGCGTGGAGGTGGCCGCGACCGCGGCGCTGCCGCGCGCGGACGGCTTCCGCGACCCGTTGTGGACGGTGGTCGTGCTCGGCGGGTACGCCATCGCGATCTGGCTGCTGTCGGTGGTCGTGGAGTGGATGCAGGTGTCCGTCGCCTACGCGATCTGGGCCGGCCTGGGCACCGCGCTGATCGCGGTGGTCGGCGTGGTCGCACTGGGGGAGTCGTGGGACCTCACGAAGGTGGTCGCGCTGTCGCTGATCGTGGTCGGCGTCGTGGTGCTGAACCTGCACGGTGTCGCCCACTGAGCGTGCCCATCGGCTGAGACGCACAGGCCGCCGCGTCAAAGCGAACTAAGTTCGTGGACATAACCGATCCTGAGGAGATGCCATGAGCGTGACCGACGAGTTCCTCGAAGCCAACAAGGACTACCAGAACGGGTTCAAGGGTCCGCTGCCGCTGCCGCCGGCACGCAAGGTCGCCGTGCTGGCCTGCATGGACGCGCGCCTCGACCCGGCGAAGATCCTCGGCCTCGAGGAGGGTGACGCCCACGTCATCCGCAACGCCGGCGGCGTGGCCACCGACGACGCGATCCGCTCGCTGGCGATCAGCCAGCGGCTGCTCGGCACCGAGGAGATCGTGCTCGTGCACCACACCGACTGCGGGATGCTGACGTTCTCCGACGACGCCTTCCGCCAGGACATCGAGAAGGAGACCGGCATCCGTCCCAGCTGGTCGGCGGAGGCCTTCCCTGACCCCGCCGCCGACGTCCGGCAGTCGGTGAACCGGATCAAGGCCTCGCCCTTCATCCCCGAGACCGACCGGGTGCGAGGCTTCGTGTTCGACGTGGCGACCGGGGGGCTCGACGAGGTCTGAGCTCAGGGGCGTCTGGGAGACCGGCGCCACGGCGCCAGCTCCGGCAGGGTGCCGGTGTCGCTGGTGACACCCTCGCCGGCGCCGCGGCCGACCAGCCACCAGCCGAGCGCGCTGCCGGTGCCGCGCACCTCGGGTCCGTCGCCCTCACCCACGGACCAGGTGCGGCCGAGGTCTGTGGCCACGGCCGTGAACGGACCGGAGCCGGACTGGTCGCGGGCGAGGAGGTCGAGCAGATCGCTCACGAACGGAGCCGGCCAGTCGGCGTGGGCGTAGCCGGCGTCGAGGTCGGCGTGGTGGATCTCGACCTCACGGTGGCGCATGAGCACAGTCTCGACGGCCGGCAGGTGAGGGCCCTCAGGCAGCCGGTCGACGGTGCCGGACCAGGACTCCGTGGGCATGTGTCGTACGGCGTCGGCGAAGGCGACGACGCCGGTGTGGAGCCGCACGCGCAGCAGCTCGGGGTCGGTCGCCGCCACCGCGTCGATGTCGGTGTCGCGGGCCTCGTCGGAGGCGTAGATCGGTCGGGGCTCACCCGCGGCGAGACCCGAGAGTGCCGCTGAGAGCCCCTCCGCGTTGAGTGCGAGGTGGGCCACGACATGGGCGCGCGTCCAGTCGGGAAGCACGGACGGCTCCGCGAAGCCGGCGACGGACAGGCCCTCGACCGTCGCCAGCAGGCGGTCGGAGGCGGCCTCGACGGCCTGGAGCCGGGCAGGGACATCGGCGGGAACAACCTCGGCGCTCATGTGCTTAGGCCTACCAGTGCCCGCCGACCGGTGCCAGCCTTCCGCGCCACCCGTCATTGCCGTCGGTGAGGGCGGGTCTGTCGGTGCCGCGTGAGAGGGTTGCACCCGTGGGCGTGGCGCGCTTGCCAGGGAGCCGCCGGCGCCCGCTAGCATGGGAACACATGTTCGAAGCCGTCTCGATCCAGAGGACACCGTGGCCGACCAGCTGATCATCCGGGGTGCGCGCGAGCACAACCTCAAGGACGTCTCGCTCGACCTTCCCCGCGACTCGCTCATCGTGTTCACGGGGCTGTCCGGGTCCGGCAAGTCGTCGCTGGCGTTCGACACGATCTTCGCCGAGGGTCAGCGGCGCTACGTGGAGTCGCTGTCGGCCTATGCGCGCCAGTTCCTCGGGCAGATGGACAAGCCCGACGTCGACTTCATCGAGGGGCTCTCGCCCGCGGTGTCGATCGACCAGAAGTCGACCTCGAAGAACCCTCGCTCGACCGTCGGCACGATCACCGAGGTCTACGACTACCTGCGCCTGCTCTACGCGCGTGCCGGCCGTCCGCACTGTCCGGTCTGCGGTGCGGTGATCGAGCGCCAGACCCCGCAGCAGATCGTCGACCGGATCATGACCCACGACGAGGGCACCCGGTTCCAGGTGCTGGCGCCGATGATCCGTGGCCGCAAGGGCGAGTACCTCGAGCTGTTCCGGCAGCTGCAGACCCAGGGCTTCAGCCGGGCCCGGGTCAACGGGGAGATCCATCAGCTCTCCGACCCGCCCCGGCTCGACAAGCAGAAGAAGCACACGATCGAGGTGGTCGTCGACCGGCTGGCGGCCAAGCCGTCGAGCAAGCGCCGGCTGACCGACTCCGTCGAGACGGCCCTCCAGCTCGCGGGGGGCCTCGTGGTGTTCGACTTCGTCGACCTGCCGGCGAAGGACCCGGCCCGGGAGCAGAAGTTCTCCGAGAAGATGGCCTGCCCCAACGACCATCCGATCGACACCGACGAGCTCGAGCCCCGGTCGTTCTCGTTCAACTCGCCGTTCGGCGCCTGCCCCGCGTGCCACGGCCTCGGCACCCGGATGGAGGTCGACCCCACGCTGGTGGTCACCGACCCCGGCGGCAGCCTCAACGACGGCGTGCTCCAGCCCTGGAGCGGCGCCCACGTCGCCGACTACTTCAACCGGCTCCTCGAGGCGCTGGGCACCGAGCTCGGCTACGACATGGACACCCCGTGGGAGGACATCCCGGACCGGGCCCGCCAGGCGATCCTGGGCGGCCACCCGACCAAGGTCCATGTCCGGCACCGCAACCGCTACGGGCGCGAGCGCTCCTACTACACGAACTTCGAGGGGGTCATCCCCTACATCGAGCGACGCCACCGCGAGGCCGAGTCAGACACCAGCCGCGACCGGTTCGAGGGCTTCATGCGCGAGGTCCCGTGCCCGGTCTGCCAGGGCAGCCGGCTCAAGCCGGTGTCGAGGGCGGTGACGATCGGCGGCCTGAGCATCGCTGAGGTGTGTGCGATGCCGATCAACGAGACGGCCGAGTTCCTGCGCGATGTCGACCTCTCGGCGCGCGAGCGCCAGATCGCCGAGCGGGTGCTCAAGGAGATCCAGGAGCGGCTCCGGTTCCTGCTCGACGTCGGCCTCGACTACCTCTCCCTCGACCGGCCCTCGGGCTCGCTGTCCGGAGGCGAGGCGCAGCGGATCCGGCTCGCGACCCAGATCGGTGCCGGGCTGGTGGGCGTGCTCTACGTGCTCGACGAGCCGAGCATCGGGCTCCACCAGCGCGACAACCAGCGGCTGATCGAGACGCTGGTCCGGCTCAAGGACCTCGGCAACACGCTGATCGTGGTCGAGCACGACGAGGAGACGATCCGCACCGCCGACTGGGTGGTCGACATCGGCCCGGGCGCCGGCGAGCACGGGGGCCAGGTGGTCCACTCGGGCACAGTGCAGGGGCTGCTCGAGCACGCCGACTCGCCGACCGGCATGTACCTCTCCGGTCGCAAGGAGATCCCGCTGCCCGCCGTACGCCGCCCGCGCACGAAGCACCGCGAGCTGGTCGTGCACGGCGCCCGGGAGAACAACCTCCAGGACATCGACGTGCCGTTCCCGCTCGGGCTCTTCGTCGCGGTCACCGGGGTGTCCGGCTCCGGGAAGTCCACGCTGGTCAACGACATCCTCTACACGGCGCTGGCCAAGCAGATCTACAACGCCCGCACCGTGCCGGGGCGGCACCGCAAGATCAGCGGCTTCGAGCACGTCGACAAGGTGATCCACGTCGACCAGTCGCCGATCGGGCGCACACCGCGGTCCAACCCGGCGACGTACACCGGCGTCTTCGACCACATCCGCAAGCTGTTCGCGTCGACGCCCGAGGCGAAGATGCGCGGCTACCTGCAGGGGCGGTTCTCCTTCAACGTCAAGGGCGGCCGCTGCGAGGCGTGCGCGGGCGACGGCACGATCAAGATCGAGATGAACTTCCTGCCGGACGTCTACGTCCCGTGCGAGGTCTGCCACGGCGCCCGCTACAACCGCGAGACGCTCGAGGTGCACTACAAGGGCAAGACCATCGCCGAGATCCTCGACATGCCGATCGAGGAGGCCGTCGACTTCTTCGCCGCGATCCCCGCGATCGCGCGGCACATGAAGACGCTCGTCGAGGTCGGCCTCGGCTACGTCCGGCTCGGCCAGCCCGCCACCACGCTCTCCGGGGGTGAGGCGCAGCGGGTCAAGCTGTCGTCGGAGCTGCAGAAGCGGTCGACCGGCCGCACCGTCTACGTCCTCGACGAGCCGACCACCGGCTTGCACTTCGAGGACATCCGCAAGCTGCTGCTCGTGCTCGGCCGACTGGTCGACCAGGGCAACTCCGTCCTCGTCATCGAGCACAACCTCGACGTCATCAAGACCTCCGACTGGCTCATCGACATGGGTCCCGAGGGTGGCTCCCGGGGCGGCATGGTCATCGCCGAGGGCACGCCCGAGGACGTCGCGGCGAGCCCGGCCTCCTACACCGGCCAGTTCCTGAAGCCGCTGCTGGACGGCCGCGAGGCGGAGCAGCCCAAGCCGGTCCGGCGTGCCCGCAAGGCGCCCGCCGCGAAGGCCCCGGCCAAGAAGGCCGCGGCCAACAAGACCGCGAAGCGACCGGCGGCCAAGAAGGTGACCCGCAAGTCCGCCTGAGGGCTTGCCTGTGGGTCTGCTGTGAGTGTGGTCGTACGACCCCTGGACAGTGGGACGGGCCACGCCAGGTCCGTACGGTTGCCCGCATGACCGACCGCCCCCAGCCCCTCGTCCACCGCCGCACCATCGCCGGCATCGCGACGATCGGCATCGGGCTGCCAGTCCTCGCGGCGTGCAGCGGCTCCGACGGCAGCGACGTGGCCACCGACCCGAAC